>Ga0160440_100355_pt1 | contig 19776 bp, 21 predicted proteins | sample HID1971I_E1MG_FD_108277 | JGI IMG/M metagenome (GOLD analysis project Ga0160440, IMG submission 108277) | Enriched millipede-associated microbial communities from UW Madison campus, WI, USA - HID1971I_E1 MG | ecosystem: Host-associated > Arthropoda: Insects > Digestive system > Unclassified ... | reverse complement strand
CTTGACGGCTAGCGCCGTCGGAAACCTCTGTAATGCACGAGCAAGATCTACGTTTACAACAGCTGGAAGTCTGGCTGGATGAGCAGTTGCCAATCCTATTCAACGCTCAGGATTGGGGCGTCGTGCCCCCGGCCACATTGACCGCGGCCAGCAGTGACGCGAGTTTCAGGCGTTACTTCCGCTGGGAGGGCGGTGACCATACGTTCGTTGTCATGGACGCGCCACCTCCCCAGGAAAACTGCAAACCTTTCGTCGATATCGCGCATCTGCTGGCGAAATCCGGAATAAATGTGCCGAAAATTTATGCAGAAGATTTGCCCCGTGGCTTTCTTTTGCTCAATGACCTGGGCAGAAAAACCTATCTGGACGTGATTGACGGTGAAAACGCCGATCAGTTATTTGCCGATGCCATCGATGCGCTGCTCGCGTTTCAACAACTGCCGATGGACCAACCACTGCCCAGCTATGACGTGGCCTTGTTGCGCCGCGAGCTGGAATTGTTCCCGGAGTGGTACGTACGCCGACACTTGGGAATCGACTTTGACGCCGAGCAACAGGCTCTCTGGCTGCGTGTCAGCGAACAGTTGATCGACAGTGCCCTGGCGCAGCCCAAGGTGCTGGTGCATCGCGACTATATGCCGCGCAACCTGATGATCAGCGAGCCCAGCCCTGGCGTGCTGGATTTCCAGGACGCGGTCTACGGCCCGGTGACCTACGACATCACTTGCCTGTTCAAGGATGCCTTCCTCAGCTGGCCCCAGGCCCGCGTGAGAGAATGGCAGCGTGGCTATTGGCAGCGCGCCGGGCAGCTGGGGATTCCCGTACAGGATGACTTTGAAGATTTCCTGCGTGCCAGCGACCTGATGGGCGTGCAGCGCCACCTCAAGGTTATCGGCATCTTTTCGCGCATTTGCCACCGCGACGGTAAGCCACGCTACCTGGCGGACGTGCCGCGCTTCTTCGCTTATATAGACGCCGTGCTCGCCGACCGGCCTGAGTTGAGCGAACTGGGCGAGCTGCTTGCCAGCCTTCGCCAACCCGCCGAGGCGAGTGTATGAAGGCCATGATCCTGGCGGCGGGCAAAGGCGAGCGGATGCGTCCGCTCACGCTGCATACGCCCAAGCCGCTGGTGCAGGCCGGTGGCAAGCGCCTGATCGAATATCACCTGGAAGCGCTGGCCAAGGCCGGCTTCACCGATATCGTGATCAACCACGCCTGGCTCGGTCAACAGATCGAGAGTTACCTGGGCGATGGTGCGCAGTTCGGCCTGCGCATCCGCTATTCACCGGAGGGCGAACCGCTGGAAACCGGCGGCGGGATTTTCCAGGCCCTGCCGTTACTGGGGGATGAGCCGTTCCTGGTGGTCAATGGCGATATCTGGACCGACTACGACTTCGCCCGGCTCAAGCAACCGCTCAAGGGCCTGGCGCACCTGGTGATGGTCGACAACCCGGCGCATCACCCATCGGGTGGTGATTTCCATCTGGATCATGGTGTGCTTCATGATGCGGCGCCCGGTGCCGATAACCTGACCTTCAGTGGCATATCAGTGCTAGACCCTCAATTGTTCGCGGGTTGCAGCGCGGGTGCCTTCAAGCTAGCCCCGCTGTTGCGGGCGGCCATGGCTAAAGGGCTGGTAACGGGGGAACACATGACAGGACGTTGGATTGATGTCGGCACGTTGGAGCGCCTGGCACAGGTCGAAACTCTGCTGACAGCGGGGCAGTAGGATGTTGTGGCCAGGGACGCTGATTGGCGCGGGGGCTGGCTTTGCCATTGCCAGTATCCCGGGGGCATTGTTGGGTGCATTGCTGGGGCAGGCATTGGATCGTCGCCTGCAGCTGCACAGTTGGGCGCAGTTGCGCGAACGCCTGGGCGGGCGGCCGGCATTGCGCAACGACGAATTGTTGTTTGTGCTGTTGGGGCGGCTGGCCAAGAGTAATGGACGGGTTGTCGATGGGCATATCCAGCAGGCGCGTCAGGAAATGCGTTCGTTGGACATGAGCGAGCCGGCCCAGCGCCGCGCCATCATGGCATTCAACCGTGGTAAATCCGGCAGTGTCCGTGTACGCAGCTACTTGCGTGTACTCAAGGCCCAGCCCCATGCGGCGGAAGGTGTCTTGCGTGCTTGTTGGCGCATGGCCTGGGCGGACGGCCGGGCGGATGATGCCGAGCGCGACCTGATCGACCAGTGGGGCAAGTGGCTGGGTTGGACACCGCAACAACTCCAGGCGCTGGCAGTCGATTACGCGCCGGAGCGTAAGCCATTGGCGAGTCGTGGCGGGGCTTATCAGGAGGCGTTGCGGATTCTAGGCGTGACGGCAACTACCGAACCTTCAGTGATCAAGCGCGCCTACCGCCGCCTGCTCAGCCGTCACCATCCGGACAAGATCGCTGGCAGCGGTGCCAGCCCCGCGCAGGTACGGGAGGCGACGGAGCGCACCCGGGAGCTGCATAACGCCTATGCGTTGATTCGCGAGCGGCGGGATTTTCGCTGAGGCGATTGGCCTGAAAACACAAGCTAATGTGGGAGGGGGCTTGCCCCCGATTGCGAGCTGTCAGCCAATGAATATGTTGACTGATACACCGCTATCGGGAGCAAGCCCCCTCCCACATTGGTCTATATTGATTTCGAATTTGTGATCAGTTGGCGCCGGCCTGCGGGCTCAGCCACCCACGAACCCGCCGATACAACTGTTCCTGCTCTGCTGCGCTGTTGCCTGGCAAAGCCGTAAGCGACACCTGTTTGTAGCCGTCATTCTTCGCCCGCTTGGCCGCCTGGATACGCTCCTGGGCGTTTTTACGTTCCGAGGCGCCATCTTGATAGAACACATCCGCCGTAGGCACCTTCAAGCTCGGCGCCAGTTGCTGCAGGTCTGGTTGACGCGCAGCGGGCGTCTTCCCGGCCACCATGACCAATCTCTGCACCTGCGAGGGCTGTTTCTCGCTCAGGTAACGTGCCGCCCACCAGGCGCCGGTGCCATGGCCGAGCAATACCACGCTGCGGGCGCTCTGGGTCTGGGCAAAGGCGACGGCGGCATCGATACGGTCAAAGATGCGCTTGGCGTCGGTCTTGTCCTGCTCATCCGCGCCCGGTACCACCGCCGGGTCAGTACCTTCGGCCTCGGCGCTGGCGGCCTGTTCGACGGGTTTGGCGGCGGTGCTGCCCTCCTTGCTGCTGGTATCGACCGCAGCCTTGGGCGGCTCGATAACGCGTGGCGGCAGAGTGTCCACATTCACGTCCGGCAACGACAGGCTCAGGGTACCCCAGTGAGCGTCCGGTAACTTGCTCCGCAAGGGGGCGATGGCTTGCGGCCAGTCAGCGTTCTCCCCGGCCCCAGGCACAATAATCACCACACCTTCAGCTTCGGCACTGTTGGCGGGTTTCCAGAGTGCCAAAAACGAATCGCTGCCAGCCTGTAACTGTTGTTGTTCCTGTGGCGGAACCTGCCGTTCGAGCGCGCTGGCTTCTGCCTGGCTACGCTCGGGCAGGGGGTGGCGTTCAACCGGTTTTTCGTCTGCAGGCGCTGGCGCTTCGGCGGCCTGCACGGACGGGGCGCTGGTCAATAGTAGCGATAGGCACAATGCTGACAGTGCCGAGCGGTGAAGAAAAAGCATCGTTAATTCCCGGCCAGAAGTGATTCCAGCAGCCTAATGGGTTGGTCGGTATTTGTCAGTGGCGTGAGGAGTGGTTTTCGCGTTCAACTCGTTATCGGCTGTTTATAGTTCGCCTTGAAGAGTAGAGCGTCGTCTGAGCCCTCTGACCATTCAGCCAATGAATGGCAGACAACATCCTGTGGGCAGCTATTCTTGTGCCAGCCCAACATTAATAAGAGGCCGCGCACATGAGTACTTCCTCATTCAAGATCGCCCACAAACTGCTGACCGGCGCGGGCGCCATTGAACAACTGGCCGCTGAGCTCACGCGCTTGGATGTCGATAACCCGCTGATTGTCACCGATGCCGCGCTGGTCAAGTCCGGCACCGTAGCGTTGGCCCTGGAGCACTTGGGTGATCGCGCCTACGAAATTTTTGATCGCGTGCTGCCTGACCCGGAAATCGCCATCGTCGAGGACTGCATGCGTGCGTATCGCGAGGGTGGGCATGACGGTCTTATTGGCGTGGGCGGCGGCAGTGCCATTGATATTGCTAAGAGCGTGGCAGCCTATGCCGGCTACCACGGCGCGCTGGCGGACTTGTTCGGCGTCGACCAGGTGCCGCGTAAGGGCCCGCCGCTGATCGCCATCCCCACCACGGCCGGCACCGGCTCGGAAGTGACCAATGTGGCGATCCTCTCCGACAAGGCCGCACAGCTGAAAAAAGGTATCGTCAGCGACTACCTGCTGCCGGATGTGGCGCTGATCAGCCCGCAAATGACCCTGACCTGCCCGCGCAGCGTCACTGCCGCCAGTGGTGTGGACGCTCTGGTGCACGCCATCGAATCCTACCTGTCACTGAATGCCTCGCCGATTACTGACGCCCTGGCCATCGGTGCGATCAAGTTGATTGCCCGCGCGCTGCCCAAGGCTTACGCCAACCCGGCCAACCTGCAGGCTCGTGACGACATGGCTACCGCCAGCCTCATGGCCGGCATGGCCTTTGGTAACGCTGGAGTCGGCGCCGTGCATGCGCTGGCGTATCCGCTGGGTGGGCGCTTCAATATCGCCCATGGTGTGAGCAATGCGCTGCTGCTGCCCTATGTCATGCATTGGAACAAATTGGCATGTGTTGAACGAATGCAAGATATTGCTCAGGCCATGGGTGTGAACGTGGCCGGCTTGAGTGTCAACGATGCTGCCGACCGTGCCGTGGAGGCCATGACGCGCTTGTGTGCCGCAGTGGAGATCCCGGCGGGGTTGCGCAGTTTCGGGGTGCCCGAGGATGCCATTGCGTCCATGGCCACGGAGGCGGCAGGTATCGAGCGCCTGATGCGCAATAATCCGCGTCAGCTCAGCGCGGCGGATATCGAGAAAATCTACCGGGCGGCTTATTAACCATTGAGATAGGTCACCGTGCGCGCAGCAAAGCATGAGGTATACAATGCGCGCCATCGTGATTTAGCTCAAAAAGGTGCGTCATGCAGCCCTTCGTCATCGCTCCATCGATTCTCTCCGCCGACTTTGCCCGCCTGGGTGAAGAGGTGGACAAAGTGTTGGCCGCCGGCGCCGACTTCGTGCACTTCGATGTCATGGACAATCACTACGTGCCCAACCTGACCATTGGCCCGATGGTCTGCGCCGCGCTGCGCAAGTACGGCATCACCGCACCGATCGACGCGCACCTGATGGTCAGCCCGGTGGACCGCATCATCGGCGACTTCGTTGAGGCCGGCGCGACCTACATCACCTTCCACCCGGAGGCGTCTTTGCATGTCGACCGTACCCTGCAACTGATCCACGAAGGGGGCTGCAAGGCCGGCCTGGTGTTCAATCCGGCCACCCCACTGAGCGTGCTTGAGTACGTGATGGACAAGGTCGACATGGTCTTGCTGATGAGCGTCAACCCAGGCTTCGGCGGGCAGAAGTTCATCCCGGGCACCCTGAACAAGCTGCGCGAAGCCCGCGCACTGATCGATGCGTCCGGCCGCGATATCCGCCTGGAAATCGACGGTGGGGTTAACGTCAACAACATCCGTGAGATCGCCGCTGCTGGCGCTGATACCTTCGTGGCTGGCTCAGCAATCTTCAACGCCCCGGACTACCAGGCCGTCATCGACAAAATGCGCGCCGAACTGGCGCTGGCGCGTCCATGAGCGGCTTTGAGCAGTTGTTCCCCGGCAAACTGCCACGGCTGGTGATGTTCGATCTGGACGGTACCTTGATCGATTCGGTGCCCGACCTGGCGGCGGCGGTGGATGAGATGCTGCTCAAGCTGGGACGCAAGCCGGCGGGGGTCGAATCGGTGCGTGAATGGGTGGGCAACGGTGTGCAGATGCTGGTGCGCCGGGCCCTGGCCAACCATATCGACGCCGAAGGCGTAGATGACGTCGAGGCCGAACACGCCCTGGAGCTGTTCAATGCGGCCTATGAAAGTGGCCATGAGCTCACCGTTGTCTACCCCGGTGTGCGTGACACGCTCAAATGGTTGAGCAAGCAGGGTGTGGAAATGGCCTTGATCACCAACAAGCCGGAGCGTTTTGTCGCACCCTTGTTGGACCAGATGAAGATCGGTCGTTATTTCCGCTGGATCATCGGTGGCGACACCTTGCCGCAGAAGAAGCCTGACCCGGCTGCGCTGTTCTTCGTGATGAAAATGGCCAATATCCCGGCGTCCCAATCGTTGTTTGTCGGCGATTCACGCAGCGATGTGCTGGCGGCAAAGGCCGCCGGAGTCAAGTGCGTGGCCCTGAGCTACGGCTACAACCATGGGCGGCCGATTGCAGAAGAATCGCCGGCCCTGGTGATTGACGACCTGCGACTGTTAATCCCCGGTTGCCTGGGAGCTGGCGCTGAGATAACGTTGCCCGACATTGATCCGTCCCCTTCTGGAAACGTCATCGTGGTGGTCACTCGCAAACTCTGGATGAAAGTCATCAAGGCCCTGGCCCGCTGGCGTTGGCGCGCCTGACTGATCCTCGCCGCGCTGCGGCACGTTTGCCTACCTGACCGTTTGTCCCTCATGCCACGAGGCACCCCATGATCCGTGAAGAATTCCTGCGTTTGGCCGCTGCCGGCTATAACCGTATTCCCCTGGCCTGCGAAACCCTGGCCGACTTCGATACGCCACTGTCGATCTACCTGAAACTGGCCGACGAGCCCAATTCCTACCTGCTCGAGTCGGTGCAGGGCGGCGAGAAGTGGGGCCGTTACTCGATCATCGGCCTGCCATGCCGCACCGTGTTGCGGGTACACGACCATCATGTGAGCATCACCCATGACGGCGTCGAGATCGAAAGCCATGACGTAGAAGACCCGCTGGCCTTTGTCGAAACCTTCAAGGCACGCTACAACGTGCCAACTATTCCTGGCCTGCCGCGTTTCAACGGTGGCTTGGTGGGGTATTTCGGCTACGACTGCGTGCGTTATGTGGAAAAGCGCCTGGGGAAATGTCCGAATCCGGACCCTTTGGGTGTACCGGACATTTTGCTGATGGTCTCCGACGCGGTGGTGGTGTTCGACAACCTTGCCGGCAAGATGCATGCGATTGTTCTCGCCGACCCTGCCCAAGAGGCCGCCTTCGAGCAAGGCCAGGCCAGCCTTGAAGCGCTGCTGGAAAAACTGCGCCGGCCGATCACCCCGCGTCGCGGCCTAGACCTTAGCCGTCCACCGGCGGCCGACCCGGTGTTCCGTTCCAGCTTTACCCAGGCCGACTACGAGCATGCGGTCGACACCATCAAGGAATATATCCTTGCCGGTGACTGCATGCAGGTGGTGCCGTCGCAACGTATGTCCATCGACTTCAAGGCTGCGCCGATTGACCTGTACCGGGCGCTGCGTTGCTTCAACCCGACGCCCTACATGTACTTCTTCAATTTTGGTGACTTCCACGTCGTGGGCAGTTCGCCGGAAGTGCTGGTACGTGTCGAAGACAACCTGATCACCGTGCGCCCGATCGCCGGTACTCGCCCGCGCGGCGCGACCGAAGAAGCGGATGTGGCGCTGGAAGAAGATCTGCTCAGCGACAACAAGGAAATCGCCGAACACCTGATGCTGATCGACCTGGGCCGCAACGATACCGGGCGAGTCTCGGAAATCGGCTCGGTGAAACTGACCGAGAAAATGGTCATCGAGCGTTATTCCAACGTGATGCATATCGTGTCCAACGTCACCGGCGAACTGAAAGCCGGATTGACGGCGATGGATGCGTTGCGGGCGATCTTGCCGGCGGGCACGTTGTCGGGTGCGCCGAAGATCCGCGCCATGGAAATCATCGATGAACTGGAGCCGGTCAAGCGTGGTGTCTATGGCGGTGCCGTGGGGTATTTTGCCTGGAACGGCAATATGGACACTGCGATTGCGATCCGTACCGCGGTGATCAAGGACGGCGAACTGCATGTGCAGGCCGGGGGCGGGATTGTGGCTGACTCGGTGCCGGCTCTTGAATGGGAAGAAACCCTGAACAAGCGCCGGGCGATGTTCCGTGCCGTGGCGCTGGCAGAGCAAACCCCGCAGGACTAACGGCCGATTCAGATCTAAGTGTGGGAGGGGGCTTACTCCCTCCCACATTAGTTTTGCGTTGCCTTGAGTCTGCGTCAGAAATCCAGGCTCACCCCGACATTGACCCCTTGCTGGGTCAAATTGTCATCCTTCCTCAGGTTATACGCCGCCCGTAACGCCAGCTCTTGAGTCAGTTTATGGCTGACCCCAAGGCTCAAGCGATCGGAATTGCTGCGAGGCGTATACCCGTCCAGCTTGAAGTCGATTCCCTGCACGCTGTTGAGCGAAATATTCACCTCCTGCGTGTCATTTTCGAACTCGTGTTCGTGAGCCACTTCGCCGAACACCTGGGTTTGCGGTGTGATGCGGTAGCTGCCCTGCAGGCCGACGCCAAGACGCTTGGAGTCGCGTTGTTGATCATCGAAGGTCAGTGCGGTGGAGCGACTGTTTTTTTCCGAATAACCATTCACTTCGACGCGTGCATAGTCGGCGCTGATGAACGGCGACAGGTGCCAGTCGCTTCCCGGTGCAGCAAGGTCATAGCCCAGCCGGCCGCTCAAGGCCCAGAGCCAGCCTTCGGTATCGCCTTTTTCGGACGCTTCGTTAACGCCCAGGGCGAACTTGCGCTTGAGGCTGTCGAAGTCCAGTTTGCCGCCGGTCAAGGCGGCATCGGCCCACCAGTGATTTTGCTGGTATTGAGCGAAGGCCGTGCCCATGTAGCTGTTGAGTTTGTAGTCCGAGTCGTTAGTGCCGGCTTCGAGCGTCTGTCGATACAGGCCAGCGGCAACACCTACGCGCCAGTTTTCATCGAGCCGGTAGCTGCTGCCGATATTCAGGTTGTAGCCGCTGCCGTCGCCACTGGCCGAACTGCTCTGGTCGTCGAAATCCAGACGCTGCCCACCACCGGCCACGATTGCACGCCATTGACCGACGGCTTGCCAGTTGCCGTTGTCTGCTTGCCATTGATTGCGTAGCTCGTCCTGGTGGGCGCGCAATGTGCCTTGGGCCATTTCCGGCAGCAAGGTCAGCTCCCAGGGCGCCGCCAGCAGTGAATAGGCATAGTCGGCAATCAACCGTTGTCCCGCCACCGTGGGGTGGACCGAGTCGTTGTAGATCAGCTTGGTCGGGTCCGGGTTGGTGCCGCCGATGCCATAGGTTGGGTTGGCGGTACAACTGTTTCCGCTGAAACAGGTACCGGTCAGATTCTGCCCCGTGGCCAGGCCGAAGCGCGCTGGATCGGCGAAGGCTTCCTTCAGCAACAACGGGATATTCAAAGGGATAACCTGGGCGTCGACGTACGACAGGCGCTGGACCAATGACTGGTTGAATATAGTGCTCAGGGCCGAGGTTGCGGCCTGCTGCGGGGTGCCATTGATGGCCGGTGTCAACCCAAGGTCGGGCAACATCCACACCATGATGTAACGCGCACCGGCTTGTTGCAGCGCCTGGGCGCTGTCAGCCAGGCGCCCGCCGGCGGCGATGGCTTGTTCGGGGCTCAGTACGCGGCCTTGGAGGAAGTCATTGCCGCCGCCGGAGAGAAAATACAGCGCATTGGGGTCGGCACGTCCGCCGTTGGCTGGCAGATATCCCTGGCGGCTGCGCAAAACTGTACCCGCACCAGGGTTGCCGGCTGGGATGGCGGCATCTGAAACCGAGGTAATGGAGTCGAGGATATCGTCGGTACGGTAGCCACCGACGGCCCAGTTGTTGCCATCTGGCAACCCCTGGGCTGCGCGAACCGGTGAGGTGGAGGCGTTCAAGTCGTTGGGGGCTACTCCCAGTTTCACGCCCAACAGGGTCGATGAAACCAGGCCGTATTCACCCTGGAATGTCGGGCCTGTGCGGTTGGTAAAGCGTAGCGTGGAGCCATTCGAGCCATCGGGAAACTGGCCCGCATCGGCCAAGCTGTCACCAAAAACCACCATCGTTGAATACGGTGACGGCGCTGCGAACGCCTGGGCGCATGCCAGTGACAAGAGACAGCTGGCAAGGGGCGCGAAAAATGCTGGTCTGAACATGCAAGGTTCCATTTGGTTGTTTTTGTATCGGAACTCAAACACTAGCAAAACTTCTGGCATTTTCTGTAGGGATATACCGAATTCGCCTACGTTCCCCCCCGTATTTACTACTCCATATTGCACCGCTGGCTAGGCTACGTTACTGTGCCTGAACGTATGAATGAGACCCTCCCCGTGTTGATCATCAGCAAACTCTTGATGCGAGTAGTCAAGGCACACGCCCGTTGGCGTTGGCGCGCCTGACATTTTTCTCCGCCGGCCCGGCCGGACCTGTAACGATTTGCCTTCTTCACCCGTTGTCTGACGCCCCTTGCCGGCTACCCCCGGCAATCGGAACGTGCGTCTGGCAGCGGGTCACTCTCTAGGAAGGCCGTCATTTGAAATCAGTGAATTCAAGAGGCTTGAACCCCACATGTTGCTGATGATTGATAACTACGACTCCTTTACCTACAACGTTGTGCAATACCTTGGCGAGCTCGGTGCCGAGGTCAAGGTCGTGCGCAACGATGAACTGACCGTCGCCGAAATTGCCGCCCTGAATCCGGAGCGTATCGTGGTTTCGCCAGGCCCTTGCACGCCGACCGAAGCGGGCATCTCTCTTGAAGCCATCAGCTATTTCGCCGGCAAGCTGCCGATCCTGGGCGTATGCCTGGGCCATCAGTCCATCGGCCAGGCGTTTGGCGGTGACGTGGTACGGGCGCGCCAAGTCATGCATGGCAAGACCAGCCCGGTGTTCCATAAGGATCTGGGTGTGTTTCATGGCCTGAACCTGCCCGTGACGGTGACCCGTTATCACTCGCTGGTGGTCAAGCGCGAAACCTTGCCCGAATGCCTGGAGTTGACCGCCTGGACCCAGCTGGAGGACGGCTCGGTCGATGAGATCATGGGCCTGCGTCACAAGACACTGAATATCGAAGGGGTGCAGTTTCCCCCTGAATCAATCCAGACCGAGCAGGGCTACGAGCTGTTCGCCAACTTTCCCACGCAGAGCGGCGGCACGCGCTAAGGACTTTTCATGGATATCAAGACTGCCCTGAACCGTATCGTCGGTCATCTGGACCTGAGCACTGCCGAAATGAGCGATGTGATGCGCGAGATCATGACCGGTCAATGTACCGACGCGCAGATCGGCGCCTTTATGATGGCAATGCGCATGAAGAGCGAAAGCATCGATGAAATCGTCGGTGCGGTGTCGGTGATGCGTGAGCTGGCGGACAGGGTCGAACTCAAGACCCTCGACGGCGTTGTCGATGTGGTCGGCACCGGCGGTGACGGTGCGAATATTTTCAACGTGTCGACAGCCTCATCTTTTGTGGTGGCTGCCGCTGGCTGCACCGTCGCCAAGCATGGTAACCGTGCGGTATCTGGCAAGAGCGGCAGTGCCGATTTGCTGGAAGCGGCGGGTATCTACCTGAACCTCACGCCGGTACAAGTAGCACGCTGCATTGACAGCGTTGGCATTGGCTTCATGTTTGCCCAATCCCATCACGGCGCGATGAAGCACGCTGCCGGCCCACGCAAGGACCTCGGCCTGCGTACCCTGTTCAACATGCTTGGCCCGCTTACGAATCCGGCCGGTGTGAAGCATCAGGTGGTGGGTGTGTTCAGTCAGGCGTTGTGCCGGCCACTGGCCGAAGTCTTGCAGCGTCTGGGCAGCAAGCATGTGCTCGTGGTGCATTCCAAGGATGGCCTGGACGAATTCAGCCTGGCGGCGCCGACCTTTGTCGCAGAGCTGAAGAACGATGAGGTCACTGAGTATTGGGTCGAGCCTGAGGACTTGGGTATGAAGAGTCAGAGCTTGCACGGCTTGGCGGTGGAAAGCCCGGCGGCTTCTCTGGAACTGATTCGTGATGCTCTGGGGCGCCGTAAGACCGAAAACGGTCAGAAGGCCGCGGAGATGATTGTTCTGAATGCTGGCGCGGCACTTTACGCGGCCGACCACGCCTATAGTCTTAAGGAAGGTGTCGCCTTGGCCCACGATGCGCTGCACACTGGTCTGGCTCGTGAGAAGCTCGAAGAGCTGGGAGCCTTCACTGCCGTATTCAAGATGGAGAATGAAGGATGAGTGTGCCGACCGTTCTGGAAAAGATCCTGGCCCGAAAGGCCGAAGAGGTGGCCGAGCGCCGCGCCCGCGTAAGCCTGGCCGAGCTGGAGGCGCAGGCGAAGGCCGCCGATGCGCCACGGGGTTTTGCCAATGCCTTGATCGCCCAGGCCAAGCTCAAGCAGCCGGCCGTGATCGCCGAGGTGAAAAAAGCCTCGCCGAGCAAAGGCGTCATTCGCGAAAACTTTGTACCGGCTGAAATCGCCGCCAGCTATGAGAAGGGCGGGGCGACTTGCCTGTCCGTGCTGACCGATATTGATTACTTCCAGGGTTCCGACCTGTTCCTGCAACAGGCTCGTGCTGCATGCAAGTTGCCGGTGATCCGCAAGGACTTCATGGTTGACCCTTACCAGATCGTCGAAGCCCGAGCCTTGGGCGCTGACTGCGTATTATTGATCGTCTCCGCACTGGATGACGTGAAGATGGCCGAGTTGGCGGCGGTGGCCAAAAGCGTCGGTCTTGACGTACTGGTCGAAGTGCATGACGGCGACGAGCTTGAGCGCGCACTGAAAACCCTCGACACGCCGCTGGTGGGGGTCAACAACCGTAACCTGCATACGTTTGAAGTCAGCCTGGAAAATACCCTGGATCTGTTGCCGCGTATTCCCCGTGATCGCTTGGTGATTACTGAAAGTGGCATCGTCAATCGTGCCGACGTGGAGCTGATGGAAATCAGCGGCGTCTACTCGTTCCTGGTGGGCGAGACGTTCATGCGTGCCGAGAACCCAGGGGCGGAATTGCAACGCCTGTTCTTCCCAGAGCGTGGCGTGACAGTCAGCGGTTCGACATTAGACTGATCCAAATGCGCTATAAAATATGGGAGGGGGCTTGCCCCGATAGCATTCCTTCAGTTGATGATCAGTCGGCTGACGGTTCGCTATCGGGGGCAAGCCCCCTCCCACATTGGGCCTTGTGTTTAATCTGAGAGGTAGGTGTTCGATGACTCAGCCCGTGATCATGACTGTAGAAGCGGGCCTTGCCGCCGAGCAGCAGCTGTTGGCAGCCGTTGGCGCGGGCGAGCAGGACTTCGGGCTGTTGTTCTGGCAGCCCAGCGATCAGGCGCTGGTCATGCCGCGCCGTTTGAGTCGGCTGCCGGCATTTGCGGTGGCCAGCCAAATCTCGGCGGATGCTGGTTGGCCGGTGTTGCTGCGGGAAACTGGGGGTGAACCCGTGCCGCAGTCCGCTGCCACGGTCAATATCGCCTTGGTGTATGCGCCGCCGCGCAGTGAGGGCGACCAAGGCCGCATCGAAACCGGTTACCAGCGCTTGTGCCAGCCGATCTGCGATTTTCTGCTCGAGTTGGGCGGTGATGCCTCCGTTGGCGAAATCGACGGAGCTTTTTGCGATGGTCGGTATAACGTCAATCTCAATGGCCGCAAGATGGTCGGTACCGCCCAGCGTTGGCGCCAAAGTGGCGGTCGTCCGGTGGGCTTGATCCACGGCGCCTTGTTGCTGGATAACGATCGTGAAGAACTGATCAATGCGGTCAACCGCTTCAATCAAGCCTGTGGCCTGGAACAGCGGGTGCGTGCCGAGAGCCATATCGCCCTGCACGAAGCGTTTCCCGCACCGGATGCGATCAGTCGGCTCGACAGGTTGTACCGTCAGATGCTGGCCAGCTTCCTGCCGGGTTAGCGGGTGCCGAATACCACCATCGTCTTGCCTTTGACATGTACCAGATTGCGCTCTTCCAGGTCCTTGAGCACACGGCCGACCATTTCCCGTGAACAGCCGACAATACGCCCTATCTCCTGGCGTGTGACCTTGATTTGCATGCCGTCGGGATGGGTCATGGCGTCGGGCTGTTTGCACAACTCCAGCAGGCAGCGCGCTACACGACCGGTGACATCGAAGAACGCCAGGTCGCCGACCTTGCGCGTGGTATCACGCAGGCGTTGTGCGATCTGACCGCTCAGGGCATACAAGATATCCGGATCATGCTGAGCCAGTTCGCGAAATTTCGCATAGCTGATCTCGGCGACTTCGCACTCAACCTTGGTGCGGACCCAAGCACTGCGCTCCTGTTCCTTGCCCGCCTGCTCAAACAGCCCCAGCTCCCCGAAGAAATCTCCAGTGTTCAGGTACGCAATGATCATTTCGCGACCGTCTTCATCCTCGATCAGGATGGTGACCGAGCCCTTGATAATGAAAAACAGGGTTTCTGAGCGCTCGCCGGCGCAAATGATGTTGTGCTTGGCCGGATGACGTCGGCGCTGACAATGCATCAACAGCTTGTCGAGGTTCTTGATCTTGGGTGTGGGAGTAAGAGCAACCATGGTTGTTTCCCGAAAGACTGCGCGGTGTGGTTGGCGTTGTTTTTATCCAGTGGTCTCAATATTGATACGCACTGTAAAATCATGGCAATGCGCCATTGATTTGGCGCCAGCTTACCAGACACATTCTGCCTCGATTAGCGAAATTGCTTGGCAAACGCTGTCATTTATCAAATTCAGCCAGAGCGCTGCGGTTTTAAGGCCCTGTGCTAAGCTGGCGACCCTTTTTTAGCAGTGGAGTCTGGGCGATGAAGGCACGCATCCAATGGGCGGGCGAAGCCATGTTCCTCGGTGAGTCGGGTAGCGGCCATGTGGTGGTCATGGACGGCCCGCCGGAAGCCGGTGGCCGTAACCTTGGGGTGCGGCCGATGGAAATGTTGCTGCTGGGCGTCGGTGGTTGCAGCAATTTCGATGTGGTCAGCATCCTGAAGAAGTCGCGCCAGGCCGTGGAAAGCTGCGAAGCCTTCCTGGAAGCCGAGCGCGCCACTGAGGATCCCAAGGTATTTACCAAGATCCATATGCATTTCGTGGTCAAGGGCCGTGCGCTCAAGGAAGCCCAGGTCAAGCGTGCCATTGAGTTGTCCGCCGAGAAGTACTGCTCGGCGTCGATCATGCTGGGTGCCGCAGGTGTGGTCATCACTCATGATTACGAAATCATCGAGTTGGGCTGACTGCTGGAATCGCAGGCAAGAGAAAGGGCGCTTCGAGCGCCCTTTTTCCGGTTTGAATTTGACGCACTTTTAGATTCTATAGGTGCTTTTGGTCATGACCTTGGCCATCAGGCTCATTCCGAACCTCACCGGTGCTGGAAAACGGAAGCCGCCGGCGTCTAGAGCGCTTTCTGCATGGTGTTCTTCATCGATGCGCATTTGCTCAAGAATCGCCCGGGACTTTTCGTCTTCGGCCGGCAGCTGCTCCAGATGTTCATCCAGGTGCTTGCAGACCTGATGTTCGGTCGCGGCGACAAATCCGAGGCTGACTTTGTCGCTGATCAACCCGGCGGCAGCGCCGATACCAAACGACAAGCCATAAAACAGTGGGTTCAGAACGCTGGGGTGGCTGCCCAACTGGCGGATACGCTGTTCGCACCAGGCCAGATGGTCGATCTCTTCCTCGGCTGCATGCTCCATCGCTGCACGTACCTGCGGCAACTTGGCGGTCAGCGCCTGGCCTTGATACAGCGCCTGGGCACAGACTTCACCCGTATGGTTGATACGCATCAGGCCGGCCACGTGACGGGTATCCGTTTCGCTCAGCTGCGCATCGGGCTGCACGATGGCGGGCGATGGGCGGTAGGGTTGGCCGCTGAATGGCAGCAGTGTGCGCATGGCCATGTCGGCTTGCAGCAACAGACGGTCAATCGGCGAGTAGTGACGTTGGGTAGTCATGCTGACCTCCGGGAAGAATCTCGGCGGCCAGTTTACCGCAAGAGAGGGCGAAGCGTTTGCGCTGAGTCAATTCGACTTCGGCCCTCAGCCTGGCGGCCAGTTCATCTGACGCTGACCAAGCACATGCATATGGATGTGATAAACGGTCTGCCCGCCCAACTCATTGCAATTCATCACGACCCGAAAACCCTCTTCACAACCTAGCTCCAGGGCCAGGCGTTGGGCTGTAAAGAGGATATGGCCGGCCAAGGCCTTATCATCTTCAGTCAGATCATTCAGGGTGCGGACGGGCTTTTTCGGAATAACCAGAAAATGTACCGGCGCCTGCGGGGCGATATCATGGAAGGCGAGGACTTGATCATCTTCGTAGATGATCTTCGCGGGTATTTCTCTGTTGATGATCTTGGTGAACAGAGTATCCACAGCTGTTTCTCCATTATGAAAATGCAGGGTGAGTGTACCCAGGCGATCAGCGCGGGCAATAGGCCTTGTTGATGGCGCCGGCAATCTTGCGGGTCAGCCAGCGCGGGCTGAGGCGTGGGCTGAATGCGAGCCAGCGGTTGCGGCGCCCGGGAATGATGATGGCTTTGTTCTTTTCCAGCGCGCGCACGGTGTAGAGCGCGACTTCTTCCGGGCTCATCAGTTGCTGGCTGTGGTCAAGTTTCGCCGTATCCATTTGCGCGGTGCCGAAGAAGGCGGTGCGCGTAGGGCCCGGGCAAAGTACCGAGACCTTGATGCCACACGTCTTCAACTCTTCGCGCAAGCCTTCTGAAAAGTGCAGTACATAGGCTTTGCTGGCGTAGTAGCTGCTCATCCATGGGCCCGGTTGGAAGGCTGCGACCGAAGCAACGTTTAGAATCTGCCCGCCACCGTGCAGCGCCATGGCATTGCCGAGGGCATGGCACATGCGGGTCAGGGCCAGGATGTTGACTTCGATCAGGTCCTGCTCGGTCATCCAGTCCTGGGCCAGGAACGGCCCGCTGGTACCAATGCCGGCGCAGTTGACCAAAAGATCAATCTGTCGCTCGCCCTCTTCAAGCTCCAGCAAAAAGCCGGACAAACGCAGCGGTTCGCCCAGGTCGCAGGCACGAAACAACACCTCGACGCCGAAGCGTTGGGTCAATTCCAATGCAATGCTTTCCAACTGATCACGCTGGCGGGCCACCAGAATCAAGCTGCGGCCGCGTCGAGCCAGGGCTTCGGCCAAAGCCAGGCCGATGCCGCTGGAGGCACCGGTGATCAGAGCGTAACGGGTCATGCCTTTCTCCATCGCAACGCCGCCGACCTGTGACAGTGGCATCACAGGTGGCGGGCGTTTCTTCACTGTTCTGGAGAGTCTACAGGTTCGGCCGCGTCGTCAGCACTTTGCGCTGCGGCTTCATCCACAATCACGCTTTGATCGACGTCTTCATCGGAGGTGATGGAGCTGCTTTCGTAACTGCTGTCCATATTGGCTTCAAGTTGGTCCAGATAACCGTTCATGCCCAGGGTCAGGCCGATGATGAGCATCAATGGAATAAACGCCAGCCACAGCGAGGCCAGGATTTTCACCGCAGTAGAGTTCGGTGGTGGCGGTGCGCCGTATTGGTTGGCACCCGCGTTCCCCGGCAATACCAGCAACAGGATAGGGAAAACGCTATTGACCAGGGGAACCAGGTTCAGCAAGTACAGCCAGCCAGACCAGCCCAGGTCGTGCAGGCGCTGCACACCGATTTGCACGCTCACCACGACGAGTCCAACAAATAGCGCGAAACCCAGCAGCGAGCCGAGAATGATGGCGATTGTTGGCGAGGCAGTCGCCACCGCGAAGCCGACGGTACTGATGATGCCAGCAGCCACCAGCATCGCGACGGTCAGTGCCAGCGTCCAGGCCAGGTAGCGCAGGCGGCCGATGCGCCCGTTTATGGTGAATACCTTGAGGGTGGCGAACTCCGGCAAGTCATCGCCAACCGCAGCGCGTGGCGGGGCATATGGTGAAGCTTCGGAGCGGGAAAAGTCGGAGCCAGGAGAGCTCGTCTCGTGGGTTTCGGCCAGGCTGAATGCTACGGGTTGTTCGGCTTCGATACGTGCGTCGACCCCGGCGTTTTTCAATGCCGTCAGATAGGTTTCGGCATCGGGGCGGGAAAGGTCGCGTTTGAGCGCGACCGGGCGGCCGGTAAAGAGTTTTTCAATCGCCTCGACATCACTCTTGAACAGCTCGGCGAGGTTCAGCTTGGCGGTGGTGCTTTCGACACCCGGGAGCAAGGCTCCGTCAAACACAATCTTGAAACGGTTGTCGCTCATGCGGGCATCCTTGTCACTTAATCAGGGAGGGTGTGCAGGCCCGTCCAATCGGCGGGCCGTGCAGTGGGTCAGCGTGGCCAGCGCAGTTGCGCGGCATGCTCGCGTGCTTTGCGGTATTCGGCATCCAGGCGGGCGACGAGTTCATCGACGCTGGGTAAATCATCGATTTCACCGACGCCCTGACCGGCGGACCATACAGTTTTCCACGCTTTGGCCTCATCACTCAATGGTTTGAGTTTGGAACCGAAATTGACTTCACCTTTGCCTTGCAGCGCGGCGAGGTCGAAACCGGCATTTTCCAGGCTCTGGCGCATAAAGCTCGCAGGTACGCCGGAGACTGCCGGAGTGTGCACGATGTCGGCGGCGCGCGATGTGAGCAGCATCTCTTTATAGGCATCTGGCGCGTGGCTTTCGGTAGTACCGATAAAGCGCGTGCCGAAATACGCCAAGTCGGCTCCCAGCAACTGGGCGGCGAGAATTTCGTGGCCGTGGTTGAGGCAACCGGCCAGCAGCAGGGTTTTGTCGAAGAATTGGCGAATTTCGGCAATCAGCGAGAAGGGACTCCAGGTGCCAGCATGGCCGCCGGCACCAGCGGCTACGGCGATCAGGCCATCGACGCCCGCCTCAGCGGCTTTCTCGGCATGGCGTCGGGTCGTGACGTCATGAAACACCAGGCCGCCGTAGCTGTGGACGGCATCTACCAATTCCTTCACCGCACCGAGGCTGGTAATGACGATGGGCACCTTGTGCTCCACACAGATCGCCAAATCGGCCTCCAGCCGTGGGTTGCTGTTATGCACGATCAGGTTCACGGCATAGGGTGCTGGGTTGTCCAGCTGCGCCAGACCCGCTTCGATTTCTTCCAGCCAGGCCTTGAAACCGCTGCTTTCGCGTTGGTTGAGCGCCGGGAAGCTCCCGACCACCCCATTGCGGCAGCAGGCCAGAACCAGTTGCGGGTTGGAGATCAGAAACATCGGCGCAGCCACCACGGGCAGGCGCAGATGTTGTTCCAGCAAAGCGGGCAGCGACATTGGAGGTTCCCCGAGTAATTGAAGTTAGAACGGTTTGACCACGACCAAAATTACGATAGCCAGCAATATCAGAACCGGCACCTCATTGAACCAGCGATAAAAGACATGGCTGCGGGTGTTCTCGCCACGGGCGAAGCGTTTCACTTGCGCGCCGCACATATGGTGGTAGCCGATAAGTAGCACGACCAGGGTCAACTTGGCGTGGATCCAGGCACCGGATTGGAAAATGCCTGGATTGAGCGCCAGCATCCAGATGCCGAAGACCAGTGTGGCAACCATCGCCGGCCCCATGATGCCTCGGTACAGTTTGCGCTCCATGATGCTGAAGCGTTCTTTGCTGACTGTGTCTTCGCTTTGGGCGTGGTAGACGAACAGGCGCGGTAGATAGAACAGACCGGCAAACCAGCAGACGATGCTGACGATGTGGAAGGCTTTGATCCATAGATAGAGCATTTTTAGTTATTCCCAGGTTCACGGTAGCCAAGATAGTAGTGGCTCATGCGCCCATACGTCACGTTGACGGTTGTCGCAGGACGATGCGGCCCCTATTATCGACGGCTTTCCAGTGGGTTCGTTGAGGGCAGGT
>Ga0160440_100352_pt1 | contig 20043 bp, 12 predicted proteins | sample HID1971I_E1MG_FD_108277 | JGI IMG/M metagenome (GOLD analysis project Ga0160440, IMG submission 108277) | Enriched millipede-associated microbial communities from UW Madison campus, WI, USA - HID1971I_E1 MG | ecosystem: Host-associated > Arthropoda: Insects > Digestive system > Unclassified ... | reverse complement strand
TTGCTGTGGCGAAAGGCAGAAAGGTCAGGAGCGCCGCGCAGGATCAACATCTTCGGGACAGCCTCGGGAAGGGGGTGTGCTTTGAGGCCGTGCATTCTAGCGTAAACCTTCGCCAACGGCACCCGAAACGCTACCGGTGGCCGCAGCCGAACGTCAGTTGGCACGCTTTGCACGCAATCATGGCGTTATCCACGGCGTCGGGCGCAGTTATTTTAACCGTCACAATCGCTCGCCAAGCCGCGTTTCTGCGGGCTGCAGCACAGTTTGAGCGGCGCTAGCAGACAAGTGCGCCGCTGTCGAGATATGGCGCCGTGGGCCGTTTGCGTATACTGCGCAGATGTTCTCCCCAACCGTTTTGCGCCCGCGATGGGTCAAATGGCTCATCGCCACCTTGCTCTTCCTGATGCTCAGTGCCTGTGTTGACAAACCCAGCACCCTCGAGCGAATCAAGGAGGATGGCGTATTGCGGGTGGTCACCCGAAACAGCCCGGCCACGTATTTCCAGGACCGCAACGGTGAAACCGGTTTCGAATACGAACTGGTCAAGCGCTTTGCCGACGAACTGGGAGTTAAGCTGGAAATCGAGACCGCCGATAACCTCGACGAGCTGTTCAACCAGTTGGGCAAGCCCAACGGCCCGGTACTTGCCGCTGCCGGCCTGGTCAGCAGCGAACAGCGCCAGCAGCAGGTGCGATTTTCCCACCCGTACCTGGAAGTGACCCCGCAGATCATCTACCGCAACGGCCAATCGCGCCCCACCAATGCCGCTGACCTGGTGGGCAAGAAGATCATGGTGCTCAAGGGCAGCACCCACGCCGAGCAACTGGCGGCGTTGAAAAAGCAGAATCCTGCAATCGAATACGAAGAATCCGACGCCGTTGAGGTAGTTGATCTGCTGCGCATGGTGGACGAGGGGCAAATCGACCTGACCCTGGTGGACTCCAATGAAGTGGCGATGAATCAGGTGTACTTTCCCAACGTGCGCGTGGCGTTCGACCTCGGCAATGCCAGCCACCAGAGCTGGGCCGTGGCCGCCGGCGACGACAACAGCCTGCTCAATGAGATCAACGGCTACCTGGACAAGGTCGAAAAGAATGGCACGCTGCAGCGTCTGAAAGATCGCTATTACGGGCACGTCGATGTACTCGGCTATGTGGGCGCCTATACCTTCGCCCAGCACCTGCAACAGCGCCTGCCCAAGTACGAGAAGCATTTTCGCGCCTATGCCAAGGCCGAAAAGGTCGATTGGCGGCTGTTGGCAGCCATCGGTTACCAGGAATCGCTGTGGCAACCGACCGTCACCTCCAAGACCGGCGTGCGCGGCCTGATGATGCTGACCCAGAACACCGCACAGGCCATGGGCGTGTCCAACCGCCTGGATGCCAAGCAGAGCATCATGGGCGGCGCCAAGTACCTGGCCAAGATCAAGGATGAACTGGACGACAAGATCGCTGAGCCTGACCGCACCTGGTTCGCCCTCGCCGCTTATAACGTGGGTACCGGCCACCTGGAAGACGCACGCCTGCTGGCGAAGAAAGAAGGCCTGAACCCGAACAAGTGGCTGGACGTGAAGAAGATGCTGCCACGCCTGTCGCAGAAGCAGTGGTACAGCAAGACCCGCTACGGCTACGCCCGGGGTGGCGAGCCGGTGCACTTTGTGGCGAACATCCGGCGTTACTACGACATCCTCACCTGGGTGACCCAGCCGCAGCTGGAAGGCGACCAAGTGGTCGAAGGCAACCTGCATGTGCCGGGTGTGGACAAGACCAAGCCGCCGCAGGACAGCCCGCAATTATAAGAACACTGAATACCAATGTGGGAGGGGGCTTGCTCCCGATAGCCTGGTGCCAGTCACTACTACAGTGACTGATCCACCGCCATCGGGAGCAAGCCCCCTCCCACATTTTGATCTGCGCTTGGCTTAGAGGCCGGTGATTAGATGGACTACGCCGCCCGACAACACCATCACGCCTGCTACACCCGCCGCCTTCAACGCCGCCTCATCCAACCGCCCCGCATCCTGCAACTGCACCCTCACCCGAGTCAGCGCCACACGCTGTTGTGACTTGAGATTCTCGGCGCCGCCCAAGGCACTCAGCACATCGGCGGCCAACAGGCTCGGGGTCGTCGGTGCAACCGTCTCGGCCACCAAATCAGGTGTCAGGGCTTTCCAGAATGCCCGCTGCAATTTCTCGAACATGCTCAATGCTCCATGACAGGTGAGGTTTCAACGGTGGCCGCGTGGTACAGGCGCAGGGCCTCACGCACTTGGCCGGCTTCCTCCAGGCCCAGCACCTGGCGGGCGATGAGTTGGCAGTCGACCAGTTCCAGTTCGCGCACGGTGGCCTTGATGCTCGGGATCAGCGGCACGCTGACCGACAGTTCATCCACGCCAAGTCCGATCAACACCGGCACCGCCAATGGTTCAGAGGCCAGCGCACCACACACGCCCACCCACTTGCCATGGGCGTGGGCCGCCTTGACGGTGCTGGCGATCAGGCGCAACACAGCAGGGTGGAAGCTGTCGGCCTGGCTGGCCAGGCGCGGGTGATCGCGGTCCATGGCCAGGGTGTATTGGGTCAGGTCGTTGGTGCCGATGGAAAAGAAATCCACATAGGGCGCAAACACATCCGCCATCAACGCCGCCGAAGGCACTTCAATCATGATGCCCAGCTTGGGCAATTCGGTGAGCCCGAGCGCCAGCGCTTCTTCTTCGAGCATCCGGCGCGCCAGGTGCAGCTCGCAGAGCTGGCTGACCATCGGCAGCATGATATGCAGCCGCGCCAAGCCCGCACTGGCGAGGATCGCGCGAAACTGTTCGCGCAGCAGTTCGGGCCGTTCCAGGCACAGCCGAATACCCCGCAAACCCAGGAACGGGTTGGTCTCGCTTTCCATCGGCACATAGGCCAAGGGTTTGTCGCCTCCCACGTCCAGGGTGCGCACCACCAGGTTGCGCTCGGTGCCAAGGGCACGGGCGATGGCGCTGTAGGTGCCGGCTTGTTCCTCCGGGCTCGGGGCACGGTTGCGGTCCAGGTAGAGGAACTCCGAACGCAGCAGGCCCACGCCTTCACCGCCCAGGGTCAGGGACTGCTCGACTTCCTGCAGCGAGGCGACGTTGGCCGTGACTTCGACGTGATGGCCGTCGCGAGTGATTGCCGCCAGGGATGCCTGTGCGATTTCACGCTGCAGCCGCAGCTTTTGCTGCTGGCGAACCGCTTGCAGTTGTTCGATTTCAGCCAGGTCCGGTTCCAGGTGCAGCTCGCCTTTGTCAGCGTCGAGCAATACTCGTTTGCCGTTGGCCAGGGCCAATACTTGAGCCGGGACCCCGCAAATGGACGGCAGGCCGAGCGCCCGAGCGAGGATGGCCACGTGGCTGGTAGCCCCACCGGCAACGGTGACGAAACCCAGCACTTTACTGGTATCCAGGCCGGCGGTTTGTGAGGGCGTCAGTTGTTCGGCGACCAGGATGGCGCACTCAGGCAGGTCCAATGAGCGTTCGGGAACACCCAGGATCAGTTTGAGCACGCGCTGGCCGACATCGGCCAGGTCCGCCGCACGCTCGGCGAGCAGCGCCTTGCCCAAGCCTTCGAAGAGTTTCGCCGTCGCCAGCGTGGCGCTGTTCCAGGCAAAGGCGGCGCTCTTGCCTTGGGCGAGCAGGCCGTGGGCTTGCTCCAGCAGGGTCGGGTCTTCGAGCAATTCCTGGTGGGCGCGGAAAATTTCGGCCTGGGCACTGCCGGCGGCCTTGGCTTGCAAGGCTTGCAGCGCTTCGGCTGCCGTCCGCAGGCCACGCGCCAATGCGGCACGCTCGAAGGTTTCGCCGGCACCGGCTTCAGGAATATTCAGCGCCGGTTCGGCCACTTGGACGACCTGCCCAAACGCCGAGCCCGGCGACGCACACACGCCCCGCATCAAGGTTGCCGATGACACCGGCGCGGCAGGCTTGACTACTTCGACCGCCGCCACCGTCTCGCCACAGCCGTCCAGCAACAACGCCACCAGCGCCTGGATCGCCGCCTCGGCATCCGTGCCCGCCGCGCTCACTTGCAGGCTGTCTCCCCGGGACGTCTGCAGCGCCATGATCGCCACCAGCGACTTGGCATTCGCGCTCTGGGTTTGCTTGTGCAGGTAGATGCTTGAACTGAACCCTTTCGCCGCCTGGGCAAGCACTGCCGCTGGGCGAGCGTGCAAACCGTTGGCGTTGGGCAAGGTCAGGGGCTTGGAGAACAGCGCATCGCCCTCCTCTTCATCGGCTTCCGATGACGCTTGCCCGGGGGACACTCGTAACAGTGGCTGGCCTTCCTCGACGGCGCCCTGATCGGGCACCAGCAACACAAATGGCTCGCCACTGACGACCAGCATCAGGGTCAGCAGGCTACGTGCATGCAGTGCCACATAGTCGGCGTCGAACTCAATCAGCGGCTGCCCGGCTTCCACCTGCTGGCCCTCCTCAACCAGACGGGTGAAGCCCTGACCCGCCAGGTTCACGGTGTCCAGGCCGATATGCAACAGCACCTGCACGCCGTTGTCGTCGGTGACACTCACCGCATGACCGCTGTCCTGGATATTGCTGATCACCCCGGCCAGCGGCGCGCAGAGCGTCTGCGAGGTGGGATCGATGCACAGGCCGTCGCCGATCACGCGGCTGGAAAACACTGGGTCGGGTACCTGATCCAGCGCCAGCAGCATCCCGGACAGGGGCGCCAGCAGTTCCAGGGGTTGAGATGGGGTCATGACTTCACCTGTTGGGTTGTTCTGTAAAAATCATTGGGTGGGATGGCACAGATCAAATGTGGGAGCGGGCTTGCTCGCGCCCACATTAGTTCGCGGTTATTTCCACCAGTATTCGACTTGCACGCCCATGTTCGATCCATGCCGTGCCGTGCCATAGGCACCGGTATCAGATAACGCCGAGCCCGCCGCGAGTTCATTCGCTGCGCGCTTGGCCGCCTGGTTCCAGCTGGCATAGGTGTAGTACAACCGCACTTCCGGCCGCGCCCAGAATTCCGGGCCTTTGGGCGACCAGGTCGGCGCGAACGTGAATTTGCTCAGCTTGCGTGTACCGCCGGTAGCCTCGACCTGATCGTGGCCCAGTTCAGCGACCAGCTTGAATTGCTCGCTGATGGCATACGCCGGGCGTACACCCAGGGACATCCAGTTCTGGTCCTGACGCCCCGGGCGTACATCCTTCTGGTAAACCGCCTGGACTTGCCCACCGAAACGCGGGGTCACCTGCCAGTCGAAGAATTCCACGGCACGGTAGCTTTTGCTGCTCTTGTCCAACCGGGTATTGCCGGTGTAGCCCAACCCAGTGCCTGGACCTTCGCCGTACTGCAAGGCAAATTTGTTCTTGCCCCCCAGGAACGCGGTTTGCACATGCTGCGCGGTCAGCGCCCAACCGCTGTTGGTGTCACGCCCACCGGCCTTGGCGATATAACTCAAACCAAGCTCCAGCTCGCCGCCCGGGTTGGTGTTGAAACCGGCCACGTTGAAGTCGTGACGGGTGGCGTATTCCTTCTGGTACAGGTTGTCCTTGCGCGACAGGGCGTAGCTGTATTTCAAGCCGCCGATCAGCACATCCTCGATCCCGCCACCGGTGGCGCTCTGGTTCCAGTAGTAGAAGTCGGAGATATGGATGTCGTTACGTTTGTAGTAGCGCCGCCCGGCCCACAGCGAACCGCCGTTGAGGCTGGGCAGGTTGGACCATTGCGCATACATCTGCGGCATGCGTGCCGAGCCGTTGTTTTCACCCTGGAACTTCAGGGCGCGGTCGTACTTGTTGTAGAGGGAGGCCATGGCATCCACACTGAGCACTGAGCCGTCATCGAACGTCAGCAGGTCCTGGCGCAATTCCAGTTCGGCATATTGCTCGCATTCGTTACCCAAGCGGTATTTGGTTTGCGCCCCCGGCAGTTGGAAGCACTGCTGCTTGCCGCTGCCCGTTGACGTGCCCGCGCCACTGCGCAAGTAACCGGCGAACTCCAGGGCCTGGGCGCCAAACGGCACAGCAAGGCACGACGTAATAAGGCCCAGTTTTATTGTTGTTTTCATGAAGCGCTCCTTTATTTTTATTGTTTTTTCTTACTTTGATGCGTGATGCGATTACCGGTAGAGGCGGCTCAGTCCTTGAGATGCAGCACAAACGATTCGTAAGGGCGCAACACCACCGTGCTCGTGCGCGCCGGGCAATCGGGGTAATTGCTGATGAGCAGCCGCTGCGCGCTCGACGGATTGATCACCTGGTCGGGCAGCTGGATTTCGCACGGCGTGCCGTAGAAGTTGTTGAGCACCAGCAGGCGCTCGCCATGGCCTTCGCGCACGTACGCCCAGACCTGGCGATGGTCTTGCAGCAGTGGGCGATAAACGCCTTCCTGGATCAGCGGTTCGCGGCGCCGCAGGGCGATCAGGGCGCGGTAGTGATGCAGCACCGAATCCGGGTCATCCAGCTGGTTTTCAACGTTGATCTGCGCAGCGTTGGCCGCAACGCCAATCCAGGGCTCGCCACGACTGAAACCGGCATTGGCCTGGTTGCTCCACTGCATCGGCGTGCGACCGTTGTCGCGGGATTTCTGCATGATCGCCGCCATGCTCGACGCCTCGGACTCCCCGGCATCACGCTTGAGGCGGAAAATGTTCAGGGTTTCCACATCGCGGTACTGTTCGATCTTGTCGAAGCCCGGGTTGGTCATGCCCAGTTCCTCGCCCTGGTACACATACGGCGTGCCCTGGAGGAAGTGCAGCGCCGTGGCGAGCATCTTGGCCGAGACCACGCGGTATTCGCCGTCATCACCAAAACGCGAGACCACCCGCGGCTGGTCGTGGTTACACCAGAACAGCGCGTTCCAACCGCCACCGGCCTGCATACCCAGTTGCCAGTCGGAGAAAATCTGCTTGAGTTGCAGGAAGTCGAAATCGGCCTTCACCCACTTCTGCAGGTTGGGGTAATCGACTTTCAGATGGTGGAAGTTGAAAGTCATCGACAGCTCTTTCGAGGCCGGATTCGAGTAGCGGATGCAGTGTTCCAGGCTGGTGGACGACATCTCGCCGACGTTGATCAGGTCATGGCCTTCGAAGACTTCGCGGTGCATTTGCTGCAGGTAGGCGTGCACATTCGGGCCGTCGGTATAGAAACGGCGGCCGTCGCTGTTGTCTTCGGGGAAGTCGGCGGGCTTGGAGATCAGGTTGATCACATCCAGGCGGAAACCGCCCACGCCTTTGTCACGCCAGAAGCGCATCAGCTTGAACACTTCGGCACGCACCTTGGGGTTGTCCCAATTGAGGTCGGCCTGGGTATGGTCGAACAGGTGCAGGTAGTACTGCCCGGTCTGCGCTTCGTATTCCCAGGCCGAGCCGCCGAACTTGGATTCCCAGTTGTTCGGCTGGTCGCGCCAGATGTAGAAGTCGCGGTAGGGGTTGTCGAGACTGCTGCGCGCCTGCTGGAACCACTCGTGCTCGACGGAGGTGTGGTTGACCACGATATCGAGCATCAGCTTGATGCCGCGCTTGGCCGCTTCGCTGATCAGCAGGTCACAGTCAGCCATGGTCCCGTAGCTGGGGTCGATGGCGTAGTAGTCGCTGATGTCGTAGCCGTTGTCGCGTTGCGGCGACCTCAGGAACGGGGTGATCCACAGGCAGTCCACCCCCAGCCATTTCAGGTAGTCAAGCTTATCCACGATGCCCAGCAGGTCACCGGTGGCGTTACCCGCGTGGCTATGGAAGCTTTTGGGGTAGATCTGGTAGATCACCGAGTGTTGCCAGTTTTGCATGGTGGGGTTCCTTCAATTAATTGTGTGCTGGCTTTGAGGGCCTCATCGGGGGCTTACCTCCGATGGCGGTGGATCAGGCGACCCGATACCCAGGCCGGATAATCTTCATGCTCAACACACAGGTCAGTACAAAGGGCACGACGATCGCGACGGCCATGCCGATCACAAACACCGGGATGTACTGCGGGATGATCGAGATAAACCCGGGCAGGCCTCCAACGCCGATGGCCGAGGCAGTGACCTTGTTCAACGACAGGAAAATACTGCCCAGCGCCGAACCCAGCAGCGCGGCATAGAACGGAAACTTGAAGCGCAGGTTCACCCCGAACATCGCCGGCTCGGTGATGCCGAAATAGGCGGAAATCGCCGAGGTCGAGGCCATGCTTTTGTCCCGCGCATTGCGGGTCATGTAGAACACCCCGAGTGCGGCGCTGCCCTGGGCCAGGTTGGACATGACGATCATCGGCCAGATAAAGGTGCCGCCCTGGGTGGAGATCAGCTGCAGGTCCACGGCCAGGAACATGTGGTGCATGCCGGTGATCACCAGCGGCGCATAGAGCAGGCCGAAGATCGCTCCACCGAGCATCGGCGCCAGGTCGAACAGCGTGACCACCCCTTCGGTGATGAGGATGCCGAGGTGACGGGTCACCGGGCCGATGATCGCCAGGGCCAGCACGCCAGTGACGACGATGGTAGTGATCGGCACCACGAGCAGTTGGATCGCATTGGGCACCCGCGCGCGCAGCCACTTCTCGATGACGCTCATCACATAGGCCGCGAGCAGGATCGGCAGGATCTGCCCCTGATACCCGACCTTCTCGATCTGGAACCAGCCGAAAATATCGAAATACGGCAGGCTCTGGCCGTCGAGGCCGGCGACCGCCTTGCCGTAGTTCCAGGCATTGAGCAGATCGGGGTGCACCAGCATCAGGCCAAGCACGATGCCGAGGATTTCACTGCCACCGAAACGTTTGGCCGCCGACCAGCCCACCAGTGCCGGCAGGAACACGAAGGAGGTATTGGCCATCAGGTTGATCAGGCTCCACAGGCCATCCAGGTTCGGATAGGCCTCCAGCAGCGTCTGGCCCTCGATGAACATGCCCTTGGCGCCCATCAGGTTGTTGATGCCCATGAGCAGGCCGGCAATGATCAGCGCTGGCAGGATCGGCATGAACACGTCGGAGAACACGCGCACCAGGCGCTGCATGGCGTTGGTCTTGTCAGCGCCCTTCTGCTTCACATCAGCAATGGTCGATGCCGCAAGACCGGTGACTTCACGCAAGGCGGCATAGACCCTTTCCACTTCGCCTGGGCCGATCACTACCTGGAACAGACCGCCGGTAAAGAACGATCCCTTGACCAGGTCGACCTGGTTCAACGCGCTGCTGTTGACCAGGCTCGGGTCCTTGAGCGCCAGGCGCAGGCGGGTCACGCAATGGGCAGCTTGCTCAAGGTTGTCGCGCCCACCGAGGTTCTCGAGAATCTCGCAGGCGATAGTCGGATAGTCGTGGCTCATGCTCGTTTTCCACTGTGATTGTTTTTATGGGTGGCAGTCGTTGGCAGCACGCCGAGGGCAAAAGTACTCGTCTGTACGAGTTAAATCAACAACTCGTCTGTACGAGTTACACTTTTGTTTATTAATGCGAACTTCCCGTCAGATTTTTCCCCTGGCTACACGGCTGCCCAATGGACAAACCCCACCTCTGCCACTAAGGTTCCTGCCTTGAATGCAAGCCGGGCATAGAGCCATCTCATGAGCAAATACAACCAGATCTATACGGATCTGCTTGCCAGCATCACCACCGAACGCCTGCAACGCGGTACGCGCCTGCCCTCTGAAACCGAGCTGATGGACGCCTACCAAGCCAGCCGTGGCACCGTGCGACGCGCCATTGAGCAGTTGCAGGAACGTGGCTTTGCCCAAAAGATCCATGGCAAGGGCACCTTTGTGTTGTCGCCCAACCCGATCGAGTTCCAGCTGGGCGGTATCGTCAGCTTCCATGAGACCCACGCCGACCTGGGCAATGACGTACGCACCGAGGTGGTTGAATTCACCCAGCTCCCGCTCGAAGGGCCACTGCTGCAACACTTCGAGGCCGACCCAGGCACGCTGATCACCCGTATCAAGCGGGTACGACGCATCGGCGGCAAACGGGTGATCCTGGACATCAACCACTTCATCGCCGAGCTGATTCCCGGCCTGGATCGCGAGATCGCCGAACAGTCGATCTACGCGTTTATAGAGCAGACGTTGCAGCTGCAGATCAGCTATGCGCAGCGCACCATCGAGGCCTTGCCGCGCAGCAAGGACGACCAGGCGCACCTGGACCTTGACGGGCAAAGCCATGTGATCGTGGTGAGTAACCAGACGTTCTTGCAGGACGGGCGGCAGTTCGAGTACACCGAATCGCGCCATACCCTGGACAAGTTCTACTTTTCGGATATCGCACGGCGCTGAGCACAGCCCCTTAGCCTAACTATGTAGCGCCCTCCCCGTGCCAGCCTGGGGGAATCTCGCCCTTCATTTTTGAAGGATGAGCACTCCCATGAGTTCGAGCGAAACCCACACCCTGCCCAACACCGCCGACAAGGCGGCCCTCAAGGCCCTGGCCGGACGCGTGATCCTGGCTTGCCCCAGCCTGCACGATACGGCTCACGAAACCGCCCGCGGCATTCTGAAAAAGCACGGCGTCGAGGGCCTCGACCCGGACGAGGTGTACTACCACCGCTTCAAGGCGGCCCAAAGCAATTCGCTGACCTTTACCGGCTGGGAACATGTCCTGGAAAAACCCTACGAGTCGACGACCCTGACCGAGTTGGTGATTCATCGATTCCGTGCCACCGACTATGACAACGCCGACCTGCTGGACCTGTACGGTGGTTTCTACACCAAAGGCCCGGAATACGGCGATTTCAACCAGACCAATGAAGTGCGCCTGCATGGCAACGAAGTGCTCAAGGACTTCTGGGCCCTCAAGTTCAGTGACCTTTACCGCGACAAGCTCGACAGCTTCTGGCAGGACCACGCCGAAGCCTTTCGCACCCAGGCCAAATGCAATTTCCTCAGCAAGGCGGTGCAAGCCCTCGAACTCAAGCACCTGAGTGCCGAAGACTTCCACACTTGCATCACGGCCGTGGCCCCGCACCTCAGCTGGCCGGTCAGCCTGGCCATGCTGCAAACCGACGTGGCGCCAGGCGCCAATGCGCAGGTCGCCGCCCTTGACCTGGACGGTCACGTGGCTACCAACCTGTTGCGCATCACTGACGCCGCCGGCCGGCAAATACTCTATGTGCCAGGTGAGCAGCAGGCCTTCAAAGTGTTCGACACCGCGGGGCAATTGCACTGGTGGTTGCTCGGGCTTATGGACGACAAGAAGACCCGTGACCTGTTCCTTTGCCACTTTTCCCTGACTGACCGCGAGGCCATGACCGACGGCATCACTGACCTGATGAATCGCCTGGTGCAGACCTGGGGCAAGTCGGATCATCACATGATCAACCAGAAGAACCAGGCGGTCACCACGGACGCCTTCAGTTGGTTGCGAGACCGCACCCGCGCAGCGATGTATGACGAAGCCGAGCAGTTGCTGACCACCAATGCGCAACTGAGCAAGAAAATCTGGATCGGTTACCTGAGTGCCGGCCTCAAGATATTCGGGCCGCTGGCTGTCATTGGATGGCCGATAGCCTTGCCGGTGCTGGGCGCCAGCATCGCCAACCTGGCCCTGAACATCGACCAGGCGGTCAATGGCCGAACCAGTGCCGAGCGCAAGGCCGGGGTGACCGGTTCGGTGTTCAGCGCGATCGACACCCTGTTCAACCTGGCAGCGCTGCATGGGCCTGGGCCTATCGCCGAAGTGGGTGCCGACGTCGATGCGGCGGAAGCGGCCGAGATGGCCAAGTACGACGAGGCGTTGAACCCCGAGGCTGCCGAACCGGCAAGCCCTGCCGTGCCGGCGCCCCCCGCACTGCCCCAGCTGCCCGACGCCGGCCTTGGGCAAATACCCTCGAGCTGGCGGCGCCTGCAAGGGCTGGAGGGTGCCACGGCGATGACCGAAGGCGGCCGTTTTGCACAGATCTACCGCATCAATGCCAACCCTTCGACCCTGATCAAGCTCAAGGACGCGGTGTTTTACGTGCGTTATGAAGCGGACGTAAACGGCGGCGGCACCTGGGCCATCATCGACCCGCTGAACCCCCACGCCAGCACCGGCTCACTGCCGGTACGCCTGAATGCCGAGGGCGAATGGGAGCGGGTGCTGCGCCCCTCCGAGGCGGTGCGCGGTGGCAGCCCCATGGACACCCCGACCACAAGTACCCGGCTGACGCCCGCGAGCGACTATCGCCGACCAACCTCATATGGGGCACCGGGTTTTGAAAACCCGCCCTCCAGCTTGCCGACCCCTTTTGATCTGAAGAACCAGAACAGTTTCGATATCGGCCTCGCCATGTCTGGGGGGCCGGACTACATCAAGCCAATCATCACCCCCACGGGCGAAGCTGGCAGCTTCAGCACCTCGGACTACTTCATCAACCCCATGCGGGCAAAAATCCTCACCAGCGCGCGCAACTTCTACGCCCGTCCACTTTTCGCCAGCAACCTGCCCGCGAAGCCGGCATTGCCTGCCATTACGCCAGGGATGGACGCCGACCAATTGTTTGATAAATGCCTGGCAAACGGCCCGGGGCTGGTCGTCGCCGAGAGCCCTAAACGCGTTGCCAGCACCTACATGCTGATCAAGCAGATGCCGCGCCTGGCCAAGCAGGGCGTCAAGACCCTGCACTTGCATCGGCTCTACAACGACCTTCATCAGGCAGATCTCGATGCGTTCGCCCGCAGTGGCGTCATGCCCGACCGCCTGGGTAAATACCTGCGCGAGCTGGACCCCGTCGAGATGGGCCGCTTCAACACCCTGGAGCTGCTACACGCCGCCCGCGACAACCATATACGCATCCAGGCCAGCGAATGCCTGGCCAACTACCTGCCCAAAGGGTCGGCGGTGGATGAGCAAATGTCCAAGAACTTCATCACCAGTGAAATCCTGCGCCTTGACCAGGCCAAAAACGGCGTCGGCAAATGGGTGGTGCTCACCGGGGCGCAAAACACCAACACCTTCAGAGGGGTGGCTGGAATCAGTGAAATAAATGGTGGGACCAGCCTGCGCATTACCGAGGAACTCGGCGGCGAAGGCAGCCAGATCAAGGTCGCTTATGGACCCAAGGTGAACAACCTGCCCACGTTCGATCAGGTAAAGCCGCCGCTCAATGCGCTGGACACCGACCTTTCCCTGCAAGTGCCGATGCGTGAGAGCGAACAAGTACACCCCTATATCTTTGAACAGAAAGACCTTGAAAGAACCCTCGGCTCGCCAGGGGACTGCGTCATGCAACAGACCCGCGATGAGCTGACGCTTATTCACCGCAACCGCCTGAACAAGCTTGTACGCAACCGCATCCAACACTCGGACGCCGGTTATTTCATTGATCGCGATGCCTTCCCAAGGCTCAACGGGGCTGTCTACAAGACGCTGCCTGAGCTGCGCGGCGCCCTGCGCGCAAACGGCCTCACGCTCAAAGGCCTGCCGCCGGCCAAGACGCTGGTTCCCGCAATAGAGCTGGAGCGCCCTGTCGAGCAGGCCGTTGTTGAAACCACCGCCGAAACGGGCGCGGCCCTGGCGCCTTCGGCCATTCCCACCGGCGCGGTGGAGGCCGGCCTACGGCCAGAAATTCCACCAGCGTGGGAAGCCAATGAAATCCTCGAGGGCCGCGACCCGGTCAGCGAGCCCGGCCGGGATCAAGGTATCTATCTTCTGGAGTCCAACCCGGCGGCGGCCATCCTGCTCAACGACACGCCGTATTACGTGCAGTATGTGAATGACGTCAATGGCGGCGGGCATTGGGCGATTGTCAGCCCTGAACATCCACTTGCCCTCTCGGAAGCCATCCCGGTGCGCTTCAACGCCCAGGGTGAATGGGAAGTGCTGCCCAGGCCTGGCTTGAAAGGCGGCGCCGGGCAGCTGCTCAACCGGGTGCCGGGCCGCCGACCGGTGCCGACGGTGCAAAGCCCGGCCATCGCCTATGAGATACCGCCGGACCTGCGTGCCCCCCTGGAAAATGCCGCCGCAGGGCCTGGCACTACGAAATATGCCCTGAGCGACGAGGGCGTGAACCTCTTTGACAACGGCGCCGACCCGTACGCGCCGTTCAAAAGTAGAAGGCAGCAACTGTTCAAGGATGCGGTGGCCTTCCTGCGTCGGTTCCGTGCAGCCAATCGCCCGCCCATTCCCTCGGTGCCAGCCAAGGCGCCCACGGCAACCTGGCTGGAGGCACTGCTGGAGGACGGACGTGGCATCGTGGTCGGCGAAGCCCACAGCGGCGTGGGCAGCAAACAACTGCTGATCGAGTACATGGAGTTACTGGCGCAGAAAAACGTCAAGACGTTGTACTGCGAGCACCTGCTGCGCGACTTTCACCAGGCAGCCCTGGACAGTTTTTTCGAAAGCGGCGAAATGCCCGAGACGCTCAGGCGCTACCTGCAGAGCCTCGATACCGGCATGGGCACCGATCCGCTGGGCCAATACAACTTCATGGAGCTGATCAAAGCCGCCCGCGCGCACAAGATCCGCATCCAGGCCATCGATTGCCTGGCCAGTTACCGTACCGACGGATTTATCCCGGCCGTGACCGATAGCCAGATCGCCCGAGGTGCGCAACGCCACGCCTTGATGAACTACTACGCAAGCACCGTGATCCGTGCCGACCAGGCGGCCCAAGGTGCGCACAAATGGGTGGCACTGGTGGGCAATACCCACGTCAGCAGCTACAAGGGGGTTCCCGGGCTGAGCGAACTGGAAGAAGTGCATGGCCTGAGGGTAGAGGATGTCGCGCCCGGGCAATCCCAAGGCATCATCCCGGACCCTGGCATCCCGGCAACCGGCGAGGAAGGCGCGGTGAAAAGCGACCTGTTGTTTCAGTCGCAGATCCCCCGGAAACCTGCAACCGCCGCGGAGTTCGACGCCCTGCTGCAACGCGCCGGAACGTTTACCGTCGACTCGTCATCGGTGTCGCCGACCCTGAAACATCGCAGCAAACTGGGGGAGTTGGTCTCTACGGATATTCGTAAGCAGAACGGCTACTTCTTCATCGAGCGACCCAATTGGCCGAGCGTGAGCGGTAAGCGCTTCGACAGCCTCAAAGCGTTGTTTGCCGCGCTTGAAGACATGGGTATGGTGATGGTTGGCAAACCGGTGCCGCTATGAGCAGCACAGCTGAAACCAGGAAATGAGAACACTGTGAATATCCCGAACACATGGCGCGAACAGTTCCCCCATGCACTGATTGAACAACAGTCCATCGGCGAGTCACGCGCAGACGTCTATCGACTGCGCAGCGAACAAGGCGAAGACCTGTTCCTGAAGTCCGAGCCCCTTGGAGAATTCGCTGAGCTGGCGGACGAAATCGAGCGCCTGCGCTGGCTGCGGCAACAAGGGCTACCGGCACCGATTGTCGTGGATGAGGTGATAGACCAGGATCGTCACTGGCTACTGATGAGCGCCATGCCAGGAAAGGACCTGGCGACGATCGACGACCTTCCTGTGGCGCACATCATAGAAATCCTGGCGAGTGCCCTGCGCACGCTGCATCAGGTTCCCACCGCTCTGTGCCCGTTCGATCACTCCCTTGAAGTGCGCATCGCGACCGCACGGGGCCACGTCAACGCGGGCTTGGTCGACGAGACCGATTTCGACGATGAACGACAAGGGCAAAGCGGCGAGCAAGTGTTGGACGAACTGGTATCGACACGGCCAATCATCCAAGACTTGGTGGTGACCCATGGCGACGCCTGCCTGCCGAACTTCATGACCGCAGACGGTCGTTTCAGCGGTTTTATCGATTGTGGTCGCTTAGGCGTCAGTGACCGCTACCAGGACCTGGCCCTGGCAGCGCGCAGCATTACCCAGAACTTTGGACAAGCGTGGGTGGCGCCGTTCTTCGAACGCTACGGCGTGGAGCCCGATGAGCAGCGCATTGCGTATTACTGCTTGCTTGACGAGTTCTATTGAAGGGCTGCCGCGAATCCAGAAAGCAGCGGCTCGTAAGGTATGGCCGCTTTCAGCCCCTTTTCTGACGAAGCAGTTTGTTACCGTTGGGACACGCAGCAACCTGCCAAACAGATACAACCTTACGTAGAATGCCTGCGTGGCTATGGAACACCTTCCTTCTAACCTCCTATGACCTAGGGGTTTCGCTCTCCACACCGCGCCTGCGTCTTGCAGGCGTTTTTACATCCGTTGTAGAACCACGCAGCTCATCCATTACGGCGCCGAAGGGAGAAAATCAAGCATGAATCAAGATATGTTCCTGAATCGCCGTAGCAAAGTCCACGTTCCGGTGGGCACTGGCGGTGCCACGCGCGCACAGGTCGCATCGGCTGTCCGCGAAGTCGCAGCGTTCGGATGCGTATTTTCAGAGCCTCTGATTGAGCAAATCGGCACATTGTCGCCGATAGAACTGAAGTACTGGCTGCGCGAAATCGTCGGAGTCCTTCGCAGGGAAAATGGCGCTCATGTACACCACAGGCCATTTTATCCTGATTTTCCAGAGCAGGTTCTGACGGCCTCAGAGGCGCAGTTGTACCTAAATGCCGTCCTGCATTACCTCACGCTTCAGCGCCTACCACCGACTGAAAACTCTCGACCTGCAATGCTTGAGGGCAACTGCATAGCCCGCGTGATCGAACCGGGAAGCATCCCCGAGTTCGAGTCACTGCTCGAGCCGCTGGTTTCAGCGCGTACCTCGCTCTCCGAGAGGGACACTGCCGACGTCGTCTGGTTTATCCGAAAGTACAAGAGTGATGTATTCCGGCTACTGCCGGACACCGTCCCGTTCCGGGAGATCCGTGCGCAGGTTGGCAGCGCACTTATTCAGAATGTAGCTGGGGATGCACGGGTAGACGCATTCCTGCAGCGAAACGTCGAAACAGCGACTGACGTGCTACGGCTCGCTGTCGCGCTGAATGGTGGAGACGTGTCACTCGCGACAGCTTCGACACGTTTCACGGCGATGAAGCGCTCAATGCGCCGCCTGCTATTACGCTTGCTCGATCATGTACCCAACGCTGCAGAAGACGTAATGCACCATGCTGAGCGATGGAAACGCTTGGCTGAAGTACTGCATCCGGGCGATTACGCCGACAAGTACCCACGAGCCCTAACCGCCATCACGGCAGCGCGTCGCAATGAAGCGCCAGACTCATTTGGATCACGTGTCGAAACATTACTTGCCCAGCGTCAAATCGCCACGCTTACCCCCATACTACAAAACCGTCCTGGCGAGTTCGCACGACGGCTGGACGTGACCCTAAGGCGCGCGACGGAACCAGAATCGGTACTCGACGCGTTCGAGGCGGTTGCGCCCCTAGTGTCCTCACCAATTCTGCTTCAATTACTGGCCCACGTACGTGCTCCGCGCCCCCTACCCCTGCGAGCGTTCACACCGAAAGGCGCATTCGCCAAGGTCTATGGTGTTCAGGATCGACGTGAACATCTCGCTCCAGAAGTATTGGCTCGTACGGCCAGGATCTGCGAGGAGGCTCTCGTAACGCGTTTTGCATCGCTTGTGCCATTAGGCCGCTGTTTCATCGATCCTGCATTACGCGAATATAACGTGCCGCTGGCGCAGCGGGCCTCATCGAAGTCGCTACTTACGCTGGTGCGGGGCAGTCGGCTGCCTATGCCTGACACTCGTTTCATACGCCTGTTCCTGTGGTGGAAGAACGGCCGTGGACGCACGGATATCGACTTGTCTGCCGCATTTTTTGACGCCAACTTCGTGTTCAAACAAACGGTGGCGTACTACAACCTGAAGGGCTTCGGCGGCTACCACAGCGGCGACATCGTCGACGCGCCCCAAGGGGCTTCGGAGTTCATCGACCTTGACCTTGATGTCCTCGTCAAAATGGGCGTTCGTTACGTGGTCACCTCTATCAACTCATACACCGAGCAGCCGTATTGCGATCTTCCAGAATGCTTCGCTGGTTGGATGGCCCGTGCCGACGTAGCGTCGGGTGAAGTATTCGAGCCGCGCTCTGTGTTCGACCGTATCGACATCGCCTCCGACACAGGCATCTGCCTGCCATTCGTGATGGACCTGCAGGAAAGGCGCATGATCTGGGCCGATCTCGGGCTTACTTCATCTGCGCGATGGAACAACGTCCAGAACAACCTCAGTGGGGTATCGTTGATGCTGCGAGCGCTGGTACATACACCAAAGCCGGATTTAGAGACACTGTTCGATTTACATGTTCGAGCACGGGGAGAACGAGCGGCTTCACCGCAGCAGGCAGAGACGGTGTTTTCGCCTGATCAGGGGATAACGCCGTTCGATACGGATTTGATCCGATCACAGTTTCTCTAATACCTACCCCAGCCTTCGCCGCTCGTTATAGTAACAACTCTTGCTTCATAGCTTTATGCCCAGAACAAAAATACCAGTCAGCATAACTGACTGGCACTGGTTAACCCCATTCCTGCGCTCCGGACTTAGCGCTGCACTCTAGTGAGGTTCGGGCGCCCTATTTCAACCAGTAGCTCAGCTTAGACAGATCAGCCTGGCAAACTCAGCTATTGCCTAATCATGACTACGGCAAATCGAGCCAGTGAATTTGCCAAGCCTTCCTGGTGCTAAGCCTGATTTTTAGAAGCGATGAAGCAGAAGTAGAGAATATCAGCGAAATCATGCTCGTTGATATCGCCGATAACCAAATCCCTAACGGCATCCGCTATCAGATCATTATCTAGAGTAATTTCATAATCATTTAGCGAAAGGTACTCCAAGCCGACTGCAAGCCCGGTGCGCTTGTTGGCATCGGGCAGTGCATGGCCTTGCGCGATACTGGCAGTGTACTTGGCACGATTTCAAATACGTCGTCGAGGCCATTATAGGCGATCGCATTGTCGATTCGGGCCAGCGCGCCTTGCAAGGTCGGAATACTTACCCGCCCCTTCATGCCGGGCTCGGTAGTCAAGATTTGAGTGTTTATCTCAATGACCCGTTCAAATGGAAAGAAGATCAATTCCATTACATATCAGCCAACTTCTGAAAGGTCTTCTTGTGAGTTCTGAGAACAAGCTTGGTTTCTGAATAAACGATCTGTTTACCCGACTCGCCACCCAAGTCCAGCTTTTTGATAGCTTTAACTTTAGGCCTGTCTACTATGGATACACCATAGGTATTCAGCTTGTGGTTCATGGCTTGAGTACCCCAAACGGATTGATCAATTTCTGCTCACACGGTAGCACACTGGGAGGCAAGATACACCGAGCCATCGACAGCTTCGTACGCCGCTTGCCGATTGGCATCAGCACCACGCCAGCGCGCAACTCAGCATCAGCCATTGCTGACAGATAAAGCATCTGCAGCGGTAGTGTGTCGATACATTCAATCAAGTTGGCCTCAGGCGAACACCCTAACGGCTTCGAAATCACATTCGTATCAAGAACGTCATTGAAAGGCTACCGTCTGAGCGGGCGTCTAGTCGCGCGTACTCTCAAAGGCCGCAAACTCTTCATCCGTCGGGCTGGCCTTACCCACCTCAGCTCGCAGCGAACCCTGCTTCACCCGGCCTTGCGGTTTCACCGAGGATTCCAAAATGTCTCGCATTTCGGCATCGAGACTGCGACCGTGCTGAGCAGCCCGCAATGGACTTCATCAAGTGCATCTCGAACGGTAACAGAATGCGCCGGTTTCGGAAGGTGACAAATGCAAAATACCAAAAGCCCGCAATTACGCGGGCTCCAGAGCATTTCTTGCTAGTTGGTGCCGGACAATGCCGGACATCCAATCATTCCCACTCAATAGTCGCCGGCGGCTTGCTCGACACGTCATAAGTCACGCGGGAAATACCTTCGATCTCATTGATGATCCGGCCGCTGACGGTTTCCAGCAGTTCGTAAGGCAGGTGCGCCCAACGCGCGGTCATGAAGTCGATAGTCTCTACGGCACGCAGCGCCACAACCCACGCGTAACGACGGCCATCGCCAACAACACCAACCGATTTCACCGGCTGGAACACTACGAAGGCCTGGCTGACCTTGTGGTACCAGTCGGCCTTGCGCAGTTCTTCGATGAAGATGTGATCGGCGCGACGCAGCAGGTCGGCGTATTCCTTCTTCACTTCACCCAGGATCCGCACGCCCAGGCCCGGGCCCGGGAATGGGTGGCGGTAGACCATGTCGTACGGCAGGCCGAGTTCCAGGCCCAGGAGGCGGACTTCGTCTTT
>Ga0160440_100350_pt1 | contig 20249 bp, 19 predicted proteins | sample HID1971I_E1MG_FD_108277 | JGI IMG/M metagenome (GOLD analysis project Ga0160440, IMG submission 108277) | Enriched millipede-associated microbial communities from UW Madison campus, WI, USA - HID1971I_E1 MG | ecosystem: Host-associated > Arthropoda: Insects > Digestive system > Unclassified ... | reverse complement strand
CTAATTCGCGTGCAAGCGAACGGTGTCGACTTCTTCCAACAAGGAGTTTCACCATGGCCAAAAAAGTCACCCCCGATCCACCCAAATCCAAAACCGACTTCCTCAGCGAAGACGCCCTGCTCCACCGTCGCGCCATCGACTACTACCTCAAGGCATCCGCCCCGGATGCGCCGATCTTTATCCTGAATGACAACCTGAGCTTCGAAGACGCCCTGGCCCATGCGGCGGATTTGTTGCATTGCGCGGTGGAGACGGCACATGCCTCGGGTGAGGTGATGAAGGCGCCACAGCGGGCGGTGATGCATTTGGTGGAAATGGCGAAAGGCGTAGTGGACCAGGCGTTGGAGTGCACACAGCCTCGATAGGCGACACATAACCCATGTGGGAGGGGGCTTGCTCCCGATGGCGGTGGGTCAGATACAGATGAGCTGACTGACACACTGCTATCGGGAGCAAGCCCCCTCCCACATTTGGATCTTTGGTGTGCTTGAGAGGGTGGCTGGTTTAGAACCCGCGATGCTTTTTCAGGTGCTCATTGATTTTGGCGGCAGGCACTTTCTGCAAGGTGCATAACAGGTCATGGGACAGTTCGCGCAGGCCGTGGGTCTGGCGCAGTTGCTGGGCCAGGTGCGCCGTGAGGTTGGCGGCCATTTCCGCATCCGCCAGCGCCCGGTGAGCCTGGCCGGTGTGGGGCAGTTTGGCGTAGGCGTTGAGGGTGCCGAGTTTGTGGTTGGGCGCAGCCGGCATCAGGCGGCGGGCCAGCAGCAGGGAGCAGGCGAATTTCTGCAGGCGGGTGCGGCGGATCAGGCCCAGTTCAAAGTCCCAGAACTTCTGGTCGAAGGCGGCGTTGTGCGCCATCAAGGGCGTGGTACCGACGAATTCGTTGACTTCGTTCATCACCCGCTCAGCCGGTGGTGCACTGCGCAGCATGGCGTTGCTGATGCCGGTGAGTTGTTCGATAAAAGCCGGTACGCGCACGCCGGCGTTCATCAGGCTCTGGTAGCGGTCCACGATTTGTCCGCGCTCGAGGATGACGACGCCAATCTCCGTAGCCCGGCAGTGGCTGCTCGGGGTGATGCCGGTGGTTTCAAAGTCGATGACCGCTATACGTTCCAAACCTGTTCCCACTCCGTCTAACAATTTATTTGAGCAGCAACGCGCCTTCGATCGGCACGTAGCGGCTGGCGGCGCGGATCAATGAATTGGCCGTCAGCCCGGGCACGCCATAAGCCACGGCTTCGACACCATGCTTGTGAATGACACGGTCAAGCAGCATGTCGAAATCACCGTCACCGGAGGCCAGCACGATTTCGTCGACATGGTCGGCGGCGTCCATGATGTCGATGGTGATGCCTACGTCCCAATCACCCTTGGCCGAACCGTCGCTGCGCTGGATATACGGTTTGAGTTTTACCGTAAAGCCCAGGTTGCGCAGGATCTGCTGGAATTGCTGCTGCTTGCTGTCGCCACGGTCGATGGCATAGGCATAGGCCTCGACGATCTGCCCGCGGGCGCTGATGTCAGCCCACAGGGCGGCGTAGTTGAAGTGGCAGCCATAGGCCTGGCGCACGGTGTAATAGAGGTTTTGTACATCGGCGAACACTGCAATTTTCTTCACCGCACTTCCTCATAGACAGCCAGGCGCCAGCGCCCGGAAAGGGCGCCAGTATGCCAGCCAAGGGAGCGTTTCCGGGAAAAAATCAGACCGGAGCGCTGTAGCGCCCCGGGCCTGGCGTGTCAGACGAAGGAATCGTCGTCGCCAAAGGAAGAGGAATCGTCGGAATAATCGCTGTCAGCGAAGCTGTCAGCATTGTTGCTGCCCCAACTGTCATTGCCGGCAAACTTCTGGTCATCGTTGCCCCAGTCACCCTGGTCACTGGCCGGTGCCGGTTGTTCAATGATTTCTTCCACCACCTGCGGCTGCTGGTTGTGATGGAACAGGCTGCTGATGCCTTCGGCGAGCAACACACCACCGGCCACACCGGCAGCGGTCTTCATGGCGCCGCCGAGAAAACCGCTGCCCACCGGCGCGGCGGCCGGTGCTTGCGGTTGCTGGTAGTTCTGCTGCGGTGCAGGCGGGTTGAACGATGGCCGCGCCGGCTCACGCCAGCCGCCGCCGGAGTTGCTCGGCGCAGGTTGCGGCTCGCGGGAGCTACCGCCAAAGATGCTCGACAGAAACCCACCACCACTGGCTGGCGCCGGTTGCGTCGACTTGGCCCGCTGCAGTTCGTCCTGCAATTGCTGGATCTGTTGCGCCTGCTGCTTGTTTTGCGCATCCAGAGCCTGAAGCGCGTGTTCCTGCACCAGTAACGACTGGGTCATGTAGTACCCGGCGGCCGGTTGGCGAGTCATGTGCTCCTTGATCCGCGCTTCGGCCTGGGCGTCGCGGGGGGCTGAGTCCGTTTCGGCTTGCTGTAACCGTGAAAACAGTCCATCGATCAGGGTTTGCTCTTCGCTGTTCATGGCGACCTCGTTAGATTGCCGATAAAAAATTCTGGTCCCGCCTGTGGTCAGGCCGGGTGCCCTCCAGTTATGGGGATGTTACGAGTTGTTTCAATGGTCTTTACTCAAGGTTTACGTTTGTGCCCCTTGGACCCCGATCGGTTAAAGTGTCGCCCTCTGCTTCCAGGCCTGCGATGATCCTGATGAATCCGTTAGACGTTTTGCGCGACTCCTTGCGTTTTACCCAGCGCAACCTGGGCGCCATCGTGCAGTTGTGCCTGCCGTTGGTGATCCTCGAAGCCCTGCTGCAACAAATACTGGACCACACGCTGGGCCCGGATGCGTTTCCCGGCTACAGCGTGGTCGTGGGTTTATTGGTGTACCCGCTGTACACCGGCGCCCTGATCCTGTTTCTCGACGCCCGCACCCGTGGCGAGTCGCCACGCACCAAGGATGTATGGGCCATGGCGCTGAGCCTGTGGCCGCGCTTCGCCTTGCTGACGGCCATGAGCACGTTGCTGATATTGCTCGGCCTGTCGCTGTATTTCCTGCCGGGCTTGTGGCTGATGGTGGTGTTGGCGTTTGCCGAATACCTGCTGGTGCTGCGCGGTATGCCGGCCCTGGAGGCGATGAAGGAGAGTTTTCGCCTGACCCGCGGGCATTTCTGGCGAATCCTGGTGTGCCTGCTGTGCGTGATGACCCCGTTGTGGCTGCTCAAGGGCGCCAGCGTGGCGGCCTATCCTGAGCCCGCGCCGTTGCTGGGGTTGCTGATGGACAGCGCCCACAGCTTCCTGCAATTGTTCACCAGCGTGGTGCTGTTCCGTTTATTCATGTTGATCGGTGGCGACGCCGACGCGCGGTGATATGCTCCGTGCCTCTTCTGACACGCAAATAAGCCGAGCCGATGACCCGTTTATTGCGCATCACCCTGTTGAGCCTGTTGATCATCGCCGGCCTGCTGGCGGCGCTGATCCAAAGCTTGACCTGGCGCCCCGCCGACAAAGAGACCTCGCCCGTCAGTTGCGTGGCGCCCCGCGCCCCGACCCTGCTGCCGGGGCAGGCGCTCAAGGTGATGACCTGGAACGTGCAATACCTGGCCGGCAAGAACTACGTGTTCTGGTACGACACCCCCGACGGCAGTGGCCCGGATGACCGCCCCACCGTTGAAGACATGGCGTTCAGCCTCGACGAAGTAGCACGGGTGATCCGCGACGAACAGCCCGATATCCTGTTGCTGCAAGAGATTGACGAGGGCGCCAAACCCTCTCACTACCAGGACCAGCTGGCGCTGTTGCAAGAGCGCCTGGTCGACCTCTACCCCTGCAGCGCCCAGGCGTTCGACTGGAAAGCCGACTTTGTGCCCAACCTGCACATTTTCGGCAGCGTCGGTCGCAAGCTGGCGACACTGAGCCGCTACCAGATCGAACATGCTGAGCGCCTGCAATTGCCGGCCGCCAACGCCAACTTCATCAGCCGCCAGTTCCGGCCCAAGCCCGCCTTGCTGTTGACCTACCTGCCGCTGAGCGACGGTGGCCAGCTGGCGGTGCTCAATACGCGGCTAGAGGCCGGCATACCCGGACGCGGTGCCATGCAAGAGCAAGTCGAGGCCACGGTGAAGCTGCTGGACAAGTTTGAAGGCCGCGGCACGCCATGGCTGATCGGGGGAGATTTCAACTTATTGCCACTGGGGCAGTTCCTGCGTTTGGATGCGCAAAAACGCGGGCAGTATTCGCCGGACAGTGAGCTGCACCTGCTGTGGGACAAATACCCGATGATCCCGAGTAACAGTGAATCCAGCGGAATAAACCGTGAGCAATGGTTAACCTATTACCCCAATGATCCGAGCCTGGACGGCCCGGACCGCACCTTGGATTACCTGTTCTTCAGCCCAAGGATCAAGCGGGTGGAGGCGAAAGTACGGCAGGAAGATACATTGCGTATTTCCAACCATATGCCAGTGATCGCTCGTTTTCTCCTGCCCGCTACGTTTTAAACGCCGAACTCAATCTGAAAGTCGACTTCCCGAGAGTTGTTGTGCACAGCCAAAGAAGGTGGCCCTGGACAGACTGATCAGCGCCGCTCGCTTGTGTGGGAAGTCAAACTCCTTGAGTTTCTCGAAGCCGAGCATTTCGCTGCAACGCAACAAACGTTCATTGTCTGCGCGGGGCTCAGCCATAACGCGCTGGGTGCGAACGTCATCAAGAAACATGTAGTGGAGCAAGGACGGGTACCAGGCCTCCAACCATTGGCGCCCCCTGAAGGCCTCTTCGCCCACCAGCAGGTGGAAGCCACGGTCAAAGTCCGTCGCCTGGCAAAACGGCGCGAGCCTGTCCTCCTTGGCCCAATACACCTCAAAATAGCCAAATGCCTGCGCATCAAAAAAGCCGATGAGAGGAATAACCCGAGAGTCGGCAAGTTGCGTTTCAAGGAACGCCCGGTGATAGTCCAGGTCCCCTTCCTCCTCCCAGAAAAATGAAACCCGGGGATCATTCATCCAGCGATTGAACTGGACCAGGTCCCTGTCAATATCAGCCACTTTGAAACTCAGGGTTTTCCCCAGCCAGGGAATATACCGGGCATAAACATCACCGGTAGGCTGCCGAGGGCGAACCGGGATGTTGGGCTCACCCGATCCTGCATAACAAAGTGGGTAACTGTTGATCATGCCCTTGGAGCACCAAGGCAATGACAACTGCCAAAACATCTCGGCCAGTACCCAACACTTTTCGTTCTGAAAGAGGGCGATGCCCAATTCGCACAGTTGGGCACTCAATGGATCAGGCAACAGCACCTCGACCCTGTCGCGCAGAGGGTTATCAGCAAACCATGCCTCCAGCGCCGCGAGCACGTGACTTGGAGAGGTTGATTTCTCAATGGCCAGTTTGCTGGCTGAGCAAGAGGGGTCAATCATTTTAAAATCGCCGTGCGCGCTCTGTAATTCGAAACAGACAGTCCCGGACTCAAGATGCACGGCGATTTCTGAGCGATCAACGATGACATGGGCTGCTGCCCCGGTAATCTGGCCAACCCTTGTGACTCGATTTGTGTGTTCGTTCATAAGCACCACAGTCTCTCTTTTATCCCAGCCCCATAATGTCAAGACGTGGTGCGCCCACATAAATTTAAGTGGGCCTTATACAGTGACGTTGGCTGCTCATGGCTTCCTGGGCTTCGCCCTGGCCGTCGCTTCGGCCACCAATGGATCTTCGGGCCAATAATGTTTTGGGTACCGGCCTTTAAGGTCTTTCTTCACTTCGGCATAGGTACTGCGCCAGAAATTGGCGAGATCCTGGGTCACCTGCACCGGCCTGCGAGCCGGTGACAGCAAGTGCAAGGTCAGTGGCTGTTTTCCCTGGGCAATTGTCGGTGTTTCTGACAGCCCAAAAAGCTCCTGCAGCCGCACTGCAAGCACTGGAGGGTGTTGCGAATAGTCAATGCGAATGCTCGAGCCCGAGGGCACCTGGATGGACTGGGGCGCTTGAGCGTCCAATGTGTGCTTGAGCGGCCAGGGCAGCAGATTCCTGATGATCGAAGACAGGTCCAACTGACTGAAGTGACTGAGCCGGGTGATCTTGCCCAGATAGGGCGTGAGCCACTCTTCGAGCGTATCCAGCAGATTGGCATCGCTGAGGTCGGGCCATTGACTGGTGCCCTGGCCATTCTGGATATCGAACTGACGCAACAACTCGACTCGAGCCTGCCACTGACGCAACTCAGGGTTCCAGGGCAGCAGTTCAATGCCCTTGCGCCTCACGAGGTTGACCAGCGCGAGCGAACGGGCGTGCTCGTCGAGGTTGGGCAGCGGCGTTGTGGAAAGCACCAGTTGCCCCACCCTCAATTGCCGCTCGGCCTTGAGCACCCCTTCCCTATCATCCCAATCGATCTCATCGACTGACCTTACCAGGTCGCTTAGCTGATCCTCGAACAGTGCCGGGTCCAGGTCGCTCGCCAGGTAAATCCGTTCCTCACGCTGGCCCTGCCGACTGCCCAGGTCTGCCACTACCAGCCACTCATGCTTGGTGAGCGCATCGGGTTCGGCGAAGACTGCCGCGCGCCCGTTGGAAAGACGATACTCCGCTACGCTTGCACGCCGTTGCAGGCCAATTCGATCAGGGTAGGCGAATGCCAACAGGCAACCGACCCAGCGTGGATGATCAGGCGTGCTGACCGGGCTGGAGGCACATCCTCGCAGCAGGGATCGATACTGCCGGGCAGACTGCTTAACGCGTTGGAGGGCGCCGCTGCCACGGCGTGCGCTCAGCTCGCCAGACAATGCACTGAGCCGGGTATGAAGATCAGCACCTGCGCCACGCAGAATGTCCTTCTCCCCCAGCAGGGCTGCGATGTTGCAGGCCAGGTCATCCAGGCCCATGGCGTGGCCCTTGATGAGCAGATGAGCGATGCGCGGATGCGCCGGCAGCTCGCTCATGGCCGACCCGTGAGGTGTGAGCTGACCCTTATCATCCAGCGCGCCCAGGCGCTTGAGCAGGTCCCTGGCTTGGGCAAAAGGCGCCGAGGGTGGTTGGTCGAGCCAGGTCATTTCATCTGGCTTCATGCCCCACCGGGCCAATTGCAGCGCGAGGCCAGCCAGATCGGCTTGTAGAATTTCGGGGGTGCTGTAACCCGCCATTTGCTCGTGTTGCGACTCTGACCATAGTCGGTAGCAGACACCCGGTTCCAGGCGCCCGGCTCGCCCCATCCGCTGAGTCGCACTGGCCCTGGAGATACGCTGGGTATCAAGCCGGGTCATGCCACTACGCGGATCAAACTTCGGCACCCGTTCAAGGCCGCTGTCCACCACCACCCTGACCCCTTGGATGGTCAAGCTGGTCTCGGCAATGTTGGTTGCCAGCACGATCTTGCGCGAGCCTGCGGGTGCCGGGTCAATGGCAGCACGTTGTGCGTTCAGATCGAGGTCACCGTACAGCGGACAGAGCATGACGTCTGGACGACTGCCCAGTTGCTCCTTCAGGGACTCGGCCACGCGCCGAATCTCTGCCTGACCCGGAAGGAACACCAGGATACTTCCCGGCTGCTCATGGAGAGCGGCCAGGCAGGTGTCAGTGACCCGTGTGTCGAGAGGCTGGCCTGGCTGATAAGGGCTTCCCCAGAGGGTGGAGACCGGATACATCCGCCCTTCACTGGTGATCACCGGCGCGTCATTCAAAACCTTCGAGAGCCGAGCGCCTTCCAATGTTGCAGACATCAGCAGCAGCTTGAGTGGCGGCTCATCACGCAGCAGTTCACGCGCACTCACGCACAGGGCCAGGGCAAGATCGGAGTCCAGGTTGCGCAGGTGATACTCATCGAAGATGACCAGCCCTACACCGTCCAACGCCGGATCGGCCTGAAGGCGGCGCGCCAGGATCCCTTCGGTGACCACTTCGATCCGGGTGCGAGGGCCTACTCTACTCTCGAGGCGGATGCGGTAGCCGACGGTTTCACCAACCTTTTCGCCCAGCTCGCTGGCCAGCCGCTCAGCAGCGGCCCGCGCGGCCAGGCGCCGGGGTTCGAGCATCAGGATGGTCTGCCCGGCGAGCCAGGGCTCGTTCAATACGGCCAAGGGCACACGGGTGGTTTTACCGGCGCCGGGTGGCGCTTCCAGCACCACTTCATGGCGATGCGCCAAGGCGTCACGCAGGGCGGGTAAAACATCATCGATCGGCAACGAATTCATACTGGCTCCAAAGCAGAGCGGCGAGTATAACGGCGAACTGCTGAAAGCCGGCTGTGGTCTCAACAACACCCGCCCCTCCCACATTCGATCATCGGCGCCCGGCAGATCTGGCTTATAGTCACCCATAAACATGTTCAGGAGACTTTTCATGCGTATCGCTTCCCGTGTCATCGGCGCTGCATTAGCCGTCACCCTGCTGAGCCAACTCACCGCCTGCGGGTCGATTTTCTATCCCGACCGCCGTGGCCAGATCGACGGCAAGATCGACCCGGCCATTGCCGTACTCGATGCCGTCGGCCTGCTGTTCTACGTCATCCCCGGCTTGATCGCGTTTGGGGTCGACTTCGCCACGGGTGCGATCTACTACGAACCCGGCAAGACCGCCCAGGTCGCCCCCGAGAAACTGCGCGAAGCCATCGGCGCCGACGGCCAGGTCGACAACGCCAAGCTGCAGAGCATCATTCAGAAGGAAACCGGCCGTACCTTGCCGCTGGACGACCCACGGCTGATCCAGTTCAAGGGCAGCGTGCAGCAACTTGCGTCCCTGGGCCTGCAACCCGCCGCGTAAGGACAGCCCATGACCAGCAGCCCCGAACACGCCCGGCTTCTGCGCCTGGCCACTCGCGCCTCGGTGGGCGTGGCCTGTGTGCTGATTATCACCAAGGCCATCGCCTGGTGGCTCAGCGGCTCGGTGAGTATGCTCGCCGGGCTGACCGACTCGCTGCTCGACGGCGTGACCTCGCTGTTGAATCTGCTGGCCGTGCATTACGCCCTGCGCCCGGCCGATGACGATCACCGTTATGGGCATGGCAAGGCGGAGTCGCTGGCGGGCATGGCGCAAGCCTTGTTTATTGCCGGCAGTGCGGTGCTGATTGCGCTCCAGGCCTTTGAACGGCTCAAGCATCCTGAGCCGGTCGGCGCACCGTGGCTGAGCATCGGTGTGATTATCCTGTCGCTGGCGCTGACCGTGGCCCTGCTGATGCTGCAACACCGCGTGGTGCGCGAGACCGGCTCCAACGCCGTGCGTGCCGACTCGCTGCATTACCGCTCAGACTTGCTGCTCAATGGCAGCATCCTCATCGCACTGGTGTTGGCGGGCTTTGGCTTTCATCAGGTCGATGCGTGGTTTGGCCTGGGCATCGCCGCCTACATCCTGTGGAGTGCGATCCAGATCGCCCGGGAAAGCTTCGCGGTGTTGATGGATGAAGAGCTACCGCCGGACGTCAGCCAGCACATGCTGGAACTGGCCCGTGGCGTGCCCGGGGTACTGGGTGCCCATGACTTGCGCACGCGCATCTCCGGCAGCCACTGGTTTGTGCAGTTGCACCTGGAACTGCCGGGGGAACTGACCTTGTCGGTGGCCCATGGCATCAGCGACCAGGCCGCCGACGCCATTCACCAGGCCTACCCGCGTGCCGAAGTGCTGGTGCACGCCGACCCGCTGGAAGTGGTCACCGGCAACAAGGCCTAGTACTGCACCTGATACCCACGACTGCCCAGGCAGTTGCCCTGGGCCTGGCGGTAGGTTTGCACCACCGCCGGGTCAGGCGCGTAGGTAACGGTGCGCGGGTCGAAGCCACTTTGTTGCACGGCCCAGCGATAACAGTCGTAGCCGTCCTGCTGCACCTGGGCCGGCGACTGGCCGTTGGCGGGATAGGCAACCACATCATAGCCATTGCCTTGCGGCGCCGGCTGGGGCGATGGCACTTGCGCCGGCGGCTGCACCACCACGTATTGCTGGGTGCTTTGCTCATAGGCGTAGTAGGCGCCAGCGGCAAGGAACAAGAGTGAGTCACCTACCCACACTTCACGCGCATAGTCCGGCAGGTACTGCACACGAATGCCATACGGCGGCGTCACTACCACGTAGCGCGGACCTTGGGGGCGATACCAATAGCCGCCGGAGTAGAAGTAGTCCTGGCCACGGTAAGGCACGCGATAGTTACGGTCGGGGAAGCGGTCCACCACATAGCCGGGACGGTGCTGCGGGCCTGGGCCCCAGCCGTTGCCGTGCCCGTCGGGGCGGCCTGGCCAGCGGTTATCACCAGGACGATCATAACCAGGCCGCGAACCTGGGCCGCCAGCCTCCCAATGCCGGTTGTCATCGTTGCGTCGAGGAATATCGCGGTAATACCCCTGGCGCGGCTCCTGGGTCTGACGCACGGTATCGGGCCTGCCCTGGATCGGCAGGTTATTGGAGGGTTGCGGCTGCGGTGCCGGTCGCCCTGGCTCATTACCTTGAGGGCGACCTTGCCATTGACCCTCGTGCTGGCCGCCGCGATCAAAATGCTGGTTTTGTGGGCGTGGTTGATTGTTTTCAGGCCGTTGCGCCGGGCCCGGTGAGTTATCGCGCTCGTCGGCCATTACCTGCGTGCCGACGCTGACCACCAGCAAACCAACACCTGCCATACGCCAGATGCGCTTCATGCTATTCCTCACTGCGGATTAGGGCCTTACAGATGAGACTGGAAAAGCCCCACCCGGTTCTCAGGCAGGTTATCAGTCGCGGGCAGTATTTTCTCAAAGCAAAAGAAAAGGGGTGACCCGTCGGCCACCCCTTGAGAACTTCGTCCATGCTCAACGCTTTTGACGTTGGCTCACCTCACGCCGTCTTGTGGACAGTGTGCAGCCTGGAGGCCGGCTCAACCCTGCTGGGGCGGCGGCCGCAGCGGGCCTGATTGGGCGCGCTGCTGTGGACTGTTGTCCAGGCGGTGATTCTGTTGATAAAGATACCCGCCAACGCCCGACGGATGATTGCGAAGATTGCGTCAATAAACAGTGCTTGCGCAATTCTTAACCGTTCGTGGATAATTCAACGCAATAGTTACGACAAAGGCCAACCCAATGAGCAAGCTTGACCGATACGACCTGAGTATTTTGGCGGAATTGCAGCGCGACGCGAGGATCTCCAACCAGGAGCTGGCCGAGCGTATCGGCCTGTCGCCTTCGCCCTGCTCGCGCCGGGTCAAGCAGCTGGAAGACGACGGCTACATTGCGCGCCAGGTTGCCCTGCTGGATCGCAAGATGCTCGGCCTGAGCCTCACGGCCTACGTATTGATCGGTATGGACCGGCACACACCTGAGCGCTTCGAGAATTTTGAAGCCGCCATCCGCACCTTGCCCCAGGTGCTGGAATGCAGCCTGGTGACCGGCATGGATGCGGACTATCAGCTAAAGGTCGTGGTGCCGGATATGGACCACTATCAGAAACTGCTGCTGGGCCACCTCACCCGCATTGAAGGCGTGACCAGCGTGCGTTCCAGCTTTGTGCTCAACCAGGTGCTCAACAGCACCGAACTGCCCCTGACCCACCTGCGCACTTAAGGTCGGTGAAGGCCAAATGTGGGAGGGGGCTTGCTCCGCCTTCTGTAGGAGCGAGCTTGCTCGCTCCTACAATGGCATCAGGGCAAGCCCCCTCCCACATTTTGACCGCGTACGACTCAAGTCAATGTTGCGTCTGTGACGCTGCCGTATACTGCTCGCTTGTCTTGCTGGAAGAGTCCCATGAACAACATCGACCCCGCCCTGTTTGAAGAATGGATGATGACCGGCCTGGTCACCATCCTCATTATTTTCATGGGCTTCATCGTCTGGGACCTGGCAAAGAAATCCAAGGCAGGGCGCTTTGGTTCGTTCATCCTGTTCTTCGTGCTGGGCCTGGGCGTGGCCGCGTTCATCATCAAGAGCGTGGTGATCGGCCTGATCGAGTCCGGCGCTCTATAAACGCGCCGGTACTGCCTTCCATTGGCCCTGATCCAGGCCATCGATAGACCAATCACCAATGCGCACGCGCACCAGTCGTAACGTCGGCAGGCCCACCGCCGCGGTCATGCGCCGGACCTGGCGGTTACGCCCTTCGCGAATGACCAGCTCCAGCCAATGGGTCGGCACACTTTTGCGAAAGCGTACCGGCGGGTTGCGCGGCCATAACGCGGGTTCATCCAGTAGCCGCGCCTCGGCAGGCAAGGTCATGCCGTCATTGAGTTCCACGCCATCGCGCAGGCGTTGCAGCTGTTCTTGCGTCGGCTCGCCTTCCACCTGCACCCAATAGGTTTTCGCCAGCTTGTGCTTGGGGTCGGCAATACGTGCCTGCAACTGACCGTCATTGGTCAGCAACAGCAGGCCTTCGCTGTCACGGTCCAGGCGCCCCGCCGGGTAAATGCCGGGAATGTCGATAAAGTCCTTGAGGGTTGCACGCCCACCTTCGTCGCTGAACTGGGTCAGCACGTCGAACGGTTTATTGAACAGGATCAGCTTCGGCTCGGACGGTGGCGCCTTGGCGACACGACGGGCAGCGGCATGTGGAGGTTTCACGCCAGGGCGGCGTGAATCAGGTCGGGTAGGACGGGGCATGGCAAAAGGAAAATCCAGCGGTCAGGACCGACAATGCTAGTGGCCTGACCGCCAAATGACCATCCCAACCGCTTAGCGGAACGGCGGCTCGTCGAAGCTGCGCAATTTACGCGAGTGCAACGAGTTGAGTTCGGTGCGCAACAGATCGACCGCCTCGATGCCGATTTTCAGGTGCTGGCTGACCGCACGTTCATAAAACGCGTTGGCCGAACCCGGCAGCTTGATCTCGCTGTGCAAGGGTTTGTCTGATACGCATAACAAGGTGCCATAGGGCACGCGCAGACGGTAACCCTGGGCAGCGATGGTGCCACTTTCCATGTCCACGGCCACGGCACGGGACAGGTTGATCAACGGACGTTCCTGGGCCCAGCGCAGTTCCCAGTTGCGATCGTCGTAGGTCAGCACGGTGCCGGTGCGCAGGCGTTTTTTCAGTTCTTCACCTTTTTCGCCAGTAACATTCGCCGCGGCTTGCTGAAGGGCCAACTGCACCTCGGCCAGGGCCGGGATCGGGATGTTCGGCGGCACCACACGATCAAGAATGCCGTCACGACGCATATAGGCGTGAGCCAGTACGTAGTCACCGATGGTCTGGGATTGGCGCAGGCCGCCGCAGTGGCCGATCATCAGCCAGCAATGCGGGCGCAGCACCGCCAGGTGGTCGGTGATGTTCTTGGCGTTGGATGGGCCGACGCCGATATTCACCAGCGTCACGCCGTGGCCATCGCTGGCTTGCAGGTGGTAGGCCGGCATCTGGTAGCGGTGCCAGACCACGCCTGCGGCAATTGCCGAGGCCTCGCCGTGGTCCATGCTCTTGTCGATCACCACGTTGCCCGGCAACACCATGCGGATAAACCGTGGGTCGCTGCGCAGTTGCTCCAGGCCGTGCAGGATGAACTGGTCAACGTAGCGGTGGTAGTTGGTCAGCAGGATCCACGGCTGTACATGGCGCCAGTCGCTGCCGGTGTAATGCACCAGGCGACGCAGGGAAAAATCCACGCGGGCCGCATCGAACAGCGCCAAGGGCAACGGGTCGGTGTTTTCCCAGTCGTAGAGGCCGTCGGCGATGCCATCGGTGGCGGCGGACAGGTCGGTACTGGGGAAGACCCGGGCCAGGGTCGCGGCAGTTACGCCGGAGCCGGCCAGTTCGTCGCCCTGCTCGACCACGTAGGGGTAAGGGATGTTCTGCTGGCTGACGCCCACTTCCACCGTCACGGTGAAATCGTGCATCAGCGGCACCAATTGTTCGAGCAAGTACTTACGGAACGCGGCCGGGTGGGTCACGGTGACGCTGTAGGTGCCGGGTAACTGGACCTTGGCATATGCCCGGGTGGTCTGTGGGACTTCGCCATGGCAGTGGTAGGTCAGGCGCAGTTCCGGGTAGCGAAACAGCGCGCGTTGTGCGGCGTCGGGCTCGATGCGATCCTTGAGGTATTGCTTGAGGGCTTGATTGAGCGCACTGGTAGCACGCTCATGCAGGGCCGCCAGCCGGTCCACGGCCTCTTCGGCGGTTTTAACGACAACAAAAGCTTCGGTCACGGTAAGCATCCTGTGTTCTGGACTTGCAGACCTTTATCTTGCCTGTATCCAGGCTTCACCGAAACACCAGGATTGGAATGCATTTTAAAATGTGAAGGTGACAAGCCCTAATACCATGTAGGAGCGAGCTTGCTCGCGAGAAACCCATAGGCGCCGCGTTTATTCAGAAAGTACGCGTTATCGTTGACGTTTTTCGCGAGCAAGCTCGCTCCTACAGTTGACCGTGTTTATTCAGGGGGATGGCGGGGTTGAGCGCGCGACTATGGCGTCTACATCCACCCCTCGCGGCAAGGTACCGTACACACGCCCCGACGATTCGCCCAACCGGCTGGCGATAAACCCATCGCTGACCGCCGCATTCCCGGCCTCCAACAACAACTTGGCCTGCAACGCCACGGCGATATCCTCAGTCAGCTGCCGTGCGCGGTACTGAATGTCCTGGGTGTCCATAAAAGCCGACTTCAGTTGCTCGATATGCCGCGTCAACAGCTGGTCGCCATGCCCATCGCCCAGTTCGACAAACAGCGCCTCCAGCACGCCCGGCTCTTTCGACAATGCGCGCAACACGTCCAGGCACTGCACGTTACCTGAGCCTTCCCACGTTGAATTCACTGGTGCCTCACGGTACAGGCGCGGCAGGATGCTGTCCTCCACATACCCGGCACCGCCCATGCATTCGGCGGCTTCGTTGATCATCGCGGGCGCACGCTTGCAGATCCAATACTTGCCCACCGCCGTGACCAGCCGGGCGAACTTGGCTTCCTGCTCATTATCAAGATGATCCAGCGCGCGGCCCATGCGCAGGCTCAAGGCCAGGGCCGCTTCGCTTTCCAGGGCCAGGTCGGCCAAGACGTTTTGCATCAGTGGTTGTTCGCCGAGTACGCGGCCACCGACTAAACGGTGGGCACAGTGATGGCTGGCCTGGGTCAGCGCCTGGCGCATCAAGGCGCTGGAGCCGACCATGCAATCGAAGCGGGTCATGGCGACCATTTCGATGATGGTCGGTACGCCTCGGCCTTCTTCGCCGACCATCCAGGCCAGGGCGCCGCGAAACTCCACTTCGCTGGAGGCATTGGAGCAGTTGCCGAGTTTGTTCTTCAAACGCTGGATATAGAACTCGTTGCGCGTGTCATCCGGGCGGTGCCGGGGCAGCAGGAAACAGGTCAGGCCCTTGTCGGTCTGGGCCAGGGTCAGGAAGGCATCGCACATCGGCGCCGAGCAGAACCACTTGTGGCCCACCAGTTCGTAGGCCTGGCCGGGCCCGCCCGCGCCCACGGGGTAAGCGCGAGTGGTGTTGGCGCGCACGTCGGTGCCGCCCTGCTTCTCGGTCATGGCCATGCCGATGGTGGCGCCGGCCTTGTGGGCGATACCGACATTGCGCGGGTCGTATTGGGTATTGAGGATCTTCGGCAACCAGAGGTCCGCCAGCTCCGGTTGCAAACGCAGGGCCGGGACGCAGGCGAAGGTCATGGTCAACGGACAACCGGTACCGGCTTCGGCCTGGCTGTGCAGGTAGGTCATCGCCGCACGCGCCACATGGGCGCCGGATTGCGGATCAGCCCAGGGCAACGACGGTAGGCCATGCTCGACGGCGGTGCGCATCAGCTCGTGATAGGCCGGGTGAAATTCCACCAGGTCGATGCGATGACCATAACGGTCATGACTGCTGAACACCGGTTTGTTCTGGTTCGCCAGGAACCCGGCTTCCATCAACGGCCCACCGGCCAGTGCACCGTAGGCATCGATACGCGATTGCGCCCAGCCAGCGCCAAAGCGGCGCGACCATTCTTGCAGGGGCAGATCGATGCGGTAAAGGTTGGTGCCGTCCAGGGACGGTGGCTGGTTGGTGACGTCGTGGGTTTCAGCAAACTGATGCAGGTTCATGACGGGCCTCTTGGAGATAAGGCCACATCGATTTCAGGCTGTCTGTAGGAGCAAGCTTGCTCGCGCCTACACAAGGCACCGTTCGATTGAGGCCGGTTATTTCAGTTAAGCACCGACCTCATGCTCAAAAAAGTGGCATACCCGCCGAATGTTCGGCGCTTTCGCCCTCTGTCGTGCACAGCACATGGCGCTCCAGCACGGCCTGCAAGGCGTCGAAACGCAAGGGTTTTGCCAGGCGATCAGTCATGCCGATACCGTGGCAACGCTCACGTTCCGGCCCATCGGGCGAGGTAGTCAGGGCGATCACCGGCAACTCACCGCAGCCGGGCAAAGCACGAATCTGACAGCACAACGAGAAACCACCTTCAGGTACGTCCAGCAGTACTGCATCAAAACGCTCACCTTGCAGTTCTGCCAGTGCGGCCGGGCCGTTATCCACGGTTTTGACCTGGTAGCCCAGTTTGAGCAGCATGCCACGCACCGCCAACTGGCCCAGGCTGTTGTCGTCCACCAGCAGCACCTTGCATTCATGGGGCAAACGTTGGGCGTGGTGCCCCGGCGCGCGCTGCTTGGGTTGCGCAGGCGCAAGGCCGACGTCCACTTCCAACTGGAAGCGGCTGCCTTTGCGCGGCTCCGAATGATGGGTCAAACGCCCGCCCTGCAGTTCAATCAACTGCCGGCAAATCGCCAAGCCAATGCCCAGCCCCCCGTATTCGCGGGTCGTCGAGCCGTCGAGTTGGAAGAAGCGCTGATACAGCGTGGCCTCGTCGAGAAAGGCAAAACCGATACCGGTGTCGGTCACGATAAAGCTCAGGTGCAATCCGCCATCCGCTTGAGGCACACCGACCACACGCAAGCGCACAACGCCGATGTGGGTAAATTTGAACGCATTGTCCAACAGGCAATCCAGGCATTGGAGCAGCTTGCCCGCATCGCCGATGACCCGGTCCGGCAGTTCATCCGCGACGTCGATGGAAAACTCCAGGCCCTTGGCTTGGGCACTGGCGGTGAACTGCTGGCGCACAGTATCAAGCGCCCCACGCAGGCTGAACACTTGGGGCTGCGCCACCAGGCGGCCGGCCTGCAATTCGGTCAGTGTGAGGATGCCGTTGACCATGCGCATCATGTCCCGCGCCGAGCCGGCGGCGGTTTGTTGGTACTGCGCCAGGTCATCGGTCAGGGGGACGGTCTGCATCAGCTCCAGAGAACCGATCACACCGTTCATCGGCGTGCGCAGTTCGTGGGTCAGGGTGGCGAGGAATTCATCTTTGAGGCGATTACTGCGGGCCAGTTGCTGGTTGAGCGCCTCCAGCTTCTGGCTGGCGTCGAGGAGGATTTGCGCCTGCTGCTCACGCATGCCGTTGATGCGGTCGGCCAGGGCCAGGGACAGCAGCGCCACTTCAATGGCCGAGCCGATCTGGCTGGCATACATGGTCAGGAACACGTTAGGCAGGTAACCCAGCACCATCAGGGTGTTGACCACCCCGCCAAGCAGGAACGCCGACCAGGCGATGATGAAGTAGCGCGCCATACGCTGCCCGCAGTACCAGGCCTTGATGGCGGCGACAAAAATGGTCACGGTAAATACCAGCGCCAGGCCCGTGGCCAGGCGCAGGGCCACGGCGTAGCTGGTCAGCAGCGCCAGCGCCATCACCAACCCACCACAGGCCGCCAGCGCCAGCAGCATCCGGTTGATCCAGCGACTGTGCTGCGCGGTATGCAGGAAGCTGCGGGCGAACAGGCTGCCGAACAACGCCGCCGAACCGATCAGGAACGGCACCGCCGCGTTCGCCCACCACGGGTTGTTGGGCCAGAAGTACTGCACCGCGACGCCGTTGACCGAGAGCTGGTACAAACCGAACGATGCGATATAGAGGATGTAATAAAGGTAGCTGGTGTCGCGCACGCTCAGATAGATGAACAGGTTGTAGATCAACATGCCCAGTAACACACCATAGATCGCCCCAAGCACATACAAGCGCAGCGGCTGTTCTTCCAGGTATGCCGTACCCGCCCATAACGTCAACGGCGCCTGGATCGAGCCCTGGCTTTGCAGGCGCAAGTAGAGGGTCTGTTGCTGGTCGGGCAGGAAGTTGAGCTTGAACAAGTAGTTGCTCTGGCTCACCTCACGGCTGGAAAACGGCAAGGCGCTGCCGGTGCGGGCGGTCAGCCGGTAGTAACCGGCGCTGTCGCTCTGGTAGAGGTCCAGGCGATTGAGCGGCGGGTAGGCCAGCTCCAGAAACCAGGCGCGTGGTGCACGGGGATCCTTGGCAGTGTAATGCAGGTTGACCTTGAGCCAGAACACCGAGCGCGAATAGCCGGCGTTGAGGGTGGCTTTGTCATGGGTCTTGAACTGTGCGGCGTAGGCGGGGGAGCTGACATCGGCGATGGTGAGGGTATCGGTGGGATCTTCGAGCACTTGCATGACCTGGCCAAGCGGCAGGCTTCGCGTGTCCGGGTTGAACTCGACGGCGCCGGCAAGCATCGGCAGCCCGCACAAGATAAAGATCAGCAAATAGCGCATAAAGCCCCAGCGTGGCCTGTCCGGCTGTGTCAAAAGCCCCCCATTCCTTTTGAGAAGACGTACACCGGCGATACAGTAAGTTGTTTGGATGCACTTTAGCATAGCCATTAAAGGCCATTGGACAGCATTGAAATATTTTTTTGAAAGGCTCTGGATCGAGGCTTTCAGCATTTAAACCGCAGGTTCGAGCCGCAGAAAAACGTCGTAACTGCGGGCAGACTTCAACCATCGCCAGACGGCCACGCCAAAAGCGTTTGGTGGTAAGCTCGCGCACCATGAATATCTACAGCTCTCGCCCCGTTGTCCTCTGTCTCTCCGGCCACGACCCCAGTGGTGGCGCCGGCCTGCAGGCAGATATCGAAGCCCTGCTCGCCCAGGGCTGCCACGCCGCTGCGGCCGTCACCGCCCTGACCGTGCAGAATACGGTCAATGTCAGTGACTTCCGCGTGCTTGACCGCGAGTGGGTCATGGCCCAGGCCAATGCCGTGCTCAGTGACTCCGAAGTGGCGGCAGTCAAGCTGGGCATGCTCGGCTCCACCGCGATGGTCGATACCGTGGTCGAACTGCTGCAGGCGCACCCGCATCTGCCGGTGGTCTGCGACCCGGTGCTGCGCGCCGGCGGCGGCGGTAGCCTGGGCAAGGACGAAGTCGGCTACGCGATGCGCGAACGGCTGTTGCCACTGTCGTTGATCGCCACGCCCAACCTGCCGGAAGCCCGCATCCTCGCCGAGTTGCCCGACGGCAGCGCGGACGAGTGCGCCGAGAAGCTGTTGCCGTACATCAAGCACCTGCTGATCACTGGTGGCCATGGCGACGAGCATGAAGTGCACAACCGCCTGTACAGCCGCGACGGCACGCGCCGCACCTTTACCTGCCAGCGCTTGCCAGGCAGCTATCACGGTTCGGGCTGCACCTTGGCCAGTGCATTGGCCGGTCGCCTTGCCCAGGGCGAGGCGTTGGCCAGCGCCGTGCAATCGGCCCTCAACTACACCTGGCGCACCCTGCGTGACGCCGAGCAACTCGGCCAGGGCCAGTACGTGCCGCGTCGGTTGCCGCTGGATTTCTGCTCGTAACCTATCGCCTGTCACAGCAAGGGGCTTGCCCGATGAAACTACGTGGCCTTTACGCCATTACCGACAGCCAGCTCTTGGCCGGCAAGTTCCTCGCCTACGTCGAGGCAGCACTGGACGGCGGCGTGACCTTGTTGCAGTACCGTGACAAAAGCAGCGACGAAGCGCGGCGCCTGCGTGAAGCGGAAAAACTGCACGAATTGTGTTCCCGCTATAAGACCCAACTGATCATCAACGACGACGCCGAGCTGGCGGCGCGCCTGGGCGTTGGTGTGCACTTAGGCCAGACCGACGGCCCACTGACCCCGGCCCGTGCACTGCTGGGCTCCAAGGCGATCATCGGCGCCACGTGCCACGGCCAGATCGAACTGGCCGAACAGGCCGCCAAGGAAGGCGCCAGTTATGTCGCCTTCGGTCGCTTCTTCAATTCCACGACCAAACCCGGCGCGCCTGCCGCCACCGTTGAAATGCTGGCCCAGGCCCGCACGCGCTTGCAGCTGCCAATCTGCGTGATCGGCGGCGTCACCCTGGACAACGCCGAACCGCTGGTGGCCCACGGTGCCGACCTGCTGGCGGTGGTGCACGGCCTGTTCGGTGCCGACAGCACCCAGGACGTCACGCGCCGCGCCCGCGCCTTCAACGACCTTCTTAAATATTCAGCTTAGAGAGCCCGATCATGTCCCGTTCCGAAACCCTGTTTGCCAATGCCCAGAAGCACATCCCCGGCGGTGTGAACTCCCCCGTGCGTGCGTTCAAGAGCGTG
>Ga0160440_100347_pt1 | contig 20379 bp, 13 predicted proteins | sample HID1971I_E1MG_FD_108277 | JGI IMG/M metagenome (GOLD analysis project Ga0160440, IMG submission 108277) | Enriched millipede-associated microbial communities from UW Madison campus, WI, USA - HID1971I_E1 MG | ecosystem: Host-associated > Arthropoda: Insects > Digestive system > Unclassified ... | reverse complement strand
TTTGGTACCGCCGACAAGAACGGCTTCATGTACCGCAGTTGGATGAAGAACCAGGGCATTGCCGACCACCAGTTCCATGGCAAGCCGATCATCGGCATCTGCAATACCTGGTCGGAGCTGACCCCGTGCAACGCGCACTTCCGCCAGATCGCCGAGCACGTCAAGCGCGGCGTGATCGAGGCCGGTGGCTTCCCGGTGGAATTCCCGGTGTTTTCCAACGGTGAATCCAACCTGCGCCCTACCGCCATGCTCACCCGCAACCTGGCGAGCATGGATGTGGAGGAAGCCATTCGCGGCAACCCCATCGATGGCGTGGTGCTGCTGACCGGTTGCGACAAGACCACCCCGGCGCTGCTGATGGGTGCGGCCAGTTGCGATGTGCCGGCCATCGTGGTCACCGGCGGGCCGATGCTCAATGGCAAGCACAAGGGCCAGGACATCGGTTCGGGCACCGTGGTGTGGCAGCTCAGCGAACAGGTCAAGGCCGGCACCATCACCCTGGATGACTTCCTCGCGGCTGAAGGCGGCATGTCACGCTCGGCGGGCACCTGCAACACCATGGGCACGGCGTCGACCATGGCCTGCATGGCCGAGGCACTGGGCACGTCCCTGCCCCACAACGCGGCGATCCCGGCGGTGGATGCACGGCGTTATGTGCTGGCGCATATGTCGGGCATGCGTGCGGTGGAGATGGTGCGCGATGACTTGAAGCTGTCGAAGATCCTGACCAAGGAAGCGTTTGAAAACGCGATCCGGGTAAACGCGGCCATCGGCGGTTCGACCAACGCGGTGATCCACTTGAAAGCCATTGCCGGGCGCATCGGGGTTGAACTCGACCTGGATGACTGGACCCGCATCGGCCGCGGCATGCCGACCATCGTCGACCTGCAACCGTCCGGGCGCTTCCTGATGGAAGAGTTCTACTACGCAGGTGGCTTGCCCGCAGTGCTGCGTCGCCTGGGTGAAGCCAACCTGATCCCCCACCCCAATGCCTTGACCGTCAACGGCAAGTCCCTGGGCGAGAACACCAAGGACTCGCCGATCTACGGCCAGGATGAAGTGATCCGCACCCTCGACAACCCGATCCGCGCCGACGGTGGCATCTGCGTGTTGCGCGGTAACCTGGCGCCGCTGGGTGCGGTGCTCAAGCCGTCGGCGGCCAGCCCCGAGCTGATGCAGCATCGCGGCCGTGCGGTGGTGTTCGAGAACTTCGACATGTACAAGGCGCGCATCAACGACCCGGACCTGGACGTGGACGCCAACTCGATCCTGGTCATGAAGAACTGCGGCCCCAAGGGTTACCCGGGCATGGCCGAAGTCGGCAACATGGGCTTGCCGGCCAAGCTGCTGGCCCAGGGCGTGACCGACATGGTGCGTATTTCCGATGCGCGCATGAGCGGCACCGCCTACGGCACCGTGGTCTTGCATGTGGCGCCGGAAGCCGCTGCCGGCGGGCCGTTGGCCACGGTGCAGGAAGGCGACTGGATCGAGCTCGATTGTGCCAATGGCCGCCTGCACCTGGACATCCCTGACGCCGAGCTGGCGGCACGCATGGCCGACCTCAAGCCGGCGCAGAACCTGATCGTCGGCGGGTATCGCCAGTTGTACATCGACCATGTGCTGCAGGCCGACCAAGGCTGTGATTTCGACTTCCTGGTGGGTTGCCGTGGCGCCGAAGTCCCACGGCATTCCCACTAATTGGGATGCTATGATGCGGCGAATCTAAGCCAGAGCCTATCCGTCGTTATGGATCACCAGCCGCCCAAGCCGCGCAAGAGCCAGCATGCCCAGATCGTCCAGGACTTGGGCATGCACATCGTTTCCGGTCGCTTCAAGCCTGAAGAACGGTTGCCCATGGAAGCCACGCTGTGCGAGGAATACCAGGTCAGCCGCTCGGTATTGCGCGAGGCGACGCGGGTGCTGAGCGCCAAGGGCCTGGTGTATTCCAAGCCGCGGGTGGGCGCGGTGGTGCGGCCGCGCTTGAAATGGCACCTGCTCGACCCGGACGTGCTGTCTTGGTTGATGCAGTCCACACCCCACAGCGAGTTCTTCAACACCCTGGCCGGGGTGCGTCGTATCCTGGAGCCGGAAATCGCCGCCATGGCCGCGACCACCGCCACCGATGAAGACATCGCCACCATCGAACAAGCCTACCAGGGCATGGAAACCGCGCAGACCCACGAACAGCTGTTGCAGGCCGACCTGGACTTCCACCGTGCGATTGCCGACGCCACTCGCAACGACCTGCTCGCCTATATGTGCAACATGCTTTCACTGCCGTTGCGCGAGTCGATCAACATCACCAACCGCCGTCCGGATATCCAGGGTTTGAGCCTGCCCCGGCACAAGGCGATCCTTACCGCGATCCAGAACCGCGACGCCCTGGGCGCGCGGCACGCCTCGCTGGTGCAATTGGATGACACACGGGTGGCGCTGGATACGGTGATGAATGTGCTGACGCCGTTGTAACCCGGCGCTGTGGCACCTATTCCTGATTATTGGCGTTGGCTCTGGGGCAGGTGTTATCTCCGTCTTTTTTCAGCGCCAGCACCGCCTGGCGCTCGGACAACAAGTGGGTAATGGCCCCGCCGATAGCGGCGGAAATAAGTGCCAGGGCTTCTTTGGGCAGATTGATCGCCGCCCAGGTCAACCCGCCGATCAGCAAAATGACAAAGAGGATATTGAAGCGCGACACGCCGAGTTTGATCGAGCGGACGATATCGGAGGTGTCCTGCATTTTTTCGAAGCGCTTGAGGTCTTCGAACTTGCGCACCGACTCCAGCGTTTCCAGGTAATGGGTTTCGGCGCGCTTCAATTTCTTGATCACCTCGGCCTCTAGCATGACCTCCTCTATCTCGATCCTGACCAGGCTGATATTGGCGCCTGGCCGGCCAAGTATTTCCGAACTCAGCGAACTCTCGGCCAGCTCGGCCAATAGATAGGTGTACGAGGTCTCGCTGATTTCCTTGACGTACTTTTGCAGGGCTGAGGTATAGCACTTTGTGGCGTAACGGGTGAAGAGACGCTCGGCATCGTTAGTCTTTTTAATCAGTTCATCGGTTTCACTGACGAGTTCTCGCTCCATTTTCAATATCCCTATCAAGCGTGGCTTCGAAAAGCATGGGCGCCGACAACTAGGCTGACACGTTAATGGCAAACATCTCTCCATGGTCCTGCACTGTCTACTGTCAACCTTGACAGTCATGCAGATCCAAATGTGGGAGGGGCGATGCAACGATTCGAATGGCACCGATGGCGGTGTATCAGCCCCGCATATGCTGGTTGAAATAATGCTATCGGGAGCAAGCCCCCTCCCACATGAGATATGCATTCCAGGCTGACAGAGAGCCCCCTGGACGCATGCAGTCCAAATGTGGGAGGGGGCTTGCTCCCGATAGCGGTGGATCAGCACCAGATACCTGGCTGACATACCTATATCGGGGCATAGGTATCTACACAACTGACCGTGCCGACTTGCTGCTTGCTCTTGCTCTTGCTCTTGCTCTGCTTTTGATTTTAGGCGCCCCGTCAAAACCACGCTGGCCGGAATTCGACAGGGATTTGGGGGTAAACCGGCAGGGATGCCGGTTTAGCCGCCCCGCGCCATGGATGGCGCGTGGCGGCGGCCCCCCAAATCCATGTCGGATTACGGGCACACCGAGCCTAAGCGAGGTGCCGAGTGGTGGGGCGAGGACCTTTTGCTTTCTTTTGGGTCCTTCCAAAAGTGAGCCGCTGTAAGAGCGGAACCCTAAGTAGCCGTTACCGCAGAAATGGATATGTACTCGGTATGATCCAACATCCTGGTCGGCTGTCAGGCCGCCATCGGGGGCAAGCCCCCTCCCACATTTGGAACTGTGTAAGGCACGTTATAGGGTGTAGGAAATTCCAATCTGCACCGTACGCGGGGCACCCGGGTAGGCATAGATATTACCGAACGCCCCTTCCTCATACTCGCGGTTGAACAGGTTCTTCACATCCAGGTTCAGGCGTACCTGCTCGTTGACCTTGTAGTAGCCGAGCAGGTCGACCACGGTGTAGGCGTCCATCGAGAAGCCAGAGTTGGCGGTCTGGCCGGCACGCTGGTCGACGTACTTGCCGCCGACCCCCAGGCCCAGGCCCTTGAGTGCGCCGTCCTGGAACTCGTAGACATTGAGCAGGCTGAAGCTGTTGCGCGGGATGTTCATCAGGCGGGTGCCGGCACGGAAGGTGTTGTCTCGGGTGACCTCGGCATCCACGTAGGCGTAGCCGCCGATCACGCGCCACTCGGGTGTGAGGTTACCCGCCACGTTCAGGTCGAATCCGCGGCTGCGCACCTGGCCAGCGGCGACGCTGAAGGTGTTGGTGGGGTCGGCCGGGTCATTGGTCAGCACGTTTTTCTTTTCGATCTGGTAGATCGCCGCGTCGACACTCAGTTGACGGTCAAGCGCCTCCCACTTGACCCCGATCTCATAGGACTTGCCTTTCTCCGGTGCAAAACCACCGCCTTCACGGCTGGCACCGGTATTGGGCTTGAACGAACGGGCGGCGTCGGCATAGACCGCGACGGTGTCGGTGAGGTCGTAGATGACGCCCACACGCGGGGTGACCGCGTTGTCAGCGGCGGTCCAGGGTTTTACTCCCGTTACATAGCTTTCGTAGTCATGCTCAAAACGCTCGAAACGCGCTCCTGCCAAGACTTTCAAGCGCTCGGTCAGCGCCACCTGATCCTGGACAAACGCCGCATAGGTCTTGAGGTTCTCCTTGTCGTGGGTCGGCGTGCGCGTCAGCGGCGGACGGGCCTGGCCATACGCCGGATTGAAAATGTCGATCGGGTAGGTACCCAGGGCCGCACTGGAACGCTGGATGATCGACTGGTAGTCGTAATCCTCGTACTCGATACCGGTGAGCAGGGTGTGATCGAAGCCGCCCGTGGAAAAGTGCCCGGTCAGGTTGAGCTGGTAATCCTTGTCAGTCCATTCCAGTTTGCGGTAGTTGAAGTTGCGTTGCAGGGTGCGGCCATCGGCGCCCAGGCTGCCCATCCCATTGGCTTCGATGGCGTTGCCTTTCAAACTGCCGTCCAACCACTGGAAACCACCGCCCAGGGTCCAGTTGTCGTTGAGCGCATGCTCGAAACGCAACTGCGCCATGTTGTTGTCGTTGTGCAGCTTGCCGGCGTCCTTGTCGCCCCAGAACGTATCGCGCGAGGGCGTGCCGCGCTGGTTGGGCAGGCGCGTCAGGCCACGGTCCAACGGGTGGTTGTTGCGCATGAAGTCGCCTTCGAAGGTCACCTTGGTGTCGTCGCTGGCCTGCCAGGTGATCACCGGAGTCACGCCATAGCGCTCGGTCTCGACATGATCGCGGAAGGTATCGCCGCCCTCACCCACCACGTTCAGGCGATAGGCCAGGCGGCCTTCTTCGTCCAGCGGGCCGGAGGCATCCAGGGTGCCGCGTTTCATGCCCTGGTCATTCACCTGGCTGCCCAGGGTCACGGTGCGCTCGGCCAGCGGCTGCTTGGACACGACGTTGAAGGTACCACCGGGGTCGCCACGGCCGTAGAGCATGGTGGCGGGGCCGCGCAGTACTTCAAGACGCTCGATGGTATTGGCGTCCGGCATGTTCGGGTAGCCGCGGTTGATCGGGAAACCATTGCGGTAGAACTCACCGGTAGTAAAGCCACGCACGGTGAAAGTGGTCAGGCCCTGGCCGCCGAAGTTGTTGGCGCGGCCGACACCGCCGGCATAGTCGAGGGCATCCTGCAGGCGCGTCGCGCCGATGTCCTCGACCACGTCCTTGGAGACAACGCTGATGGATTGCGGGGTTTCATGAATGGAGGTGTCGGTACGCGTCGCACTGGCTGATCGTGTGGCGTGGTAACCCTGCACCGGCCCCTGGGCCGACTCGAAGTCTGCGGTGGCAGTCACGTTGGTGGCCTGCAGCTCGATACTGGCTGTTTCAGCGGGGGCATCCTCTGCCCACGAAAAAGGGGAAAACGCCTGAAGCACGCAGATGGAAATCAGGGTACGACGCATGGGTGTTGAACCTAGTGAAAGAGCCAGATGGGACGGCAAACCTGCCAAGAATTCGCGAGCATCATAGCCCAGTCGATTCTCATTTGGCATCCATTCTCATTTGTTATTTTTCGCTCAAGCCTTTGGCCTCCGTAGTGCATAAACACCAGGCGAAAAAAAGCCACTCACTTGAGTGGCTCTTGTGTATGCCTGGCCCGCCTCAGCGATAGCGTTCCAACCAATGCGCGTAAGGCGCCGGCAAGGTCCAGGAGGATTTTTCCACGCCCAATTCCTTGGCCGCAAAGTACGCCCAATGCGGATCGGCCAAGTGCGCACGCCCTACCGACACCAGGTCCAGGTGCCCGGCCTGCAACGCGCCTTCGGCCAGTTGCGGGGTACCGAAGCCCCAGGCGGATGTCACCGGGATACCCGCTTCACGACGCACGCGTTCGGCAATCGGCCCCATGAAGGCCGGGCCCCACGGGATGTTGGTGTCGGGAATGGTGAAACCGACGCTGACGCTCAGCAGGTCGAGGCCACGGTCCTTGAAGCGGCGCGCCAGCTCGATGGACTCGGTGAGGGTCTGCTCATCACGGCCGTCGTATTCGATCACGCCGAACCGGGCAGTGAGCGGCAGGTTTTCCGGCCAGACTTCACGCACGGCGGCCAGGGTTTCCAGGAGGAAGCGGCTGCGGTTATCGAAGCTGCCACCGTAGGCATCGGTGCGCTGGTTGGAATGCTCGGAGAAAAAGCTCTGGCCCAGGTAGCCGTGGGCGAAGTGCAGCTCGATCCATTCAAAACCGGCGTCACGGGCGCGGCGGGCGGCGTCGACGAAGTCCTGCTGGACGCGGGCGATATCGTCCAGGGTCATGGCACGCGGTACGTTGGGCAGGTTGGCCCCGAACGCGATGGCCGAAGGGGCGATGGTTTCCCAGCTGCGTGCATCGGAGGCAGGAATGTGGTCATCGCCTTCCCACGGGCGGTTGGCGCTGGCCTTGCGACCGGCGTGGGCGATCTGGATGCCCGGCACCGAACCTGCGGCCTTGATGGCCTTGACCATGGGCACGAACGCCTGGGCATGGGTATCGCTCCAGATACCGGCACAGCCTGGGGTGATACGCCCTTCGGGAGCGACTGCGGTGGCCTCGACCACCAGCAGGCCGGCCCCGCCACGGGCCATGCCGGCCAGGTGTACGTGGTGCCAATCGTTGACCATGCCGTCATCGGCCATGTATTGGCACATCGGCGGGATGGCAATGCGATTGCGCAAGGTAACGTCTTTAAGTTTGAACGGTTCGAACAAGGCGGACATCAGATACTCCGGGGAAGGGTGAGTGATTCGATAGTTCGATGGTAATCGAACTATGGTATTGAACGCTACCCCCCTGTTATGATCCGCCCATGCGAGCCTTCAAACACCCTACACCGCAAGAATTGACCCTAGAGCGCGTGCTTTACGCCTTGAGCGACCCCGTACGCCTGGACATCGTGCGCTGCCTGGCCGGCGTGCCCGAAGCCAGCTGTGGTGAACTGGATGGCGGGCGGCCTAAATCCAGCATGTCCCACCACTTCCGGGTACTGCGCGATGCCGGCCTGGTGCACACCCGCAACGTGGGCACTACCCATATGAATTCATTGCGTCGCGACGAGCTGGAGAGCCGCTTTCCCGGGTTGTTGGCGAGTATTCTGTCGCAGCTGTAGATGACGCCTGCGCGTCAGGATAAAACCGGCTGCAGCAGCGCACCGTCCAGATGCACGCAGTCCTTGCCGTTGCGCTTGGCGCCATACAGGTTCTTGTCCGCCATCTTGAGCACCGTCGACAGGTCGTCGCCCGCCGAAAAGCGCGCCATGCCCGCACTGCACGTGTAGTTATGCGGTGCAGCGACACTGCTGCGGATCGACTGTAACAACGCCAGGGCAAAATCGCAGGCCAGTTCCGGGTCGTCACCCTGCAACAACACACCGAACTCTTCCCCGCCGATCCGTCCAAAGCTGTGACTGCCCTTGGCGTTTTTCAGGCACACGGCCATGGCACGCAGGATCTTGTCGCCCACATCGTGACCATACAGGTCATTTTTTTCCTTGAAACTGTCGATATCCAACATGATGAAGTAGCCGCTCTGGCCACCACTGAGCAACTTTTCGAAACTTTGCATAAAGGCGCGCCGGTTGAGGATCGAGGTCAGATAATCAGTCTCGGCCAATGCGCGAAACTCACTTTCCACCAACAATACCGAGCGCAGGTTCTTCAAGTAGGAGTAACTCAAGATAAAACCAATGGACACCGAAGAAGCACAAAACATCAGCAGATAGACCTCGGTGCCCGCATATATATCGGCCTGCATCGGCGGCCACAGAATAAGCCAGACCAATAGCGCGTCGGCCAGATAATCCTGGACACTGATAAACAAGATGGCGCTGCCCACCACCAGGGTGACGGCCAATGGCAGGCCATAAATGCGCAACTCTTCATTCAAGCGAATGATGTAGGCGAAGCCGACCGACAACAGCACCATATAGGTCACCCCCAGCACCCGCCAAAGCAGAAAGTTGGCGGTCCTGGTATGCACGCGGCAAACCACCAACAGGCCAAGAGTGACGCCCATCGTATAAATATCCAACTGCAGGGCCGGATGAATCAACAACATGCCGACCCAGGCAATAATCCCTATCCATTCGGCTTGCGTCACCGCAGGCGACAGCAAACTGCGCATCCGGGGCCGCAACTTCAAGTTAGCAGGCATCCCCTACGCTCCCATCTCAATAGCATGCAGGCCCACCGCAAATGAAAAGGCCATGAAGCGCTTTACCAGACTGGCGAAAGGTGGCAGAACTTCCAGCCGGGTCTTGGAGTGGGCCTTGAAATAGCCCTTCTCCACACCTTCCTGCACCATGCGGATAATGTGGGTCTTGGACACGGAAAGTTGCTTGGCCAATGCCAGGTAGGACGACGACCTGAAGGTAGTGCGGTCATTGTCCGGCGCAAAGGCATCGTTATAGATGGCCAGCATCAACAGATGCCCGGCATCGCGTTTCACCAGCCAATAACACTCGGGCAGTAACACATCCACCGTTAGTTCAGACGCGAGGATTACGGCAAAACCCTTGAAATAGAGGGCCAGAAACCCGCGATCATCGAGGTCGCGCATCTGCCGGAAAATCTCCCGCTCCGGGTACAGCAGCGCCAACGACTCAGTCAGGGCGGTCAGCATCAAGCGTGCTTCACGGCAAGCTTCATCCGAGGGTGAATACACCCGGAAGCGACTGTCTTCTGGGTGCGGTGCAACCTCCATGAAACCCAGGGCACGAAACAACAGGAAGATTGATTCCAGGCTGTTTTTCGAACAATACCTGCGCGTCACGCACAGGGCCTTAACTTCCGCCAACAATGGCAGCGGGGTGGAAAAGTACTGGCTCAATAACGCAAACGACACCATCAAGCGGCTGTATTTAAGTGCACTCTTATAGAAAAACGGTCGTCTTGAATAGGGCACGAGCAGCACGTGGTAATGCGCTCTCATGCACGCTTCAAAATCCCTATGACGTTCGAGTGCTTGCGCGGTATTACACATAGCTGACTTCAACGAACTGACACGCATGAAAGAGCCCTGATCAACCAATTATTCCACTGATCTCGGCTACGAAATCCCTGCAGCCAGGCCCCAAAACAAATCACGTCAAAAACCCTGCCATTAATGGCTTTTTGCCTCGAACGCAATGTACAGCGATTGCCGCACCAGACGTCATCAGTACCAAAGTTGTTCCACATTCAAATCATCTGTGGCCCGCAGTTGCGCGACACCTCTCGTTACATTCTCCCGGGATAGCGACTTATCAACTAATCGATTCAGCACCCTGCGAACCTTCCCTCTCTGGCGACGTCGTAACAGGGCATTGTTGCCAACCACCCACTGCGAGGTGCTCGTTTGAAAGCTGCTGTCCTGAAGAAATATCGCCTGATCATCAAGACCATGGGCTATGTGGGCTGGGCGCTGTTCTGGCTGTTGCTATGGGATGTGGCCGTGACGGTGGACTTCATGCTGTTTCTCACCGCCAAGATCAACTTGCCGCTGATGCCCCTGACCTTGCTGGGTTCGGCGCTGGTGGTGCTGATCAGCTTTCGCAACAGCAGTGCCTACAACCGCTGGTGGGAAGCACGCACGCTATGGGGAGCGATGGTCAACAACTCGCGCAGCTTTGCCCGGCAAGTATTGACCCTGCTGGATGACGCTCCCGGTGAGGTGAACCCGGTCAAGTCGACGCTGTTGCGCCGGCACGTGGCCTATGTCAATTGCCTGGCCGCGCACCTCAAGGGCCAGCCGTGCCCGGAAGAAGTGCGGGCATTTATCCCCGCCGACGAATTTGCGCGCAACGGCGCCACCAATAATTTTGCCAATGACATCCTCACCGGCTCCGCTACGTTGCTGGCCCGCGAATACCAGGCCGGGCGCCTGGACAGCATTCGCCTGGCACGGCTGGAGTCGACCCTGGTGGACCTGTCCAATGCCCAGGGCGGCATGGAACGTATCGCCAACACGCCACTGCCCTACCCCTACGTGTATTTCCCGCGGCTGTTCATTTCGTTGTTCTGCCTGATCGTGCCGGTGGGCCTGGTGGAATCCCTGGGCTGGTTCACGCCGCTGGCCTCCACGGTGGTGGGCTTCATGCTGTTGGCCATCGAACGCATCGGTACCGACCTGCAAAGCCCGTTCAACTCCAGCGAACACCAGATCCAGATGGAGAGCATCTGCGAAACCATCGAAAAGAACCTGCAGTCGATGCAGCGTGATGCCCTGGGTGCCGAGCACATCGGTTAAACCTTGCCCCTGCCCTCAAGTGCTTGCCCTTGCAGTCGATATACAAGGGTAAGCATGGGCCGCTCAGACTGCAAAACAACACATGCGACGCTCACCGCTACCGTTTTCCCCCTTGCCAAAATTATAAATACCCGCGGGAGAAGTCATGAATATCAAGCAAAAGCTGACCTGGGCGTTTGCCGCCATCGCGTGCCTGCCAGTCATCCTGGTGGCCGTCCTGGTGGTGCTGAACCTGCGCGAGGGGGCCCTGGCGAATTTTCTCGATAGCAGTGGCCGCGAAATCCGCCAGATCGACAATGGCATGAAGCAGTTCTTCGACGGCATCAGCCAGAACGTCGAGTACGTGGCCAAGGACCCGCGCGTTGTCGCGGCCAAAGGCCTCAAAAGCTATGCCGGCGCCGATGCTGCACAAATCCCGCTGACACCGACCAATCAAGAACTGCTGGCGATTTTCGACCAGTTCGCCAAGAGCCATCCGAGCACCGCCTACCTGTCCCTGGGCTTGAAGGACGGCGGCTATGCCAGTTGGCCTGACGACACCAAGCTCACTAATTACGATCCGCGCGTACGCCCCTGGTACCAGGCCGCCATCGCCGCACCAGGCACCACCGTGCGCACTGGCGCCTATTACTGGGCGCCGGACGACGTCTCCCTGATCGGCACCGTGCACACCGTCGCCGATGCCAGCGGCAATATCCTCGGCGTGGTCGGCCTGGATGTGTCGCTCAAGCAGCTGACCGAGCTGGTCCGCAACATCAAGTTGGGCGACAGTGGCTACCTGATGCTGGTGGAAGCAAACGGCAACGTGCTGGTCGACCCCAGCGATGCCAAGCACAACTTCAAGCCGCTGGCAGACTTGGGCGCCAACTACGCCGAATTGGCCAAGCGCGGCGATGGCGTAAGCCAGATTGACATCGACGGCGTGCCGTACATGGCCAACGTGGTCAGCTCCCAAGGGCTGGGCTGGCGCTTTATCGGCTTGATCAAGCGCGACGAAGTCATGGCCGGGGCGACTCGCCTGACGTGGTTGATCGCCGGCATCGCGGCGATCCTCGCCCTGGTGTTCGCGATCGTCGGCGCCAGCTTTGCCCGAGTGATCGTGCGACCGATTCGCGGCGTGGCCGACGGCCTGCAAGAGATCGCCGAAGGCGAAGGCGACCTCACCCGCCAACTCAAGGTCCAGGGCAAGGATGAAACCGCCAGCCTGGCGGGTTGGTTCAACCAGTTCCTGGGCGTGATCGCACAACTGGTGCAGCGCATCGGCAATGCCTCCTCCGACCTGCAAACCGCTGCCGCCGACACCAGCGAAGTGGCGCGCAACATGAATCAGGCCGCCGGGCGCCAACGTGAAGCCGTGGAACTGGTCAGCACCGCGTTCAACGAAATGGTGGCCACCGCCAACGAAGTGGCGCGCTCATGCAGCGCGGCAGCGACGAGCGCCGATGAAGGCTACCGCGATGTCCACAACGGCCAGCAACATATCGGCGAAGCCACCACCAGCGTGCACAAGCTGAGCGCGGACCTGCAGAAGTCGACCCAGACCATGGAGTTGCTCGAACAGGACAGCAAGAACATCAACACTATTCTCGACACGATCCGTTCCATCGCCGAACAGACCAACCTGCTGGCCCTCAACGCCGCCATCGAAGCTGCGCGGGCCGGCGACCAGGGCCGCGGCTTTGCCGTGGTGGCCGATGAGGTTCGCGCCCTGGCCCGTCGCACTGCCGACTCCACCGGCGAAATCGACAGCCTGCTCGGCAACCTTGCCCGCCGCACCCAGGAAGTCACCCAGCAGATGCAGGGCAGCCTGCTGGTGTCCCACGCCAGCGTCGAGCGCATCCAACAGGCCCGCGACAGCTTCGACAAGATCCGTGGCTCGGTGGACTCGATTCGCGACCAGAACACTCAGATCGCCACCGCCGCCGAGGAGCAGCACCAAGTGGCCGAGGAGATCAACCGCCACATCGCGCAGATCCATGCCGATGCGCAACTGGTCGAAGAGTTTGCCCACTCGGCGCAGACCGGATCTGGCCGATTGACGGATATCTCCGGGCAACTCAAGGGTCTGGTCGGTCGCTTCAAGTTCTGACCCAGGTACTGGCCCACTCAAGCCGCTTGCGCCTTTTGGCGCAAGCGGCTTTTTGCTGTCTGGGATAATCGCAGGATTTGTAAGAGTGCATTACCGAGCCAAATGTACTAACTGGTTACTTATCTTGCTAAAATCAGGCCCTGCCTTTCCTCACTCGAGTCCTGATCGACATGAAACGAGCATCGCGCGCCGCTGGCGCCTCTAGATTCTTACTGCTGGGCCTGGGCGTCATCATCGCCCTGCTCGGCCTCGCGCTGGCCATCGGCGGCGTCAAACTGGTGAGCCTGGGAGGTTCCTGGTACTTCCTGATCGGCGGCGCGGCCATGGCGATTGCAGGGCTGTTGCTCGCTTGTCGTAAACCGGCCGGCGCCTGGCTGTTCGCGGCCTTCCTGGTCGGTACGGCCATCTGGGCCATAGCGGATGTAGGGCTGGTGTTCTGGCCGCTGTTCTCGCGACTGTTCATGTTCGCGGTCATCGGTATGGTGGTAGCGCTGGTGTACCCGCTGCTCGTCAACCAACGTGCGCGGGGTGCCTATGGCGTCGCCGCCGTGTTGGCCGTGGGCGTAGCGGTAGCGGCAGGCAATATGTTTGTCGCCCACCCGAGCGTGGCGCCCACCGGCGCTGGCCCGGGCATCACCCCGGTAGCTGCGGCCGATGCGCAGAAAGACTGGGCGCACTACGGCAATACCGAAGGTGGCAGCCGTTTCGCCGCGCTGGACCAGATCAATCGCGACAACATCGACAAGCTCAAGGTCGCCTGGACCTATCATACCGGCGACGTGGCCCTCAGCGATGGCAACGGTGCCGAAGACCAGCTGACGCCATTGCAGATCGGCAACAAAGTGTTTATCTGCACCCCGCACAACAACTTGATCGCCCTGGATGCCGACACCGGTAAAGAGCTGTGGAAGAACGAGGTCAACGCTAAATCGGCGGTCTGGCAGCGTTGCCGGGGCATGGCGTATTTCGACGCCACTGCACCCATTGCCCAACCTACCCAACCCAACAGTTCGCCGATCATTGGCGCCAGCGTGCCGGCCGGCGCGCAGTGCCAGCGTCGCTTGCTGACCAACACCATCGATGCACGCCTGATTGCCGTAGATGCCGACACCGGCAAGTTCTGCGAAGACTTTGGCACCCATGGCCAGGTTGACCTGAAAGCCGGCCTGGGCAATGTGCCGGACAGCTACTACCAGCTGTCCTCGGCGCCGCTGATTGCCGGCACCACCGTGGTGGTCGGTGGCCGCGTCGCCGATAACGTCCAGACCGACATGCCCGGCGGCGTGATCCGTGGTTTCGACGTAATCAGCGGCCAGATGCGCTGGGCGTTCGACCCGGGCAACCCTGAGGACAAGCAAGCTCCGACGGGCGACAGCACCTACGTGCGCAGCACCCCGAACAGCTGGGCACCGATGTCCTACGACCCGCAGATGAACACGGTCTTCCTGCCGATGGGCAGCTCGTCCACCGATATCTACGGCGTCGAGCGCACCGCTCTCAACCACAAATATGGCGCTTCAGTACTGGCGCTCGACGCCTCCACCGGTGCTGAAAAATGGGTGTACCAGACCGTCCACAATGACCTCTGGGACTTCGACCTGCCGATGCAACCCAGCCTGATCGACTTCACTCCGCCAGGCAGCGACAAGGCAGTACCGGCCGTGGTGATCGGCACCAAGGCCGGGCAGATCTACGTGCTCGACCGTGCCACCGGCAAGCCGTTGACCGACGTGCAGGAAGTGCCGGTCAAGGCCGCCAACATTCCCAACGAGCCTTATTCCCCGACCCAGCCCAAATCCGTGGGCATGCCGCAGATCGGCGCGCAGACCCTGACCGAATCGGACATGTGGGGCGCCACCCCGTATGACCAGTTGTTGTGCCGCATCGACTTCAAGGGCATGCGCTACGACGGCCTGTACACAGCACCAGGCACCGATAAATCCCTGAGCTTCCCGGGCTCCCTGGGTGGCATGAACTGGGGCAGCATCTCCACCGACCCGGTGCACGGTTTTATCTTCGTCAATGACATGCGCCTGGGCCTGTGGATCCAGATGGTACCGTCGCAGAACAAGGCGCAGGCCTCCTCCGGTGGCGAAGCACTGAACACCGGCATGGGCGCCGTGCCGCTCAAGGGCACGCCATATGCGGTGAACAAGAACCGCTTCCTGTCGGTGGCCGGCATCCCTTGCCAGGCACCGCCGTTCGGCACCTTGACCGCTATCGACATGAAGACGCAAAAGGTCGCCTGGCAAGTACCGGTGGGCACCGTTGAAGACACAGGGCCCCTGGGCATCCGCATGCACCTGCCGATCAAGGTGGGCCTGCCGACCCTGGGCGGTACGCTGTCGACGCAAGGTGGCCTGATCTTTATCGCCGGTACCCAGGATTTCTACCTGCGCGCCTTCAACAGCGGCAACGGCGATGAAATCTGGAAAGCCCGCCTGCCGGTCGGCAGCCAGGGTGGGCCGATGACCTATGTGTCGCCGAAAACCGGCAAGCAGTACATCGTGGTCACCGCCGGTGGCGCACGCCAGTCCACCGACCGTGGCGACTACGTGATCGCCTACGCCCTGCCGTAACCCCTCTGTTCGCGCGGTGCTCCGGCACCGCGCTCTGTGCCTGGAACCCTGCGCATGACCCCTACTTCTCATACCTCCTTTGGCCGCCTGGTGCTGGGCCTGGCCCTGGCTGCCGCCCTGCCCGCTCAAGCCGACGACACTACCCTGACCGGCGACTGGGGCGGCCTGCGTCGCGAACTCGACGCACAAGGTGTGCGATTCACTGGCGACTACAGCGGCGAGACCGCCTACAACGCCCACGGCGGCCAGCATCGCTCGGCGCGCTACTCGCAAAACCTCAAGCTCGGCGTGCAGTTCGACCTGGGCAAGCTCTACGGTTTCAACAATGGCGACCGTATCCAGCTGACCATCAATGACCGCCGCGGCAACAGTGTTTCCGAGGATCTGGTCGGCAACCGCCTGCCGATCCAGGAAAACTACGGCGGCCTCTACACCCGCCTCACCGAGCTGAGCTACGAGCGCACGCTGTTCACCCCCGCGCTGAATGTGAAGCTCGGCTATATGGCCATGGGCAACGACCTGGGCGGCCTGGACAGCGGCATCCTGTGCAACTTCATGAACGCCGGTTTCTGCGGGCATCCGCTGAACATGTCCGGCGGCAGCGGTTGGGCCAACTACCCTAATGCGCACCTGGGCGCGCGGGTGAAATACGATTTTTCGCCCAACTGGCAGCTGCGGGTGGCGGCGTTCAATGTCGACCCGTCCAGTAACGGCAACGCCAGCCGCGCCTGGCATGTGGGGCCCAAGCACACCACCGGTACCGTGGTGCCCATCGAGCTGATCTACAAGCACGCAGGCGCCCTGCCGGGTGAATACAAGCTGGGCTATTACTACGACAGCTCCGATGTGAAGCGCATCGGCAGCGATAAGAAAGTCAGCGGCCGTGGTGGCCACTACCTGCTGATCGATCAGGCCGTGTGGGCTTCCGAGTCATCCGAGGGGCGCAGCCTGCACGCCTTTGGCCAATACTCTGCCGCCAGCGAAGCGGCGTCGCCATTTACCAAGTGGTACGGCGCAGGCGTGGTGTTGTACAAGCCGTTCGAAGGTCGCCCGCGGGATACCGTGGCCCTGGGTTATGGCCGTGCGGTGCCCAACCCCCGCAGCCGCGATGTGCAGGAGCTGGCCGCGTTCAATGCCGGCACGGCCTATCCCGACCTGGACACTGCCGAACAGTTGATCGAACTCAGTTATGGTTACCAGGCCACGCCGTGGCTGACCCTGCGCCCGGATGTGCAATACATCATCGAGCCGGGGGCGTTTTCCGGTGACAACATCGACAATGCGCTGGTGCTGGGCTTGCAGGTCAAAGCGGTGTTCTGACCGGCGGCGTCAGCCGGCACCCAAGGATTTGCCACGGCCGCCGTTCTTGAGCATCGACGGGTTGATCCCGAACTGCTTGCGAAACGCCGTGGCGAAATGACTGGCGTTGGCATAGCCCAGGTCCGAGGCGATGCGCATCACCGATTCCTCGCCGCTCATCAAGCGGCTGCGCGCCTGGATCATGCGCATCTGCTGGAACACGCCGTAGACGCTGTTGGAAAACAGTTGGCGAAACCCGCGGGTAAGCTTGGGCTGGCTCAAGCCGGATTCGCGGGCCAACTCCGACAGGCTCGGCGCCTTGCCCAGATCCTCCAACAAACGATCGCGAGCCCGCACCAGGCGCTGGCGGTCGGTGTGGCTGACGCGGCAGGTGCACTCGGCGTCCTGGCGCGCCTGCAGGAACAGGCTCACCAGCGTGACACTTTGCCCGTACAACCACAGGCTGCTGCGTGGCTGGGCCGGTGGCAGGCTGGTGCCTTGATCCATGGCCAGGGCAAGCATGTGCGCAGTGGCGCTCATTTCACCGCTGCGATGGCCGTACAAAAAACAATGCTCGCAGGCCAGTGCCTTGTTCAGCAGCGGGTCGAGTTTCAGCTCCCACTGGGCCAGCAGCTCGGGGCGAATCATGACGGTGATGTTGTCGATCTCGCCGTGCTGGTGATAAAGGCCATGGCGGCAGCGGCCATAGCTGATGCTGCCCGCGCCCTCGTCAATCGCGTAGCGCCGTTGCCGACGTCCATCGCGAAAGCTGCACGCGGCCTTGCCTTTGAGCAGGTTGGTGAAGCTGAAGTGAATGCACTCGCTGTCGTCCTGCAACGGCAGTTCCACCGGCTGCTCGAAGCGGCTCTGCCAGCGCACGATATCCAGGCCTTCCTGCAGTGTCATGCGGGTGACCCGGCAATGGGCACCTGGCCCAAGATCGCTTCCATAGCCTCCCGTAATGATTCGCGAGACCGGCATCGGCTCCCCTGCGCCTCCTTGAACGGCTGACATCGTAAATCTCCTGGCTGACCGGATACGGCTCGAATCAGATCACATCGGGGTAGATGTGCGCAATTGATAATTATTAGCATTTGGCGCGCCGCAAACGCTGCGCCATACCGCCGCTGCCCCTGTGCACCGCGCGCCGATCAGAATTCTCAGTCAAGGTCCCATCATGTCTGCACGATGCAACACGACGGCTACCCGCCAATCTTGCTACAAATGTAATACTATAACAATAGCGATTGCACTGACACTCTCTCCATCAGCCTTCGCCGCCGCCAACGAGCCCCTGCAATTGCCCGCCTCGACAGTAACCGCGCGGATGGCCAAGGAAGACCCCAAGGAAGTGCCGATCAGTGTCAGTGTGACCAGCGGCGAAGAGCTGCGCAGCCAACGCCTCGACACCCTGGAAAGCGCCCTGCGCAACACCTCCGGGGTCAGCGTCAATTCCTCAGGCGGACCGAATGATTTCAACGTGCTGATCCGCGGCGTGGGTTCGCTGTACCAGATGTCCATGGATGACAGCTCGGTGGCGTTCAACATCGACGGCGTGCCGGTATCGTCGCGCAGCCTGGGTTTCGGCACCCTCGATGTCGACCGCATCGAAGTGCTCAAGGGTCCCCAGGGCACTATGTCCGGTGCGATTGGCCAGGCCGGCGCGGTGAATATCACCACCCGCCAACCCACCCGTACACTGGAAGGCTATGTACGTGGCGAAGTCGGCCAAAAAGGCCAGTTCCTCACCGAAGGCGCCATCGGCGGCCCGCTCAGTAACAGCTTGAGCGGTCGCCTGGCGGTGCGCCGTGCCGGCTACGACAGTTGGATCGACAACGACCAGACCAACCACCCCATCACCAAACCGCGCAATGAAGCCTATCGCGGCAGCCTGCTGTGGGACCTCAACGATGACACCCACATACTGTTCAGCGCCGAACGCCAGCAGACCGAACGCGCCACCAACTCCCTGGTGCTGCGCCCCTACGGCAGCCACCCGAGCCTGGACCTGACCCCTGGCTTGTTCGACGACAATGACAAGACCACCGAGCGCTACACGATCAAGGTCGATCACGACTTCGCCAACAGCCGCCTGACCTCCACCACCGCCACCGGCACCGCCGACTTCACCGGCTTGATCGCCTACGACAGCAAGTTGATGGGCGCGCTTTATGGCACGCCCGGCGAGTTCTGGGTGGTGGACAAATCCTTCGAGCGCAGCTGGAGCCAGGACCTGCACCTGGGCTCACTGCCCGACGCTGACGTGTTCTGGGTCGCAGGGGTCGCCGCCAGCCGCAACGAGCGCAGCTACGACACCCCGCGCAACACCTACGGTACCTCCGGCGCCAAGTTCCGCGACTTCACTACCACCACCTATGCCGGCTACGGCGAAGTGACGTTCCCGCTGACCGAACGCCTGAAACTCACCACCGGTTATCGCCACTCCTGGGACCGCAAGACCTACGACGGCCAATACTTCGCAGGTTCGAGCGCCGTGGATGACTCACGCAAACTTACCGACCATTACGGCACCGGCCGCGCCGCCCTGAGTTACGCGCTCACCGCGCAGACCAACGTCTACGTGCAATTGGCGAGGGGGTATAAATCCGGCGGGTTCAATGACTATGCCTCCCAGGTCAGCGACAGCGCGCCCTACAAGGCCGCCGTCAGCAAGGCCGCAGAACTTGGCTTCAAGAGCGAGACAGAGGACCGTCGCGGCAGCCTCAACGGCGCGCTGTTCTACACCCGTGTGCATGACGATCACTTGCTCGGCTACGACGCCGCAACTTTCGCCACCAACGCCTTCAACGCCGACACCCGCACCCGCGGCGCCGAACTGGAAGGCAGCTGGCGCTTCGACTACGGCCTGACCCTGGCCGCCAGCGCCACTTACCTCGACGCCAAGATCACCAGCGGTGTGCAAGGCATCCAGGCCGGCGACGTTGCCGCCGGCAACCGCACCCCGGATGTGCCACGTTGGAGCGGCAACTTTAACGCCAGCTGGAAACATCCTTTGGGCAGCCTCGCCAGCCTAGGCGAAACCACCCTCAACACCAGCCTCAACTACCACCTGGTGGGCGAACGCGCGGCCGATCCGCAGAACCACTTCAATCTGGATAACTATGAAAAACTTGACCTGAGGGCGGGGCTGGAGAGCAAGTTTGGCGAGGTGTATGCGTTTGCCGACAACCTGTTGAACCAGACGTATGACACCTATGGTTTCTACAGTGACCCGGTGGCCTATGGCGGGCCATCGCGTCGGCGTACGCTGGGCGTGGGCTATACCTATCAATTCTGAACCGACGCGATTCGGCCGGCTGTCCTGAGTTCAAATGTTGGAGAGGACTTGATTTCGCGGCGGTCTGATTGACTGCACTCGGTAAAAATGTGGGAGGGGGCTTGCTCCCGATGGCGGTGTGTCAGCCTCGGATATGTTCACTGACACTCCCTCATCGGGACATGGGTATCTACACAACTCTTACGTAGCCACCGTCAGTAATCACGATGCGCAGCGAGCCGCTCTTGATCTTGATCTGCTTTTGATCTCAGGCGCCCCGTCAAACCACGCTGGCCGGAATTCGACAGGGATTTGGGGGGAAAACCGGCAG
>Ga0160440_100346_pt1 | contig 20380 bp, 16 predicted proteins | sample HID1971I_E1MG_FD_108277 | JGI IMG/M metagenome (GOLD analysis project Ga0160440, IMG submission 108277) | Enriched millipede-associated microbial communities from UW Madison campus, WI, USA - HID1971I_E1 MG | ecosystem: Host-associated > Arthropoda: Insects > Digestive system > Unclassified ... | reverse complement strand
CCCGCGCCATGGATGGCGCGTGGCGGCGGCCCCCCAAATCCCTGTCGGATTACGGGCACACCGAGCCTGGGCGAGGTGCCGAGTGGTGGGGCAAGAGCGTTTGGTTACTTTGCGCTTTTCAAAAGTGACCCGCCGTAAGGGCGGAACCAATAGCGGCCGTCACCTAAACAATGGATATGTACTCGATCCAACCGAACATCCTGGTTCGACGGCACGGTGGGTTTTCTGCGTAATGATTTTGTTGCAGGCACAGTAGTAACAAAGGCTCTTGCAGAACGGAATGTGAATGTACACCGACAGGGGCTTGGGCACAGGCGCCAGGTTGCTATCGGTGACGGCACGATGATAGTCATCGACGGCGAACGCCTGATGAAATTGCGGTGCGGTTGGGTAGGAGGTATAGCGCGGCCCCGGTCGGTCATACTTTTCGACCAGGGCGCGATTGAAATCAAATGAAGGTGTCATGATCAATCCACTCGCTATAGGGTTCACGCCCCGCGCCGCTCGAGTCCTTTTCAAACAGGTTGCAGATGGTATCTACGTGCGGCCGACCGGCCGGAAGGATACTGATGAAACGCTCAGACAGCTCAATCAACCCGTCACCGGCCAATTGCTCCAGCACAGGCCAGGCGGCGTAAAAGTACTGGCGAAAGATCAGTCCGCAACGCGTCTCGATGGTCTGGATATCCAGCTCCAAATCACACGCCAGCCGTTCCATAACCATGAGCCGGATCTGGCTGCGTGGCTCGCACCGCCAGCCACGACTCGTCGGCAATTGATCGATGTCCAGGCATTGCTGATACCGTTGCAATTGGTCGGTGTTTTGCGCGTACAGTTCGTCAATCTGACTGATGGCGCCCAAACCGAACCCGATTTGATCGCAATACCCGTGGCGGGTAAAACCTTCACTGGTGCGACGTAACCGGCCGCGCTCCTGCGCTATCGCCAAATCATCGTCGGGCCGGACAAATTGCCCCAGGCCGATGTAGTGATACCCCCCGCCGAGCAACTGTTCAAAACAGCTCTGGCGCATCGCGCTTTTATCATCCAGGCTGCACAGCGCTCTGATTTCGTCCCCGGCCATCGCCCGATAGCGTTGGGGTGGCCGTGAGTAGTCAAATACCAGCAGCCGGTCCGGCTCCAGTTCGATAAGGGTGGCCAATTTCAATGCGAAGCTTTCCGGCGTCTGCCAGGCACGGCCATACCCCAGATCCACATTGATGGAACGATAACCAAAGGTACGCGCGGCATCGATAAGCGAATGGATGGGGGCCGGGTTCTGGTAGCAGTCCACCGACATATCACTGTCGGCACCGATGTCCGGAACGCCAATGCTGACATGGTTGAATCCAAGGTCGCGCAGCACACCCATGGTCGACCAGTCGGTGTGGTGCAGGTCAACGTCAATGCTGTACTCACCGCACTCATGCCCCAGAAGGTTGAATCGGCCACGGAGATGGCTCATCAGCCTTTTGAGCTGGGCGATTGCGGGTATACCGCCCCCCAGATGAAACTGCTCGACCCGCTGCCCCGTGCCCAGGTGACAACTGACGAGGTCAATCTCGTGCTGCAGACGCCGAAGGTAGTTTTCACCGCCCCTGTGCTCGCATGAAACATCGCCCGGGGAACACAAGGCAGGCCTCGGTTTAGCCGGCAGTTGCACGTTCAGCGACAGCGGACGGCATTTTTGGCGGCTGACACGTAAAGCGCGAAGCAAATCCAGGGAACCGATCCCTTCATGGAACTTTTCAGTGCCAACAGGGCAGTCGGGATCGAGCACGCCTTGATCGTACCGAACGTTCAGCTCGCCGCGGTTGTGAGATGGATTGAGCATGACGGGTCTCCGAGACTGGCTGCGCACTACCAGTGTCAGGGCCTGGCGATCAATGCGTCTTGATTTGTATCAAGCGCAAGCACATGCCGGTGGTGCAACAGACCGCCGGGCAAACCTGGTCACCAGGTCAGGTAAAACATCCCTTTGGCCAGCAGCACGATGACGATCATGTGGCAGAACAGGCTGGCATGGATGAAATGCAGGTATCGAGCAGTCATCCGGTCGCGTCTGAACAGATACATGGCGGCCAGGAAGTGCAGCAGCACGCTGACGGCGACTGCGATCTTCAACATCAACAATGTGCCGAACGATGAGGCCAATGGTGTGGCAAGGGTCGGCAAATAGCGCAACCAGACCATCCCCGCCCCGGCCCCAAACAACACCAGCAAAACCCATGGAACCAGGGTGCGCGCGCGTCGACCGATACCCTGTTCGACCAGCAGCATGACCTTGACCGGCAGCTGTTTACGAATACTTTCCAGGAACAGGACTTCGAAGAACACCGTGCCGATGAAAATCAGCGCGGCAAACAGATGCAACGTCAGAAACAGCGGATAGAGCATGGGGTACTCGCTCTCATTTGAGCTGGACACGATTGACTTACGGCGAGGGAACCGTCAGGCCGTGCTTCGTCGGCGATCTTGGCCAACACCTTTGCGGTCATGCCGGGTGGATGCACAAGCAACACCGCCGCGCCAACATTCAGGTTCAAGCCTGCAGAGTGGGTTTCAGCAGGATACAGAGCAGGCCGACGCCTGCGGTTGACATCAATCAAGTAATCCAGACAAGGCCATTGCGGGGCCCTAGCCTTGGCGTTGCCGGCTGACCTGAGCACAGCGGGTGCTGTCGGGAGGCTGTTTGCCGACGCGATCAGTGCTGGAGGCAAGCCGGACATCGCCAGATGTTCGTTGACGATGGCGGCAGCTAAGCCCTGGTCGAAACCGGCTGTTGCGGGAGCTGAAGATTCAAACCGCAGTGTCTATGGTAGATATTTGCAACCGCAGCCATCTCGAACGAGGCCGACCATTTATCGCCGAGTAAAAATTTGATAGCTTCAGTTCTCGCTTCACCTGCCGCTATTGCTATATCGATTTGTCGCCGTCCGTAACGTGCCTTATCTTGCAAACTGTCGACAAGGCAATCCGGCAGGCAGAACTCTTGAGTGAACTCCTGCTGCGAGTCTCCGGGGGGCTCGCTGGCAATGTCGCCGCAATGACCTGGCGAAACACCATAAGAGAACGTGGCCAATGGACAATGGACAATACGCAAGGCGGGCAGCGACGGCGGTGTCCGACGCGTTGCCGCATATTCTGCTGATCGACGATGTTCCTGAAGATATCCGTGCCACGCTCGTTCTGCTAAAGACCCAGCCTTGGCGCCTTTCGCTGGCCAGCGACGCCCATCAGGGCTATCAACGGGCACTCAGCCTGCGCCCGGATCTGATCGTGCTGGATGTTCACATGCCACAGATGGATGGTTTCAGCCTGTGCCGGCTATTACGCGAGGCACCGGCCACCCGGCTTACTCCGATCCTGTTTCTGTCGTCGGCCAATACGCCACTGGAGCGCCTCGAGGGGTTGGCGGTCGGCGCGGTCGACTACATCCCCAAGTCCTACGCCCCCGAAGAAGTGCTGGCACGCATCAAGATTCACCTGCAATTGACTTGGCGAGCGCCGCCGGCCATTCAGGACGGCCCGGTCGATCCGCAACCACAAGGTGATGAAATCGTGCTGAGGGCGGCGATGCGATTGATTGAAAACCAGCTGGACGATATACCCTCCCTGCCCTGGCTGGCCCAAAAAGTCGGCACCCATGAAAAACGTCTCACCGCGATCTTCCGTGAGCACCTGGGGCTGACCGTGTTCGCCTATATACGCGATGCCCGGCTGCGTCGCGGCCAGGAACTGCTCGGCGAAAGCGCCATGAGCGTGCAAGACGTCGCCGAGCTGGTGGGCTTTCGCAATGCCTGCAACTTCGCCACCGCCTTGCGCCAGCGAATCGGCATGACGCCCAGTCAGTTTCGTCGGCAAACCCTGGGCCTTGAGGATGCAGAGCTGGCCGGACGCACCTGATGCGACTTCTACAGCTCATGTTACTGACGCTTGCGTTGTTATCCGCAGGCCTGCTGCGCGCCGCCCCTGTGCAAAGTTGCCAGGCCGAGCAGCTGGACCTGATGCCCACGCTGCAAGTTTTCGAGGATACCCAGGCCAGCCTGAGCCTGGACGAAGTGGCTGGATTGCCCGCAGCGCGTTTCAACACCCCGACCCCAGACTGGCCGCCCCAAGGCTATAGCCGCTCCGCGTTCTGGTTAAAAATGCAGCTCACCAATTCAAGCGATGCGGCCTGTTCGCGCCTGCTGGTGGTTGGGGCGCCGCGCCTGGAGGACATCCGCGTCTATCAGTCCACCGGCGGACGTTGGAGTGATATGCATGCGGGAAGCGCTCATCCCCTGGCCGAATGGCCCCAGTCACCTGCGCGCCAGCCGGCGTTCCCGGTCTCGCTGGCGGCGCGGGAAAGCGTCACGGTGTTCGTCCGAGTGGCGAGCAATTTCCAAATACTGCTGGAACCTCAACTGTGGTCCGAACCGGCGCTGCTGCGCAGTCAGCAACAGACCTACCTGAGCGATGGACTCACCCTCGGCATTGTCCTGCTAGTCGTGCCGTTCGGCCTGATCGTCGGCTGGATCCTGCGCTCCCGATTGCTGACCGTGAACGCAGGCGCGGTGCTGAGCTACATCCTGCTCACCTGCATTCTGAACGGCTACCTGGTCTATTGGCCCACCGCACTGGGCTGGACACGCGAGTTGCTGACCTGCGCCAGCGCGGTCTCGTTCGTTCTGTTTCTGGCCTACATGCGCGTGTTGTTGCAGGTGTCCCGCCTGCCCCGCATCATTGGCTGGAGCTATTGGGTGCCGCTGTCGGGCTGCATCCTCGGCCGACTCTGGTGGCTGAAAGTCGATGCAGTCCAGGGCGCGCAGCTGGTCCAAGTATCGCTGATGAGCTTCTACGCAGTGCTGCTCGCGACATTATTCATGGCCTGGCGCCGGCGCCTGAGCTACAGCTGGATGGCCTGGCTGGTGCCAGGGCTCTTGCTGGGCCAATTGCTGATGCGGATTTTCTTCCCTCAGGAACAGCTGCCCTGGCAGTCTGCGCAAAGCAAATACAGCCTATCGTCCACGTTGGCAGGCGTGGCGTTGCTGGTGTGCACTTTAATCATGGAAGTGGCCCGCAGCCGCGACCGCGAGAAGCACGCGCTGTCCAGCCTCGAACAACAGCGCCAGGCCGAGCACGAACGCCTGGAAAGCACCGTTGCACTGCGCACCGCGCAATTGCGCGACTCCCTCGCGGCTCGCAGTGCGTTGATGGCGCGAATCAGCCACGACCTGCGCTCGCCGCTGGTACGCATTATCGACTACGCGCGCCTGATGCACGCCGGGCCAAACCGCGACTACCCAGCCACAATCGAACGCAATGCCCGCCAGCAGCTGGAGCTGATCGATGAGATGCTCGAATTCTCCCGTGGCGAGCTGGAGCAAATGCAACTGGCCCTCGCGCCGGGGTATTTGTACGGTTTCCTCAAGGAGATCGTCGACGAAGGTGGCTTTCTCGCCGCGCGTCAGGGCAACAGCTTCGAAGCGGTGCTGGCCGATGACCTGCCGCCACTGGTCGAGGCCGACTTCAAACGCCTTCGGCAAATTCTCATGAACCTGCTGGCTAACGCGGCAAAATTCACCCACAACGGCCAGATCCGTTTCGAAGTGAGCGGTTACCCGGGGGCAAACGCCGATGAGGTGGAATTGCGTTTCAGCGTGATCGACACCGGCATCGGCGTTGATCCGCAAGAGTTCGAACAACTGCTGCAACCCTTCCGCCGCGGCCGCAATGCGCAGCGCTACGACGGCAGCGGGCTGGGCTTGTCGATCGTCACCCAACTGCTGGAGCGCATGGACAGCCGGCTCGAACCCCAGGCCACCGAGCAAGGCGGCAGCCACTTCAGTTTTCGCCTGCGGCTCAGATGCGCTGAGGAACAAGACCTGGAACTCGGCCTCGTCGACAACTACGCCACGCCGCTCGATGGCCAGGGCAAGCACGTTCTGCTGGTCGATGACGTCGAGCAGAACAGCGAGTGGCTGTATGACCTGCTGGCCGGCTACGGTTTTGACGTGAGCATGGCGGCGAACGGCGAAGACGCCTTGGCCTGCCTGGCCAGACAATCGGTCGACCTGCTGATCAGCGACCAGATGATGCCCGGCATGGACGGCTGGGAACTGTTGCGGCAAGTACGCGAGCGCTGGGGCCACTTGCCGGTGATGCTGTATTCCGCGGTCCCGCCACGCCGGCCGCAGGATTATCCAGACAATCTGGTATTCGATGCAGTACTGCTCAAGCCCGTCGATAGCCGAGAATTGCTGGCTTGGGTCAAGATGCTGGCCTGCACGGATACAGTGCGCCGCGCAATGGCTCGGGAGTTCTAGCATGCCGGGCTCGGGTTATCGGCTGCTCTTGCTTTGCCTTGCGGCTTGGCCCTGGGCGTCGGTGAATGCCGGACAACAGGCGCCCAGCACCCTCACGCTCGACGACACGACCGTCACCGCCCGACGCCGCGAGGAAGCCCCACAAGACGTGCCAATTCCGATGAGCGTGCTTTACGGCGAGCAACTGGACGAGGCCGGCCTGCATCGGCTGCAGGACATCCAACAACGGGTGCCCGGCCTGGTGGTGTCCGGTCACGATGCGCGGTTCGCCGGGTTCGGCCTGCGCGGCTTCGGCGCCACCGCCTACAACGATGGCCTGGAAGGCAGCGTTGGCACCTACGTCGACGGCGTTTACCAGGCGCGCCAGGGCATGGCCTTCACTGAACTGATGGACATCGAACGCCTCGAAATTCTGCGCGGGCCACAGGGCACCCTGTTCGGCAAGAACACCACCGCCGGGGCACTGAACATCATCACCCGCCAGCCGACCTTTCAACCCGAGGCCAACTTTGAAGCACGCTACGGCGAGCACGGTTTGCGGGAATATCGCGGGGCGATTTCCGGCCCCCTGCAGGACGACGTATTGGCCGGGCGCCTGAACGTCTTCAACAGTTCGGTCGATGGTTCAGTGGACAATCTGCAAGATGGCACCCGCCTCGGCGACGCCGACAGCCAGGGCCTGCGTGGGCAATTATTGTGGACGCCAAACCCGGACTTCAGCGCGCGCCTGATCGCTGACCATGCCGAGCAAAACGAGGCCGGCAACGTGCTGCTGGTCAATCACTACAGCGACCAGACTCGTCAGCGCGCCAAGTTCCTCGGCTATCCGCTGGCAGAACCCGCCCCCTACAAGCGCGAGACCCGCATTGACGCGCCGGGGCGTCCGCGCACCTTGCAGAGCGGTGTCTCACTGGAGTTGAACTGGGACCTCGATGCGGCGCTGCGCTTGACCAGCATCACCGCCTACCGCGACTGGGACTACCGCGCCGCTCGCGACGGCGACAGCACTGCGCTATCGGTGGCCGAGTCCGAAACCGAGCTGGGTCACCGCCAGTTCAGCCAGGAATGGCGCCTGTCCGGCACCGCCGGCTCGTCCATCGACTATGTCGCCGGGCTCTATTATTTGCGTCAGCAGCTCGACCGTAAGATCGACGTCGAATTCGGCAAGGACGCCGCGCCCTGGTTCGTCGGCGATCAACTGGAGCCGCTGAAAAAACTCTACGGCATCAACTTCACCGATCCAAAGCAGGTGCCGGCCATGCTGCTAGAAGGCGCCCGACAACGTTACGACGGCGAGCAAAGGGGCGACAGCCGGGCCATTTTCGGCCAGCTTTCCTGGCGCCCGATTGACGTGCTGGAACTCACCGGCGGCCTGCGCTACAGCCAGGATCGCAAAGACGGCTGGGTCTCCCGCGACGTCAGCAACCTCGCCCCGCTAAATGGCTTGCCCGCGGTTTTCCAAGCGGGAGGGCAATTGTTGCGCGGCATCGCCCTGGGCGGTGGTTATTACCGTGAAGATGCGATTGAAGAGCACAACGTCTCAAGTTTGCTCAGTGCCAGCTACCGCTTCAATGATGCCGTGATGGGCTATGTCAGCGGGTCGCGGGGGTACAAGGCCGGCGGCATCAATTTCGATGTGGTTGGCCCGTTCACCGCCCCTACTTTCGAGCCGGAGCGCGCCACGTCTCTGGAACTGGGCATTAAAACGCGCTTCTGGGACGAGCGCGCGATGCTCGACCTCGCCGTCTACCAGACCGACGTCGACAACTATCAAGCGTTGACCTATAGCCCGCCGACATCGCTATTCGCGCCCCCGCTGCGCGACAACCTGATCAACGTCGGCAAAGTCCGCCTGCGCGGCATCGAACTGGATTCCGCCTGGCAACTGCAGCCTCAATTCACCTGGCGCCTGGGCCTGGCCTGGAGCGATGCGCGCTACCGCAGCTTCCCCAACGCGCCATGCCCACCCGCCTCGGGCCAATGGACCTGCGACCTCAGTGGCGATCGCCTCTACAACGCGCCGCAATGGAACCTCAGCAGCAGCCTCGACCACAGCCACCCGCTGCCGCATGGTCTGGAAGCCTACAGCGGCATCGATTACAGCTTCAGGTCCGGCTACTACGGCACCCTCGAAGGCGGCGAAGGCAGTTATCAACCCAGCTACGGCCTCACCCATCTGCGCCTGGGGCTGCGCAGCCAGGACCGTGCCTGGGAGGTGGAAGGCTGGGTGCGCAACCTCTTCGATCGCCACTACATCACCGCCGTGTATTCACTGCTCGGCGCCGGTGACTACGGCGTCATGACCGGCAGCGAACGCACCCTCGGCACCACCGTCAGGCTTCGCTATTGAGCGAAATGAACCGCGTCGGACAAAACGCCAAACGGTTACCGCCGGCCTTTTTCGACAGGTACATGGCCTGATCCGCCTTGCTGATCAACCCATCGATCTCCACCCCATGCTCAGGATAAAACGCCACCCCGATACTCGCCGCAATCTCCACCGTCTGCGCGCCAATCACAATCGGGGCATTGGCCGCCTGCAGCATCCGCTTGAGCAAAGGCTCGCTGTCTTCCACGGCCTGTAAACCTACCAGCCCCGCCACAAACTCATCGCCCCCCAGCCGCGCCAGCGTATCGCCTTCACGCAACGTCGCATTGATCCGTGCCGCGACAATCTCCAGGACCCGATCGCCCCAATCATGCCCATAACTGTCGTTAAGCGCCTTGAACCCATCGAGGTCAATAAACGCGATGGCCACTTTCTGCTGATGCAGACGCGCCTTGCCCAGCGCCTGGCGCATCCGCTCGGCCAACAGCAGCCGATTGGGCAATTGCGTGAGCGCGTCATACCGGGCATCACGCTCCAGCAACTGGAGGCGCTGCTTCATCTGCGTCACATCGCTGAACAGCGCTACATAGTGCTGCACATTCCCGTGCCGGTCATGCACCGCACTGATGCTGATACGGGAGGTCATCTCCCGGCCGTTCTTATGGCTGCTTTGGATCTCACCGGACCAATGCCCGTGGAAATCCAGCGCGTTCTTCATTGGCGTATAAAACGTCGAGAGCCGACGCACCAGGCGATGGGCATTCAACTCCCGCCCCAGCACTTCGTCCTGCCCGTAGCCGGTGAGCCGGGTGAACGCCTCGTTCACCGCGATAACCCGGCCGAACGGGTCGACGAGGATAATGCCGTCGCGCGCGTGGCTGAACACGGTGGCGGCCAACTCCGGGCACAGGCAGTTGAGGCGACGCTCGTAAGCGCCTTCTTCACGGCTGGTCGGCCAGGTGTTGGAATCGAAGCCTAGCTGGGCCAGGTAGGAGACCAGCAAAGAGAGCGATTTGTGCAGACGGGTCAGTGCATGCGTGGCGAGCCTGGAGTTCAGGCAGTAGCGACGGATGAAGGTGCGCAGGTTCATGGTACGCGGTGCTCGGTTGCAGCGGCAGGGTTGAGTGAAAGGAGATTATCGAGGTGCAGAGCTGCCGAGGTCTTTGCGCGAACGGATGAGAGCTTTGCGGGACGGGATGAATAGGAAAGATTTCTGCGGTGTCAGCCAGCCGGGGCTGTCAGTCACTGGGCGAGCCTATTATGGTTTCGACATCTCCCGTTGCAACTCCGGCTTTCAGCGCAGTACATCCCTGCGCCCCGGCCGGTTCAATCATAAGGAGCAGTTGGTGCGTTACTACTGTTGCTTGTCGGGACAGGCTCGTGAAGCGGTGCGCTGCCAGACGTTTGCGCGCAGAGTTAATGCCACGCCGATAGCCGCCAAAAGCTGATTGCCTCGTACCGCTTCACGGCGGCTGGCTAGGCCCCCGCGTCCGCCCTGCCCGCGGCGGGGGCCAGGCAGACACTACTGCCGCACGCTCGCCAGTAACCCAAGAAACAGCTTGTGATCCAACGGCGGCGTCACATCAGCATAGATCACCTTCAACACCGCGCTGTCGTTGGCGCCGGAGTCTCGCACCAGATCCTTCTGCAGCAGGAAGCGCTGGTGGGCCAATTTGAGGTGGGCGACGCGGTAGGCATCGTCCGCCACCTCGGTGTCGGCATAGTGAAAGTGCGCATACCAGAGCACGTGCGGCTGGTGCTTTTCCCGAACTGAAAATTCAGCGACGTAGTCACCACTGGCAGTGGGTTGGCGCCGATGCACCAAATTGATATCGACCTTGCGGTGGGTCCACAGGTAGTCAACATTTTCCTGGGACGGGCGTTGCGCCTTGTAGCCTGTGCTGCGGTAATCGCGCCCTTCTTCGAGTAGGCTGGCAACCTCGCTACTGTACTCGCCGAGCAACGCCACCACACCGGGCTTGTCCGCGTGGGCCGCTTCAATTTCCTGGATGATCGCGTTGAGCTTATTGGCTTGTTGCGTGAGCATGACCTCCCAATCCCTCGGGTCGACGTGTTCGCGGCGTGTCGGATCCTGCAGTTTTTTCATCTGGAAATGGATCGAGCGCCGAATGTCCTGTTTTTGCGCGGTCAGTTGATCGGCGGCACGCTTCAAATTTGCCAATGAGCGTTGGGGCGGCACAGACGTCGGCCTTCCTGGGCTGGCGACCACCAACTCCTTCCACACCCCCTCGCTAGGATGCTCGACAAAACTGGCAACCGCTTGTTGATTGAACGGGTCGAGAATCTCCATGATCACCACCTGCTCAGCCGATTGCGTCGCTCGGGCATCGCCGATCAACGTACCGCGTCGCTGGGTTTTAAAGGCCCGGTGGCTGGAGCGCCTGGACGCTCGAAGTGAAGGTGCGCGGGTTGGCACGGCGATGCCCTCCTCCTCTCGCACCAGCGCCGCCAGCTCGGACTCGGCACTCTGACGCGCCTGGTTCAGCCGCTCCAGGAAGCGCGCCTGATAGACCGGGCGGCTCAGCGCCGGATCAAGCTCATGCAGCGCGTCAGAGGCACTCGCCAAGCGTGCATACTGGTTGATCAAGGTCGCCAGCACCGCCTTGCGCTCGCTGGCCGAAAAATGCGCATAGGTCCTCAGTGCAATGTGGGAGGACGTCGCCAATCGCAGGTTCTGCTCGTTGAGCAATTGGTAAAAATGCTGAACCGCAGGGGCGTCGGTCAGCGCGAGGTTGTCGATGCTCAAGGTTCTAAGCAAGTTGAGATTGTTCAGCGCCACGTTGAACGGGTCGGCCATCTCCTGGGTGGGCAGCGACTGGATGAACGCCCGACTCTCACCCAAGCCCAGGCTGGAGTCCTGCGCCTGCTCATTCAGGGTGGCCTCCAGGGCGTAGGTGTCCTCAAACAGTTGCTGCTCCCTCTGGTTCATCTCCACCAGGCGGGAGATCAAATCCTGATAGGCCTCAGGCGTTCGGGCCGGCGCATTCGCGTCGATACGTTGGGCGATCTCCCCCGCCGACTCACCCTTTGGTGAAAAGCTGCTGTCCATGGCCAGCGCCAAATGCAGATTATGGATAAGCAATTGCGTAGCGCTGATGGCGCCATACTCGTTGGAACGGGCTTTCTCGAAGTCGCTGGTTTCCAGCGCCGCCGTTATGGGTTTGATCGCTTTGATCAGCACCCGGCGTGTTTCGATCAAACGGCCGGCCTGTGCGACGAATGCCTCCAAGGCCAGACTGAACGTATGCAGCAGTGTCTGACAGTGGGCTTGTTCGTCTTCGTGTTGTTTTTTCAGGAAGGCGACTTTGCGTTCATCGGTATTTTGGTCGAGCAGCGTCCACCAGTTTCTGAGTTTTTTTCTGGCTGAGAGGTACAGATCCCTTTGTGCTTTCACGTCCTCGAAGCGGCTGGTCATCACATCCGCCTCACGTGCTGTTTCCAGCTCGAGCCGGACGTGTTCGGCTTTCATTTGCCTCTTCGCTTTACGATTTTTCTCTTGTTGTGCCTTGATCTGATCACCCGGCGCACCACCGCGCAGCTTTGGCGCAAGATCCAAGGTCCAGCGACCGCCGCCATCGCTTTTCAACCACGGCCCGGTGCGGGATGAGTCCAGCGCTTCAACGATAAACACACGACTCGACGCCTGGCCTATGCGATACAAGTCATGGCCAATCAGCGCATGCAAACCTTCATCAAGGCGGTAAAGACCTTGGAGCGGCCCGGTCATGATCGGCATCGGCAGGTGGGCGGGACGAGGCACTTTGAAACCCTCGACATAAGCACGCTGGCTGGTACTGAGGTGGTTCAAGGCGTTGGAAAAGGCAAAATCGAAGACCGTTCGGCCCTCTGCAATCGGTACGTCAGGCAACGCTACGCTGCTCGCCGCCGGCCTGGCCCCGCTGGGTAGGCTCCCGGCGGGACGGCGCACCGGGGTCAACACCAATGCCGCATCGCCGGGCCCGGCGGCGATCAAGGGTTTACTGGGCGGCGTGCCCCGGGTGACATGCAACAATGCCAGGCTGAGGCTGCTCAACAGGTCGACCCAGGCCAGCTCTCGCGTAACGGGATCGCTGCTCTGCAGTGCAGGAATGTCCTGGTTCAAGCTTTGGGTCAGCAGCAGCAACCACGCGATCGACATGGCAGAGCCTTGCAGCAGGGGCAGTAGCAAGGTGTTGAGCAACAGCCCGCCGCCTTCCAGGAGCAGTGCCCAACGGCTCTCAGCATTGGACACCGACTCGCGATCCGCCAAGTCCACCAGTGCCCGTGCATGTTCGCCAAACAGGTACGGCAGTAAGCGGCCATTGCGCAGATGTTGCAGCAACTCCTCACTGCCCTCATCGGCAGCCAACGTTGCAGGAACGGGTGTCTCCAGACGGTCGAACTCAGACCCCATGCCAAACCGGATAATATGCGGCTCATTGAAGCCACCGTTGGCATACACCGCTCGCGCAGGTTCGCTAAGCCACATCAATACGCTGTCCTGCAGTGCGCCAGGCAGGGCCATCGCCGCCAACAAGGCCTCGCGGTTAGCGTACTGAGTCAACAACTGCGGATAAAGCGGACGATAAAGAATAACCGGGCCAGGCTGGAGGTCCTGCGCTTCGATCACGAACATATTGTCGACCTTGTCCGACTGGGCACCCGGTTTGCGCAGCAGTGCCAGCGAACGGATAACGATGTGGCGGTCCTCGACAACACGTTCAGCGTCACTGAGTTGCATCAGCGCAGCGACATACCGATAGCCCTGCACCGTGAAACCCTGTTGCCCCTGGATCGCCAGCTCCAACGCCCGCAACGGTAGCTGCGCTCGCAACTGCTCGCCGAACAGCCGTTGGCGCTGCAGGGTTTCGTCGCTATCGGACAGCAGCAGGCGCTTGAGGTATTCCGGGTAGGTTTTGCCGATGTCCACACGCAGGACCAGATCAGTCAGGTAATCGGGGGTGGTCCAGTCCTGGATCAATTGACCGCCGGTGTGCCCTATGGTCATCGGACCTTTGGGCTTACCAACCAGATTGCTCAAGGCGAGATCAGTCAATGAAAGTGTTTTGCGCTGAATAATCCCCGCACCGCCTGGATAGCCTGTGGCCACTGCGAATGTCAGCTCCAGTTCGTCAGGGTTGTAGCCGGGTGCTATCGGTTGATCGATCAGCATCTGCGCATGCAGGGCGCTTGATGCGAAGGTTCTGATATCACTCACCCCGTCCAGGAAAGACAGCCCTTGAGCCTGAGCTTTAGCAGCGGCGAGCTCCAATAGATGGGTGCGATAGGCCAGGCGTTGAGTATCCGAGGCGCTTTTCAACCAGTCGGGCAGTTGGGCGGCCATAGGCACTTTGGTAGGCGTTGGAGTAACAAATAAAAGGGTGGGATCGCTCACGGCGTCATACTGCTGCTCCAGCTTATGAAGCCCCTGATGAGAGGGTAAAGGGATAGCCGCCAGGTCCTGCAACTGCTGATTAAGCACCGCAGCCGCCTGGACGTCGAACACATTGCCATTGGGCTCGTAACGCTTCCACGCGATCTGGTCCGCAACAAATGCGCCGTCGATCTTCGACGCCCAGTAGCGATCAAACTCATCCTGGGAAGCAAATGACATGACGTCTCCCGCTAAAGAACACAGCAGGACCAACGAGGCGTTGACCACCAACAGGTCGGGCGATAACAGCGTGAACGAGGCTCCCGCCCGGGTCAGCATCGTTTCCATGACATAGACGTGAACAGCCTTCGCCTTCAACGCCGCCAGACGGTCGAGTCGATCCGGGTAGTCCGTTACCTGTTGGAGTACGCCACGGGCCGGCTTAGCGAATGATGGGGCGATGGCTGTGTTTATCAGGTTGCCGCGCAGCAACTCACTGAGCCAGCGCCAACGGGTAGATGCGTCGTCTGCGCTTTGGTCCCAATAAGCAATCAGTGCCTGCTGAAAAGCAATCGGGACAATGCTAGGCAACTCGCGGATGACTTGCTCAATCACACTCATATCTACGGCAGGCGCATCTGAACCTGTGGGAGCCAGCGGTGTTGGTGCGCTGTTGGTCAGGAAATGATCCCGAGTGTCTCGCGTTGAGAAATCCAGCGAAGTGCCATTCCCCAGGTGATCGAGCGCCACATTGAGCAAAACCCGTAAGTCCCACCCCCCTAGTGCATTGGGTACGGCAAGCTTGGTGGTGACGAGGTTGAAGTCCAGGGTTGGATAGGCTTGTTTGATGCCCCTGTCCAGCCATTGGCCGACGACGGAGATCAAGGTGGGGTGATGCATGAACTGCACTCCGACGGCTCTGGCGATGACGTTATCGGGAATGGCGTCAGGTGGGTTGATGGGCATGGAAAACGTCCTTTTTGTCCGTGGAGGCTCCGAAACCCGATGTGGGGGAGCTGGGCAAAAAGAAGTACCACGCAGGTGAAATAGAACGAGGTAATGGTGTATTACGACGATCTGCCAGTCACCCCCGCCAACGCACGCTGCTCACCCACCTGCGGCACCAGTTGGATATCCACACGCCGGTTAGCGGTACGCCCGGCCTCGGTCTCATTGCTGGCGATGGGCTGATTGGCCACCAAGCCCTGCACCGCAAAACAACTGTCGGCGAAGTCGCCCATCTGCTGCATCCAGTCGCGCACGGCTGAGGCGCAGCCGTGGGACAGGGCCAGGTTTTGCTCCACTCCGTTCGAGCACCTTGGTCAAGCCTGCTTTGAGGGTTGTGCTGCCTGTGTATCGAACAACGAGAGGCGAGCGTTTCGTTTGCGAGGTAAACCAGGTCTGAATCCTCATCGATACCGGTGCGCCGTCATGCCAAAACCACTAGCCTCCCTGCCAGGTCTGGTTCATTTTTCAGATCACGTTTCTTGTCGGCATTCTTCGGGGAAATGGGTGCAGACATGATCGTGGCACCCACGATCATGTCTCACAACGCTCTGTTCATGAGGCTTGCGCACCTCTCACCATCTGACGATCACACTGGCGGTGAAGGCCATGAAGGATATTACCTACAGCTGATACCACCAACAAAGCAGGACGCGTCCTGATTGCGTCGACTGAATTGAAGTCGATGGCTCACCCTGATTAGGATGCCCGCTTCGAGTCGGGGCCACGTGAGTTCGTGCACCACAACGGCCTTACAAAGCTAAGGTCCCTCCGTGCCCGACTTACTTCTATCAAGGTCGACTCACAAGGAACCTCTTCAATCATGAAACCAATCATTGCCGCCATTCCACTCGCCCTGCTGCTTCTTGCAGGCTGCGCGACATCGAAACAATGGGAGGCCACCGGCGGAAGCAAATCCGATGGTATCGTTCAGTTGTCCTATGAGCAGGGACAGTTCGAGAACGGGCAAAGTAACGAAGCCCAGGGTTTGACTACCGCAACCGGGCGCTGCCAGTTCTGGGGTTACAAGGGCGCTGAGCGTTCCGGCACAGAAAAATCGGTTTGCCGAACCATGGGCAAATTCAACTGCTTGGAAACCACAGTCACACAAGAGTACCTTTGCAAGAAGTAACGCCATGAGGTGGTTCATCCAGGCCAGGTGAACCGCTGATGGCCCAGTGCATCTGCGACTGACCGTGCCAGCGGCGGCAGCATAAAGGACAACGCCGAGACCCGCGTCAGCTTCATGCGCCACGTCACCACCAGCGGTGGCACGCCAAAACATGCCGTCACGTGCTTGATCGAATGCCCTTCCTCAATCAGCTTGGCAAACGCCTCAATCTCTTCTGCAGAGTGCATGAACATCTGGTCCCGGTTCTCGGCCAGGCTGACCAACTGGTCCATCGTCGCCACAGACAGCAAAGCTGTCCGCGAGCTCCTCCAGTCCAATTTGCGCCGTTACTTCCGACGGGCGCACCTGATAAGTGGGGGCAGCAGAAGTTTGTTATAGAGCATTGTATGGCGCGGGGAATCGGCCGAATTGTTGTTTGGATAGGTGCATACTGCAACCTCCTGCGAGGTTGATCGCGGCCAGCCACAGTGCTGATCAATACGCCCAGCACCACGCCTCGAAGCCTCGGCTCAATGTCGGCGAATCCAGTGTCGGGCGGCGTGCAGATGCGACTAAGATGTGACCTTCTGCTTACGCGCCCCTAAGGAGTTTCATGCATGAGCAAAGGCATCAAAATGCTGTCGGCAGTAGATACAGCGCGCCGCCCACATACACTTGAATCCCTGCAAACCTTGGAAGACAACAAGCAAACTATCCCTCCGCTTTTCTGCGATGGTGGTCAGTGCTTAGTGCCCGTTCGCTTCGTTCCAAGAGGCATGCGCAACAACCCCGGCAAGGAACCCTCTGACCGGGCCGCCTATATCGGGCTAACCGCCGCAACCACATCCGACCATAAGCCTGGTTGCAAGTACGATGCCCTAGGACAACAAGCAACAACGGGCCGCTAAACCCTGCTGTAGCTGATTTCCTACAGCTCCAGAAATATCTGCCGTGGGTTCCGTCTCGATTTCGTCCAAGTGATTGTGGGAGCAATTACGTGTTCCTAGACTCCGCAGCCGTAGGGCAAATCCCTGTCCCTTCGAAGATTCGAACAAGCGGCATGTAGCAAAACTCCCTGCTCGCTGCCGCCGCCACTCGCAAGGAGCCACACCCGTGACCAGAACCTCAACCACTCTCTTACTGTTTGTACTGGCCAGCCTGCTAACAGGCTGCTCCACCACCCCCAATGTTCTGCAGATGCACAAAGTCACCGCCGAGGCGATCGGCCTCGCTTCAACGGATGAGCTGACCATGGGCCCAGTGACCAAAGGCAAGGAGGACTTCCTAGGTGGTGCTGAACTGACGTTTAAAGCCACGACAGCAAAAGGACGCGTATTCAACTGCTCGACATTCATGACCCCGGGCATCCTGCTTGAGCCGCCGACGTACTCGCGCCTGACCTGCACGAAATAAGCCCGACATCCGGTGCGGGCATCGCGTGCGACATGACGACCCTGCCGGAGAAAGTGGCGTACAGGCTCAGTAATTGCTGGTCGAAGTTGAAATTTGAGGTGCTGGCGGTGAGGTTATTGAACACCGCCAGCGCGGCGAAGGCCGCTGACAGTAAGATGCCCATTACTGCCGGAACGAGCGTTTTGCTCCAACAACAAAAAAGACGCCAAAGCGTCTATTCCACAAATCGCGGGCAAAAAAAAGCCACTCGTTAGAGTGGCTTTTTTCTTTAATGCTTGGAGCGGGAAACGAGACTCGAACTCGCGACCCCGACCTTGGCAAGGTCGTGCTCTACCAACTGAGCTATTCCCGCTTGGTGATGCGCATTGTATAGAATCCTCAGCACCCGTCAAGCCCTTGATTCAAAAAAGTTTTATTTCTTTTCAACGGTGGTACGTAGGTGGGGCCAGGCGGCGCGCAGGTATTGGAGCATGGACCACAGGGTCAAGCCGGCGGCGATCAGCAGCAAGGCGTAGCCCGTAAGGACCCAGAACGAGAAGTCCGATGGGTTGGCCAGCAGGATGACCAGCGCGAGCATCTGCGCGGCGGTTTTCCATTTGCCCATGTTCGACACGGCGACGTGAGCGCGGGCGCCGATTTCGGCCATCCATTCGCGCAGGGCCGAGACGACGATCTCGCGACCGATGATCACCGCAGCCGGCAGGGTCAGCCACAGGTTGCCGTGCTCCTGCACCAGCAGCACCAGGGCGACCGCCACCATGAGCTTGTCGGCCACCGGGTCGAGGAACGCGCCAAAGGGCGTGCTCTGTTCCAGGCGGCGGGCCAGGTAGCCGTCGAGCCAGTCGGTGGCGGCTGCGAAGGCGAACACGGAGCTTGAGGCTACATAGCTCCATTCATACGGCAAATAAAACAACAATATGAAAATCGGGATAAGCAGGACGCGTAGAACGGTAATCAGATTAGGGATATTCATCGGCACAACTGGCTACGAGGTGAGAAGGCATTCTATTCGCTGTGCAGGTTTGCATAAATCAGCTCAGCGAGCTTTTTACTGATACCGGGTGCTTTGGCTATCTCGTCAATGCTGGCACGGGACAGCTCCTGCAAGCCACCAAAATGTTTAAGCAAGTCGCGACGCCGTGTCGGACCTACCCCGGCAACCCCTTCCAGGGTTGAGGTTCGCCGGGTTTTGCCACGCCGCGCCCGGTGGCCGGTAATGGCGAAACGGTGGGCTTCGTCGCGGATCTGTTGAATCAGGTGCAGCGCGGGTGAGTCGCCCTTCAAAGTGAACTCATGGGCGGCATCATTCAAGTACAACGTCTCGAAACCGGCCTTGCGCGTGGTGCCCTTGGCCACGCCGAGCAGGATCAGGTCGGGCACGGCCAATTCGTTGAGCACGTCTCGCGCCATGGATAACTGGCCCTTGCCGCCGTCTACCAGCAGGATATCGGGCAGCTTGCCCTCCCCGTCCTTTAATTTGCTGAAACGCCGCGTGAGGGCCTGGTGCATCGCCGCGTAATCGTCCCCGGCGGTAACGCCTTCGATGTTGTAGCGCCGGTAGTCGGATTTGATCGGCCCTTCCGGCCCGAACACCACGCAAGAGGCGACCGTGGCCTCACCGCTGGAGTGGCTGATGTCGTAGCATTCCAGGCGCTGGGGCGGCTCGTCCAGGTTGAGGACCTCGGCCAAGGCTTCGAAGCGTGCGGCAACGTGCTGTCGATTGGCCAGGCGTGCGCCCAGGGCCTGTTCGCTGTTGGTCACCGCCAATTGCTGCCAGCGCGCGCGGGTGCCGCGTACGCGATGGCTGATGTCCAGCTCACGGCCGCGCAGCTCGTGGATGGCCTCAATCAAGGTGGGAAAGTCTTCATGTACCACGTTGACGATCAGTTCCGACGGCAGGTCGCGCTCGGGGCTGCTGACGTAGTACTGACCAAGGAACGCGGCCATCACCTCAGCGACGTCTTCGTCGATACCGGTCTGCGGGAAGAAGTTCTTGCTGCCTAGCACCCGGCCAGCGCGCACGCTGATCAGGTGCACGCAGGCACCACCCGGGTTGACGAAGGCGGCGATCACATCGACGTCGCCGGTGCCGCCTTCCATGCTTTGCTGGTCCTGGACCCGGCGCAGCAAAGAGATCTGGTCGCGCAGTTCGGCGGCCTTCTCGAAATCCAGAGTGCTGGCGGCTTGCTCCATGGCCACGGACAGCTCATCGGTGAGCGCATTGCTGCGCCCTTCGAGGAACATTACCGAGTGGCGCACATCCTCGGCGTACTCTGCCGGTTCCACCAAGCCTACGCAGGGCGCCTTGCAGCGCTTGATCTGGTATTGCAGGCACGGCCGCGTGCGGTTCTTGTAGAAGCTGTCTTCGCACTGGCGCACAAAAAAGGTTTTTTGCAGCAGGCTCAGGCTTTCACGAATCGCGCCCGCGCTGGGATAGGGGCCGAAGTACTTGCCCTTCTGCTTCTTCGCCCCACGGTGAATGCTCAGGCGTGGGAAATCGCCGTCCGATAGAAACACATAGGGATAGGATTTATCGTCGCGCAGCAGAATGTTGTAGGGCGGCCGCCATTCCTTGATCAGCGTCTGCTCAAGCAGCAGCGCCTCGGTTTCATTGGCGGTGATGGTGGTTTCCACCTGGGCGATGCGCGCCACCAAAGCGGCGGTTTTCGGCGCCAGGCCGGTCTTGCGGAAGTAGCTCGCCAGACGGTTCTTCAGGTTCTTGGCGTTGCCCAGGTACAGGAGGCGGTCCTGGCTGTCGAACATGCGCTACACGCGGGGGCGGTCACTGCAGGGCGAGAGAAAGGCACGTGGATCAAAGGGTGGGGTCATGTCAGGCGCTG
>Ga0160440_100345_pt1 | contig 20640 bp, 30 predicted proteins | sample HID1971I_E1MG_FD_108277 | JGI IMG/M metagenome (GOLD analysis project Ga0160440, IMG submission 108277) | Enriched millipede-associated microbial communities from UW Madison campus, WI, USA - HID1971I_E1 MG | ecosystem: Host-associated > Arthropoda: Insects > Digestive system > Unclassified ... | reverse complement strand
GGTCGAAGCGATGGACGGCCCGATGCCGCCGACGCGCTTCGTGACGCAGAAAGCGTTCGCGATGGGCTTCAAGCCGATCGTGGTGGTCACCAAGATCGACCGTCCTGGCGCGCGTCCGGACTGGGTCATCGACCAGGTGTTCGACCTGTTCGACAAGCTCGGCGCCACCAACGAGCAGCTGGACTTCCCGATCGTCTACGCCTCGGCGCTGCACGGCTACGCCAGCCTGGACGACGCCGCACGCTCGGGCGACATGACCCCGCTCTACGAAGCGATCATGAAGCACGTCGCGCCGCCGCAGGTGGACGAGGAAGGCCCGTTCCAGATGCGCATCAGCCAGCTGGACTACAGCAACTTCGTCGGTCTGATCGGCATCGGCCGCATCCAGCGCGGCAAGGTGAAGAAGAACATGCCGGTCAGCGTGGTCGGCCGTGACGGCAAGAAGCGCCAGGGCAAGATCGTGCAGGTGCTGAGCTTCATGGGCCTTGAGCGTATCGAGGCCGAGGAAGCCGGCGCCGGCGACATCGTCGCCATCGCGGGCATCACCGACCTGTCGATCTCCGACACCGTGTGCGCGCTCGACGCGCCCGAAGCGCTGCCGGCGCTGACGGTGGACGAGCCGACCATCAGCATGACCTTCCAGGTGAACAACTCGCCGTTCGCCGGCCACAAGGAATACAGCGGCGGCAAGTTCCTCACCAGCCGACAGCTGCGCGAGCGCCTTGAGCGCGAGACGCTGCACAACGTCGCGCTGAAGGTCGAGGAAGGTTCCGATCCGGACAAGTTCCTGGTTTCCGGCCGTGGCGAGCTGCACCTGTCGGTGCTGATCGAGAACATGCGCCGTGAAGGGTTCGAGCTGGCCGTGTCGCGTCCGGAAGTGATCATCAAGGAAATCGACGGCCAGATGATGGAACCGATCGAGCAGCTGGTGGTCGACATCGAAGAGCAGCACCAGGGCGGCGTCATGGAGAAGCTGGGCATCCGCAAGGGCCAGCTGAAGAACATGGAGCCCGACGGCAAGGGGCGCGTGCGCCTGGATTACATGATCCCGGCCCGCGGCCTGATCGGGTTCCAGAACGAGTTCCGCACCCTGACCCAGGGTTCGGGCCTGCTGTTCCACGTGTTCGACCATTACGGTCCGAAGGAAACCGGCACGATCGCCAAGCGCCTGAACGGCGTGATGATCGCCAACGCCCCCGGTGCAACGCCCGCCTACGCGCTGGGCCCGCTGGAAGAGCGTGGCCGCCTGTTCGCCGCCGAAGGCGACAACGTGTACGAAGGCCAGCTGGTCGGCATCCATTCCAAGGACAACGACCTGACCGTCAACGCGATCAAGACCAAGCCGCTGACCAACATGCGCGCTTCGGGCAAGGACGACGCGATCAAGCTGACGCCGGCGATCAAGTACTCGCTGGAGCAGGCGCTGGATTTCATCGAGGACGACGAGCTGGTCGAAGTCACCCCGAAGGAAATCCGCCTGCGCAAGAAGCAGCTCACCGAAAGCGATCGTAAGCGCGCGTCGCGGGCTGCCTGAACCATCGGGGCGTCGCCGTGTCTGACGAGGCCATGACCGACGCCCACTACAACCCGGATCCGCATGCGCATCCGGGCCTGCATGTCATCGCGATCTTCGAAGCCGCCAAAGGCCTGCTGGCCTTTGCCGCGGCGTTCGGCCTGGAACTGCTCGGGCCGGCGCCGCTGCTGCGCTGGCTGCGCGAGCTGACACTGCGGTTCCAGATCAACCCCGACCACGGCGCGCTGGCGTGGTTGTCCAACGCCATCAATCCTCACAGCGTGCACCTCGCCGCGGCGCTCATCTTCGCCTACGGCGTGCTGCGCATGATCGAAGCCTGGGGCCTGTGGCGGGCGAAGGTCTGGGCCTCGTGGCTGGGCTGCCTGAGCGCGGCCATCTACCTGCCGCTCGACATCTATGCCGTCTTCCGCCACCCGGGCTGGATGTCCGTGGGCGTTCTGGCGCTCAATTTGATCGTCGTCGCAGTGCTGGCACGCGACATCTTCAAGCGCCACCATTAAGCCGCGCGCGCGAACCTGAATGGCGTATGCTCCGGTCAGCCACCTGCGACCGGGGAATCGCAATGCGCTCTTTGATCGTCAAGACGTTGCCACTGGCGACGATGCTCGCTCTGCTGCCTGCCTGCCAACGCGCCGATGCGCCGGGCACGGCTCACGCCGGCAGCACCGCCGCCACCGCAAAACCTGCAGCGCCTGCTGCCGCACCGCGTGATGGCTTCGCCTTCGCCGAAGTGGGCATCGACGAGCTGCAGGCCCGCATGGGCCGGGGCGAACTCACAAGCCATGCGTTGACGCAGGCTTACCTCGACCGCATCGCTGCCATCGACGATGCCGGACCGCAGCTCAATGCGGTGATCGAGCTCAATCCCGCTGCGCTGAAGGAAGCCGACGCGCTCGATGCCGAGCGCAAGGCCGGGCGCGTGCGCGGCCCGCTGCACGGCGTGCCGGTGCTGCTGAAGGACAACATCGACGCGACGCCGATGGCGAACTCCGCCGGCTCGCTGGCGCTGGCCTCGCACCATCCGCGCACGGATGCCTTCGTCGTCGCGCGCCTGCGTGATGCGGGTGCGGTGATCCTCGGCAAGACCAACCTGAGCGAATGGGCGAACTTCCGCTCCTCGCGTTCGACCTCCGGCTGGAGTGCGCGCGGCGGGCAGACACGCAATCCGTATGCGCTGGATCGCTCGCCTTGCGGCTCCAGCTCCGGCAGCGGCGCGGCGGTAGCGGCAAACTTCGCCGCCGCGGCGATTGGCACCGAAACCGACGGAAGCATCGTCTGTCCGTCGTCGGTCGCGGGCCTGGTGGGCATCAAGCCGACCGTGGGCCTGGTGAGCCGCAGCGGCATCATCCCGATCTCGCACAGCCAGGACACCGCGGGCCCGATGGCCCGCAGCGTCGCGGACGCGGCGATCCTGCTGTCGGCGATGGTCGGGCGCGATGAGGCCGACGCCGCGACGTCGGAGAGCACCGGCCGCGCGATCTTCGATTACCACGCACGCCTCAACCGCGATGGCCTGCGCGGCGCGCGCATTGGCGTGTTGCGCAAGGCGATGGGCTTCCACCCCGCCGCCGATGCGGCGCTTGAGCGCAGCCTTGAGGCGATGCGCCAAGCCGGTGCCGAAATCGTCGATGTCGACCTTCCCACGGCCGGTCAGTGGAACGATGCCGAGATGGACGTGCTGCTGTATGAGTTCAAGCACGGCCTGAATGGCTATCTGTCGCGCAGCGGTGCGCCGGTGAATTCGCTGTCGGCGCTGATCGAATACAACCGCCGCAACACGAAGACCGAGATGCCCTTCTTCGCGCAGGAGCTGTTCGAGCGCGCCGAAGCGAAGGGAACGCTGGACGAGATGGGCTACATCGACGCGCGCAGCAAGGCGCGCCGGCTGGCCGGCGCGGAAGGACTCGACGCCGTGCTGGCGGCATCGAAGCTCGACGCGCTCGTCGCGCCGGCAACGGCGCCGGCATGGTTGATCGACCCGGTCAACGGCGACCACTTCCTCGGCGAAGGCTATGGCGCGGCCGCGGTAGCCGGCACGCCGAGCATCACCGTGCCTATGGGCGACTACTTCGGGCTGCCGATGGGCATCGTGTTCATGGGCGCCGCCTGGAGCGAACCGCGCCTGATCGAACTGGCCTACGCGTTCGAGCAGAAGACCAAGGCGCGGCGCGCGCCGCAGTTCCTGGCGACGGTGCCGCTGACCACTACGAAGGGCTGATCCACCGCCCTCGTCGAAAAAGAAAAGGCCCGCATCGGCGGGCCTTTTTCGTGCCGCAATGAATGCCTTACGCCGGTGCGGCGATCTGCGCCTGCTTGCGCACGATCAGCATCGCGATCTCCAACGCCTGCTCGTAGTTCAGGCGCGGGTCGACCGTCGACTTGTATGCGCGTTCCAGATCGCTCTCGGTGAGCTCGCGCGCGCCGCCGAGGCATTCGGTGACGTCCTCGCCCGTCAGCTCCAGATGCGCGCCGCCCAGGCGCGTACCGGCGGCGGCATGCAGTTCGAACGCCTGCTCCAGCTCGCTGCGGATGTTGCGGAAGCGACGCGTCTTGTAGCCGTTGCTGGTGCTTTCGGTATTGCCGTGCATTGGATCGCATACCCACAGCACACGGCGCCCATCGCGACGCACCGCCTCAAGCAGCGGCGGCAGCTTCTCGGCTATGCCGGTCGCGCCCATGCGATGGATGAAGGTCAGGCGGCCCGGCTCGTCTTCCGGGTTGAGCAGGTCGATCGTGCGCAGCAGCTGATCCGGGGTGACCGACGGGCCGACTTTCAGCGCGATCGGATTGCGGATGCCGCGGAAGTACTCCGCGTGCGCGCCATCGACCTGCGCGGTGCGCATGCCGATCCACGGGTAATGCGTGCTCAGGTTGAACCAGCCCCAGTGGCGCGGCACCTGGCGCGTCAGCGACTCTTCGTACGGCAGCAGCAGCGCTTCGTGCGAGGTGTAGAAGTCGACGCGGTTGAGGTTGTGGACCTCGCTGCCGGACAGCGTTTCCATGAAGCGCACGGCATCGCCAATGGCGGTGACCATGCGGCGGTACTCATCGGCCAGCGGCGAATGGCCGACCCAGCTGAGATTCCAGTATTCGGGATGGTGCAGGTCGGCGAAGCCGCCATCAATCAGCGCACGGACGAAATTCATCGTCATCGCCGAACGTGCGTGCGCCTTGATCATGCGGCGCGGATCCGGCGTGCGCGATTCGAGCGTGAACTCCGGCGCGTTGACCATGTCGCCGCGGTAGCTGGGTAGCGTGACCTCGCCGATGGTTTCGCTGTCGGCCGAACGCGGCTTCGCGTACTGGCCGGCGAAACGTCCGACTCGCACCACCGGCTTGCGCAGGCCGTGCACGAGCACCAGGCTCATCTGCAGCAGCACCTTGAGCCGGTTCGAAATGACATCGGAGCGGCAGCCGTCGAACGTTTCCGCGCAATCGCCGCCCTGCAACAGGAAGCGCTTGCCTTCCTGCGCTTCGGCGAGCTGCTGCTTGAGGGAAAGGATCTCCCACGAAGTCACCAGCGGCGGCAGCGTCCGCAGCTCGGTCAGAGCCTCTTCCAGCGCCTGCGCGTCGGGATACTGCGGCAACTGCATCGCGGTGCGGTTGCGCCAGGACTGGGGCGACCAGTCGGCGGGCAGGTTCACGGCGCGGAGGGTGCGATCGGGAGTAGGCATGACACGATGCTGCAATGCGGCGAACCACTATGGGCGCTCGCCCGGCGCGCTGCAACCGTTACAGCGGCAACCGAGCCGGGGGCGCCCCGTCACGGGTCCGGGATACCCGGTAGAACGCGCTTAGCCGCGACGAAAGGCCGCGTAGCCAGCCCACAAGGCGAGGAGCACGAACCAGATCAGACTCCACCAGGGCATCGAAAGCCCGAGGAAGGTCCAGTCCACGTCGCCGCAGTTGCCGGTGGCCGTCATCACCTTGCGCACGACGTCCCAGGTCGACATGGTCTCGCGCATGAAGGACAACGGCGCGCCACACGAGACTTCGCCAGCCGGCTGCATCTGCACCCACACGTGACGGCCCGCGACGGCGATGCCTGCAAGCGACGCCAGCAGCGCAGCGACGCCGTACGCCTGGCGTCCGGTCGGACGCTTCGGGCCGTGCAGTGCGCCGATCAGGAACACGACGCCGAGTGCTGCGAACGCGACGCGCTGGAAGATGCAGAGATTGCATGGCTCCAGTCCGTCATGAAGCTGCAGGTAGATCGCGTAGGCCAGCAATCCCGCACAGGCGAGGAAGCCGAGGAAAAACTGGAGGCGGAACGAGCCGCGCGGAAGATGGGTCGTCATGGCAAGAGAGCTTAACCGCCCTTCCCGTCCGAGTGCACGACAGGCGCGCGGCTGCCCGCACGCGATGCACGCTTCGGCGCATTCGCGACGTTCGCATGCGCGGCGTTCGAGGCGGGCGCTCGGACCACCCGTAAACAAAAACCCCGGCCGAAGCCGGGGTTCTTGTGGATCCTCCGTGTGCGGCTAGGGCCGCTCACGCCGGCGGATTACTCCGCAGCGGCTTCCGGACGATCAACGAGTTCGACGTAGGCCATCGGCGCATTGTCGCCAGCGCGGAAACCGCACTTGAGGATGCGCAGGTAGCCACCCGGGCGCGCCTGGTAGCGCGGGCCGAGCGTGGTGAACAGCGTGCCCACGGCTTCCTTGTCGCGCAGGCGCGAGAAGGCGAGACGGCGGTTGGCGACCCCGTCGACCTTGCCAAGCGTGATGAGCGGCTCGGCAACGCGGCGCAGTTCCTTCGCCTTGGGCAGGGTGGTGCGGATGATGCCGTGCTTGATCAGCGACGCGGCCATGTTGGTGAACATCGCATCGCGATGGGCGCTGGTACGGCTGAACTTACGGCCGGCTTTCTGGTGGCGCATGACGGTGATTCCTGTTGAATGTTGGGACGCTGGATTTCGCTGTCGCCTTCCTGGCGTTGTTACCTGGACTGCGGATGGTCCGAACCGGCGTTCCGTTGCCGGCGATGCCGCGGGGCTTGGCCCTGTCGGCGAAACGCGGCGCTTCGTTTGGAAGCGCCGCGCCTGAAACGTTGCTACTGCCGTCCCTGGCGAGACGTGGCGGGCTCCGGAGAGCCCGGCCCGGGCATCCAGCCCGGTCGTTCGCGTCGGCGCGCGGCAGTGCCGCGCAAGCGCCGATGCTTACCCCATCATGCCGTGGGAGGCGATGCCTGCCGGCGGCCAGTTCTCGAGCTTCATACCAAGCGACAGACCGCGCTGGGCAAGGACTTCCTTGATCTCGGTGAGCGACTTCTTGCCGAGGTTCGGGGTCTTGAGCAGCTCGACTTCGGTCTTCTGGATCAGATCGCCGACGTAGTAGATGCTCTCGGCCTTGAGGCAGTTGGCCGAACGAACCGTCAGTTCGAGGTCGTCGATCGGACGCAGCAGGATCGGGTCGATGCCGCTGGTGGCCGGCTTCGCCGCGCCGCGATCGCGGTGCGTGAAGTCGCCGAACACCGACAGCTGGTCGGTGAGGATGTCGGCCGCGGTGCGGACGGCTTCCTCGGCGTCGATCGTGCCGTTGGTCTCGATGTCCAGGACCAGCTTGTCCAGGTCGGTGCGCTGCTCGACACGGGCCGCTTCAACGGCATATGCGACGCGGCGGACCGGCGAGAAGCTGGCGTCCAGCATCAGGCGACCGATGGCGCGGGTTTCCTCGTCCGGACGACGACGCGCGGCAGCGGGCTGGTAGCCGAAGCCGCGTTCGATCTTCAGACGCATGTTGAGCGCGGTGTCCTTCGTCAGGTGCGCGATCACATGATCCGTGTTGAGGATCTCGACGTTGTGGTCCGTCTTGATGTCGCCGGCGGTGACGATGCCCGGGCCCTGCTTGGCCAGCGACAGCGTCGCCGACTCGCCGGTGTGCATGCGAATCGCCACGTCCTTGAGGTTCAGCAGAACCTCAAGCACGTCTTCCTGCAGGCCTTCGACCGTGGTGTACTCGTGCAGCACGCCATCGATCTCGACTTCCGTGATAGCGAAGCCCGGAATCGACGACAGCAGCACACGGCGCAACGCATTGCCGAGCGTATGGCCATAGCCACGCTCCAGCGGTTCGATCACGACCTTGGCACGGTTGCCCGTAAGGCGCTCGATCTGGGGGCCGCGCGGGCGCAGCACCTGGTTTGCGGTAACCGTCATGTGTTGGCGTCTCCTGGGATTACTTCGAGTACAGCTCGACGATCAGCGCTTCGTTGATGTCGGCCGGCAGGTCGGCACGATCCGGAACGGCCTTGAACACGCCAGAGAACTTCTTGCTGTCGACTTCAACCCACGACGGCGAGAGGTCCATCTGCGATGCGACGGTCAGGGATTCCTGAACGCGCAGCTGCTTCTGGGCGCGCTCGGCCAAGGCGATCGCGTCGCCGGCCTTGACCTGGTACGACGGCAGATTGACCGGCTTGCCGTTGACCGTGACACCGCGGTGCGAGACCAGCTGGCGGGCGGCCGGCCGGGTCACTGCGAAGCCCATGCGGTAGACGACGTTGTCAAGGCGGGTCTCGAGAAGCTGCAGCAGGTTTTCACCCGTGTTGCCCTTCTTGGTCGATGCCTTCTTGTAGTAGTTGCGGAACTGACGCTCCAGCAGACCGTAGATACGCTTGACCTTCTGCTTTTCACGCAGCTGGGTGGCGTAGTCGGACAGCTTGCCCTTGCGGGCGGTCGGACCGTGCTGGCCGGGCTTCTGCTCGAGCTTGCACTTGGAGTCGAGGGCGCGAGCCGACGACTTCAGGCCAAGGTCGGCGCCTTCGCGACGGGCGAGCTTACAGGTGGGACCAATATAACGAGCCATGTTCTTTCAGCTCCTCAGACGCGACGCTTTTTCGGCGGACGGCACCCGTTGTGCGGGATAGGCGTCACGTCGATGATGTTGATGATCTTGTACCCGACGTTGTTCAGCGAACGAACGGCGGATTCACGGCCCGGACCCGGGCCCTTGATGCGGACTTCCAGCGACTTCACGCCGTAGTCCAGCGCAGCACGACCTGCCTTTTCGGCAGCGACCTGGGCTGCGAACGGGGTCGACTTGCGGGAGCCGCGGAAACCCGCGCCGCCCGAGGTCGCCCACGACAGCGCATTGCCCTGGCGGTCGGTGATCGTGACGATGGTGTTGTTGAAAGAAGCGTGGACGTGGGCGATGCCGTCGGTGACGACTCGCTTGATCTTCTTCTTGGTCTTGGTAGCAGCCGGCTTAGCCATGGTCTGGTCCCTTACTTCTTGATGGCCTTGCGCGGACCCTTACGGGTACGTGCATTGGTACGGGTGCGCTGGCCACGCAGCGGCAAGCCGCGACGGTGGCGCAGGCCGCGGTAGCAGGCCAGGTCCATCAGGCGCTTGATCGCGATACCGACTTCGCGGCGGAGGTCGCCCTCAACCACGTACTTGCCGACTTCGGCGCGCAGGCGCTCGACTTCGGGCTCGGACAGATCACGGATCTTGGTCGTCGACGTAACGCCGGCGGCCACACAGACCTTCTTCGAACGGGTACGGCCAATGCCGTAAATGCTTTGCAGACCGACCCAGACATGCTTCTGGGCAGGCAGATTGACGCCCGCAATACGCGCCATAACGGCGATCTCCAACTGATTGGCGGCCAGGACGGATTAATCCCGGCGGAGTGAACTGGAAAGTTTAACAAGGTCTCGGGTTAATAGGAAGCCCTGCCGCATCCCGGAGGACGCGGCAGTGCCCGGCATGGGGAGTGTGCCCATGCTCCGGCGACGACACCGGACTGGTCGGACATTGCGGTGAACCGCCCTGCCCGACCCCGCGCGCTACTCTGGCGCGCGTAAGGTCCGGGATCACCCGCGCGCGAGACCGCCGCGCGAGCCGCCCTTCAAGTTCGCCTTCTTCAGCAGGCTCTCGTACTGATGGGACATCAGATGAGCCTGGATCTGGGCGATGAAATCCATGACCACCACGACCACGATCAGCAGCGAGGTGCCACCGAAGTAGAACGAGGTGCCCAGCTCGGTGCGCATGATCTCCGGCAGGAGGCACACCAGCACAAGGTAGACCGCGCCGGCCGCCGTGAGGCGGGTGAGCACGCCGTCGATATAGTCGGCCGTGGCCTTGCCCGGACGGATGCCCGGAATCAGCGCGCCCGACTTCTTCAGATTATCGGCCGTTTCCTGCGAGTTGAACACCAGCGCGGTATAGAAGAACGCAAAACCGATGATCAGACCCGCATACAGGATCATATGGAGCGGCTCGCCCGGGTTCAGCCACTGGCTGACGCGGTGGAGGAATGACCCCGAATTACCCTGACTGAACCAATTGGCCGCCGTCGCCGGGAACATCACGATGCTCGAGGCGAAGATCGCCGGAATCACGCCCGCCATGTTGAGCTTCAGCGGGAGGAACGACGACTGGTTCATGTACGCGCTACGGCCACCCTGACGACGGGCGTAGTTGACCGTAATGCGACGCTGACCGCGCTCGACGAACACCACGAAGAACGTGAAGCCCAGGACGATCGCGACCACCACGATGGCCACCAGCGCGCTCATATCGCCGTTGCGGATCTGCTCGAACATGCCGAACACAGCCGCCGGAAGGCCCGCCACGATGCCCGCGAAGATGATCAGCGAGACGCCGTTGCCGATGCCGCGCTCCGTCACCTGCTCGCCCAGCCACATCAGGAACATGGTGCCCGCCGTAAGGGCGATCACCGCGGTCAGGATGAAGCCAGGACCCGGGTTGTAGACCACCGCGATGCCCTGGCTGGCGCCACCGGCCTGAAGCGCGGTCGCAATACCCCAGGCCTGGAACACGGCCAGCGGGATTGCGCCCATGCGGGACCACTGGTTGATCTTGCGCCGGCCCGACTCGCCTTCCTTCTGGATCGCCTTCAGGCTGGGCACGATCTGCACCAGCAGCTGCACGATGATCGACGCCGAGATGTACGGCATCACGTTCAGCGCGAACAGGCTGAAGCGATGGAGGGCGCCACCGGAGAACATGTTGAACATGTCCACGATGGTGCCCTTCTGGGTTTCCATCAGCCGGAGCATTGCTTCCGGATTGACGCCCGGCACCGGGATGTAGCAGCCGATGCGGTAGACGATCAGGGCACCGACCACGAACAGCAGGCGCTGACGGAGCTCGGTGAACTTACCGAGTCCGCCACCGAGGCCGGCTACCGCGTTGCTACCGCTGCGCGCCATCCGTCGATTACTCCTCGACCTTGCCGCCGGCCGCTTCGATCGCGGCCTTGGCACCGGCCGTGGCGGCCACACCCTTCAGCACGAACTTCTTGGTCAGCTCGCCCTTCACGACGATCTTGGCCTGCTTGGCGGTGCTCGGCACCAGCTTGGCAGCCTTCAGAGCAGCGAAGTCGACGTCGCCGGCCGGCAGCTTGTCCAGCTGGTACAGCAGCACTTCGGCCGTGTCCTTGGACAGCTTCGAACGGAAACCGATCTTCGGCAGGCGGCGCTGCATCGGCATCTGACCGCCTTCGAAGCCGGCCTTGATCTTGCCCTTGCCCGAGCGCGCGAACGAGCCCTTGTGGCCGCGACCAGCGGTCTTGCCCAAGCCGGAACCGATACCGCGACCGACGCGGGTGCGCTCGGTGCGGGCGCCCTCTGCGGGCTGCAAAGTGTTGAGACGCATCTTGATTACTCCTCGACTCGGACGAGGTAATGGAGCTGATTGATCAGGCCACGCACCTGCGGGCTGTCCTTCAGTTCACGCACGTCATTGAGCTTGTTCAGGCCCAGGGCACGCACCGACAGGCGGTGACGCGACTGGGTGCCACGAAGACCCTTGACCAGGCGCACCTTCACGGTGCCGCCGGCGACAGCTTCAGTCTTAGCCATTGATCAGGTCCTCCACCTTCTTGCCACGCTTCGCAGCGATCTTCGTCGGCGAATGCATGTCGCCCAGGCCCTTCAGCGTGGCGCGGACCAGGTTGATCGGGTTACGCGAACCGACGGCCTTGGCCAGCACGTTCTTCACGCCGACGGCTTCGAGGACGGCGCGCATCGCGCCACCGGCGATCACGCCGGTACCCTCGGAAGCAGGCTGCATGAACACGCGGGCAGCGCCGTGGCCGGCCTTGACCGAGTGCCACAGGGTGCCGTTGTTCAGGTCGACGTTCGACATCGACTTGCGGGCGTACTCCATCGACTTCTGGATCGCGACCGGCACTTCGCGCGCCTTGCCGTAACCGAAGCCGACCTTGCCGTTGCCGTCGCCCACCACCGTCAGCGCGGTGAAGGTGAACTGGCGACCGCCCTTGACGGTCTTGCTGACGCGGTTGACCGCGATCAGCTTCTCGATCATGCCGTCGTCGATCTCTTCGCGGTTGCGGTCGCGATCACGACCCCGCGGTGCACGTTGTTCTTCTGCCATTTCAATTGCTCGGTAGTTAAGGGATTTGCGGCATCGCCGCTTATCGTTGTGATGTGTTGCGGATGTGTCGCGGTGACGGGAACCCATCCTCGCGCCCGGCATTCCCCATGCCGGCGGGCAGAAACGAAGGCGTGGGGACGAATCCCCACGCCTTCAAGACATCAGAACTGCAGGCCGCCTTCGCGGGCAGCGTCAGCCAGGGCCTTGATGCGGCCGTGGTAACGGTAGCCCGAGCGGTCGAACGCAACCTTCTCAATGCCGGCGGCCTTCGCCTTCTCGGCGATGAGGCGGCCAACCTTGACGGCAGCGTCGGCGTTCTTGCCGTTCTTCAGGCCTTCCTTGACGTCGGACTGCACGGTCGAGGCCGAAGCCAGGACCTTGGAGCCGTCGGAAGTGAAGACCTGGGCGTACAGGTGCTGGCCGGTGCGCAGCACCGACAGGCGCGGCACGCCGAGTTCGCGGATGTGCGCGCGGGTCGACTTGGCGCGGCGCAGGCGGGCGGTGTTCTTGTTCATTTGCGTATCTCCGAAAGCTGAAGAGCCGATTAGGCCTTCTTGGCTTCCTTGCGGATGATGACTTCGCCGGCGTACTTCACACCCTTGCCCTTGTAGGGCTCCGGCGGACGGACGGCGCGGATCTTGGCAGCGAACTCACCCACCGCCTGCTTGTCGGAACCGGTTACGACGATTTCGGTCTGCGTCGGCGTAGCGATCGTGATGCCGGCCGGAGCCTGCAGCAGGACGGGGTGCGAGAAACCCAGCGCCAGGTTCAGATCCTTGCCCTGCATCGAGGCGCGGTAACCGACGCCGACCAGCTCGAGCTTGCGCTCGAAGCCTTCGGAGACACCCTTGACCATGTTGGCCAGGATCGCGCGCAGCGTGCCGGCGAGCGGGATCAGCGCGGCGTCCTCGGTGGAGAACGTGGCCGAACCGTTGTCGACGTTGACGTTGATTCCAGCCGGCTTCGCGATGCTCAACGTGCCCTTCGGGCCCTTGGCATTGATCGAATCAGCCTGGATGTTGAGTTCGACACCCTTCGGGAGGGCGACCGGCTTCTTGGCAACTCGGGACATGATCTATTTCTCCCTTAGGCCACGAAGCACAGGACTTCACCGCCGACGCCCTGCTGGCGCGCCTGCGCGTCGGTCATGATGCCCTTCGAGGTGGAGATGATGGCGATACCGAGGCCGCCCAGGACCTTCGGCAGCTTGGCCTTGCCGCGGTACTGACGCAGGCCCGAACGGGAGTAGCGCTCGAGGCGCTCGATCACCGGCTTGCCTTCGTAGTACTTCAGCGAGATTTCGAGTTCGGACTTACCTGCGCCGACGTCGGTCACGCGGGAGTCGAGGATGTAACCCTCGTCCTGCAGCACCTTGGCGATGGCAACCTTGATCTTGGACGACGGCATTTTCACCGTCTGCTTCCGGACAGCTGCCGCATTCTTGATGCGGACCAGCATGTCGGCAATGGGATCAGTCATGCTCATGAATTAATGCACCTATGAGTAGCACCGATATCCGCGGGATTGCGGTTTTCGACTATGCGTTTCAGTTGTAGTGCCTGCCGGGAACCGGAAAGTTCCTGCCAGGCGCCCCGCCCAGGCGGCCGGGGCCGGACGCGAGCGAGCCGGCAAGTCTAGCAGACTTGCCGGCGCCCGGTGTTACCAGCTGGCCTTGCGCAGGCCCGGAACGTCGCCGTTCATGGTGGCCTTGCGCAGCATGTTGCGGCCGAGGCCGAACTTGCGGTAGACGCCACGCGGACGGCCCGACAGCTCGCAACGGTTACGCTGGCGGCTCGGCGAGGAGTCGCGCGGCAGCTTCTGCAGCTTGTTGACCGCGTCCAGCTTGTCTTCGTACGAAGCAGTCTGGCTGGAGATGATCTTCTTCAGCGCGTCGCGCTTGGCGCCGTGCTGCTTGGCAAGCTTCGCCCGCTTGATCTCGCGGTTGACCATGGAGGTCTTAGCCATTGTTCAATCCTCGAGTTAGTTGCGGAACGGGAAGCGGAAAGCTTCCAGCAGTGCCTTGGCCTCGGCATCGGTCTTCGCGGTCGTGGTGATCGCGATGTCCATGCCGCGGATCGCGTCGACGGCGTCGAAGTCGATTTCCGGGAAGATGATCTGTTCCTTGACGCCCATGTTGTAGTTGCCACGGCCATCGAACGAACGACCCGACACGCCGCGGAAGTCACGCACGCGCGGCAGCGAGATGTTGATCAGACGGTCGAGGAACTCGAACATGTGGGCGCGACGCAGCGTCACCTTGCAGCCGATCGGCCAGCCGTCGCGGATCTTGAACGAAGCCACCGACACGCGGGACTTGGTCACGATCGGCTTCTGGCCGGTGATCTTGGTGAGGTCGGCGACCGCGTTCTCCAGGATCTTCTTGTTCGTGGCAGCTTCGCCAACGCCCATGTTGATCGTGATCTTGGTCAGGCGCGGCACTTCCATCGGGTTCGTGTAACCGAACTTCTTGGTCAGGGCCGGGACGACTTCGTCCTTGTAGAACTTTTCGAGACGGGTGGTCATTTCAGCATTCCTCAGGCGTCAACCGCCTCACCGCTGGAGCGGAACACACGCAGTTTGCGTCCATCCTCCAGCACCTTGAAACCGACGCGCTCACCCTTGCCAGTGGCCGGGTTGAACAGCATCACGTTGGAAATGTGGATCGGCGCTTCGCGCTCGACCACGCCGCCCGGCTGGCCAGCCTGGGGGTTCGGCTTGGTGTGGCGCTTGACGACGTTGATGTTCGACACGACGACTTTCTCGCCGAGTACGCGCACCACTTCGCCCTTCTTGCCCTTGTCCTTGCCGGTGGTGACGATCACCTGATCGCCCTTGCGGATACGGTTCATATAATTCCTCCGCTCAGAGCACTTCAGGAGCGAGCGAGACGATCTTCATGAACTTCTCGGTACGCAGCTCACGGGTCACAGGCCCGAAGATGCGGGTACCGATCGGTTCCTGCTTGTTGTTCAGGAGCACGGCGGCATTGCCGTCGAAGCGGATCAGCGAACCATCCGGACGGCGAACACCCTTGCGGGTGCGCACGACGACGGCGTCATAGACGTCGCCCTTCTTGACCTTGCCACGCGGGATCGCGTCCTTGACGGTGACCTTGATGATGTCGCCGATGCCGGCGTAACGGCGCTTCGAGCCGCCCAGCACCTTGATGCACATCACTTCTTTGGCACCGGAGTTGTCGGCCACGTCGAGGTAGCTCTGCATCTGGATCATGACTTAGCTCCTCTTATTCGGCCGCGCGGCTGACGATCTCAACCACGCTCCAGTTCTTGGTCTTCGACATCGGAGCAATCTCCTTCACGCGCACGACATCGCCTTCCTTGCAGGCGTTGTCGGCATCGTGGGCGTGGAGCTTGGTCGAGCGACGGATGTACTTGCCGTACAGCGCGTGCTTGACCTGGCGCTCGACGAGCACGGTGACGGTCTTGTCCATCTTGTTGCTGACGACCCGGCCTTCAACCGTGCGGACAGCCTTCTCTGTATTGTTGTCGGTCATGACAGGGGTCCTTACTTCTTCTCGCCGAGCAGCATGTTCACGCGAGCGATCTCGCGGCGCACACGGCGGGACTCATGGGTCTTGGCGAGCTGGCCGGTGGCCTTCTGCATGCGGAGGGCAAAGCTCTCCTTGTGCAGCTCGGCCAGGTGGGCCTGCAGCTCGGCAGCCGACTTCTCGCGCAGTTGCTTGAGTTCCATTAGCGCACCGTCCGGGTAACGAAAGTGGTGGTCACCGAGAGTTTGGCGGCGGCCAGGCGGAACGCTTCACGCGCCACGTCTTCAGCCACGCCTTCGATCTCGTAAATCATGCGACCGGGCTGGATCTGGGCGACCCAGTACTCGACGTTGCCCTTACCGGAGCCCATTCGGACTTCGATCGGCTTCTTGGTGATCGGCTTGTCGGGGAACACGCGGATCCACATCTTGCCGCCGCGCTTGACGTAGCGGCTGATGGAACGACGCGCGGCCTCGATCTGGCGCGCGGTCAGCTGACCGTGCGCCGTCGCCTTCAGGCCGTACTCGCCGAAGCTGACGGCATTGCCGTTCCAGCTCAGGCCTTCATTGCGGCCCTTGTGTACCTTGCGGTACTTGGTTCGCTTGGGTTGCAACATGGCTTAGTCCCTCGCCTCGCGGTTGGCGCGCGCCGGACGGGCCGGACGCTCGCTGCGCTCTGCACGCGGCGTTTCTTCCTGCTTCTCCTGGCCCACCTGCGAGAAGTCGAACACCTCGCCCTTGTAGATCCAGACCTTGATGCCGATGATCCCGTAGGTCGTCTTGGCTTCAGCGAAGCCATAGTCGATGTCGGCACGCAGCGTGTGCAGCGGCACGCGACCTTCGCGGTACCACTCCGAACGCGCGATTTCCGCACCGTTCAGACGGCCACCCACGTTGACCTTGATGCCCAGGGCGCCCAGGCGCATCGCATTGCCCACGGCGCGCTTCATCGCGCGACGGAACATGATGCGGCGCTCGAGCTGCTGCGCGATCGACTCGGCAACCAGCTGCGCGTCGAGTTCCGGCTTGCGGACCTCGGTGACGTTGATGTGCGCCGGAACGCCCATCACGTCGCTGACTTCCTTGCGCAGCTTCTCGATGTCCTCACCACGCTTGCCGATCACCACGCCCGGACGGGCGGTGTGGATCGTCACGCGGGCGTTGTTCGCCGGACGCTCGATGAAGATCTTCGAGATGCCGGCCTGAGCCAGCTTCTTGCGCAGCAGATCACGGACCTTCAGGTCCGCAGCCAGGAAACCGGCGTACTGCTTCTTGTTGGCAAACCACTTGGAGTTCCAGTCCTTGGCGATGCCCAGGCGGATGCCAGTCGGATGTACTTTATGACCCATTGTCTGACTCCGCCTTACTTGCCCGCGCCCACAACCACAGTGATGTGGCTGGTGCGCTTGAGGATGCGGGTGCCGCGGCCCTTCGCACGCGCCATGAAGCGCTTCAGTGCGGGACCCTCGTCCACCATGATGGTCGTGACCTTGAGCTCGTCGATGTCGGCGCCCTGGTTGTTCTCGGCGTTGGCAATCGCCGACTCCACCACCTTCTTGATCAGGTGGGCAGCCTTCTTGTCCGAGAACTTCAGCAGGTTGACGGCGCGCTCGGCCGACAGACCACGCACCTGGTCAGCGACCAGGCGGGCCTTCTGCGGGGAGATGCGCGCGGTGCGCAGGATGGCTTTCGCTTCCATGGTCATCTCCTTACTTGCCCGACTTCTTGTCGCCGCCATGACCCTTGAACGTACGGGTCAGGGCGAATTCGCCAAGCTTGTGGCCAACCATGTTCTCGTTGACCAGCACGGGGATGTGGTTCTTGCCGTTGTGGATGGCGAGCGTGAAGCCCACCATTTCCGGCAGCACCATCGAGCGACGCGACCAGGTCTTGATCGGCTTCTTGTTGTTACCCGCGGTCTCCACCTTCTTCATCAGATGGTGGTCGACGAACGGGCCTTTCTTCAGTGAACGTGCCATGGCCGATTAGCTCCTGCGATCGCGCACGATGAACTGCTGGGTGCGCTTGTTCTTGCGGGTCTTGTAACCCTTGGTCGGCACACCCCACGGGGTGACCGGATGCGGGTTGCCCTGGCCGGCCTTGGCCTCACCACCGCCGTGCGGATGGTCGACCGGGTTCATGGCCGCGCCGCGGACGGTCGGCTTGATGCCGCGCCAACGCGCTGCACCGGCCTTGCCCAGCTTCTCAAGGTTGTGCTCGTCGTTACCGACTTCGCCGATGGTGGCGCGGCACTCGGCCGGCACCTTGCGCATTTCGCCGGAGCGAAGACGCAGCGTGGCGTAGCCCTGCTCGCGAGCAACCAGGTAGGCACTGGCGCCGGCCGCGCGGGCCAGCTGGGCGCCCTTGCCCGGCTTCATTTCGACGCAGCACACCGTCGTACCGACCGGGATGTTAGTCAGCGGGAGCGTGTTGCCAACGCGGATCGGGGCGTCGCGGCCCGCGATCACCTGGTCGCCGTCCTTCAGGCCCTTCGGGGCGATGATGTAACGGCGCTCACCGTCGACGTAGCACAGCAGTGCGATGTGCGCGGTGCGGTTCGGATCGTACTCAATGCGCTCGACGCGGGCGGGGATGCCCTCCTTGTCGCGCTTGAAGTCGATGATGCGGTAGTGCTGCTTGTGACCACCACCGATATGACGGGTGGTGATGCGGCCGTGGTGGTTACGACCGCCGGTCTTGCCCTGCTTCTCAACGAGCGCAGCGTGCGGCGCGCCCTTGTGCAGGCCCGGGGTCACCACGCGAACCGCGCTGCGGCGGCCGGCGGAGGTGGGCTTGAAAGTCATCAATGCCATGGGTCTTTCCTCAGGCCTTGGCCATCACGTCGATCGACTGGCCTTCGGCCAGCGTCACATACGCCTTGCGCCAGCTGCCGCGGCTACCGGCGCGAAAACGGAAGGACTTGTTCTTGCCCTTGACGTTCACGACGTTGACCGCTTCAACCTTCACTTCGAACAGCTTTTCCACGGCGACCTTGATGTCGGCCTTGGTAGCGTCCGTCGCGACTTCGAAGACGTACTGGTTGGAAACTTCCTGCAGACGAGCGGTCTTTTCGGACACGCGCGGCGCACGGATGATGTTGTAGAGCTTGGCCTCGTTCATGCCAGCCACTCCTCGATCTTCTTGACCGCGTCGGCGGTGACCACGACCGAGTCGGCGCCCACGAGGGAAACCGGATCCAGGCCCTGGACGTCACGCACTTCGACGTACGGCAGGTTGCGCGCCGAGAGGTACAGATTCTCGGTGGCATCTTCGGTGACGATCAGCGGACGGCGACCGACTTCCAGGCTCTTGAGCTTGGAGATCAGGCCGGCGGTCTTCGGAGCGTCCAGATCGAACGATTCGACGACCATGATGCGGCCCTGGCGGTTCAGCTCGGACAGGATCGCAGCCATCGCGGCGCGGTACATCTTGCGGTTGACCTTCTGCGCGAAGCTGCGCGGCTTGGCCGCGAAGGTCACGCCGCCGCCGACGAAGATCGGAGCCGTCAGCGCGCCATGACGCGCACCGCCGCCCTTCTGCTTCTTCGACTTCTTGGTCGTGCCGTTGACTTCCGAACGGGTCTTCTGTGCCTTGGTGCCTGCGCGACCGGCATTGCGATAGGCAACGACCACCTGGTGGACCAGATCTTCGCTGAATTCGCGGCCGAAGATCGCGTCGGAAACCGACACAGTCTTGCTGCTGTTGGTGATGGCGAGTTCCATCGTCATCTCTCCTTATGCCTTGCTCGAGGGACGCACGATGACGTCGCCACCCGGCGCACCCGGCACGGCACCCTTGATGGCAATCAGGCCGCGCTCGGCGTCGACCTTCACCACTTCCAGGCGCTGCGTGGTCTGGGTGTCATCGCCCATGTGGCCGGACATCTTCTTGCCCGGGAACACACGGCCCGGCGTCTGGCGCTGGCCGATGGAGCCCGGCGAACGGTGCGACAGCGAGTTACCGTGCGTCGCGTCGCCCATCGTGAAGTTCCAGCGCTTGATCGTGCCCTGGAAGCCCTTGCCCTTCGTGACGCCCTGGACGTCGACCAGCTGGCCGGCGCTGAAGATGTCGGCCTTGATTTCGCCGCCAATTTCAAAGCCGCCGATCTGGTCGGCTTCCACGCGCAGCTCCCACAGGCCGCGACCAGCTTCCACCTTCGCCTTGGCGAGGTGGCCGGCTTCCGGCTTGTTGATGAGCGCGGCGCGGCGCACGCCGACGGTCACCTGCACGGCGCTGTAGCCGTCGGTGTCATCGGTCTTGATCTGGGTGATGCGGTTCGGGGTCGCTTCGATCAGCGTCACCGGAACCGACTTGCCGTCTTCAGTGAAGAAACGGCTCATGCCGGCCTTGCGACCGACGATGCCCAACGAATACTTCTTCGCGGTCATTGTGGTGGCCTCAGGTCAGCTTGATCTGGACGTCGACGCCAGCCGCGAGTTCGAGCTTCATCAGCGCGTCCACGGTCTTGTCGTTCGGATCGACGATGTCGAGCACGCGCTTGTGCGTGCGGGTCTCGTACTGGTCGCGCGCGTCCTTGTCGGCGTGCGGCGACACGAGAATGGTGTAACGCTCGATCTTGGTCGGCAGCGGGATCGGGCCCTTGACCTGGGCACCGGTACGCTTCGCCGTCTCGACGATCTCGCTGGCCGAGCGGTCGATCAGACGATGATCGTACGCTTTCAGCCGGATTCGGATCTTTTGGTCCGCCATGACGGAATTCCTTGGTTAAAAGAGCGACGGGCCGGCCTCTGGGTGTGCCGAGCCCCTGAAAAAATGCAAATACCCCGGTGCTGCACCCTCGCACCGGAGCTTCCCTGCCTGAAAAACTAAGGCGGGCCGGCTTCCCGGTCCGCCCAGACGGAGTAGAACGCACGAAAGGCCCCGTTTAGCGTTCCTTGGAAGCCCGAAGGCCCGGAACGTACGGAGCGCGCCGTGCGACATGTCCCTGTCTGGCGAATACGAGGCGCTTCCTGCGCCTCATTTCGCTGGTTGCGGCCTTCTCCCGAGGGGAATGCCGCAGTGGTCGTGCATTCTAACCGGATATCCACAGCCTGTGCAAGCACCGGGCCCGACAAGAAAAAGCCCGGCGCGCTGGGCGCACCGGGCTTCGTTCATTACTTCAGGATCTTCGCCACCACGCCGGCGCCGACCGTACGACCGCCTTCGCGGATCGCGAAGCGCAGGCCGTCGTCCATGGCCACCGGGTTGATCAGCGTCACGACCATCTTGATGT
>Ga0160440_100340_pt1 | contig 21319 bp, 18 predicted proteins | sample HID1971I_E1MG_FD_108277 | JGI IMG/M metagenome (GOLD analysis project Ga0160440, IMG submission 108277) | Enriched millipede-associated microbial communities from UW Madison campus, WI, USA - HID1971I_E1 MG | ecosystem: Host-associated > Arthropoda: Insects > Digestive system > Unclassified ... | reverse complement strand
CCCTATGGAGCCCGGACTTTCCTCCCCCCCCTAATTTTCATAGAGGGCAGCGACTGTCCAATCGACTCTCCGCCGCGCAGGTTAACGGCACGGCGGCCTCAGGACAAGTATTAAAAGTACCGCGGTGCCATCACGTTCAGACGCAATACAGGTTCGCCCCAGGAACTATTCGGCTTTCTGCTTATCCAGCGCCACCTGGTACAACACATTTTTGCGCACCCCGGTAATTTCCGCCGCCAAGGCCGCGGCACGCTTGAGCGGCATTTCCTTGAGCAGCAAATCGAGGATGCGCATCGCCTCGCTCCCCACCGCATCTTCATTTTCCGGCGCAGCCCAACCCGCCACCAGCACCACGCACTCACCCCGCTGCTGATTGCTGTCGCCTTCGACAAATGCGCGAAGCTCTTCCAGCGGCAAGCCCTTGAGGGTTTCAAAGGTCTTGGTCAGCTCCCGGGCCAACAGCGCCAGGCGCTCACCGCCAAACACCAGCTCCATATCCTGCAGGCACTCCAGGATACGGTGCGGGGCTTCGTAGAAGATCAGGGTGCGCGGCTCTTCCTTCAACGCTTGCAGGCGTGCGCGACGCCCCACCGCCTTGGCCGGCAAGAAGCCTTCAAAGATAAAGCGGTCCGATGGCAGGCCAGCGGCAGATAATGCAGCGATCAGCGCGCAGGCTCCCGGAACAGGCACTACATTGATACCAGCGGCGCGTGCCTGGCGAACCAAGTGATAACCCGGATCGGAAATCAAGGGCGTACCCGCATCGGAGATCAACGCCACGTCATCGCCGGCCAGCAGGCGCGTGATGAAACGGCTGCCTTCTTCACGCTCGTTGTGCTCGTGGCATGCCGCTAATGGCGTGCTGATTCCAAAATGCTGCATCAACCGCAGGGAGTGCCGCGTATCTTCGGCCGCGATCAATTTAACCTCGCGCAACACTTTCAGCGCCCGCGCACTGATGTCGTCCAGGTTGCCAATGGGCGTCGCCACGACAAAAAGCGAGCCTGCAGTGGAATTCAATGGACCTGGAGCAGTCAAAACGCACACCTCGATGGTTGGCAAAAGCAACATTGTAGCGCGTAGACGCCTTGAAAATATGCCATCACGGTGGATGCCGATTCAGCCACCGTTAGTTAAACGCAACATTTGCACGACCTAAATCGACTGTTTCACGCCACTAACATCGCGCCTGGGCCAGTGCTTGGGTACACTTCCACGCTAATTTGATCGGTATCAGGAACACTTACATGATCGCTTGCCTGCGGCTGCTCTCCGCCCTCTGCCTCGCTGCCTTGCTGGCCGCTTGCGCCAGCTCGCCCTCGTCCAGCCTTGGCGACCTTCCACGGACCCCGGATGCCAGTATCGAGCAATTGCTCGAACAGGCAACGAACGCCAAGACGCCAGAAAAGGCCGCCATGTTGCGCCTGAGTGCGGCTGACCTGGCCTACCAGCAGAACAACCCTGCACGCTCGTCGCAGATTCTTGCGCAGGTGCCCCTGGATGTCCTGAAGCCGGCCGCTCAAGTATTTGCCAGCACCCTGGCCGCCGAACTGGCAATGACGCGCAATCAGCCTAAGGCGGCATTGGCGGCGCTGAACCATCCCAGCCTGCAAAGCCTGAAGGAGCTGCCGACAGACCAGCAGATCCGCACCGGTACCGTGCATGCACGCGCCTATGAAGCCGATGGCCAGACCCTCGCCGCCGCTCGCGAGCGGGTAGCCATGGCACCGCTGCTCACCGGGGATGCCGCTGCAAGCAACCACGAAGCCATCTGGGTATTGATTGCTGCGTTGCCTGCCGAACAGCTGCAAGCCACTGGCAACCCGACACTGGACGGCTGGATTACCCTGGCCCAGGCGGTCAAGGGTGCCGGCACCCTGGAGCAACAACAAGCCGCCATCGATACCTGGCGCACACAGAACCCGGGCCACCCGGCCGCGGTTCAACTGCCTACGCCGCTGACCAAGCTCAAGGAACTAGCCAGCCAGCCATTGAACAAGATTGCCGTGCTGCTGCCGCAGGAAGGCCCGCTGGCTTCGGTTGGCAAGGCGCTGCGTGAAGGCTTCATGGCGGCTCACTACCAGGCCGAACAAGCCGGGCAGAAGGCGCCGATCATTGAGTTCTACGACAGCTCGCGCATGACCTCCCTCGACGACTTCTACGCCAAGGCCCAGGCCGCCGGCGTGCAATTGGTGGTTGGCCCGCTGGAAAAACCACTGGTCAAGCAGCTCAGTGCACGCCCGCAATTGCCGATCACTACCCTGGCACTGAACTACAGCGAGACCGATCAAGGCCCGGCACAACTGTTCCAGTTCGGCCTGGCCGCTGAAGACGAAGCCCGTGAAGTGTCGCGCCGTGCCCGCGCCGATGGCCTGCATCGCGCCGCCGCCATGGTGCCCCGTGGCGAATGGGGCGAGCGTGTCTACAAGGCCTTCCGCCAGGATTGGGAAGCCAATGGCGGCACCGTCATGGGTGTCGAATATGTCGATCAGCCCGTGGCACTGGCCCAACAGATCGCCGATCTGTTTCAGCTGCGCAAAAGTGAAGGCCGTGCCAAGAGCCTGCAAAGCACGGTCGGCACCGACGTTGCCGCCCAGCCTTCGCGTCGCCAGGACATCGAGTTCATCTTCCTGGCCGTCACCCCGCAACTGGCCCAGCAGATCAAGCCGACCCTGAACTTCCAGTACGCCGGTGATGTGCCGGTCTACGCGACATCCCACGTATTCAGTGCCAGCGGCGACCGCAACCAGTACCTGGACATGACCAACGTGATGTTCTGCGAAACCCCTTGGCTGCTTAATACCACCGACCCGCTGCGCAACCAGGTAGCCGCACAATGGCCACAGGCCAATGGCAGCCTCGGCCGCCTGTACGCCATGGGTGTCGATGCCTACCGCCTGGCGCCACGCCTGGGCCAGCTCAAGGCGCTGCCGGACACCCGTGTCGACGGCCTCTCGGGCAACCTGGGCATCAGCGCCAACCAGCGCGTTGATCGCCAGATGCCATGGGCGAAATTCGTCGGCGGCGACATCCAGCGCCTTCCAGATACCCCGCGCTGATGCCCGAGCGGTCCAGCGCACAAAGCGGCAAGGATGCCGAACTCCAGGCACTGAAATACCTGCAACAACAGGGTCTGCGCCTTTTGGCGCAGAACTGGTTGTGTAAACGCGGAGAGCTTGATCTGGTCATGCTTGACGGCGATACAGTAGTATTTGTCGAAGTCCGCTATAGAAAACACGCACAATGGGGTGGCGCGCTCGCCAGTATCGACGGGCGCAAACGTCAGAAGCTGATACTCGCTGCGCAGTTCTTCCTGCAAAAAGAGCATCGCTGGGCTGACAGCCCCTGCCGTTTCGATGTGGTAGCCATGGAAAGCACACCGTCGGGTCCCGCTGATTTGAACTGGCTCAAGGATGCCTTCGACAGCTGACCCACCCGGCACCTTCAACCCACACTTTTGCTCTTTGCTTTGCGGGCTGCACATTACCTGTGCCAAACAGCCGCGCTACTTAAGGTCACACAGATGGACATGCAATCCCGAATTCGCCAGCTTTTCCAGGCCAGCATCGACACCAAGCAACAGGCGATGGACGTACTTGCACCGCACATCGAGCAAGCCAGTCAGGTCATGGTCAACGCCTTGCTCAACGAAGGCAAAATGCTTTCGTGCGGCAACGGTGGTTCGGCTGGCGATGCCCAGCATTTTTCGTCCGAGCTGCTCAATCGCTTTGAGCGTGAGCGCCCGAGCCTGCCGGCCATTGCCTTGACCACCGATTCGTCGACGATCACCTCGATCGCCAATGACTACAGCTACAACGAAATCTTTTCCAAGCAGATCCGCGCCCTCGGCCAGCCGGGCGATGTGTTGCTGGCGATTTCCACCAGCGGCAACTCGGCGAATATTATTCAGGCGATCCAGGCCGCACATGATCGTGAAATGATTGTCGTAGCCTTGACCGGACGCGACGGCGGCGGCATGGCTTCGCTGCTGCTGCCCGAGGACGTAGAGATTCGCGTCCCGGCCAATGTCACCGCACGCATCCAGGAAGTCCACCTGCTGGCGATCCACTGCCTGTGCGATCTGATCGACAGCCAACTGTTCGGGAGTGAAGAATGACCGTTAACCGCCTCAGCCTTATGGCCATTACGCTGTGCCTAGCCATCAGCGGCTGCAGCTCGGCAATCACCGCCACACGGGACACCCCCATCCAGGACGACAGGGGCACGCGCACATTCGGCAGCACCATCGATGATTCGCTGATCGAAACCAAGGTCAAGGTCAACGTCGCCAAGGCCGCCACCGACCTGGGCAACGGTGCATCGCGCATCGTAGTGACCAGCTTCAACGGTGTCGTCCTGCTGGCAGGGCAAACACCCCGCGCCGACCTCAAGGCCCAGGCCGAGCAAGCCGCCGCGGGGGTGCAGCGGGTCAAGAAGGTCCATAACGAGTTGCAGGTCATGGACCCGATCACCCTGCTGGCCATCAGCAACGATGCCTTGCTGACCACCAAGATCAAGGCGCAAATGCTTACCGACAGTGCGGTCCCGGGTTCGCGGATCAAGATCGTCACCGACAACGGCATCGTCTACATGATGGGCCTGCTGACCCAGGCCGAAGCCACCCGTGCCGCCAACCTGGTACAGGGTGTGTCCGGTGTGCAGAAGATCGTCAAGGTGTTCGAGTACATCGATTGATGTAGATCGGCAGCCACAAAAAAGGGCGCCGTGCATTGACTGCACGGCGCCCTTTTTTGTGAGCAGGGTTTATTGGTACTGCTGGTATGGATTGCCCTGGAACTGATTGTTCTGCTGTGGCACCTGCTGTTGCTGGCCCGGCTGGCCGTATTGCTGGCCTGGGATCGGGCCGAGGTTGACCTCTACGCGACGGTTCTGGGCACGGCCATTCACGTCGGAGTTGCTGGCAATCGGGTTATCCGGGCCGGCACCGCGGGCGCTCAGGTTGGCAGCGCTGACACCCTGGGAAGTCAGGTAGTTGGCCACGCTCTGGGCACGACGCTGGGACAGGTCCATGTTCAACTGGCGGCTGCCAGTGCTATCGGTGTAGCCGACGATCTGGATGGTGTTCTGGTTGAACTGCTTGAGGGAGTTGGCCAGGTTGTTCAGCGGCTGGTAGAAGCTGCTGGAGATCGCGTCCGAGTTGGTGGCGAAGGTAATGTTGCCCGGCATGATCAGCTTGATCTGGTCGCCCTGGCGCTGCACTTCCACCCCGGTGTTGGCCATGCTTTCGCGCAGTTTTTTCTCTTGCTGGTCGGCGTAGTAGCCATAACCAGCGGCGCCGGCACCCGCGACGACTGCGCCAATCAGCGCGCCCTTGCCACGGTTGTTATGGTCGATGGCCGCACCAGCCAACGCGCCGGCCAGCGCACCCAGGCCGCCGTACTTGGCGGTCTTGCTCATACCGCTTTCGGAACCATTGCTGGCCTGTCCCTGGCTGCCGTCATATGGATTAGGTGAAGCGCAGCCAGACAACAGGGCTACGGCGGTAGCGACAACAAGCAGACGACGCGGAGTAAACATGAAGGGAAGCTCCTACTTTTGCATTCTGTGATGCAGAGGACATTGGCAATGGACCTGTGCCGAGTTTGGAACACGACCAGCGGTAAAAATTCCGTGGCCGCCGCCCATGCTGTAACAAAAGGTTAGCCAATGTCACCGCTACAGGAACCGTAGCAGACGCAGGCAGAAAACGACCTGGGTTTTGCTGCAGCGCTTGTCAGACTCATCGACGATCAAGCGCGCACGAAGGGATTTTCCCGCATCTCGTCGCCCAGGCAGGTGTCCGGCCCATGACCGGTGACCACCGTCGCGCCTTCGTCGAGCGTATACAGGCGCTGCTTGATCGAACGCACGATTGTCGCCTGGTCGCCGCCCCATAAATCGGTGCGTCCCACGCCGCGCCGGAACAAGGTGTCACCGGCAATCAGCAACTTGGCATCGGCAAACCAGAAACTCATCGAACCCGGCGTATGCCCTGGTGTGTGCAAGGCCACGCCACAACCGCAGGCCAGTTCCTCGTCATCCTCCAGCCAGCGGTCCGGCGACGGCACCGGGACATAGGGCACGCGAAACATCCGGCACTGCATTTCCAGGTTGTCCCAGAGGAATTGATCTTCTTTATGCAGGTGCAGCGTCGCACCGGTCTTCTCCTTCAACTGCCCGGAGGCCAGGAAGTGATCCAGATGGGCATGGGTGTGGATAATGCTCACCACCTGGAGGCCCAGGGCAGCCAGCCGCGCCAGGATCAACTCAGGGTTGCCGCCCGGGTCGACCACAATGGCTTTTTTGCTGATCGGGTCACCGATGATGGTGCAGTTGCATTGCAACGGGCCGACGGGGAAAGTTTCGCGGATCAACGGGCTTTTCTGGTTAAGCATGGGACGTTCCTGCAAGCTCTATGGCATTCCTGACACAGTATGGTTGACCTTGCCCCAGATCTGGAAGGCATCGAATTTGCGTTGCATCAAATGCTAAGCTACTCAAGCGCCATCGAACCCAGCAACAGCCAGGACCGCAGCGTGTCGCGTTTGGAGCAAGACGTATGGCGAATCAACAGCAGGTCATCTGCGAACACTGCGACTGCGTGTACGAAAAAGTCACGCTCGCCAAACATCAAACCGCCCTGTGCGTACGCTGCGCGGGCGTATTGCAGCGCCATAACGGCCTGACGGTGCAACAACGCCTGGCCCTGACGGTAACCGCAGCGGTGTTGTGGACCTTCGCCAACTTTTACCCGGTGATGAGCATCAGCCTGCAGGGCTTGAAAAACAGCGCGACGCTCTGGGATTCGGTGGTGGCGTTGAGCCTGGGGCCGATCACGTTTATTGCGTTGGTGGCGGCAATTTCCATCATCATCGCGCCGGTGTTTCAACTGCTGTTGCTGATCTGGGTATTGAGCTTCGCCTTGGCCGGCCGACGCTCGCCGGCATTCAAGCTGTGCATGCGCTGGCTGGAAGCCCTCAGGCCCTGGAGCATGCTGGAAGTCTGCCTGCTGGGTGCGATGGTCGCGGTGTTCAAGCTGGCCGGTATGCTGGATGTAATCCCCGGCACCGGCCTGTTTGCCTTGGCCGCCCTCAGCCTGTTGCTGATCCGCATTGCCGGGCGCGATGTGCGCGACCTGTGGGACACCGTATGAATTCACCGCCCACTGCCCGCGAGCTCAACCTATGCCTGTGCCACACCTGCGGCCAGGCCTGCGACATGCTTCAAGAGCCCACCGAGTGCGACCGCTGCGGCGCGCCCTTGCACCGGCGCAAGGTTCAGTCCCTGACCCGAACCTGGGCCTACATGCTCACCGCCCTCGCCTTTTATGTACCGGCCAATTTACTGCCGGTGATGAACACCACCATGCTCGGCTCGGGGGCAGACAGCACCATCATGAGCGGCGTGCTGGAGTTCTGGCAGCATGGCGCCTGGGACATTGCCCTGATCATTTTCATCGCCAGCATCGCCGTTCCGGGCATCAAGTTCGTGTCATTGGCACTGTTGCTGGTCACCGTGCAGCGCAATAGCCTGTGGGCGCGCAAGGAGCGCTCCAAGCTGTTCCGGTTTATCGAGCTGATCGGCTATTGGTCGATGCTCGATGTGATCGTGGTCGCACTGGTGGCCGCGCTGGTGAAGTTCCAGGCCCTGGGCACGATCGAGCCGCGCCTGGGCATTCTGTTTTTTGGCTTGGTGGTGGTGTTTACCATGCTCGCGGCCATGAGTTTCGACCCACGGCTTATCTGGGAAAACCCACACTATGAGGAGCGTTCGGATGACGCCACACGACGTTGACACCCCAGCAGGCAAGCCTGCGATCAAGACGCGTCGCTTCAGCGTTTCACTGGTGTGGATCGTACCGATTGTCGCTGTGTTGGTGGGCATCTCGCTGGTGATTCACAGCGTCATGCAACAAGGCCCGACCATCACCCTCAACTTCAAGACCGGCAGTGGTCTGGTCGCCAACAAGACCGAAGTCAAATACCGCAACGTGGTGATTGGCCAAGTCACAGGCGTCGCATTGAGCGATGACCAGAAAAGCGTCAACGCCACCGTCGAGTTGTCCAAGCAGGCGGAAAGTTTCACCCGCGAAGATTCCAAGTACTGGGTGGTGCGCCCACGTATCGGCGCAGGCGGCGTATCCGGCATCGACACCCTGCTTTCCGGTGACTACATCGGCGCAGACATCGGCCAATCCGAGACCCGCGCCAAACAGTTCACAGGCCTGGAAAATCCGCCGCCCATCACCTACGGCGAGCCAGGCAAGCGCTTCACCCTGCATACCCAGGGCCTGGGGTCGCTGGATATCGGCTCCCCGGTCTATTACCGCAAAATCCCCGTGGGCCAGGTGGTGGCCTATGAGCTGGACAGCGAAGGCAAGGGCGTGAATATCGAAATTTTCGTGCATGCGCCCAATGACCTGTATGTCACCGAGAACACCCGCTTCTGGAATGCCAGCGGTATCGATTTGAGCGTCGGCGCCAATGGCTTTGCGTTGAAGACCGAATCCGTGTCGTCCATGTTGATGGGCGGGATCTCCTTCCAGGCCCCACCCTACAACCCCAACGACAAGCCAGCCGAGGAAAACCGCGGTTTTGAACTGTTCGAAGACCAGCAAAGCGCCCTCGCCCCGCCCAATGGCAAGGGGCAATACATGGTCCTGCGCTTTGACCAAGCCCTGCGCGGGCTGAAAGTCGGCGCGCCGGTGGAGTTCCTCGGCGTCGAGTTCGGTAAAGTGGTGTCGATCAACCTGGATTTCGATGCGAAGAAACGCAGCTTCCCGGTCAATGTCGGCATCGTGATCTATCCGCAACTGCTCGGCGAAGCCCATACCAAGCTGCTCAAGGCCATGAACAATAACCCTGACGATGAGGCGGCTGGCGTGCGCCTGATCGGCAGCTTCATCGAAAACGGCCTGCGCGCCCAGGCTCGCAGCGGTAACTTGCTGACCGGCCAGTTGTACATCGCCCTGGACTTCTACCCCAAAGCCGAGAAAGTCGCATTTGACCCCAACCAACGTCCGGTTGGCATTCCCACGATCCCCGGCAACCTCGAACAGTTGCAGGAGAAGCTCGAAGGCATCGTCAACAAGCTTAGCCAACTGCCTGTCGAGCGCATTGCCGGCAACCTCGACGCCAGCCTGGTCGAACTGCGCAAGGGGCTGGCGCAATTCAACGCCAAGACTCTGCCGGGTGTTCAGACGACACTGGCCGACGTGAGCAAGACCCTCCAATCAGCCAGTTCTACTCTGGCCGAAGACTCGCCGCAGCGTGAACAACTGACCCATACCCTGGATGAACTGGCGCGCATGTCGCGCTCCTTGCGCGAACTCTCGGATTACCTTGGCCGGCATCCGGAGTCGCTGATTCGCGGTCGTCCCGATAACGCCGCGCCGACCAACCTGCAAGGACCACCGCGCAAATGACCATTGGAGCCGCCATGACGCTGCCGTTGAAGATCACGCTGCTGACCTCCCTGCTGCTGCTCGCAGCGTGTCGCAGTGAACCCATTGCCTTCCACACCCTGACCCCGGCGCACTGGAGCAACAGCTCGCGAGCGGATGCCGCCGGCGTGCGCATTGACAGCATCAGTGTGCCGCCCCAGGTTGATCGCGCGCAGATAGTGGTGCGCCAGGGCGACAGTGGGTTGGCGATTCTTGAAACCCAGTGGTGGGCTGCCAGCCTCGCCGACGAGCTGAGGAGCGCTTTGGTGGATCAGTTGGCCAACAGCAATCCGCAGCAGGCTGTGGCCTTGCGCGTTGAAGTACAGCGTTTTGACTCGGTCCCCGGGCAGTACGCGTTGCTCGACGTGCGCTGGCGCCTGCGGCAGGTCAACGGCGATCACCCGGCCCTGACTTGTCGCAGCACCTTGCAGTCACCTGCAGGGCCGAGCATCGACGAGCTGGTGTTGGCGCACCAGAACAACCTCAAGCGTTTCGCGGCGTTGATCAATCAGACGGTCGACACATCACTCAAAGGCTGCCCTGCTGCACAATAAACGGCGATGCACTCAGGCCAGCAAACCCATGGACTTGGCTCGCGCCACCGCCTGGGTTCGACGCTCCACGCCGAGCTTGCTGTTGATATGGCTGGCGTGGGTCTTCACCGTGTGCAGGGAGATAAACAGCTGGTTGCTGATTTCCTGGTTTGAACAGCCTTGGGCAATCAGTTGCAGCACCGCCAGTTCCCGCGTGCTCAGGGTTTCTTGATGAGGCGAGGCCTCGACCACACGGGCTTGAGGCAGCAGCGCCAGCAAGCTCTGGTTCAGCAGGCCATGGGCTTCCTTGCCCAGCTGCTCGCGCATCCAGTCCGGGTAACCTTCCAGCAACCGCTGAAACGGCTGTAGCGCGCCGCCCGCACCAGCTTCAAGTGCGCGAGCCAATACCGTCCTGGCCTTGGCCTCCTGACCACACTCCAGCAGGAGCTGTGCCTGCTGGGTCAGGGCCATCAGGGCAATCATCTGGCGCCCACTGTCATGGGCCTGTTGCGCCAGTCTTTCGAGGCGTTGCAGGGCAATGTCGGGCTGATGGCGCGCGGCATCCAGGGCAGCTTGTTGCAGCTCGATATGCTGTGGCAGGTGCGGATGAAACTCCGGAGCGGCCGCGGCGTGCTCACCGTTGTAGGTCTGCCCGAGCCGGGTCAGCCAGGCATCGGCCAAGTCAGTGCGCCCCTGGGCCAGCCACAATTCGCATTTGATCAGGGTGATCATCGCCAGATAGTAGATCGGCGGCACGTCCCAGATATGCATCAAGCGCTCGGCTTCGGCCAGCTCGGCAAAGGCATTGGAAAAATCGCCGCGCCGGCCTTCGAAGTTGGCGATCACGCAATGCCCGATCAGCACGCTGATGTCCCGGCAAGCGCGGGCTTCGGCCAAGCCGGCGCGCAAGCGCACAAGGCCGGCTTCGGGTTGGTAACGCGCCAGCAGCAGGTAGCCTTCATAGAGTGACAACCGCGCGCGCACGGCGTACAGCCGTTGGGGCGCCAGGCCGTGCAGGCGCTCCAGGCCCTGGCGTACTTCGTCCAGGGACCGCAGGATCTCGCCCCGCGCCTGCAGCACCCGGGCCCGGTCGTAATGAGCCAAAGCTTCAAACAGTGGGTTACCGACGCGCTGCGCCAGTTCCAGGGATTCGCGGTTCAGGCCCCGGGCGCGCCACAGGTCAGCATCGACTATGGCCAGGTTGGACAGGGTCGACAGGCACATCAGGCGCTGGCCGTAACGCTTTTGCGGCAGGCTTTCCAACGCCTCGTTGCAATAGCGCTGGGTCAGCTCGCGGTCCCCGCGCCCACGGGCAATGATCCCGCTCAGTGCCAGCCATTGGGCCAGCATGGATTTCTGCGCGGTGGCCGATGGCGCCGGCAGGAAGCGGCTGAGATAGCTGGACAGCTCCTGCGCCGCATCCAATTGGCACGCCAGCCCCAGTGCCCAGCTATACAGCACGATCAAGCGCGGTGTGCTGATCAGCAGGCTGTCGGGCAAGTCCATCTTCCAGCGCAGCAGCATGCCGACATTCTGCTCCGCCAACAGCTGCTCTTCGGACAGGTTCTGCACCAGGTTCGCCGCCACATCCAGATGACCGGCCCGCAGCGCCTGCTCCACCGCTTCGTCGATCAACCCCTGGGCGTTGAACCAACGGCAGGCGCGCAAGTGCAAGCTGGCCGGCGGCAAGGTCGCGCTCTTCTCGCGGCGAGTACGTAGGAGGTCCGAAAACAGATGGTGATAACGGTACCAATGGCCTTGTTCATCCAGAGGTACCAGAAATACCTGGTGAGCCTGCAGATAACGCATGATTTCTGCGCTGTCATGGGCTTCGCGCACCGCATCGCACAACTCGCTGCAAAAGCGCTCCTGGGAGGCCGTGTCGTAGAGGAACCCTTGCACCTCCACGGGCAGGCAATCGATGACTTCTTCGAGTAAATAATCGCGAATCAGCCCTTCGCCACCGTGCAGGCTCTGGGGCAAGGCGCCGTCACTGCCCGCTTCGGAGGCCGCCAGCAGCCAGAAGCGCAGGCCGGCGACCCAACCCTCGCTACGGCGGATCAAGTTTTCCAACGCCTCGCCGCGCAACGCACTGCTGTGCCCATCCAGCACAGCCAGGGATTCGTCATGGGTCAGGCGCAGGTCTTGCTCATGCAGTTCCAGCAGGTGCCGCGACAGGCGCAGCCGCGCCAGGTGCCAATCGGGGCGCTGCCGACTGGTAACCAGAACCAACAGCCCATCGGGCAAATGGTTGAGGAAAAACTGCAGGCAGCGATCCAGCACTGGGCCCTGGGCCAGGTGATAGTCGTCCAGCACCAGCAACAAAGGTGAGCGCGTAGACAGGTGCATCGCCAGCTCATCGAGCAGGCCATCGAGCCATTCTTCAAAGGCAAAGGGTTGATGGCGCTGGCGCATTTTCAGCAACCCGAGGGATTGGCCGCCGAGCTGTGGAAAGTACTGCTGCAAGCCATCCAGCAGCCGTTCCAGGAAGCGCCCGGGGTCACTGTCCCTTGGGCTCAAGCCCAACCACAGGCTTTGCCAATGGGCTGGCAAGCCCTGGCAGAACTCCACCGCCAACGAACTCTTGCCGAACCCCGCAGGGGCGCAGACCAGCAGCAGTCGCCCGTCCAGGCCGGCATTCAGCCGTTCGCACAGGCGCGGGCGCAGCACGTAGCCGTCAGGTAGCGGGGGCCTGTAGAAACGGCCTTCCAGGGTCGGAATCACCACGCTGGCAGGCCCGTGGATTCGGGACAGATCAGTCATCGCCGGGCTCTTGTAGAAGGCTGTTGTCGGCATTGCAGATGTCCGCAGACTAGCGGTAAAAGCGGCGGGATTGTAGATCTTTGCAACAAATGGCTGAAAAAGAACTACGACAAAAAATATCTCGCCCAGACTCCTGGGAAGAAGTAGGAGCGAGCTTGCTCGCGAAGCACTCAAAAACAACGCGCCCATCCAGGATGGGCGCGTTATCGTTGACGAACTTCGCGAGCAAGCTCGCTCCTACAGGTTAGCGAACACCGTCCTGGCGCAGGGCCGCTGGGGTGAAGTCGCTGGTGGTGGCGGTGAAGCCGAAGTCATAGGCCTGTTTCTCTTCGTTCTTCATGCCCAAGGCCAGGTAACGGCCGGACTGCAGGTCGTAGAGGGTTTCCAGGGCGTACCACGGCACTTGCTTGTCGTAGTAGTTCTCGGCATGGGCTTCGGCGACGCGCCACAGTTGGCCGCGGCCGTCGTAGTGGTCGATCACCGCCGCTTGCCAGGTGTCTTCGTCGATGAAGAAGTCACGCTTGGCGTAGATGTGGCGCTGGCCTTCCTTCAAGGTGGCGACCACGTGCCAGACACGACGTAGCTCATAGCGCGTCAGGTCCTGGTTGATGTGGCCGGCCTTGATGATGTCGGCGTACTTGAGCTTGGGGTCGTCGATCTTGTAGCTGTTGGAGGCGATGTAGATTTCTTTCTTGCCTTCCAGCTTCCAGTCGTAGCGATCCGGCGCACCGTTGTACATGTCGAGGTTGTCGGACGTACGTAGGCCATCGGCGGCAGTACCCGGCCCGTCATAGGACACTTGTGGCGCACGGCGCACGCGGCGCTGGCCGGCGTTGTAGACCCACGCCGAACGCGGCTCCTTCACTTGGTCCAGGGTTTCGTGCACCAGCAGTACACCACCGGCCAGGCGGGCCGGTGCGGTGACTTGCTGCTTGAAGTAGAACAACACGTTGCCCGGGTTTTTCGGGTCGAAGTCCTTCATTTTGTCGCGGAACACGAACTGGTCGCGGAAGTACACCAGGCTGTAGGACCCGTTGGTTTGCGGAGTAGCCTGGGTGACCAGGCGCGTCACGCTGCCGCCGCGATAACGGGTGATGTGGTTCCAGATGACTTCGACGCCGCTTTTAGGAATCGGGAAGGGTACGGCGGTCTCGAAGTTTTCCAGGCCGTTGCCGCCGGACACCAGGTTGGTGGTGGTAGCGTTCTTCTTGATCGAGGCAAACACCTCAGCCGGCACGGTGGCACCGCGGTGGGTCGGGTAAACCGGCATCTTGAAGCTGTCCGGGTAACGCTTGAACATCGCGTACTGCCCGGGGGCCAGCTTGTCCTTGTACTGCTCGACGTTCTGCGCGGTGATGGTGAACTGCGGTTGTTCACTGGCGTATGGGTTGGCCAGGAACCCTTTGGCATCCACGGCGCCGGCATTGGTGGGCAGTGGTGACCATTTAGGAATGGTGCCAGCCGCGTTGCCCGCCATCTCGGCGCCCATCGGGGTCAGGGTCGTGCCGAGCTTGGCGGCTTCATCCGCCGAGACTGCCGCCATGACGTTGCTCGCCAGGATCGACAGCCCAAGCACACCCACGTGCAACAGACTTTTAGTTATTTTCATACTCTGGTCTTCCTGAAAATACATGCCACTTGAAAAGAGTGTGCTTAGAAGTTGGCGCCGAAACTCAAGGCGACGAAGTCGCGGTCATCCACAGTGCTGAACTTGCCACCAAAGAAGTTGGTGTAGGCCAGGCTCGCGGTGTAGGTGTTCTGGTACTCGGCATCCAGACCCAGGCTGACGGCTTTGCGACCTTCTTCGAAGTTGCCGCCGGGGCCTGGCGAGTAACCCTTGACGTCATGGGACCAGGCCACGTTGGGCTTGAGGTTGACGCCAGCGAACACGTCCGGGTATTCCCAGATGGCACGGGCGCGGTAGCCCCAGGAGGTTGCGGTGGTGTAGCCGTCGTTGTTGCAGTTGGTGTTCAAGCCGGCAGCGTTGGGCAGGCCGGCGCCGTTGGCGGTGGAGTTGTTAAGCGCGGCGCAGAAGCCACCCGGCAAGGTGCCTGGGCCGAACACTGGATCGCGGCCATAACGCGCCTGGGATTTGCTTTCCAGGCCACCGACATGGGTCACGCCGATTTCACCGACCGTGGTCAGGCGGCTGGCGCCCATGACCTGATCGAAGAAGTGCGTGAAGGTGGTCTGGAACTGAGTGACTTCCTTGCGGTTGTAGCCATGCAGATCCTGGCCGGGCGAACCCTTGAGCACGGAAGCATTACCAAAGCCCGGAATCGGCGTGACACCGGCGAACAGGATGTCGGTGGTGCTCAACTGCACCGGTGCGTTGGGGCGGTAGCTCAACTCACCGCTCCAGGCGGTGCCTGTAGGCAGCGTGGTAGAGAAGCTCAAGCCATAGAGGCGGATATCTTCAGGATACTCGACGAAGTAGTTCGAACTGCCGGCCACGATCAGCGGACGCAATGCCCCCAGCGGGCCCAAAGGACGAGTATAGGCCGCCGATGGCGCACCCTGTGCACTGAAGATCGGCGCACGGCTGTGGTAGTTCATGAAGTAGGCGCCGAACTCGGTGTCCAGCGGCTCGAAGTTGTAGTGCATGGCCACGCCGAACTGGCCGCTGTCCCGTGCGTCACGGTCCGGCCCACGGCGCACCAGCACGCCCTCGCTGTTGACGTCCACACCCAGGGCACCCAGGGTCGGCAAGGCTGCGGCCGGGATGGTCGAGCGCTTGTTCAGTACCCGCAGGTTATTGCTGCAACCATCGGAGATCACGTCCGGCTGCGAGAAGAAGGTGCCGCAGTTATCGGTAACGGTCTGGTCCCACTCCAGTTGGTAAAACGCCTCTGCCGACAGGTTGTCGGTAAGCGTCTGGGACACATAGAACATGTTGACCGGGATCAAGCCTTCCTTGATCTCGGCGCCGGGACGACGGAACGCCGACACATCGATCGGGTTGATAGAGTTGATGCCGCCGCCGATGAAGGTACTTTCACCCCAGCTCACCACCTGCTTGCCAAACCGCACCGAGCCCGGCGCATCGGCAATCGAGTAGTTGTGGTAGACGAACGCATCGAGGATCTGCCCGCCCGAAGACTTGGCGCCTTCCTTGCGGTTGTTGTCACTGATGTCCTTGAACTGACGGCTTTCGTCCTTGAGTTCGAAGTCGTACCAGTACTTGCCACGCACAATCACACCGGTGTCGCCGTACTTCAGTTCCAGGTCGTGGATGCCCTTGAATATCTTCGAGAACGTCTCGCCGCGCTTGAAGTTCAAGTGGCCGTCATCGGAAGTCTGGGACAAGCCCTTGCCACCGTTGTTGGCACCGATCAGGTCGCGGTTGGGCTTGGCCGTGGACCAGCTTGCCCCGACGGAAAGCGACGAATCAAAACTCCCTTCGATTTCACCAATGTTGAAACTGACGCCGAATGCGGGCCCGGCGAGCGTAGAAGCGAGACTGACGGCCAGGGGCAGTCTTGCCCGGCGCCAGAACTGGTTTACTGAGGTCATCGACGCTACTCCATGTGCATTTTATTGTTATGGCAGTGAGTTCTGCGGCTGGATGCATGTAACGGCCGGAATACAACGATTCCAATGCCGCACGACAACCGGGCCCCCATGGCCCGAAGCACAACATCCTTGAAAAACTCTGAAAGGGACTATAGCCAGCGGTAGGTATCGCTTGATCCCTCTAAAGTGTGATTTGCATCACCAAGCCGTCTGCCACAACCCTTTCGCCACGCCGACGAAGGCCGGCGCGAGAAGGATGGCTGAAATTCGGTAAATCACAAGTAAAGCCGCAAGATAGAGCGTTGCCGCGCCTGAACGGGCGCGGCGAGGGGCACTAGAGTGTCGACAGGAACGTGCTGTTGTTGGCCTGCCATTCGATGATGTCGATGCGGATACGTTTTTTGTCGAGCTTTCCTACGCTGGTCTTGGGAATTTCAGTAACAACGGCAATCTGGCTCGGGATCGCCCACTTGCTCAAATGCCCCAGTTCAACGAAAGGCTTGAGGTGCTCCTTGAGCTCTCGTGCACCGATCACATGGCCCTCATGCACCACCAGCAAAGCGAATGGGCGTTCGCCCCATTGCGGGTCGGCGATGCCCACCACTGCGACTTCGCGTACCGCCGGGTGGCGGCTGACCAGGTCTTCGAGAGCCAGGGACGAGATCCATTCGCCACCGGTCTTGATCACATCCTTGATGCGGTCGCGGATATCAATCACGCCGAACGCATCCAGCGTGGCGACGTCGCCGGTGTGCATCCAGCCGCCGGCCCATAGCTCGGCACCCTTTTGCGGCTCGTTGTAATAGCCCTCGGTGAGCCAGGGCGCACGCAGTACCAGTTCGCCCTGGGTTTCACCATCGGCGGGCAGGAAGTTGCCGTTCGTATCCATGATCGCCGCCTCCACTAACGGCCCAGGCACGCCGGCCTTGATTCGATAGGTAGTGCGCTCGTCTTCGCTGCCGGCCATCAGTTCGGCATTGAGGTGGGCGCAGGACACCAGCGGCCCGGTCTCGGACATGCCGTACGCAGCGGTCAGTTGAATGCCTCGGGCCTTGGCCGCTTCGTACAACGAGCGGTTAAGCGCACTACCACCGATAACGATTTTCCAACCGCCAAAATCCACACCCTGGCCGGCCTTGGCGTTGAGCACCATTTGCAGGATGGTCGGCACGCAATGGGAGAAGGTGACCTTTTCCTTGCGCCATAGCTCCACCAGGTATTCAGGGTCGTAGCGCCCGGGGTAGACCTGCTTCAAGCCGAGCATGGTCGCCACATAGGGTAGGCCCCACGCGTGTACGTGGAACATCGGCGTGATCGGCATGTACACGTCGTTGGTGCCCAACAGGCGCACGCTGTCGACACTGCCCATGATCGTCGCCACGCCGATGGTGTGCAGTACCAGTTGGCGATGGGTGAAGTACACACCCTTTGGGTTACCGGTAGTGCCGGTGGTGTAGAAGGTAGTGGCGACGGAATTTTCGTCGAAATCCTCGAAGTCGTAATGGGGGCTGGCAGCCGCCAGCAGGGTTTCGTACTCACCCACCAGATTGGGTAGCTCGCAGGTCTTGGTGTCACCATCGGTAATCAACAACGTCTTGTCGACCGTGGTCAACTGCCCGGCGATGGCCTGGTAGAGCCCCGCAAACTCACTGTTGACCAGTACGAAGCGATCTTCGGCGTGGTTCATGGTGTAGAGAATCTGTTCCGGCGACAGGCGCACGTTGATGGTGTGGATCACCGCGCCGATCATCGGGATGGCGAACATGCATTCCAGGTAACGGTGGCTGTCCCAGTCCATCACGGCCACGGTGTCACCGGCCTTGACACCCGCTTCGGTCAACACATTGGCCAGGCGCGCAACGCGTTCGATCAGCGTCGGGTAGGTGTAGCGCAGCTTGTCGCGGTAGATGATTTCGCGGGTCTTCTCGTAGCGCGTCCCGGACATCAGCAGGCGTTTGATCAACAGCGGGTATTGGTACGCACCTTCGGCGGGCGGGATAACTCGGGTCTGCAACATACGAATCCCTTTAGTGACTGCACGGTCTTGGCTTGAAGACTTGCACTGTAGAGGGCTTATGTTTCAGCCAAATCAGCCAAAGGAATGATTTGCAGACCTGAGTAAATGCTGGCTTTGCGCCATTATCTGCGGCTTATGGAAGACCAATGTGGGAGGGGGCTTGCTCCCGATAGCAGGGTGTCAGTCAGCTTATGTAGGGCTGACACACCGCTATCGGGAGCAAGCCCCCTCCCACATTTGAGCTGTGTCCCCTTGAGAAAATTGATTACTTCATGCTGGTAAACGCCAGCTTCACCCCAATCGCAATCAGCACCGCGCCCATGGTCCGATCAAACCAATGCCCCATCCGCGCAAACCCGGCGCGTACACGCTGCTGGCTGAACAGCATCGCCACCAGGCAGAACCACAACGCCGTCGCCACCGCCAGGTACACGCCATAACCGGCCTGTACCGCCAGGGGCGTGTGAGGGTTGATCACCACGGTGAACAGCGAGAGGAAGAACAACGTCGCCTTAGGGTTCAGGCCGTTGGTCACAAAGCCTGCGGTAAACGCGCCGCGCGGTGTGCGCTCGCCCGCTTCGCGGTGCAACTCACCCTCGGCAGCGGGCTTGGCAGGCTGGGCGCGCAGGGCCTTGAAGCCGATATACAGCAGGTACGCCGCCGCTGCCCATTTCAATGCGTTGAACAACACGATGGACTGGGACACGATCAAGCCAATGCCCAGCAACGAATAACCTACATGCACGAAAATCGCCGTGCCGACGCCCAGGGCCGTCCAGGTTCCGGCGCGGCGCCCATGGGTCACGCTCTCACGGACCACCACGGCGAAATCCGGGCCGGGGCTGGCCACCGCCAGCAAGTGAATCAAGGCTACGGTCAAAAACTCGGCGACGTACATGCTCACTCCATTAAGTAACTGATTATTTCATCTGATAGGCTCGGCAGATTACGCCTTCGAACCTCGTCGCAAAAGGTACAGTTGACCATGAACAAACGCCGCGCCGTCTTCCTCGACCACCCTTCCCTGGATCTGGGCGACCTCGACCTGAGCAGTTTGCGTGACTGCTTCAGCGAGTTGCAGCTGTTTGAGCAGACCACGCCGCAGAATGTGGTGGAGCGCTTGCAGGGCGCCCAAGTCGCGATCAGCAATAAAATACCGCTCACGGCGCAAACCCTGGCGGCGTGCCCGGAGCTCAAACTGATCCTGGTATCGGCCACCGGCACTAACAACGTCGATCTCGAAGCCGCACGCGCCCACGGCATCACCGTGAGCAACTGCCAGGGTTATGGCACGCCGTCTGTGGCGCAGCACACGATCATGCTGTTGCTCAACCTGGCGACGCGCTTGAAGGACTATCAACAGGATGTGGCCACCGGCAAATGGCAGCAGGCCCAGCAGTTCTGCCTACTGGACCATCCGATTGTCGAACTTGAAGGCAAAACCCTTGGCCTGCTCGGCCATGGCGAGTTAGGCGGTGCCGTGGCGCGCCTGGCCGAAGCGTTCGGTATGCGCGTGCTGCTCGGCGCAATACCCGGGCGCCCTGCCCGCGCCGATCGCATGCCGCTGGATGAGCTGCTCGCCCAGATCGATGCACTGACCCTGCACTGCCCACTTAACGAACACACCCGTGACTTTATCGGCGCCCGTGAATTGGCCCTGCTCAAGCCCGGTGCGTTTGTCGTCAACACCGCACGCGGTGGCTTGATCAATGAACAGGCCCTGGCCGATGCGCTGCGCAGCGGGCATCTGGGCGGCGCGGCAACCGACGTGCTGAGTGTCGAACCGCCGGTCAATGGCAATCCGCTGCTGGCTGGAGACATTCCACGCTTGATCGTCACGCCTCACAACGCCTGGGGCAGTCGTGAAGCGCGGCAACGTATCGTCGGGCAACTGACGGAAAACGCCCGGGGCTTTTTCAGTGGCGCCCCGCTGCGCGTCGTCACTTGATAAACTGCGCCCCTTTTTCAAGGAGCAGACCATGGATCCGCGCAGTGAAGTACTGCTTCGCCAGGCCGAACTTTTTCAAGGCAACCTGCTGCTGGTAGGTTTGCCTGCCGACGATTTGCTCGGGCGCCTGCCCAACGCCCACGGCTGGTGCTGGCATGCCGGCGACCAGGCGGCACTGGACGCGCGCTTCCCCGAACGCAGCCAGTTCGGCGTGAATGTGCCCCAGCGTGCGTTTGATGCGGCGGTGATCTTCCTGCCCAAGTCCAAGGACCTCACCGACTACCTGCTCAACGCCGTGGCCGCACGCCTGCCGGGTGCCGAACTGTTTCTGGTGGGGGAGAAAAAAGGCGGTATCGAAAGCGCTGCCAAACAGCTGCTGCCCTTCGGCAAGTCGCGCAAGCTGGATAACGCGCGGCATTGCCAGCTGTGGCAGGTCACCGTGGCCAATGCTCCGCAAGCCGTGGAGCTGGAGAGCCTGGCGCAGGTCTTCGATGTGCCGCTGGCCGAAGGCCCGTTGAATGTGGTGAGCTTGCCGGGTGTGTTCAGCCATGGGCGCCTGGACCGTGGCACCGAGCTGTTGCTGGAGCATCTGGATAAACTGCCCAGCGGGCATTTGCTCGATTTCGGATGCGGCGCCGGTGTACTCGGCGCGGCGGTCAAGCGTCGCTACCCGCATAACACGGTGACGATGCTGGATGTGGACGCCTTCGCCGCCGCCAGCAGCCGCCTGACCCTGGCCGCAAACGGGCTGGAAGCCGAGGTGTTGACCGGTGACGGCATCGACGCGGCGCCCATGGGTTTGAACGCGATCTTGAGCAACCCGCCGTTCCATGTCGGCGTGCACACGGATTACTTCGCCACGGAAAACCTGCTGCGAAAAGCGGCCAAACATCTGGCAAAAGGCGGCGAACTTCGCTTGGTTGCCAACAGCTTCCTCAAGTATCAGCCGTTGATCGAAGAGCATCTGGGCATCTGCGCGATCAAGGCCGAGGGCAATGGTTTTCGCATCTACCGTGCCAAGCGTCCCTGACGGGCGTTTGAAAAAGAAGGCTTGCCGAATGGGTTTTGCCTAGGCAGAATCCGCAGCGTCCTAGGGGAGTAGT
>Ga0160440_100339_pt1 | contig 21380 bp, 24 predicted proteins | sample HID1971I_E1MG_FD_108277 | JGI IMG/M metagenome (GOLD analysis project Ga0160440, IMG submission 108277) | Enriched millipede-associated microbial communities from UW Madison campus, WI, USA - HID1971I_E1 MG | ecosystem: Host-associated > Arthropoda: Insects > Digestive system > Unclassified ... | reverse complement strand
CGGTCTACTAACCTGCGTACAGCTGCCACCCTTTCGTTTAGTAGCGAAACGGTGTCGGCCCCACTCAGGAATTACGCATATGTACAAAGTCACACCTAACCCTCCAAACGATCCAAACCTCAAGCTTGATCAGGCAGCCGTTAACACCCACGCCGAACCATCTCCCTCACCGCTGTTCAGCGTTGCCGACGATGCCAGCAACGAAATGCTCATCGCCAACAGCTACGAAACCTTTTCCTCGGTAACCGCCTTGCTGCTTGATCTGTCGGATGAACTGACAGGCAAACAGCGCGATGTCGCGCTGGCGATTCATCAGCTGAGTGAATTGGGGGTTTTGTTGGTGGACAAATTGATGGCGAGGGAAAGTGCTTCAACGGTTAGCTAGTCTTGTAGCCATCGGATAGACCGCCGCGTCGTCATGATCGACTTCACGACGACTCGGCAGCGCCTAGGCGCCCGTCAGGCCCTCGGAGCCTGGTGGGCGCCCTTTCTCTTGGAAGACGCTGGAGCCACCCCTTCCTCGCGCAGACGATTAATCAGCAGCTGCGCATTCTGCACATGCCACACCCTCGGGTTTACCTTCGAAAACCATTGACCTTAAAGTTGGCTTTAAACCTAAGTCAGTGGGTGGCCAAGGCGTGTGATTGCACCCCTCCTCATGGTTTTGGATTTTTCATCAATTTTAATAAATACCCAGGCCAGCGCCATCGCGGGGTGGACTGATCGGGGGTGCCTGCAAGGGTGTCTACCAGAGAGCGCGTCTTCAAAGGGTCGGCTACGGCCTCATCGACGACGCTGTGCGGCTGCCTGTCGTCGACTGAAGGCGCAGCCGCCCGACGCGGTTTTCCGGTGGCCGGGTCCATGGTGTAACCCGCGGCCTTACCTTTTTCGGTGATGGTCCAGATGCCATCGGTGTTGATAAGCACGGGCTCATCAAATGTGAGCGTTACCTCTTCGGCTACTGTGACCACCATATTGTCGTTGATACTTATCGGTGTATAAGTCGCGAACTCCCTGCCCAGCAAAGCTTGCGTGGCACCTGCACTGGAAAATTTCAGCACCATCTGCTCAAGGAAAGCGATGCTGCCCATATTGCTCAGCGCGCCGAAGTCCGGGTTCAGGACATGACGTAAAAAACCCTGTTCGAGGCGGGTAGAGTCAATGGCCGAGCCGTACAGAATGCGTGATGCCGCAGCTACATCATGCTCCTTGAAGTTGAACGTCACCCGGCGCCCCTCCTGGTTGTAGCCATTATTACCGCTCAAGAGCTGGCGACCATTGTCGTGATGGCGGTAGTTGCCGAGGTCGTAGGCCAGCATGTCGACATATGCCAAGTCGGCTCCTTGCTCCTGCGCATAGGCGTACATGTCTGACAACAGGCTGCGATCATCACGAGTCAGGAAGTCGTAACTGCTTTGGGCCATATTGCTAGAGGTCAGGGTGCCTTCGGCCACCGCAGGTTCATGCCCCAGGAAGAGCCGAGAAATCATGAGTTCACGCCCAATGGCGGAACCTGAAGAGGCGCTGACCCGCTGTTCATTCAGGCGAACCTCCTGCCAGGCTGCGCGCCGTTCGTTGACGGTGAACGTACCGCTTTCGTCGCGAGCAATCAGCGTCAATTGATCGACCGCGAGTCCTTTGAAAGGGTTACTGGCCAAACCGTTGGCAAAGGCGGTGGCTTGCTTGGCGCGCTCAAGCAATTCCAGAACGTGAGTATCGGGAACCTCAGCATCATGCTGAGCTTTGTCAGCGAAATATCTTTCGTCGCTGATCGCATCGAGCGGGTTGGAGAGGTTGTTGCCTGGGTCTGCTTGACGCATGCCGGCGTCATGGTTGGCAGCGTCACTTAGTTGCCTCGCCAGGATCGATAAGGTGTTGTCAGCATCGGCTTCAACAACGGCAGGCGCGCCGATAGGGTCTCGAAGAGGCAACACCGAGGCTGGGCTCAAGTCACGGACAACAGTACTACCCAGGCGATTATTGGCTAACGACGTATCAACGTTGATAGTTACCATAAATGGCCTCGCGATCGATTAACAACGCTTTTGAGCTGCAAGTAAGCCCCGCAGGCTGATCGCGAGCGGGGCTCGCAACTTAGTCCCTATACCGAACTGTCACCGTGTCGCTGCCAGCGGGATAACCCAGTCGTGCACCGCCACCCAAAACATGATGCTTGATGGTCACGCCCGCACCTTGGCCGAAGGGCTGATCATTGAAGTCGGTCGACGTTCCGGAAGATCCAGGCCAAATCGGCACACACGTTCGCTGGGCGGTGTTATAAGGACGCGAATAGCACAACTCAACGCTTTCCTTTATGTTTTCGGGATAGGAGGTCGTATTCCAATCAATCCCTAGCAACTGTTTGGGAACGCCGAAGGAACCGGCTGGAAAATCGCTGGGGGACAAGCTAAAAATGGCCAGTCCAGTCCCACCAATAGAAATGACGTTGATAACAGTGGGCGTGACCGTTTTACTGATCATTTTTTCCTCGGCATTAACTACACCGGAGGGGGCAAAAGTTATTCCGATCAGCAAAAAGACTAAATAACTACGGCCAGACAGGTCATACCTCGGCTTCGAACCAAGTGATGCACTTATAAGCTCCATAATAATCACCCTTTAATTAAAGGTCAGTGTCGACACATCCAGTAGGATTCACGCTCCAACACTGCATGATTTACAGCTTCAAGTAAGCCAGCTACTTCCTAAAAACGTGAAGTCCGCATCTGTAATACCAAGCAGTAGGACTCTGTCAGCCACTTCGTAGTCCCGCCTCCCCTCTACCTGAACCGACCGTTTCAGGTCATGCTGCGCCCTCCCTTTCAAGGACGAAAAAAGCATGAAAGCCCCCCTCGCCGCTCTGCTGCTGATGTGCCTGAGCGCTCCCGCATTCGCCAGCGACAACCCCGTCGGCTTCCAAACCACCACCCTGCCCGACACCCACAACAACCGCCCGTTGGAAATGGCTGTGTGGTACCCCGCCGCCACCACTGCCAAACCCAAGCTGATCGCCGACAATGTGGTGTTCATCGGCGTGCTGGCCGTTCCCGATGCGGCGCCGACGCCGGGCAAGCATCCTTTGGTGGTGCTCTCCCACGGCTACGGTGGCAATTGGGGCAAACAGGCGTGGCTGGCCAGTGCGTTGGCGCAGCAGGGTTATATCGTGGCGGCGGTCAACCACCCAGGCACTACCAGCCAGGATCGCAGCGCCGAGGCCGCTGCGCAGTTGTGGCAACGGCCCAGGGATTTAAGCCGGGCCATCGATGCACTGTTGGCTCAGCCCGAGCCATTCGGTGCGGTGGATAACGGCCGGATCGCGGTGGTGGGTCACTCCCTCGGGGGTTGGACGGTGATGGAGGCGGCCGGTGCGCGTTTCGACCCGGCGCTGTTTGCCCGGGACTGCAGCGCCCATCCGACGCTGGTCGCGTGTACCGCCTACCGTGAGATGAATCCTGAGGGCACTGCGAATGGGAAGGAGCAATTAGCCGCGGATTTGAGCGACAAACGCGTCAGCGCCGTGGTGTCTTTGGACCTGGGCCTGTCGCGCGGGTTTACCGATGTGAGCCTGGCGGCGCTGCCGGTGCGGGCCTTGGTAATAGCGGCCGGTGTACCGTCAGCGGATTTGCCGGCGCAGATGGAATCGGCCGACATGGCCAAGCGGTTGCCAAACGCCTCGACGCAGTACGTGCAGATCAGCGACGCCAATCACTTCAGCTTCATGTCGCAATGCAAACCGGGCGCGGCGGCGGTGCTCGACGCGGATGTGCCCGGCGACAGCATCATTTGTCAGGATGGGCCGGGGGCACGGCCACGACCGATTATCCAGCAGCAGGTGATCACGTTGATCAGCCAGTTTTTGGCACGTTGATCAGGGTTTGATGATGTAGGAGCGAGCTTGCTCGCGAAAAATCTCAACGATAACGCGCGCTTCCAGGTAAAACGTGGCGCGCTGAAGTGCTTCGCGAGCAAGCTCGCTCCTACAGAATAGCGGTTCAAATAAGTATGAAAAGAAGCAACGACACCTTCGCCTATCAAGCGGTGTACCGCTACCTCATCGAGCTGATCGAGGCTTGCCCTACCGACGGCGAACGCAAATTGCCGTCCCTGCGCCAACTGGCCCTGCGCCTGGGCGTGTCGGTGTCGACCACCAAGTACGCGTATGCATTGCTTGAGGAACAAGGGCGGATCCAGGCCAGGCCCAAGCTCGGTTTCTTTATCGCCCCAGGCTCGGCTGCCGTCATCAACCCAAGCTCATCTCCCCTGCTCGACCAGGTCTTCGCCAACGCACGCCAACCCGGCATGCTGGCCCTGTGCAGTGACGCGCCGGCGATGCTGCTGTCGCTGGAGCAGCCTTTGTTGATGCTGGAACGCGAACTGACCCGGCGGTACCCGCGCTCACTGGCGCCGCTGTATCTGCCAATGGGGGAACCCGAGTTGCGCGCCGCCCTGGCCGAACGTTACAGCCGCTCCACGGAGCACTATTGGCAGGCCGACCAGGTCTATATCGGCTCGGACCTGCACAGTGTGTTGGAGGTCTCGCTCAATGCCCTGGAGCTGGCCGGCACGCTCGCGTTGGTGGAGTCACCCTGTTCGTGGGCGATCCTGCGACAATTGCAGGCGGCGAAGATCCGCGTGATCGAGATGCCGCTCGGCGCGGATGGGCGTTTTGACCTGGGCGCTTTGAGTGTGCTGCTCAAGCGTGAGCCGATCCGACTGGCGGTGCTGTCGTCGACGGTGAATATGCCCCAGGGCGGCGTGGTGCCGCCACAGGACAAACAGCAGATCTGCCAGTGGTTAGCCGAGCGCGATATCTGGCTGTTCGAAAACGATACCTACGGCGAGCTGTACTTTGGCCCGCAACCGGCGCGCTATCGTGACTATGCCGACCCGCAGAAACTGTTGGTGTTTTCGACCTTCGACAAAGTCATCGGCTCGGAGGCGCCCTACGGCTATGTGCTGTGTCGCAGTGCCGGGGCGCCGTTGCAGCGGCTGTTTCTGGAGCGCGGTTTCCGCCTTTCGCCGATCCGCCAGAAGGCCATTGCCAGGCTGTTCACGAGCCAACGTTTCGACGCTCACCTGAAGGCGTTGCGGGCACTGCTGCTGGAGCGCATGACCCAGCTCAAGGCCTTGATGCACACCTATGGCGATGACCTATGGCGCGTGGTCGCCCCCCACGGTGGCGCAAGCTTTTGGCTGGAGGCCACGCGCCCCGTGCAGATGCGCCAGGTGTTCGCGCACTTGCTAAGCCAGCGTATCGTCATCGCCCCCGGCGAACTGTTCAGCCAGCAAGGCGCCTGGTCTCATCACCTGCGCCTGAGCTACACACTCGACTGGAGCAAGGACATTACCCAGGCCGTCCAGCTACTGGCCCAGGCGTTGCGTCAAAGCCCGTAGCAGTGCCGGTCTTCGGGAAAACGACCCTGGCGCACATCGTCGGCAAAACGTTCGCACGCGTCACGAATCACCGCCCCCACGTCAGCGTATTGCTTGACGAAGCGCGGCATCGAACCGCCGCCCAGGCCCAGCACGTCCTCGGTGACCAGCACCTGACCGTCGCATGCCGGCGATGCACCGATACCGATCGTGGGTTTGCTCGAGTCCAGGGTGATCTGGCGCGCCACGCCCTCGGCCACGCCCTCCAGCAGCAGGCTGAAAGCACCGGCCTCCAGATTGGCGCGGGCATCTGCCGCAATCATTGCAGCTGTTTCAGGCGTAAGCGCCTGGGCCTTGAACCCGCCCATCACATTGACGAACTGCGGCATCAGCCCCACGTGGGCCATCACCGGTACACCCCGTGCAACCAGAAACTCCACGGTACCGGCCAGGGCCTGATTGGCCTCCAACTTGACCGCATCGCAACCGGTACGCGCCAGCACCTGGGCACAATTGCGAAACGCCTGCTCATGGGATTCCTGGTAACTGCCAAACGGCATATCGGCGATCACACAGGCCAAGCGGGTACTGTCGACCACCGCCCGAGTGTGGCCGATGATTTCTTCGAGCTGCATGCTCAAGGTCGAGGCGCGGCCATAGCCGACCATGGCGGTGGAGTCACCGATCAGGATGAAGTCGACAATCGGGTCGATCAGCTTGGCGATAGCGCTGGAATACGCGGTGAGGGAGACGATCTTCTGCTGGCCCTTCATGGCAACCAATTGGGGAACGGTGGTGCGTTTAGTGCGGGTATGGATACTCATTGAGGGGCTTCCGTTTGCGCTGGATACCCGACCTGATTATTGGTAAAACCCAGCCCCGTTCAATGCACAGATTGCCGCGAAAAAGCGACCCAGGCCCGGCCATGTTTTTTCAAGCTGGTATCATCCACTCCTTTCCTCCCCAGGCAGCAAGACATGAACCGCCAGAAAAAACTCCAGCAGCTCTTCAAGGCCAAAGCCAAAAAAGCCAGTGCCAAGCTGGCGCCCAAAAGCAAAGATAAATACATCAGCAAGGCCGACCGTTTGAAGCTGGAGACCGAGGCCGGTGAAAGCCCTGTCACGTCCCCCGAGACGCCTGCTGAATAAGGCGCACCGCTGAAGGGGTGGCCGCTTCATATTTGCCCCAAATACGCCGCAGATGCCGCGCCGAACCAAAGCCTGCGCGCTCGGCAATAGTTTCAATGGCCAGGTCAGACTCGGCCAGCAGTTCACGGGCCACGGCCAGGCGCAGGCGGTGCAGGTAATCCAGCGGGCTGATCCCTACGTGCTCCTGGAACAAGCGCCCCAGGTGGCGGCTGCCGGTGCAGGCCAGGGCGGCCATACGTGTCACGGTCCAGGCTTCACAGGGGGCTGCTGCGATAGCGTCCTGCACCCGATGCACCGCCGGGTGCAGGTGATTACGCCCGGAAATCCAGGGTGACAACTGCGGGTCGCTGCCGCTGCGGCGCAGGTACACCACCATGTCCCGCGCTACCGCACACGCCAGCCGTGGCCCGGCCAGTTCGGCGACGAGGTGCAGCATCAGGTCGATACCGGCCGTGACACCGGCGCTGCAACTGACCGGGCCATCGGTCACGTACAGGCGGTTTTCCAGGACCCGGGCCTTGGGCGCCATGGCTTGCAAGGTGGCGCACAACGAGTGGTGCGTGGTGCATTGGCGCCCATCGAGCAATCCGGCCCTGGCGGCACTCAATGCACCGGCGCATACGCACACAAGGCGTTCCGCGGAGGGCGCGAAGACGCTTTGCAGCCAGTGGGTCAGGTGGTTGCTGGCCGACTCGAAAGCCTGTTGGTGCACCTTGTCGACCTTCATCGTGGAACCCACCAACACGACCAGGGTACCGGGGGCCAGGGCCGGTGGCAGTGGCGCCAACCCTGTCAGCGGCAAGCCGATGGACGTGTGCAGTGACGCCACCGGGCTGACGTATTGCAAGTCGAAATCCACAGCCGTCGGGTCGTCGACTTGCGCGGCCAGGCGCAGCACTTCGGCAGGCCCCGCCAGGTCGAGCATCAGCACATTGGGCAGCAACACGAACAGCACCGGCACGCTCATTGACTCACCCCGCCAGGGCCTGGGCGACCGTCACAATGCGCGCAAATCGGTCATCCAGGACCAGCTCCGTGCGCTGGCGAATCTCAGCCGGCGTGTAGACCCGGCCGCTGTACACATGGGTCATCGGGAAGGTCAGCGTCGCCTCGCTGACAAAATCCACCGTAAAGCCGCTGTCCGAAGCCTGCCGTGTGGTGGTCTCGCAGCATTGCTCGGTGCGAATGCCACTGATGATCAGCGTGGTGACGCCCATCTCCGTCAGGCGAGCAGCCAGTGGCGTACCGGCAAAGGCACTGTGGTAGCGCTTGTGGATTACCAACTGCGGATCGATCGACAACTCGCTCAATGCCCTGACGTTGCCCGATTGCATGGAGAAATGCCCCTGGTCTTCAACATGGAAGACTTGTACCACCGGGATGCCTTGCTGAACACAACCATCGATGAGGGCCTGTTGTTTTTCCAGGTAATCGGGCAGGTCATTTTCGGACCAGTAGGTTGAATGCCGGAACGAATGCTGGGCGTCGATCACGATCAGGGCTTTACGGCTCATGGATTGTCCTTGTGGCTTGTATCAGTGGCTGAACGATGCAGCCATGGTATGGGCAACACACTTCGCACGACAGACGCGCGACGGACTACTTCAGGACGGATTCGGACTTCCTACCGACCAGGACATGGCGCATCGGCTGCCAGGTTCGAAGCCATGGGCATACTCATCCGCCATGAGATTTTCCAAACGCTGATCGGTATGCGCTACAAACCCCAAGCGCCGATAGAACGGGGCATTCCACGGCACCTGCAGGAAAGTGGTCAGCGTCACCGCACGCAGGTGCCGAGCACGTGCATGGCCCATCGCCGTTTCCACCAACTTGCAGCCCCAGCCTTGGCCTTGCAGCGGCTGGGCCACCGACACTTCATGGATATGCAGGTCGTCACCGACAGACTCTGCGCTGAGGAAACCCTGGGGCTGGCCGCGTTCATCAACCACTACCCAACAGGTCATCAACGCGATCCACTGCCGATGGCGCTCGACGCTGATCGGCGCGGCATCCGCCAGCCAGCCCAGCCCCTCGATTACCCGGAACGCTTGGGCGGCAGAGCGCTCGATGGCGGGCAATAGTCCGGAATCCTCCATGCGCGCCAAGCGAATGTGAGCGGGCCGCTCAGCACCCACTCAAGGCCACCTGGGGCCGTTCGCCCGCGAAGAAAAACGGCCGCAGACGCACGCCCACGCTGTTGCCGATAAACGCTGCCACCAGCCACACCCAACCGTGCAGGCTGCCCGAAGCGATGCCGCTGAAATAGGCGCCGATGTTGCAGCCGTAGGCCAGGCGCGAACCATAACCGAGCATCAGGCCGCCGATCACCGCCGCAATCAACGAGCGCGCCGGAATATTCAGGCTGGGCGCGAAACGCCCGGCCAGGCCAGCAGCCAGCAGCGCGCCGAGGACAATGCCGATATCCATGACGCTGGTAATGTCTTCCCATACCGGCGCGGCCAGCGCCTTGGCATTGGCCGGCATCTGCCAGAACGCCCAGCTCGCCACATCCACGCCCAACCCACTCGCCACCTTGGCGCCCCATAGCGCGAACGCCGAGGTGATGCCCCACGGCCGCCCGGCCAGGGCCAGGGTGGCGTAGTTGAGCAACGCCAGGCCAATCGCGCCCCACACCAACGGCCACGGCCCACGCAGGAATCGGCGCAGGCCTTGATGCTCGCTTTGCACGCCTTGCTCAAGCTCGCCGTGACGGCGCTTTTCCAAGCGCACACTGACAAGCGCAATCAGTGCGAACAGCGCCAGGCTCAGGACCAATGCCGGCAGCACACCGAAGCTCTTGACGATGGAAACCGCCGGGAACGACGGCAGTGCAAACCACCAGTCGACATGGTGGGTGGCGATCAACGAGCCACAGATAAAGAACAACAGCGTCACCAGCATGCGCGCATTACCGCCGCCCACGGTGAACAAGGTGCCCGATGCACAACCGCCCCCCAGTTGCATGCCGATCCCGAAGATAAACGCCCCGAACACCACCGACACCCCGGCAGGCGCCACCAGCCCCACCACGGGCTGGCCGAACAGGCTGCCTGCGCCCAGCGCCGGGAAAAACAGCAGCACCGCTACCGCCAGCATCACCATCTGCGCACGCAAGCCGGCGCCACGCCGATCATTGATAAACACGCGCCAGGCCGAGGTGAAACCGAAGGCGGCATGGTAGAGGGTCAGGCCCAGGGCGGCGCCGACCACCAGCAACAGCACCTGGCGCGCGCCGACTGTGTTTTGCAGGAACAGGGCGCCCGCCACCAGGATGACAAAGGCTATCAGTGGCGCGATGGGCGTGCGCGCCGGAGGGAGGGAAACAGAGGTGCTCATGGGGATCTCGATGTATTTGAAGAAGGCCAGTATAGACCCTTAAGGTGCGGGTCCTATTTGAGGCTCAAGGAATTCCACGCTGCTTCGGCCAGCAGCTCACGGTACTCAAAGGGGCTCTTTTTGACCTTTGCCGACAGCCATGCACGCGAATAGCTTTCCGCCGCGCCGATGATCAACGAAGGGATAAGTTCTGCAGGCAAATGACTGAAATATTCCTTGCGCCCTTCCCCACTCATCCAGGCCTTCAACTGTTGGTTGCGCTGCTGGTTACGCGCAATCAGCTCGTCCTTGAACGGGCCGTTGGACACGGCGAAACGGCTCTGGAAAACAAACCGTGCCCACTCCGGCTGCGCGCTGACCCATTCAACATAGCTGTACACCAGGCCGACCACGCCAGCGTGGGCCGTATCCGCCGCTTGCAGGTAGCGATCACGCAAACTGGCCTGGTCTTCCAGCGCAGCGAAGAACAGCGCCGCCACCAAGCCCTCTTTATTGCCGAAGTGGTGATAGATAGCGCCGACGCTGGTATCACAGCGCGCACGGATGGTTTCGATATTGGTCGCTTCGATACCCGCCTCGTTAAAGCACGCCAGCGCTTCACGCAGGATGGTGCGTTTGAGGTCGCTGCGCCGGCCGGGAAAGGTGCGCTCGATAAGATCGATGGAGTGCATGGGGGGACGCCAAATAAAAACAGTTTATAGGTTGAGCGACCGCCAGAGAAAGCCTGGTTGACAGACCGGGAAACAACGGAATATTGTTCGGTTACAGAGTATTATTCTGCAAACCACTTCTGAGGATATTCCTATGAGCCAAGCCCTGAGCATGTTCAATAGCGTCGGCCCCGCCGCATTCAGCAACCTGGCGTGCCAAATGGCCCCTTACTTCAGCACGATCACGCCGCAAATCGCTGAGCTGAAGCCCAACCACGCGGTGGTCACCGTGCCGTTTCGCAAGGAAATCACCAATCACCTGGCTTCGGTGCACGCCATCGCGCTGTGCAACGCCGCCGAACTGGCTGGCGGCATGATGACCGACGCTTCGATTCCCCCAGGTGCACGCTGGATTCCCAAAGGCATGAACGTGGAATACCTGGCCAAGGCAAAAACCGATATCCGCGCCGTCGCCGACGGCAGCGCTATCGATTGGCAGACTGCTGGGGACAAGATCGTGCCGGTAGAGATCTTCGATGCGGGCGACATCAAGGTGTTCACCGCCCACATCACCATGAATGTGAAACTCGCTTAGGCGATCGGCCGGTCAGTGCCCCACCACCGCAGGCCCATTGGCAGACCGCCGTCCCGGCTTGAAACCATGGGCATGCGCCGTCCAGGCGATCAGCAACGCGAGGATGATCAATACCAGCATCGCCCAGGGAAACGCGGCCACGCTCCAGCGATCCAGCAGCAGCCCGCCGATCACGCCACTGCCGGCAATCGCACTGTTCCATGCCACTACGTTCAGTGACAGCGCCACATCCGCGCCGTCACCGGCGGCATCGGCCAGGGCGGTTTGCAGCAGGGTGGCGGCGCCACCAAAGCTCAGTCCCCATATCGCCACGCCGAGGTAGACCACTGCCGGCTGGCTGCCTAGCAGGCCGAACGCCACACAGATCGCCGCGAATGTTCCCAGGCTCGCCAACACGGTTTTGCGCAGCATCGGCTCGACCAAACGCGCCGTCAGCCATATACCCGCCAATGCGGCAACACCGAACACCAGCAGCACCAGGTCGACCCTGTCCGCCAAGCCAGCCCGCGCCACGAATGGCGCGATGTAGGTGTACAGAATGTTGTGGGCCAGCATCCAACTGATGACGACCGCCAGCACCGGGCGCACGCCGGGCGTGGTCAGCACTTTGCCAAGGGATACGCGCTGATGCGCAGGCTGTGGCGGGTAGTCAGGGACCTTCACCAGCACCCACACGATCAGCCCTAGCGTCAGCGCCGACATCAGGCCGAATGTGGTACGCCAACCCACCAGGCCACCGAGCCAGGTGCCCAGCGGCACACCCAGTGACAGCGCAATCGGCGTGCCGACCATCGCCAAGGCCAGGGCCTTGCCTTGTTGCTGTGGCGCTACCATGCGCCGCGCATAACCAGCCAGCAGGCTCCAGGCCAACCCTGCCGAAACGCCGGCAAAGAAGCGCGCCACCAGGGTCACGCCATAGTGGGATGACAGTGCGGTGATGGAATTGAACAGCAGGAAGCCGACGATGGTCAGCAGCAGCACGTTGCGCCGACGCCAGCCACGGGTGGCGATGGTCATGGGGATCACCGCCAGCACCGAGCCCAGCGCATAGGCGGTGACCATCTGCCCGGCCATGGACGGCGAAATGCCTAGGCCTGCGCTGATCAACGGCAACAGCCCGGCGGGCAGGGTTTCGGTGACGATGCAGATGAAACCGGTCATGGCCAGAGCGAGCAGCGCGCCGATGGGCAAGCGTTCAGACGACGCCGATAGGCTGAGTGAGGGTGTCATGGGAAACTCCTTGGCGGACTTAAATACTGATCGATACAAATGTTGCGCGACCTGGCATCGCATTGTCAACGACTTATGTATCGACTAGTATTTATCTCATCTCCCCAAGAGGATTGCCGTCATGGCGCAAATGGGCCGCCCCCGCAGCTTCGACCGAGAAGAGGCCGTTGAACAGGCCATGCACCTGTTCTGGCAGCACGGCTACGACGCCACCTCCCTTGCTCAACTCAAGACGGGCCTGGGTGGCGGCATTTCCGCACCGAGTTTCTACGCCGCGTTCGGCTCCAAGGAAGCACTGTTCGATGAGTGCGTGCAGCGCTACCTGGCAACCTACGCCCAGGTCACCGAATGCTTGTGGGATGAAAGTCTGCCGCCACGCCGGGCCGTCGAAACCGCATTGCGCCAGTCAGCGCGCATGCAATGCGACGACGCCCACCCCAAGGGCTGCATGGTGACACTGGGGGTGATGAGCGCGCCGAGCCCGGAGCATGCGCGGGTGGTGAACGCGCTGACCCAATCCCGGGCGCGAACCCGGGCGGGAATTGTCGCGTGTGTACAGCGGGCGATCCAGGCCGGCCAGTTGCCGGACACGCTGAATGTTGAGGCGATGGCGACCCTGTTCGATTGCTTCTTGCAGGGCGTGTCGATCCAGGCACGGGATAACACACCCCATGAGCAGATCGATGCGGCGATCAACCATCTGCTGTTGACCTGGGACATCGCGGCATCTACGGCAGCGCCCATTCGTCACGGCACGCCAGCGCTGTTGAAAACATCACAGCCGTAAGGAAGAACACGGTTGCACTATATATTTGCAGCGTTCGGCATCACGCGGGTGAAATCGAGGATGACGGTGAAGCGTTGTTGCTCGCGGATCACGTCAATCTGCCAGTTCAACTTTGCGCACAGTTGGCGCATCAACTGCAACCCAAGGCCATAGCCATAGTCGTCGGATTCCTGGCGCGGCTTGACCTCCCTGATGTGATTGGCAATCACCAGCCGAGGGTATTTGAAGCTGATATCTACTGCGCCCTCTTCGGCGTATTGCAGTGCATTGCGCAGGAAGTTGCCGATCACGATGCGGCACGCAGTAGGGGGCAGCCGGCAAGGTTCGTCGTGGATGTCGATGCTCAGCTCGATATCCCGGTTACCGATCAGGTAGCGGTGCTTCTCAATCAGTTCGCCGACCACTTCGCTCAAGTTAACGTCTTCCTCCGGCAGCGATTCGGCGTGCTCGCGACTCATCCACAGTAAGGTCTCGGCGATAAGCTGCATATTCAGCACGGAGCGTTCTATACGCTGCAAGGAGGGAGGCAGCACACCGCCGGATTGCAGGGCCAGCAGTTCGATATTGGCCTTGAGCACCGCCAATGGCGTTCGCAGTTCATGGCTGGTGTAGCGCAACAGGCGGCCTTCACGCTGGCTGGCGGCCTGCACTTGCTCGACACTTTTGGCCAGGGCATCGGCCAGCATATTGAACTCCTTGAAGTTGAAACCAGGCCGCCTGCTGGCCAGGGCATCAGGGTTTTTCAAGGTGCCGGACCATTGGACCAAACGTCCCAGCGGACGGACCAACCACCACACCAGCAAAGCGATGATGATCAGCGCCGGCACGAATACCGCCAGGCTGATGAACTTAACGCTCTCTATGACCTGATCAAAATAGGCGTCAGACAATGGCGTCTCGACCTCCCCCCCGGCCTCTTTATCGTGGTCGATGTCGTACATGTAGAGGGTTTTGCCGTCACCCAGGGGCTGTTCAAGGATGATCTGGAATGGCTCGTCGTCGTCATCGGAATAGAGATCGCCGAAGATATTCACCGCACCGAAGGACAGATTCGGCGGTGTATTGAGCAACTCACGGACGTCCTGCGGCAACGCCTCCTTGCCGATGACGCTGGTATAGAAATAATTGTGCGGAGTCGGTGTGGTCGGGTCCTGCTTGTAGTGCCTGACAAAATACTGGGCTTCCTCTTCCATCATCGCGCTGGCGGTATAGAACAAGCCGCGCACGGTAAATTCAGGCAGCAGCCTGCTGTAGATCACCAGCACCACCGCAATCAGACACAGGAAACTCCCGCTGATCACCCATTTCAAGCTCAGGCCGTTACGCATGGGCTTTCACCTGAATGCCGACACCCGGCAGGGTATGGATCAACGGCCGGCCGAAGGGTTTGTCTACCGCCTTACGCAGCCGATGCATGTGTACTTTGAGCGTATTGCTGTCAGGTGGCTCATCGCCCCAGATCTTCGCTTCCAGGCGTTCTCGGGGAACGGGTTGGGGACTTGCGCGCATCAGGCTTTCCAACAAGGTCCAGCAAATGGGTGACAAATGCAGCTCCTGCCCCGCGCGGCTGACTTTGCGGGTGGTCAGTTCCATCACCAGATCATCTACTTGCAGGCGACTGGTCTGACCGCTGCGGCGCAGGCTCAGTGCGCGAATCCTGGCCAGCAGTTCAGCCAGCTCGAACGGCTTGACCAGGTAGTCGTCGGCGCCCGCAGCAAAACTGGCGAGCTTGTCCGATAAGGCGTCCAGCGAGGTCAGCATCAGGATGGGGGTCTGAATGCCTTGCTGACGCAACCGCTCGCATAATTGCTGGCCGTCCAGTCGCGGCAGCATGATATCCAGGAGAATCACGTCGTAATGCTGGTTGAGGGCCAGGTTGAGCCCGGTCTGGCCGTTAGTGACGTGGTCGCAGACGATGCCGCTGATCTCCAGGTACTCGATGACGGTGGTGGCCAGATCCAGGTTGTCCTCGACCAACAGCAAGTGGATATGCACGGAAAAAACCTCGGACAGGGAGTGCGCAGAGGTTTGAAGGATAACGGAAGTCGAGCGGTTCCCTACGGGTGTTTACCTGACGTTAACCCAGCGCTGATTAAGCTGGAGTTCCTCTAGTCCAGAGCTCGTCATCGCCATGAACCTGTCTTCGATGATCAAAGGCGTCCTGCTAGCCTTGATTTTCCTCACACTGCTGCTCGGTTGCCTGCCACCACAAGCTCAGCGGATGCGTATGGGAGGCAATAGCTGGTTTCCGATTGGCCACAACATCGAGCACTCAGGGTCGTGGTATGTCACCCGTGCATGCTGACGACGTCGACGCCAGCTATGCCAACCAGTTGGTCGCCTGTGTGGTGCTGATTGTTTGTGTGTCGGTTGCGGTGGGTATCTATATCGCGCGCTTGAATGCCCATGTTGATAAGCAACGCGAGCTGGCGTCGGTATACCTGCACGAATGTCACAATGGGCGCGGGGGCTTTATTGTCTACCCTGATGGCAGGCGCAGCGCAGACGACTGCTACACCGCCACAGGGGGTAAATCGACGGATGCCGACGAGCCACAGGATCTTCCTGGCTTGCTTGGGGCTCAATAGCGTTGAATTCATCTGACCCTGCGTTGAATCCACGCAGGCTTTTGACGGTAGAATCGCTGCGAATCGAGCTCCACCAAGGATAGGAAAGCAATGTATTTCAATCTCATCACTCTGCTCACGCTCACATTGCTCACTGGTTGTGCAGCAATCCCTTACGAAAAGCCGCAAGACCAGTTGAGCATCCAGAAAGACTTGTCATTAAAACCTGAAGAAATTGTCACAATGACCCAGGTGAATTGGTGCGCCTACGCCTATGGTGAACTGACGCCTTGCCATCCTCAGGAAGCGCTGGGGGTTCAGACTCGGACAAAATTGATATTGGCCAGTTACGACAAGCCCCACTACAAAACAATTTTTGAAGTACAAGCCAGCGATGTCATGTGCGCGCACCTACAAACGCCGGTAGACACCACTCCAAATCTGTTTTTGTTCGCGCAACACTACGCCGTGCAGATTTGGCCAGTAGAGCCGAGTTTTAAACCGGATATAGCGAAGAAAAAACTCATCGTGGACACCATGCTCCAACCAGGAAAGCGAACCTTAGTGGGCACTGAAAAGGATTATGTAAAGGCCACGGGGCATGGGAGAGCAAGCATGACGATGACCGCTATCGTAAACCTGGTTAATCCTTGTACGCTTTGAAACCAAAAAGGTTGGAAGGTCCCTCCCGGCGCCTCATGCGTTAGCGTATAGAACGAGGACAGTGACGGCTGGGTATCGAGATCGACGAGTACGAAGACCCGCGTCGGCGCAGAACGCGCCTGGATTGGCGCTAACTGTGGTTTTACCCGGCCCGCGTTTGGTTGAAACGACTGCAGCGACTTTCATTGGCCTTACCTCTGAATCGAAGGATTAAAGATGGCGTCATGGGAATCGCGCTAAGCGTTTGGATTGCTGGGTCAAATCCCAGGCAAAAAAAAGCCTGTATCTCTACAGGCTTTTCTCTATCTGGCTCCACGACCTGGACTCGAACCAGGGACCCAATGATTAACAGTCATTTGCTCTACCAACTGAGCTATCGCGGAATGCGCCGTATGTTACTGATTAAAAAGAAGAAGTCAAGCGTTCCCTGACGTTCGTCGCAATTAACTCCCATGACCGCTTGAGAACCCCGGCTCCAGGGCCAAATCCAGCCAGGCCCGCGCCGCAGGTGGCAGGTGGGCACTGGCGCGCCAGGCCAGGGCGATGTGCCAGTCGGTGTGGGGTTCGTCCAGGTGGAGCAAGGCGATGCCGGCGTGTTGATGCTTGTGCGCCAGCATGCGTGGCAGAAAGGCAACGCCTAGGCCGGCGGCGACCAGGTCGACGATAAAGTCGATCTGCCCGCTGCGGGCGGTGACTTTGGGGGTCACGCCCTTGCGCTCGCAAGCGCTGAGGATCTTGGCGTTGAGGGCGAAGCCGGCTTCGAACAGGATAAATGGCGAGTCCGCCAGGTCGGTAAAGTCGATGCGCTTGCGATGCGCCAACGGGTGACTGATAGGCAGCACGGCGATCAGGGGTTCGTTGCGTACTGGCTGGTAGTCGAAGCCTTCATCTACCGGCAACAGCAGGGCCGCGAGGTCGACCTCCCCCGCCTCCAGGCATTCACGCAGTTTTTTACTGCCGTATTCGGTCAGTTCGATATCGATGTCCGGGTAACGGCTGCGGTAAGCGGCAAACATAGCGGCAAACAACACGCCACATCCTACGGGCGGCAGGCCAATGCGTAGCACACCACGCTTGAGGCCGCGCAGGTCATTGATTTCAGCCACCAGGTCGTTGCGTTCGGCGAGTATCACCAGGGCGCGGCGGTAGGCAATTTCACCGGCAGCGGTAAGTTCGTTCTTATGGCCGAGGCGATTAAGCAGCGGCGTGCCCAGCTCGTCCTCCAAGGTCTTGACCGCCTTGCTGACGGTGGACTGGGTCAGCGCCACCGTATCGGCCGCCTGGGAAAAGCCGCCCTGGCGCACCACCTCGACAAACGCACGCAAGGTTCGCAGGTTCATCAGTATTCCCTTTGCGACTGGATAGCAGCGATAAAAGTTGTTTTTATCATGTCACAACTTTGCTTATGGTGTAGCACTTTGCCCTGTGGAGACACCGTAGATGATCATCTCGTCCGCTTCCGACTACCGCGCTGCAGCCAAGCGCAAGTTGCCGCGCTTTCTGTTCGACTACATCGACGGCGGCGCCTATGCCGAGCACACGCTGCGCGCCAATAGTTCGGACCTGGCCGAGATCAGCCTGCGCCAGCGCATCCTGCGCAATGTCGACAACCTGAGCCTGAGCACCGAGCTGTTCGGCACTGAACTGGCGATGCCGGTAATCCTCAGCCCGGTGGGCCTGACCGGCATGTATGTGCGGCGCGGGGAAGTGCAAGCGGCCAAGGCGGCGGCCAATAAAAACATTCCCTTCTGCCTGTCGACGGTATCGGTGTGCTCGATTGAAGAAGTGGCCTCGCAAAGCCCGCAGTCGATCTGGTTCCAACTGTATGTGCTCAAGGACCGCGGCTTTATGCGCAACGCGCTGGAGCGGGCGCAGGCGGCTGGAGTCACCACGCTGGTGTTCACTGTGGATATGCCGACACCCGGCGCGCGCTACCGCGATGCTCACTCGGGCATGTCCGGCCCATACGCGGCGCAACGGCGCATGTTGCAAGCGATCACCAAACCGCAATGGGCCTTCGATGTAGGCCTGATGGGTCGCCCCCACGACCTGGGCAATATCTCCAAGTACCTGGGCAAACCCACCCACCTGGAAGATTACATCGGCTGGCTCGCCAACAACTTCGACCCGTCGATCAGCTGGAAAGACCTGGAATGGATCCGCGAGTTCTGGAAAGGCCCGATGATCATCAAGGGCATCCTCGACCCACAGGATGCCAAGGATGCGGTGAGTTTCGGCGCCGACGGTATCGTGGTCTCCAACCATGGCGGCCGCCAACTCGACGGCGTGCTGTCCACGGCCAAGGCGTTGCCGCCGATTGCCGAAGCCGTGGGCGACGACCTGACCGTGCTGGTGGACTCCGGCATTCGCTCCGGGCTCGACGTGGTGCGCATGCTCGCCCTGGGTGCCAAGGCATGCCTGCTCGGGCGTGCCGCCGCCTATGCACTGGCCGCCGAGGGCCAGCACGGGGTGGAGAACCTGCTGGATATCTTCGCCAAGGAAATGCGCGTGGCGATGACCCTGACCGGGGTTACTTCAATCGCACAGATCGATCGCAGCACCCTGGTCTAGCCTTGCTGCTCGGCGATACCTCTCGACCTTAACGTATGCCTGGATTTTATCGTGATGGGAGCCGTGCTGTATTTGCGGCTCAATCCAGATATTTTTTATTTTCGGCAAACAACCTGACCCGCAAAGAGTAAAACTGAGCAAGCGGTAGCAACTCTAGCTCCAACCAGCCAAATAACTGGCGCCATTGTTTTCCAGACTTTTCTGACATTAAATACAGTCGATTGATTTATAAGGAGTTTTGTTGACTGCATAAACTTGGCACGAATCTCGCTCTAATACTCTTCAAGCAGGTTGGGCGATGACAAGACGTGCGGCAGTGCCCCGGGGTTATAACCCGAGGCAAAGCGGTTTAAACTGTTTCCAATGTTTTACGGTACTGAAGGAACAGTAAGACGCTTGGCGTTCGCCACTCTCATCCCGCCTGTAAGACAGCCAAGTGCTTAGAGGCCATTCGTTTATGAAAACACCCACCCAGACCAACGCAATTGACTTCGACAGTGCCAAATTGCAGCGCCTGGGATTGGGTCAGCCTTCCCTTCGCCCACGTCGCCCTGCAACACTCACCGAACTTCGCCAGCAATTGAGCCAGCAGCTGCAAACCAGCCTTGAGCCGGAGCGTATCCTCAGTCTGTTCTTTCGCGAAATACAGCGCTTGGTACCACTGGATGCGTTGCAATATCGCCATGCCGCCAGCGACCTGCGCCTGGAGTTCGGCCATCGTGGCCACCATTCGGTGAGCTACACCTTGAGCCACGAGGGCGAGCACTTGGGCGAACTGGTATTGCGCCGTAACCAACGCCTGATCGAAGAGGAGCTGAACCAGCTCGAGGCGCTGTTGGTAACGTTGCTTTACCCGATGCGCAACGCCCTGCTCTACCGCGCCGCCACCCGCAGCGCCCTGCGTGACCCGCTGACCGAAACCGGCAACCGCGTCGCCATGGACCAGACCCTGCAACGGGAAATCGACATGGCCAGACGGCACCTGCACCCTCTGTCGTTGCTGATGCTGGACATCGACCATTTCAAAAAAATCAATGACACCCATGGTCACGCCGCAGGCGACAGCGTGCTGCGCGCCGTGGCCGGGGCGATCAAGCGCCAGTTGCGTAACGTGGACATGGTGTTCCGCTTTGGCGGGGAAGAGTTTCTGATCCTGCTGTCCAACACCGGTCGCGAGGCCGCGAGGATGGTCGGTGAACGCCTGCGCCAGGCGGCACAAGCCCAGGACTACTGGGTGGAGGGCACGCGGATCGAATTGACGGTGAGCCTGGGCTGCTCGACGCTATTGGCGGCCGAGTCGGCTGAAAGCTTGCTGCGCCGGGCAGACAACGCGTTGTACGTGGCCAAGCGCGAAGGCCGTAACCGCTTGGCAATGGCGGGGTAAGCCCCCGCCATCGCACTTACCTCACGCCTCGCTGGCGACGCGCATTGGGCGCTCGCGAACCGCCGCCTTGTCTTGGTCTTTCTGCGCGTTCTCCAGGCGCATGCAGCTTTCCAGGAACAGGTACATGTAGTCATAGCTCTTGCACACCGCCTGGCGCAGCTCTTCCTGGAGCGCCTTGCTCGGGTTGGTGCCGGCCAGGGTGCAGATGATTTCCAGGGCTTCCCACGGGTGGGCATCGTCGTACTGGGCGTGCATCTTGAGCCACTTCATCGCGCGCTTGCGATCTTCCTCAGGGAAGGCGGCAGCATACACACCGGTCGAGCAGACCACGGCGGACCACTCCCCAGTCGCCCCCTCGATCGCGTAGTTGGTGGCGGCAATCGCGACGATCAACGGATCGGCCGAACTGGTGTGCCAGCACCAATGGCTCAGTGCGTGCAGTTCCGGCGGTACGTCCTGCGCCTGCAGTTCTTCCAGGCTGACGCCGTGGGCACGCGCCCAGTGCACCCAATAATCGGCATGGTTGAGTTCCACACGGATATTGCGCATCAGCCAACGTCGTGCCATGTCCTCCCCCGGGTGGCGGGCAAACTTGGTCTTGGTCAGGTTCTGCGCCATGTACAAGGCAAACTGTTCGACCACCGGCCAACCACCAATGAGGTAGTGGCGCATGGTCTGGGCGCTGAGGGCGTTGTCGCGCATGCGCTGATACAGTTCGTGCTCGACAACCCGGCGCTTGCTCTCGCTACAGGCCTGGATCAATTGCTGCGCCCAGGCGGGGTAACTCGAGGCTTCCATAAGCGGGCCGGTTCTGTTGAAGGTGTCGATCACTGTAGGGCTCCTTTTAAGTGTGATTGTACAGACCAGCAAATGTTTCAGCGGAAAGTGCCGGGCGCCTTGAATAACAGTGGCTGCGGTCGCGCAGGTCGACACTGCAAGCTATCAAAGGTAAACAACTGCGGGCGTTCAATCAGGTAGCCCTGAGCGTAATCCACACCGATCTCAAGCAACGCCTGTTCGATCTGGGGTGTTTCAACAAACTCGGCAATCGTACGCTTACCCATGACGTGGTT
>Ga0160440_100335_pt1 | contig 21951 bp, 20 predicted proteins | sample HID1971I_E1MG_FD_108277 | JGI IMG/M metagenome (GOLD analysis project Ga0160440, IMG submission 108277) | Enriched millipede-associated microbial communities from UW Madison campus, WI, USA - HID1971I_E1 MG | ecosystem: Host-associated > Arthropoda: Insects > Digestive system > Unclassified ... | reverse complement strand
GTGTCCACCAGAAGCGTCGGATTATCGATGAGGTAATACGGCGTTTGGATCATTGTTGAGAGCCTGCGACGGTGCCTGCCAAAAAAGGACACGCATTGTGCCCGCACTTGGAACAGATCGAAAGGTTAGCGGGCGGATTTTGCGCGCCGTGTTCAAGCATAGGGCCTGAGTGTGACCGTTCGTTGGGAGGAGGGCGGTACTACCCATCAAGTTAACGTTCGCGTATCGAAGCATGAACATGAGCAGATCTTGTGATGATCTATAGAATAATGAGTTTGTCTCATTATCACCCTCTGCCGACAATGGCTGCCATCAATAACGACATTGGAGCTTTAGGTCATGGCAGTCGCTCATTCCCTCGGATTTCCGCGCATTGGACGCGACCGTGAACTGAAAAAAGCGCAGGAAGCGTTCTGGAAAGGCGAGCTCGACGAGGCCGGCCTGCGTGCCGTGGGCCGTGACTTGCGCAAGACCCATTGGGAGCTGCAAAAACAGGCAGGCATCGAATTGCTGCCCGCCGGTGATTTCGCCTGGTACGACCAGGTGCTGACCCACTCGCTGATGTTCGGCGTGATCCCCGAGCGCTTCCGCCCGGCCGATGGCCAGGCCACCTTGCATACCCTTTTCGCCATGGCCCGTGGGGTCAGTGACAGCTGCTGCGGCGGTGCCCACGCCCAGGAGATGACCAAGTGGTTCGACACCAACTATCACTACCTGGTGCCAGAGTTCAGCGCCGACCAGCAGTTCCACCTGGGTTGGGACCAGTTGTTCGAAGAGGTCAAGCAAGCCCGTGACCTCGGCCACACCGTCAAGCCAGTCGTACTCGGCCCGCTGACCTACCTGTGGCTGGGCAAAGCCAAGGGTGGCGATTTCGACAAGCTTGACCTGCTCGAGCGCCTGCTGCCGCTGTACGGCCAGATCTTCCAGCGCCTGGCGGACCTGGGCGTGGAGTGGGTGCAGATCGACGAGCCGATCCTGGTGCTCGATTTACCCCAGGAATGGAAGAACGCGTTTGAGCGTGCCTACAACCTGATCCAGCGTGACCCGCTGAAAAAACTGGTGGCGACCTACTTCGGTGGCCTGGAAGAGAACCTCGGTTTGGCCGCCAACCTGCCAGTGGACGGCCTGCACATCGACCTGGTGCGAGCGCCGGACCAGTACCCGACTATCCTCGACCGCCTGCCGGCTTATAAAGTGTTGTCCCTAGGCGTAGTCAATGGCCGCAACGTTTGGCGCTGCGACCTGGAAAAAGCCTTGGCCACCTTGCAGCATGCCCACGAGAAATTGGGTGATCGCCTGTGGGTTGCGCCGTCCTGTTCGCTGCTGCACAGCCCTGTAGACCTTGGCCGTGAGGACCAGCTGGATGCCGAGCTGAAAAGCTGGCTGGCCTTTGCTGTTCAGAAGTGCGAAGAGGTGGCGGTGCTGGCCCAGGCTATTGACCAGCCCGAAGCCCCCAACGTACTTGTCGCCCTGGCCGAAAGCCGAGCCGTACAGGTTGCCCGCGCTGCTTCGCCACGGATCCATAAGCCTGCCGTTCAAGCCCGTGTCGCCGCCATCACCGCCCAAGACAGCCAGCGTCAGTCGCCGTTTGCCCAACGCATTGCGAAACAGCGGGCCGGCCTGGACCTGCCGCTGTTCCCAACCACCACCATCGGTTCATTCCCGCAAACTGCGTCGATCCGCCTGGCACGCCAGTCTTACAAGGCCGGCAAGTTGAGCGAAGCCGAATACATCGAGGCCATGCAGAGTGAGATCAAGCACGCCGTCGAGGTTCAGGAAAACCTCGGGCTGGACGTGCTGGTGCACGGTGAAGCCGAGCGTAACGACATGGTCGAGTACTTCGCCGAACAACTGGATGGCTACGCGTTCACCCGTTTCGGCTGGGTGCAGAGCTATGGTTCGCGCTGTGTGAAACCGGCGGTAATTGTGGGTGATCTGAGCCGCCCGAAGGCCATGACGGTGGAGTGGATCCGCTACGCCCAGGGCCTGACCGGCAAAGTGATGAAGGGCATGCTGACTGGCCCGGTGACGATGCTGATGTGGTCGTTCCCAAGGGAAGACGTGAGCCGCGAAGTGCAGGCCCGGCAACTGGCCCTGGCGATTCGTGACGAAGTGCTGGACTTGGAAGCGGCCGGGATCAAGATCGTGCAGATCGATGAGGCCGCGTTCCGTGAAGGCTTGCCGTTGCGCCAGGCGCAGTGGCAGCACTACCTTGACTGGGCCACCGAGGTGTTCCGCCTGTGCGCCTGTGGTGTGCGAGACGAAACCCAAATCCACACCCACATGTGCTACAGCGAGTTCAATGATGTAATCGAGTCCATCGCGGCAATGGACGCCGACGTGATTACCATCGAAACCTCGCGTTCGGACATGGAGCTGCTTGACGCATTCGAAGCCTTCGCTTACCCGAATGAAATCGGGCCGGGGGTGTATGACATTCACTCGCCACGGGTGCCGGATGCGTCGGAGATGGCCAACTTATTGCGCAAGGCCGCCAAGCGGATTCCGGCAGAGCGCTTGTGGGTCAACCCCGATTGCGGGTTGAAGACCCGGGGTTGGCCTGAGACCGAAGCGGCGCTTGTTCACATGGTCACTGCAGCCCGCCAACTGCGTGCCGAATTGGCCTGACACAGTCTATAAAATGTGGGAGGGGGCTTGCCCCCGATGACGGAGTTTCAGTACCAAATCCATTGGCTGATCCAACGCTATCGGGAGCAAGCCCCCTCCCACATTTTGAGCCGCGTCAGGTCAGAGATATTTGAGCCAGGCAATGTCGCGCCGACGCCCTTTGAGCCCGGCAAACCAGCGCACGGGCGGGTACAACGCCAGCGGCAGCAACAGCGCGGCCAGCCACACCGTGCCGATGCTGTCGAAGCCGAAATAATTGCCGTGGTTGAGCCCAAGCAACGCAGCACAGGCCACATACAGTATTTTCAGCACATACAGGTGTAACAGGTAGAAGAACATCGGCGCGGCGCCAAACACGGCCAGTACACCGATCCAGCGTTTATGCCCGACACGTTCGAACGCCAGCAACACCAACAAACCGATGCCCAGCGTCAGTGCCAGGAACAACAGCGAAGGCGGGTACTTGGTGATGTTGAAGAAACTCATCAGTGTCTGCACGCCGCTGTCATACGCCTGCCAAGGCTTGTCGCCGTACCCGTTGAGCATTCGCAACAGCACAAACCCCACCAGCGCGCCGATTCCCGCCGTCAGCAAATAACGCTGGCGCCTGGCCGGCGGTGTGACATTGGCAAACCAGGGGCCGACGCCGTAGCCCAGGGCAATCACGCCGATCCACGGCAACACCGGGTAGGTCACGCGCAGCCGCAGGTTTTCAGACACCTGGATCCAACTGCGTTCATGCAGGATCGACCACAGCGCCTGCGACGTCGATCCCGGGGCCAAGTGCACTGCATCGAGCAAGTTATGCCCGGCAATGATCACCAGGGCCAAGCTGATCAGCAACGCACGCGGCAACCACACCAGGGCGGCGAGGGCGATCATGCTCACGCCGATTGCCCAGATCACCTGCATATAGATCACCGTGGGCGGCAACTGGAAGGTCCAGGCGAAGTTGACCAGGGTGAACTCCAGCACCACCAAAAACAGCCCGCGCTTGAACAGAAACGCCGACACGTCGCGCCGGCCCTGGTATTTCTGGCCATACAGCCAAGCCGACAAGCCGGTGAGCAGCACAAACACCGGCGCGCATAGATGGGCCAGGGTGCGGCTGACAAACAGCGCAGGCTCGGTGCTGTCGATGCTCATCGGGTCGCTGACCTGGCGATGCAACAGGAAGGTTTCGCGCACATGGTCCAGTAGCATGAACAGGATCACCAGGCCGCGCAGGGCGTCGATGGACTGCAGGCGTTGGCGTAAGGTAGTAGCGTCAGTCATAAGTGGGAATCACAAGCGGGCAAATAATTGACGTTATCCTATAACATTTGAGGCGCATGATGATCAGCATAAAGACGCAATCAGCCGAGGCCGTGATCGAATTCTGGAAACAGGCGGGGCCCAAGCGTTGGTTCGCCAAGGACGATGGCTTCGACACAACCTTTCGCGACACCTTCTATACCACCCATATGCAGGCCGCACGGCGCGAACTGGAAGATTGGCTGACCTGCGCCGACGGTGCGCTCGCGTTATTGATCCTGCTGGACCAGTACCCGCGTAACGCCTTTCGCGGCACCGCGCATATGTTCGCCACCGACCCGCTGGCACGCCTGTATGCACATCAGATGGTGGACGCCGGGCTGGATCAACAGATCGAACCCCAGTTGCGTGCGTTCTGTTATTTGCCGTTTGAACACTCGGAAGATCCGCAGGACCAGCAACGCTCGCTGACGCTCAACCAGCAGTTGGATGCCAATACCTACCACTGGGCCAAGGAACACGCCGTTATCATTGAGCGGTTCGGGCGCTTTCCTCATCGTAATGCGGTGTTGGGCAGGGCTACGACAGCCGCAGAACAGGCGTTTCTGGATGAAGGAGGGTTTGCGGGGTAGGCGTATCAGGGGCACCTGCCTATCCGCGTGTCCCTTTTCATAGAGCTTATCCATTCCAATGGCCCGGCATCGGTTTGAGTCTATGCGATAAGCCGTCCACCTCATTGAAGTGCATAATTGTTATTTGAGGAATTGGCCTACAAAGTTTTGGGCTGAATCCCATATCTTGCCTGCTTGTAAAGTTTTCCTGCATGTTCAAGTATTACTACTGACTTGTCATCCTCAACATGGATAGGTAGATGCATGAACAGTTACTCGGATATTCGAAAGATTTTCGCGGCGGGTGAGCCTTTTTGGGATCGCACACAAAAAGCAGGAATGAGCGGAGTTGTCGCTGAGCATAAAGGTGATGGGTTAATGGAGGCCACGGATAGGACGTTCATTAATATGTGCTCCTACTCGTATCTTGGCCTGGATTCGAATCCGAACATATTGGAAGGCGGTCTATCGGCGTTACGAGATGCCGGGGTGCTGAACTCTTCAACGTCCAGGGTCAGAATTAAACTGCCATTATTGGAGGATGTGGAATCATCCCTTTCCGAGTTGTTTTCTGTTAATGCGTTGACCACATCATCGTGTGCCGCGGCCGCTTGCGCTGTACTGCCATTATTGGCCGCAGGCTTTTTTACCGAGGGTCAATCGCCCTTAATGGTATTTGATCGGTCGGCGCACTTCTGCTTGAACCTGATGAAACCCATTTGTGCAGATGAAACACAGGTGCTGACGTCTCCTCATAACGATCTGAACTTTCTGGAGGATTGCTGCAAAAAAAATCCACGCGTTGCTTATATTGCAGATGGTGTGTACAGCACGGGAGGGGTGGCCAAAATCAAGGACCTGATGGGTCTGCAAGACAAGTATGGCCTGTTTGTCTTGTATGATGAAGCCCATGGCTTGTCCATCAAGGGCAAAAAAGGGCGTGGCGTTGTCCTTGAGGCAATGGGCGGGTTGAATGCTAATACGATGATCATTGCGTCACTGAATAAAGGGTTTGGTGGCTCTGGTGGCGCTATCTTCTTTGAAAAATCGATTAACAGTTCAAGGCTGTTATGCTTTGGGGGGCCTCTCTCGTGGTCTCAGCGAATCAATACGGCGGGGCTGGGCGCCATATTAGCGTCGATTAAAATACATGCATCGAGTGAGATAGGTATTCTGCAAGATAGGTTGGCGAGAAATATAAACAGGTTTGATCAACTTGTACCGAGTGCCGCCATCGGCGACGGGCTTCCAATACGCTTGATCCCGATGGTCGACGAAGTTCACGCCATTTCCGCTGCGGCAGCCTTGATGCACGAAGGCTTTTACACGTCTCCTTTATTTTATCCGGTGGTCGCCAGGGATTCGCCCGGCTTGCGAATCATGTTGCGGGCCAATCTTCGGGACGCTGACCTTGTGCGGTTTTGTAGCGCGGTCAACTCAGTGCTCTAGGTTTCAGTGTAGGTCAAATGTATCTGGAGAATGTAAAGTGCAGCCAAGTACAAGGATGCTGATGTTAGCCTGCAGTACGACAATGATGGCGCAATCGGGCGTGACTCTCTACTTACCGGCCATGCCTTATATTGCTACAGCGCTGAGTATGAGTGAGGCTGAAGGGTACAATTCCCTGCTGATGTATTTGGGTGGCGCTGTGGCTCCAATTATACTGGCTGCCCCAATTATTCGAATGTTTGGCCGTTCAGCCGTTCTACTAGGGTTTTGCGGCCTGTTTTTTAGCGCAAGTCTTTTGTCCGCATGGGCGTGTGACGACACGAGTTTCTACCTTTCCAGGCTGCTTCAGGGCTTTGGAGCTGGCGGCGCTGCTTTGATCGCGCGGGCCTTGTTGTCTGAAACCTTTTCGGGGGCGCGCTTGGCGAGAAGTTTGTCACTATTGTCCTATGCCTTTGTTTTTGCATTGATGGTAGGGCAAGTCGCAGGTGGCTCCTTGGTTGCATTTTTTCGCTGGGAAGCGGTTGCCGTTGTCATGGCCTTTGGTGCGTTTGTCTCGGCTGCCTTGGTGTTACCTGCAAGGCAAGCATTGTCTGAACTTGATACCGACAGCAGGCGGCGGGTAAGAGGCTCAGGTTACGCCTGCCTAAGCCAGCCCTCGTTTTATATGCCCGTCTTAGTCGGTGGGTGTGGCTACGGAGTGTTTGTCGTATATCAGGGGGTGGGCGTTTATGTCTTTGATCGGCTTCTGGGGTGGGGGAGCACTCAATACGGGATGTTGGGCGTATGGCTGGGGTTGGCTTACTTCCTCGGGGCGCTGACGGCAAGGCATGCACTGAAATCGATGAGCGTTCATGCGCTCTCAATGGTGGGCGTCAGTGTGCTGGCTGTCGCGATCGTGCTGTTTTTATTAACGACCTTGAAGTACATGGATCGACACAGTGCGATCGCAGCGTATTTTGCAGTGTGGTATGCCCAGGCGCTGATGTATCCCTGCGTTGCGTCTATGGCGGTAAAAAAATACCCAGGTATAGAGTCAATGATGCTGTTTAGTTTTTTACAGCAGTTGGTCGCACTATTGTTTGGAGCGTTGGCGTCACTGGCCATTCCTTTTGGAATGCACATTGTGGCACTGCTGGCCCTTGGTCTAGGGAGCTTGGGTGTGGTGATGATGATTCTACTGTCAATAAAAAGGATTTGATATGGATAGGCTGGCTAGAAGTTGGTTGTGTATCCCTGCCTTAAAGGATGGGCTTGAAGAGAAGATTGCCCAATCTGTGGCGGATATCGTGCTGTTAGACTTGGAAGATTCCATACCCGAAAGCAAGAAGCAGGTCGCCCGCGAAAGGCTTTTATCGTTCGAGAGTGACATCTGGCGCCAGTACGATCTCGCCATCAGGGTGAATGCGCTATCCAGGCCGGAAGGTGTCAGGGATTTGGTGTTTTTAATGGATAACAATATTGTTCCCAAGTACTTGGTCATTCCCAAGGTGGAGTCTCCCGGTGAATTACGCATCCTGGGTGAGTTGATATCGGTTACCGGCGCGCATACGAAGATCTTTGGAATTGTTGAAACGTTAAAAGGTTTGCGCGGCATTGATGCAATTATTAATGACTCCGTTAACCTGTGCGGTGTGATTTTGGGCAGCGCAGATTTATCCGCTGAAATCAGCTTTCGTATTTCTAAAACTGCACTGATGCAAATAAAGTGTGAGGTGGCGCTGGCGGCGCTGAGTGCAGGCTTGAAAGTGATTGATACGCCTTGCTTTAACTTGAGTTGTAAAAAGCAACTGGCGGATGAAATTGAGTCGGTCAAGGCGCTCGGGTATTCGGGGAAAATTGCAATTCATCCTGCGCAGGTTGGATTGATCAATACATTGTTTTCGCCTACGCAAGAAGAACTGAGAAAGGCCAACGCTATTATTGCCAGTCTGAACGCGTCCGAGTTGCCTACTGCTATAGCCTCTGTCGGTGGGGAGATGGTTGGGCCGCCCTTCGAGCATTTGGCGAAAAAGCTGCTTGCCACTCATCAACTGGTGTTGCGCAAAGATAATAAGGGGGTTGTATGAGTGTCGAGGGTGATCACTATAAAGCATTAAGCAAGTTGGTTGAGATTTCGCCTGGGCGTTATCGCGAGGATCATGGGCTCAGTTTTGCTGATTTTGAGATAGGCGATGTTTATGAACATAGGCCAGGGCGAACAATTACGGAAACGGACAATATGTGGATGTCCTTGGTCTGTATGAATGATCACCCGCTGCACATTAATTCGGAATATGCAGGGGGCACGGAATTTGGTGCTGTTCTGGTGTCCAGTCTTGTCACATTTTCGATAGTGGGAGGGATGAGCTTAGCCAGCACTAGTAACAAAGGCATTGCAAACCTTGGGTGGGATAAGGTGCGGCTTTTGGCGCCGGTATTTGTGGGGGAGACGATCTATGCCGAAAGCGAGGTCATTGCGAAACGCCGTTCTGAAAGCAGGCCTGGGCAAGGGATTGTTACGGTAAAGACCAAAGGGGTGAAGGCTTCAGGAGAGATATTCCTGTCCTGTGAGCGTAGTTTTTTAATTGAGATCTAATCGCCATGCCAAGAGGTCGATATGGACGTTCTGACTGATACGGCTATACATCATGTGCTCAGTATGAGTGAGGCCATTAGTGCATTGTACGCAGGTTATACCTGCTATGACGGGGCGGATCATAATCCGCCTCGGACTTTGCTAAGAGTAGGTGAGCAAGGCGCCACATTTGGTGTAATGCCTTACTATTCCATGCGCGATAATTTATTTATCGTAAAGGTGGTTTCCCATCATGTGTTTAATAGGCGCAGAGGACGCAAGTCCATTAATGGGCTTATTGTCGTTCAAGATGGCGCAACGGGGGAGGTGAAAGCGCAACTTGACGCCGCCACTATTACCGCACTGCGCACGGGAGCCACTGCGGGGCTCGCGACCGATCTGCTGGCCCGCAAGAACTCGAAAACACTTGCTGTTATTGGCACCGGAGACCAGGCCGCCGCCGCACTTGATGCGGTGTTATGCGTAAGAGATATCGGACGCGTGGCTGTGTATTCCCGTAGTAAGGACAATGTAGGGAACTTTATCGATCATGCGACTGAAAAGTATGGGCGCCGCGTGGTATTCCATGGTTGCGAGGATGCACGCGCCGCGCTTTGTGGTGCTGACATAGTGTGTACCGCTACAACCTGTGCTGAGCCGCTATTTTCTGCAGATGATGTTGCGCAGGGCGTGCATGTGAACGCTATAGGCAAGCACACCCCAGTGTCTCGTGAGTTTCCACTTGAGCTTGTGCCCCGCTCGATACTGCTGGTTGAGGATAGAGAGGCGGCTATCAGAGAAGCGGGAGGTTATCACCGTCATGCGATTTCGATTCCTGAAATGCTTCAGGCAGAACAAGGTGAGTACCAAAGCCAGACCACCATCTTTTCTTCGGTGGGCACGGCTTTCCAAGATGCATGCATCTGTGTGGCTATTTTGAAAAAACTACAGCTCTTGAAGACGTAGGTCATATAGGTTGCTCGCCCCTGAATATCAACGAGTAGCCATAAGCCGCTATTCCCGCCAGGAATACCCCCATAAAACCCCGGCATTGTCTTTCTTGGCCCGGATCTCGTAGCGTGATGATTCATCCTTGGAGATCGCCCCATGAGCCAACGCCCGCTGCGCCTCTACGTTGATTCGCTGTTTACCAGCCCTTACGCCATGTCGGTATACGTTACCCTGCGGGAAAAAGGCCTGGCATTCGAAACCGTCACCCTGAACCTCGATGCCGGGCAGCACCAGACAGCAGATTTCACCCTGCGCTCCCTGACCCAGCGAGTGCCGACCCTGGAGGAGGGTGACTTCGCACTATCGGAGTCTTCGGCGATCACGGAATACCTGGAGCAGGCCTACCCCGGGGCCCGTGTTTACCCAACTGATCTGCAGCAGCGAGCGAGGGCGCGGCAGGTTCAGGCGTGGCTGCGCAGCGATTTGCTGCCGATTCGCCAGGAACGTTCGACGCTGGTGGTGTTCTACGGGCAGAAGATGCCGCCTTTATCGCCGGTGGCTCAGGCCGCTGCGGGCAAGTTGATCACTGCTGCTCAGGCACTTCTGGCAGGCAACCCTAAGTATTTGTTTGGCGAATGGTCGATTGCCGATGTGGACCTGGCGGTGATGCTTAATCGCCTGGTCCTCAACGGCGACGCTGTACCGAACGAGCTGGTGGTGTACGCGCAGCGCCAGTGGCAACGGCCGTCAGTGCAGGAGTGGGTCAACCTGCAACGGCCGGTGCTCTAGCTGCCACTCTTCCTCGACACGTCGGTCGAGCTCCTCCCAGTGGGCCATGCCCAGCACCCGTGTGGTGTTCAAGCCCCGCAGGTAGCCGCGTAGTTGTTGGGCGCTAGCCGAGCGTTGTTCAGCATCGGCGCTTGGGTCCAGCAGCACGTTTTCATAATCGACCAGGTAATCGGCGACCCGCTCGCGAAACTCCGGCAGTACGGCTTCGCGGATGCGGTCGAAGGTTTTCTGGTAGGGCTTCATGGCGGGGTCCTTATAGATTTTATCGGCTGCCTGACACTATCGGTTCAAATGATAGTCACCATCAAGGATCACAAGTTCTGTTTTTTCGCCAATCGCGCAGAATCTGCACATCGAAACGCGGCTCAAGGAAATGCGCGATGAGGACAATTATCCAGTTTGCACTAATGGCCCTGATGCTGGGCACGGCGGCCATGACCACCCCGGCGATTGCCGATGAACTGCGTACAGGCCATTTGCTGCCACTTGCCGCTGGCGTAGACTCCCTGCAGCGCGCCCAGTCGGTGGGAGTGTTGTTCAGCGAAAACACTCGCGAGAACCTCAATTACCTTGAGCGCTACCACGCCATGGCGCTGAACGGCGCCAAGGACGCGTTGGATGGGCGGATTCGCGAGGCGTTCGTCAACAGCTCCGATCCGGAACTGGCCATCGACTGGTTGATGAATTCGCTACAGGGCACTTTTGTCTCGGTGACGGTCTACAGCAGCCTGGATGCCCTGGTGCGGGCACATCCGGACGTGGTGGTGGTGCTCGATGCCCATAACCAATTGCTGACCCAGCGTAACGACCGGGTCGAGGCGCGCTTTGCCGCACGCTTCTATGACGCGAACCTGCAGTACATCGCCAAGGCTGAGGGCTCGGTGGGCAAGCAAGTACCGTCGGTGTGGGTGCACGACAAGGCGGCGCCTGAAATTGCCGCGCTGATCGAGCAACAACGCGATGTCCAGCAAGACGCCCTGAAGCAGTTCGATGTGTCGCTCAAGGCCCTGGTTCGCGCAGGTTGACCCGCGAATGGATGTAAACCCTATTGGTTATTTTCAGGAATCTGTATGCGCTCTTTTTTTGCCCCGGCCCTGGCCTTCGCTGCTCTGTCGCTGACCGGATGTATCACTGCCCCGAATGCTCCCTCACTGACCCTGCAAACCGCCAAGACCCCTGAAGGCTATGTGCAGTGCGTATTGCCCAAGCTGGAAAAACACGGCATCACCTCGACCGTGACGCAGAACTCGCGCCACGCCAAGGTGTTGTTGACCAGCAAGATTGCTGCCGATGATGTGCTGGAGGCCTACAAGTCCCAGGACGGCACCAAGGTGTTCCTGTATGAGCGCAAACCGCTGGCCTCGGCGATCAAGCCGTCGCGGCTTGAGCAGGCGGCCCAGGACTGCAAGTAAGCCCCCACATTTGGACCAGCATTCGGCTCAGGGTTTGGCTTCGTTGCTGAAACTATCGACCGTTTTGATCAACCCCTGCGCCGCCAACGCTACCAGCTCGCCGCCTTTCTCCACCGTCGCCAGCGCCGGGTCCGAGCCCATGCGCCCATCGGGGAAGCGTGCGCGGAAGTCCAGGGCTTCGCGGATCGGGCCGGTGTTGGCAATTTGCGGCGAGTACTCGGCCGACTTGATCGACTGCGGGTACGCCCACTGTGTCACCGCAATCTCCGACGGCGTGGCGTGGCTGCCGTGGCCGACCGGGAATTGGCGGTGGGCCAGGTCCGTTACGCCTTCCAGATCCCACCAATTGACCAGCTTCAGTGCGAACCCAGCCGGGCGGCGGGCGAAGCTGGCTTCGGCGTACAGTTCGGAAAACGCTGCTTCGATTGTGGCGATATTGCCGCCGTGGCCGTTCAAAAACAGGATCTTCTCGAAACCATGCCCGGCCAGCGAGCGCACCCAGTCGCCAATCGCGGCGATAAAGGTGGAAGGGCGCAGGGAGATGGTGCCGGGGAAGCCCAGGTGATGTTGGGCCATGCCGATATTGAAGGTCGGGCCGATGAGGATGTCGGCATTTTTTTGCGCCTCGTGGGCGATGATCTCCGGGCACATCCAGTCAGTGCCCAGCAGGCCGGTGGGGCCGTGTTGTTCGTTGGAGCCGATGGGAATCACCACCGTGCGACTGCGTTCCAGAAACTGCCCGATTTCGATCCAGGTGGAGGTGTGTAGAAGCATGCGACGCTCTCTTTTATCTGTGGGGACAGGCTATCCGCCACGGATTGTACGACTACTCGCCACCTGTTGGGGTTTGCAATTGAGGTAGGTCGAGGACTTCAACCAGCGCTGGTCCGGGTACCAGGAGAACATGAACTGCCCACCCTTGAGCTTGTCCACTACCTGGCGCGCCACCTGTGGGCGCACCGCCGGGCAACCCTGGCTGCGGCCGATGCGGCCCTCGCGCTTGCTCCACAAGGGGCTGACGTAGTCGGCGGCATGGATCACGATGGCACGGTCGCGCGCCAGGTCATTGAAGCCGGGTTCCAGGCCATCCATGCGCAGCGAGTAGCCGTGGGTGCCGAGGTAGCTTTCCTGGGTGCGGAACAAGCCGAGGCTGGATTGGTGGCTGCCCTCGAGGTTGGAGAACTGGGTGGCGAAGTTTTCCCCGGACTTGGCTCCATGGGCCACCAGGTCACGCAGCACCAGGGTCTGTTTGCGCAAATCGAAGATCCAAAGCCGACGAGCGGTCGAGGGCTGGGAGTAGTCAATAACCGCTAGGCGATCGGAACGTTCCTCGCCGTTATTGACCGCGCACTGCACCGCGCTCAAGGCGCTTTTCAGCACGGTGGGATTGAGTTCTGGAGCCGAGCGCGCCAGGCTGCTATACAAGGAAGGAGGGGGGCCATTGGCGGCGAGCGCAACATTGCTCAGTAAAGCCAGGCTCCCGGTGATCAAGCCCACGGTGGTTATTCCGAGGCGGCGCATAAAAGTCAGCATCTACAGTCGATTCCCAGGCTGTGGAGTGGAGTTCAGTCAATTGTTCAAAAAACACGCATGTTACTTGAGCATTTGCCTGCTCGTTGCACCATTGGTCGCCATGGCCGATGCACCGCCGCTGGAGCCGTTGCCGGTGACCACGCCGGCGCCGGTCGACCTGGCGCCCGTGCAACAGGCTTTGGCGCAATTGCCCAGCGTATGCCCCCAGTTGGCCCCGCGGATCGACGCCACCGCGTTGGTGCGCCTGCAAGCCTTTTACCAACAGCAGGGCAATGCGTCGCTGTGGTCGGCCGACGAGCCCCGCAAAGCCTTGCAAACCCAGCTGCTGATGCTCGCTGACGACGGCCTGGATCCCACCCACTATAGCTTGCCCACGGTGGATGCCACGGCTAACGTGCTGTGCAGCGATATCGCGACCAGCCAGCAGTACCTGCAGGCCCTGCACGATTTGCATTACGGGCGCCTGCTGCAATCGCGCTATGAACCGCTGTGGCATTCTCAACCGCCCACAACAGACCCGAACACTCCAGTATTGGCATTTGCCGCTACCGGCTTGCAGGACATGGTGAAGGCGTTCGACCAGGCGCGCCCCAGTGCGGATTTGTATCGCAGCCTGCGCAATGCCTATTCCAACGTGCGCCAACAGCCTTTACCGCACTGGGACGCGGTGGGCAGTGGCCCGTTATTACGCCCCGGCATGGAAGATCCGCGCGTGCCGGAACTGGCGCGGCGCCTGCACAGTGGCGGTTACCTGGCCAAGTTGCCCGGCGGCAATGGCAAGCAATACCAGGGCGAATTGGTCAAGGCAGTGAAGGCGTTCCAGCTCAGCCACTCCTTGCAAGCCGACGGCGTGATCGGTGCGGGCACCGTGGCCGAGCTCAATATCAGCCCGGCCATGCGCCGCGAGCAACTGCGCATCAACCTGGAGCGTTTCCGCTGGCTGGCCCAGGACCTGGAACCCGAAGGCGTCGTGGTCAATGTGGCGGCCGCGCAACTGAGCGTATACCAGAGCGGCATCCCGGTGTGGCAAACCCGCCTGCAGGTCGGGCGCGCCGAACGCCAGACGCCGTTGCTCAAGTCGCGCATCACACGGTTGACCCTCAACCCCACCTGGACCATCCCGCCGACCATCATGCGCGAGGACAAGCTCCCGGCCATCCGTCTCAACCCTGAATACCTGCGCCAGCAAAACCTGCAGGTGCTCGACGCCGAAGGCCACCCGCTGGCGCCCGAGCAGGTTGACTGGGCGCGCCCAGGCAACATCTTGCTGCGCCAGCAGGCCGGCCCGCGTAACCCGTTGGGCAAGATCGTGATGCGTTTCCCCAACCCGTATTCTGTGTACCTGCACGACACCCCCAGCCAGCCGCTGTTTACCAAGGGGCCGCGGGCGTTCAGTTCCGGCTGTGTGCGGGTCGAGCAGCCGCTGCTGTTGCGCGACCTGCTGGTGACCCCGGCAGAACGCACCCGCACTGATGAATTGCTGGCCACTGGCGTCACCCATGAATTCAGGCTGGCAACGCCAGTGCCGGTGTTGTTGGGGTATTGGACCGTGGAGGTGGATCGCCAGGGGAGCCTGGTCTACGCGCCGGATATCTATGCATTTGATCCGGTGTTGATCAAGGCCATGGGGAGTCTGCTGTAGCGCTCAATGCCTCGGTCCCCCTCCCACATTTGGTTCTCTGTGCCCCGACGATCTAGTCAGGTATCAACTGCTGGCGACACTCCAGCACCAGCCGGGCGCCGCCCAGTTCGCTGGTGCCGACGTCGAGCTTGAAGCCGTGCAAGTTGATGATCGCCGCCACAATCGACAACCCCAAGCCAAAACCGCCGTGCTGATCGCTTTCATCCACCCGATAAAAGCGCTGGAATACCGAAGCGCGCTCGGCCGCCGGAATCCCCGGCCCTGAGTCAAGCACTTCGATACGGGTGCTGCCCATATCATTGACCGCCCGCAGGATCACCTTGCCATTGGGCGGGGTGAACTTGATCGAGTTGCTCAACAGGTTGGCCAAGGCTTCAAACAACAGCGCGCGGTCGCCTGTCACCCATGGCAGTGATTCGGGTGCCTGTAATACCAACTCCATTTCACCCTCTTCGGCCAGGGGCAGATAGAAGTCGTGCAATTCGCGCAGCAGCGGCAGTGGGTCCAGCACTAGGAAGCCAGACCGACGCTGATGGTCTTCCAGTTCGGAAATACGTAGCAGCCCGCGAAAGCGCGCCATCAGCGTGTCGGTTTCTGCAATGGCGTCATCGAGTTTCACTGCGTGGGCGGAGTCTTCCTCGGCTTGCTGCTTGATGCGGTAAAGCTGTGCGCGCAGGCGTGTGAGTGGGGTACGCAGGTCGTGGGCGATGGCGTCGCACACACCCTTGACCTCGTTCATCAGTTTCTCGATGCGGTCGAGCATGGCGTTGACGATGGCGGCGAGCATGTCCAACTCGTCACGGCGGTTGGACAGCGGCAAGCGGTGCGTCAGGTCACCGGCGACGATGGCTTCGGCGCTGGCCTGGATCCCGCGAATCCGCCGCAGCGGGCGACGGCGCAGCAGGTGCCAGCCGGCAGCGCCAGGGATGATGGTCAACGATAGGGCCCACAGCAAGGCGTGCCAGATGATCCGGGTCACGCCGAACAGCGAACCGTTGGCGCGCACCAGCACCAGCCAGCGCCCGTCGCCGGTGCGGGTAGCCACGGCGTCGCAGCTGTCCTTGGGCAGTTTCGGGTCGTCGGATTCGACGCAATTGGCCAGCGCGTGGATCTTGCCATCCAAAGGCAGGTCGGCCGGCACCGTACGGATCGGCCCGCTCAGGGGGCGAAATTGCTCATCGAACAGACCATAGGCGTCCACGCCCTTCATGTCGAAGGTCATGCTGGTGGTCAAGGCCTCCACCAGTTCTTCGCCGTCGAAGCGCTGGAACAAATGCTGGCGCTGCAGCAGGGAGTGGCGCGACAAATCGCCCAGGTAACCTGATACCTCGTAGTACAGCACCCCCATGAGGATGCAGCTCCAGGCCACGAACAACGAACTGTACAGCGCCAACAAGCGGCTGCTGGAAGAACGCCAGCCTTTAGAGGGGTTCAGCAATGACATAACCGGAACCTCGTACCGTGCGGATCAACGGCGTAAGGCCCGGTGGGTCGATCTTTTTGCGCAGGCGACCGATGTGCACATCGATCAGGTTGGTGCCGGGGTCGAAGTGATAACCCCAGACTTCTTCGAAGATCATCATCCGCGAGAGAATCTGCCCGGTGTTGCGCATCAGGAATTCCAGCAGTTTGTATTCGGTAGGCAACAGGGTCAGCGGTTGCTCGGCACGGCTGGCTTCGCGGCTGATCAGGTTCAGTTCCAGGTCGGCCACGCGCAGGGCGGTCTCGAACTCCTTGACCGTGCTTTTGCGCCGCAGCAGCACTTCGACGCGGGCGGCCATTTCGTCGGAGGCGAACGGCTTGGTCAGGTAGTCATCGCCCCCGGCACGCAGGCCGCGTACGCGCTCGTCGACATCCGAGAGCGCGCTGATCATCAGGATCGGCGTCGACACCCCGATGGTGCGCAAGGTGGTGACGATGGCCAGGCCATCCAGTTCGGGCAACATGCGGTCGAGGGTGATCAGGTCGTAATCACCACTGACGGCACGGACCAGGCCTTCGCGGCCGTTGTCCACCCAATCTACGTCCAGTCCATGGCTACTCAGCGCGGCGACGATCTCGCGGGCCGTTACGGCGTCATCCTCGATAGTCAAAATGCGGGTCATAGGATTACCTGGTGAGCGTTCACACTAGAAGTGCGGGTATTTTGCCAAGAAGTTGCTGAATGTTTCCTAAATAAAACTTCATCTAGGCAGAGCCGTCACCTGTTCGTGACTGGCACGGATCCAATGTGGGAGGGGGCTTGCTCCCGATAGCGGTCTGTCAGGACAAGTTTTATAGCCTGGTACACCGCTATCGGGAGCAAACCCCCTCCCACAGGGAATGCATAACGCCCGCCTACAGCAGACAGTTCTTGCAACTTGCATGGTTTGGATAAGTTCAATCTTCCTAAGCTTTTGAAATTTAAAGAATTTAATTTTATACGCGACTGGCATGGTGCCTGCACTGTCCCTTTTGAGACTTGTAACACTATTTTTCATGCCTGGAGCAAAACAACAATGATCACATCCTCATCCACGCTGCAAGAGTCAAGCACGCTCTCCGGGGTTTCCTGGGGGGCGATCTTCGCCGGGGCCGCTGCGGCGGCTGCCTTGTCATTAATTCTGGTGCTGCTGGGCTTCGGCCTCGGCTTTTCGGCGGTCTCGCCGTGGGCCGACAGTGGCATCAGTGCCAAGGGCCTGGGCATTTCCACGATTGTCTGGCTGGCCTTTACCCAGATTGTTGCGTCGGGCCTGGGCGGCTACATCGCCGGTCGGTTGCGGGTAAAGTGGGCCAATATGCATGGCGATGAGGTGTACTTTCGCGACACCGCCCATGGCTTCCTGGCCTGGGCAGTGGCGACACTGATCACCGCGATGTTGGTGGTCGGTTCCGTCAGCAGCGTCGTCAGCGGCGGCGTGCAAGCCGGTGCCAGTGTCGCGTCTGGCGCCGCCAGTGGCATGACCCAAGCGGCCGGCAACGCAGCACAGGGTGCCGATAGTGGTGACTTCGGCTACTACGTCGACAGCCTGTTCCGCGATGACCGCCCAGCCGCAGTCAGCGATGACGCCGCACACGCCGTGGTCGGTCGCATTTTCGCCCGCACCCTGAGCAATGACGGCCAACTTGCTGCTGAAGACCGTGCCTACCTGGCCCAACTGATCAGCCAGCGCACCAACCTCAGCCAGGCCGATGCTGAAGCGCGTATCGACAAAGTCTACGGCGATGCCCGCAAAGCCATCGAAGATGCCAAGGTAAAAGCCAAGCAAGCCGCCGACACCGCCGCGAAAGTTGCCGCCTATACCTCGCTGTGGACCTTCGTGGCGCTGTTGATCGGTGCATTCTTCGCCAGTTTCGCCGCTACCTTTGGCGGTCGCCGCCGGGATGCCGTGGTGTATGTCGAAACCGAAAACTACGTTCGTTAATTCAAGGCCCGTTCACTTAAGGAGAATATGATGCGCTCATTACTGCTGTGGTTCCTCGGCGTGCCGATTCCGCTGATCATCCTGATCGCGATCTTCATGCACTAAATCCGAGCCTGGCTCGGTGAAGAGTGGGAGGGACCTTGTTCCCTCCCACTTTGCGTTTTGCGCAGGGTCAGCCAGCTTGTGACCAGCAATGCGCTGGCAAGCGAGGTCATGATCACCAACGGCTGCGAAGTACCGTCCGACAGCAGCCCGGTGGCCCAACTGCTCAGTGCCGTGACAAACATCTGGATAAAAAAGAACAGCCCCGACGCCGTGCCGGCAATCGCCCCATACGGCTGCAACACAGACAGCTGGCAGGCAGGCATCGTCAGGCCCACCGACACCATGATCACCACCATCGGTACCACAATGGCCAGCCACGTCTGTGGCAGCAGTGCAGTGGCTAGCGCGAGCATGACGCTGCCCAGCACATTCAAGCCGATGGCGACGCTGATCAAGCGGTCGGCCCCGAACCGCTGCACCAGACGCCGGAACAGGTTGGCGCCGAGCATATAGCCACTGATTGTCGCGGCAAATACCAGCGCGTAGGCGGTCGGCGTCAAATCAAAGCCCCGTTGCAGCAATGCCGAAGACTCGCTGATAAACGGAAAATACGTGCTGTACGCGCAGCCGATCGCCAAGGCATAACGCAGGAAGTAGCGGTCGCGCAGCAGTTGGCTGTAGGTGCGCAGCAAGTGGCTGGGCGGTGCAGCGGCCACTTGCTGCGGGCGGGTTTCAGGCAGGCGGCGTTGGACGATTACGCAAAGCACGCAACCGATCACCCCCAGCAATACAAACAAGCCACGCCAACCCAAGAGCGGCAACAACAGGCTACCGAGCACTGGCGCGGCCATGGGCGATACGGCCATCGCCATGGAGATCAACCCCAACAGACGCGCCTGCTCATCGCGGTCAAAATAATCGCGCACGATCACTCGGCCAATCACCGTGGTGCAGCACCCGCCGAGCGCCTGGAATAGCCGCGCAATGACCAGCACGCCGAGGCTATCGGCCAGGGCGCAGGTCACGGTCGCCAGCACATACAGCGTCAATCCGGCCAACAGCACCGGGCGTCGGCCGAAGCGGTCGGTGAGCGGGCCGCTGACCAGCAGGGAAATCGCCGAGCCGAGGGTGTACAGGGTCAGGACCAGTTGCAACTGGCTGTCCTGGGTGTGGAAGTAGTCGGCCATGGCGGGCAGGGCGGGCAAATGCAAATCCAGGGTGAGGCGCGGCAGGCCCACCAGGACCGTCAGCAAAGTCAGCCAGAACCACGGAGCGAGAAGGCGTTGAGTCATGGGCGGGTTTCTTCGCAATGAGTAGAGCCCGGACTCTAGCGACTTTGTGGTTTAATCCTCAGGACCACTTATGCCATGGATGACTGGACCACTATGAGCCGCGGAAAAGCTGCCTCCAACCTTGACCTGCCGCGCCCCGATACGCTGGATGCAGGCAAGCAGCAGGGCGCCTACGAGGCGTTGCGCGAGGCAATCCTGGCTCGACAGTTGCCGGCAGGCAGTCGTTTGCCGTCGACCCGCAGCCTGGCCGAGCGCTGGCAGGTCTCACGTGGCACCCTCGAGGCCGCTTTTGACCGTTTGCACAGCGAAGGCTATGTGCAGCGTGTGGCCGGCTCCGGCACGCGAGTGTGTGCGGTGATTCCGGAGCAGTTCATCGCAGCCCCGGTGGCCAAGCAAAACCTGCGCCGACCGGTTGAGCCCGACTTTCCTCACGCCGGCGTGCAGAGCCACGTGCCCTTTGTCGCACGACGCCCGGATGCCAGCCTGTTCGACCTGAAAACCTGGGCGCGCTGCCTCTCCCGCGGGTTGCTGGCGGCAGGTCCCGGCGTGCTGGAGGCTGCGCACCCCGGCGGGTTGCCGGCCTTGCGCGAACTGATCGCGGATTACCTGCGCCGCTATCGCGGCATGCAGTGCGAGGCTGATGAAGTGATCGTCACCACGGGCATTCGCCATGGCCTTGACCTGATTGCGCGCACGCTGCTCCAGCCAGGTGACACCGCCTGCGTCGAAGACCCCGGCTACACACCGGCGCGGCGTTTGTTCGGCCTCGCCGGGGCGCGGGTCCAGGCGATCGCCGTCACGGCCGAAGGCCTCGATACCGACCAGCTCCCCGAGCACGCACGGCTGGCCTATGTCAGCCCAGCGCACCAGGCGCCGCTGGGCGTGACCCTATCGGTGTCACGCCGCCTGGCACTGCTGGACTGGGCGAACCGGGCGGATGCCTGGGTGGTGGAGGATGACTACGACAGCGAGTACAACTACAACAGCGCACCCCTGGCGGCGCTCAAGTCCCTGGATTCGAACGACCGCGTGCTCTATTGCGGAAGCTTCAACAAAAACCTGTTTCCCGGCTTGCGGGTCGGCTTCATGGTGGTGCCCAAGATCCTGCGCCCGGCACTGCTGCGCACCTTGCAACTGACCGGGCATTCAGTGGGTGCAACCGACCAGTTGGGCTTGGTGGAATTTTTTGGCAGTGGTGCCTTCGTGCGGCACCTGCGGGCTTCTCGCCAGGCGTATCAGGCGCGGCGGGATGCGTTGCTTGCCTGTCTGCCGGAGGGCGTCACGGTCAGTGGCCAGCAGGCCGGGCTGCATTTTGTGTTGTGGTTGCCGCCCGGGGTGCAAGAGGCGGACTTCTGCGCCCGCGCCGCCAACGCCGGGTTGAGCTTGCAACCGTTGGGCAAGTTTTGTGTCGATGTGACGTTGCCGCCCGCCGTGATTATCGGCTATACCGCGTTGACCCTCGCGCAGATCCGCTTCCACGGCCGGGCCCTGGCGCAATTACTGTAGAAGCGAGCTTGCTCGCGAAGATCGTTAACGATAACGCGGGCATCCTGGATGGCCGCGATGCCTATGGGTTTTCGCGAGCAAGCTCGCTCCTACAGGTGGAGCGCGTCAGTCGTCGAACCCGACCTGCTCATGAATCTCATCCACCTTCAATTCCAACCGATACGCCACCGCAATAAACAGCGCCTGGCACAGGCACAAGGTGGCGCTCAGCGAGCGAAAGGCAAACGACGAACCTTCATTCACCAGCAATACCGCATTCGCGCGCTTGGCCAGCGGTGACAGGTTGCTGTCAGTGATGATCAGGGTCTTGGCCTGGTGATGCTGGGCAATGCGCAGACAGTGCTGGGTCTCCTTGCCGTAGGGCGTGAAGCTGATCGCGATCACCAGGTCATTGGCGCGCACACTGCGCATCTGCTCGCGATAACTGCCGCCCAGGCCAGAGATCAGGTGGATGCGCTTGTTGGTGTGCTGCAGGTTGTAAACCAGGTAGTCGGCCACCGCGAAGGAGCGACGCACGCCAACCACGTAGATGTTGTCGGCATTGACCACCAGGTCCACGGCTTTTTCGAAGGCGGTATCGTCCAGCTCCAGGCCCAGGCGCTCGATGCCGGACAGGGTCGCGTTGACGCATTCGCGCGCCAGGTCGCCGCCGCTGGCCTTCTGCGATTTGTTGGCGATCATGCTGCGGATGCGCTGCTGGTAGTTCTGCACCGGCGTGGTCTTGTGGGTATACGCCTCGCGAAACAGCGCCTGCATCTCGCTGAACCCGCTGAAGCCGAAACGCTGGGAGAACCGCACGATGGCCGAGGGGTGCACTTCGCATTCGCGGGCAATGTCGCTGATGCGGTCGACCATGATCCGGTCGCTCTGCTGACTCATGT
>Ga0160440_100329_pt1 | contig 22733 bp, 23 predicted proteins | sample HID1971I_E1MG_FD_108277 | JGI IMG/M metagenome (GOLD analysis project Ga0160440, IMG submission 108277) | Enriched millipede-associated microbial communities from UW Madison campus, WI, USA - HID1971I_E1 MG | ecosystem: Host-associated > Arthropoda: Insects > Digestive system > Unclassified ... | reverse complement strand
TCCATGATGTCTTTGCTATCCCAGGTCATGATCTACTCCGGACGAACCATTCGTCCGAAGTGTTACCCATGTCCTGGAACAGGTGTTACCCATGTCTCCGGTCCATACACAGCAGCAAAGAAAGTGACTGCCGCCCCGCACAGGGGCAGTGCAAATAGACCGACAGGAAATCGGGATCCGGCGATAAAAAATCCTCAATGCCCCCGCCGCCCAATCAAACTCGCGCCATAAACGATCGCAGCAAGCATCGTGATCCAGAAGCTCGTCGGCCAATCGGTGTAATACGCGAGCGTGAGCCCAACCCACGCCTGCCCGAGCGCAAACACGGCCGCGAGCACCAACCCCGACGACAACCGCGTCGTCACATTCTGCGCCGCGGCCGCCGGCCCGACCATCAACGCAAACACCAGAAGCACGCCCACGATCTGCGTACAAGCCGCGACCGCGAGCGCGGTGATCGCGAGAAACAGCACCGAGACGAGCCGCAACGACACGCCTTTGGCCTCCGCAAGCTCCGGCTGCAGCGACGCAAACAGCAAAGGCCGCATGATAAAGCCGAGCGCCCCAAGACTCACGACGGCAAGACCAGCCAGCACGATCAGCGTCTCATGGCTAACACCGAGCACGTTGCCGAAGAGCAGAGCCGTGGCCTGCGTCGCATACGCGGTGAAGAAGTGCAGAAACAACAAGCCAAAGCCGAGCGATAGCGAAAGAATCACGCCGATCGCCACATCGCGGCCCGAGAGGCGTTCGCCGAGCGCGCCCATGCCGACGCCGGCCGCGAGCGTGAAGCCCACCATTCCCCAAAGCGGCGACATGCCGAGCAGCACCGCACCCGTCGCGCCGGTAAAGCCGACGTGCGACAGCGCGTGACCCGCGAAGGTCTGCCCGCGCAGCACGAGAAAGTACCCGACGATCCCCGACAGCACCGCGACGATCCCCGACGCCGCGAATGCATTCACCATGAAGTCATATTCGAACATTGTGCTTTCTATTTGACGTGGCTGTGGCCGTGACTGTGCGCATGGCCGTGATCGTGCTCATGCTCGTGTTCATGCTCCTCGCCTTCTTCATGCGCGTGATCGAGCTTGTCGATCTCGACATCGCCCGACATCACGAAGATGCGGCCATTCACGCGCATCACGTCGATGGGCGACCCGTACAGCCGCGACAACACGGGCTTCGAGATGACTTCATCGACCGTACCGAGCGCGGCGCGCCCGCTGCCGAGATACAGCACGCGGTCGAGCGAATTCAATAGCGGATTGAGTTCGTGCGCCGAAAACAGCACGGTGATGTTCAGTTCGCGCTGAACGCGCCGCACGAGTTCCACGACACCCGTCTGATGACGCGGATCGAGACTGATGAGCGGCTCGTCGAGCAAGAGCAGACGCGGATTGCCGAGCAGACATTGCGCGAGCAACAGACGCTGGCGCTCGCCCCCCGACAGTTCCGACAACGGACGCGAAGCCAGTTGATGCGCGCCGACGAGTTCGAGCACGCGCTCGACATCGGCGCGGATGCGCGCGTTGCGATGCGGCAGGCCCCAGTGATGCCCGTCGGCGGCCATCGCGACGAAATCGCGGCCCAGCACGCGCCGGTTGGCGAGCCCGGTGCGAATCTGCGGCATATAGCCGATCGACGGATTGCCGCGCTCGACCGCTTCGCCGTTCACGCGGATCGTCCCGCTCTTCAGCGGCACGAGCCCGAGCAGCGCGCGCATCAGCGTGGTCTTGCCCGCGCCGTTCGGCCCAAGCACGCCGATGAACTCGCCGTTGCGAACCGTGAAGCTCGTGTCGTTGAGGATCTCGCGTCCGCCGAGCGCGAGCGTCACGCGATCGACTTCGAGCGCGGCTTGCGGCGTTGCGGCGGCGTTCATCGTTGCCATCCTTGCAGCGCGCCCGACAGCGTGTCGAGTTGCGACTGCATCCATTGCTGATACGTCAGTTTGGCGGGCAGGGTCTCAGTCACGCTGATGCTCGGCACGTGCGCGTCCTTCGCGATGTTGAGCATGCGCTTCGTCAGCGCGCCGGTCGCCTGGCTGTTGTAGATGAGCACGTGCACGCGGCGCTCGCGCAGATCCTTTTCGAATGCGGCGATATCGGCGGGGCTCGGCTCGGTCTCGTTCATCGACGCCATCTGGAAGCGCAGATTGCGCATCTCGAAGCCGATGGCATCGGCCATGTAGCCGAACACCGACTCAGTTGCGGTGACGGGAACGCCCTTGAAGCGCGACTTCAGTTGCGCGACGCTCGTGTCGATCGGCTTCATCGAATCGAGAAAGGTCGCGAGTCGTGCGTCGTAGTCGCTCTTGTGCGAAGGGTCGGCGCTCACGAGATACGCGCTCACCGCCTTCGCGACGGCAGGCATCGTCGACGGGTCGTACCAGAGGTGCGGATTGTCGCCGGACTTCTTGCCGACGAGCTTCGCCGCGACGATCACCGTGCGCTTCTCATTGCTCTTCGATGCGGCGAGCAGCTTGTCCATCCACGGATCGTAGTCCGCGCCGTTATAAACGACGAGCGCCGCGTGCTGCAACGCGCGCGCGGTCTTCGGGCTCGCTTCGAAGAGATGCGGGTCTTCGTCCGGATTGCTGAGGATGCTCGTCACCTGCACGTGATCGCCGCCGAGCTGGCGGATGACGTCGCCGTAGAAGTTCTCCGCCGCGACGACCGGCACGCGCGCGGTCTGTGCCGATGCCGTATTGCATAAGCCGAGCGCGATGGCGAAGCAGGTCAGGACGTGCGCGAATTTCATCGATTTCCTTTCTGGCTGAGTTGTTCTCGACGTGACGCGACTCATGCGCCGCGATGCTTTCTCTGGCAATCGGCGCAGAGTCCGCTCAGTTCGACGACCTGGTGATGCACCTGAAAGCCATGCGCGGGCGGACTCGCGGACAGCGACGAAGCGAGTTCGCGGCCCTGGATTTCGAGCGTCTCGCCGCATTCGTCGCAGATGAGGAACTGGCTCTCGTGCGGCTTGCCGGCGTCGCAACACGCGATGAACGCGTTCTTCGATTCGATGCGATGCACGAAGCCGTTCTCGACGAGAAAATCCAGCGCGCGATACACGGTGGTCGGCGGCACGCGCGCGCCGCGCTGCGGCTCCATCGCGTCGATGAGGTCGTAGGCGCCGATAGGCCTGTGCGCCTTCAGCACGAGTTCGTAGACCTGGCGGCGCAGCGGCGTGAGCGCGACGCCGCGCTCGACGGCGAGCACTTCGGCGCGGGCAAGCATGGTTTCGACGGATGCGGTCATGTCATGTCGGCCACGCGAGACGTGGCCCCTGCAAAGGGTTGAAGCACGAGCGCGAGTAGCGCTCGTCGGACGATTCCGAGATGATATAACGTATCGCCGTGCGGCGCACGGAATCGTTGCCGTGCCCGTTCATCTGCCGGACAAGCTTCTGGCGGCGAGGTCGATGTGGTTCGCCTTTAGAAACTCCGATTTCGAACGCCATTTCACCACGCCGCCCGGCGCTCCGAAGGCGAGTTCACTGTCCTGAGGGACGTCGTCTGTCTGGGGCGCAGTCGTGAAGCGGCTTCTGCGCCACGCCAGCGCAACGAGCGTTCTGATACCGGCGCGGCTAACGGTGAACACGCGAATCCAGGCCGGATGTTCGCCCAACGCGGAGAGATCCGGCGCTTCGTCATCTTCGCGGTCCGAACCGCGAGCCCATCCCACCATGACGATCTTCACCGTCCGTCCGGCGCGATCGAGTTGTCCCTGACGCTGGACACGATGCCCAAGCAGCCGGAAGCGCGCCGTCGGCACGTGCGAGTTCGCAGCGAAATATTCGGCAATGATCCAGTCGCCACCCGATGAGACGATCGGCACATCCCGGCGGCGATCGTACCGGTAGATATCGGGCAGCCGTCGCAGCACCGAGCGTGGAACGTGTGCGTCGGGAAACGAATAGCGCGCGGGCTTGAAGTCGCCGGTCTCCGATTTGATCGAGTTCTCCGGATTCATGTCGAGCTTCAGCATCCGCGGCGAAAGGGCGATGGCGGTCAACGCATCGCCTGACACGCTCGCGAAGTACGGCGGATCGAAGGATTCGACCGTTTCGCCGGAATGCGTCGACGGCCTCGCGGCGTGAGCGCCAGGCAAATTCAGAAGCGCGACGAACGCGGCGGCGGCCAGGACCGTTTTCGGTCTGTTATGCAAGGAAGCGGCACTCCGGAGAACTTTGCGGAATCGCGATTCTGGTTTTCAGTGCCTTCGCCTGACGATGGGAGTTTTCCGAATGAGACGGCGGCGCGCGGTATGCCGTTTGCTGCCAAGCCCTCGCCAGACGGGTTTTCCCGAGGTTTTTCCGCGTTTGCGCGTCGCAACATCGAAACCTGTGCCGATGCCTTGACACGATCACGCGCAGCGCCGATCATTCGATCAAACAGAGAGCAATTGTTCATTCGCAGAGCGTTCGCTCACGCGAGTGACGATTCGAAGAATCGGAGACATCGGTGAGACTGAAAGACAAGGTCGCGATCATCACGGGTGCGGCGAGCGGCATCGGCGAGGCGGTCGCGCGGCGCTATCTGGAGGAAGGGGCGCAGGTCGTCGTCGTCGACGTGAAAGACGAGCACGACATGGCCCAGCGCTTCGCGGACGTCTCCGCGCGCGTGCTCGCGCTCAAGGCCGACGTCACACAGCGCGAAGATATCGAACGCATCGTGGCGCGCAGCGTCGAGCGCTTCGGCGGCATCGACATTATCTTCAACAACGCGGCGCTCTTCGATATGCGCCCGATCCTCGATGAATCCTGGGACGTCTACGACCGCCTCTTCGCGGTCAACGTCAAGGGCATGTTCTTTCTGATGCAGGCGGTCGCGAAACGCATGGTCGAGCAGGGCCGCGGCGGCAAGATCATCAATATGTCGTCGCAAGCGGGACGGCGCGGCGAAGCGCTCGTGTCGCATTACTGCGCGACCAAGGCGGCGGTGATCAGCTATACGCAATCGGCGGCGCTCGCGCTCGCGAAGGAGCGCATCAACGTGAACGGCATCGCACCCGGCGTCGTCGATACACCGATGTGGAAGGAAGTCGACGCGCTCTTCGCGCGCTACGAGAACCGTCCGCTCGGCGAGAAGAAGCGGCTCGTCGGCGAGGAAGTGCCGCTCGGACGCATGGGCTTGCCCGCGGACCTGACAGGCGCGGCGCTCTTTCTGGCGTCAGCGGATTCGGATTACATCACCGCGCAGACGATCAACGTCGATGGCGGCAACTGGATGAGTTGACGCGGCTTGAAGCGCGGGAAGCACCGTCTATAGTGAAACGGCGTCGAGTCGAAGGCGCCAGGGTAACGAAGGCAGGCGCGGCAAGGAATAACCCGGCAACACGCGATCCCCGATCGCGCACCCTCAAAAGCAGGCAGCGGCATACACGGCGTTTGCGGTCATGCATCGACTGTCCGCTGTGCCCGTGCAAACAAAAAGGAGACGAACCCATATGAAACGCACTCAACGCATCGTTCGAGCACAACCGCGCGCGCGTCGCGCACCGTTCGTGACCGGGGCGTTCACGGCCGCGCTGGCCGCGGCCGCGCTCGTGCCGCTGTCGGCGCATGCCGCGACCACCATCACGATCGCGACGTTGAACAACCCGGACATGATCGAGCTGAAGAAGCTCGCCCCGGCCTTCGAGAAGGCCAATCCGGACATCCAGCTCAAATGGGTGATTCTCGAAGAAAACGTGCTGCGCCAGCGCGCGACGACCGACATCACCACCAACAGCGGCCAGTTCGACGTGATCACCATCGGCACGTACGAGGCCCCGCAATGGGGCAAGCGCGGCTGGCTCTCGCCGATGACAGGCCTGCCCGCAAACTACGATCTCGACGACGTCGTGAAGACCGCGCGCGACGGCCTCTCGTCGGGCGGCGTGCTCTACGCGCTGCCGTTCTACGTCGAAAGCTCGATGACGTACTACCGCAAGGATCTGTTCCAGGCGGCCGGCCTGAAGATGCCCGACCAGCCGACCTACGACCAGATCAAGCAGTTCGCCGACAAGCTCACCGACAAGTCCAAAGGCCAGTACGGCATCTGCCTGCGCGGCAAGGCGGGCTGGGGCGAGAACATGGCGTTCGTGTCGACGGTCGTGAACACCTTCGGCGGCGAATGGTTCAACGAGAAGTGGCAGGCGCAGCTCGACACGCCCGAATGGAAGAAGGCCGTGGGTTTCTACGCGGACCTGCTGAAGAACGACGGGCCGCCGGGTGCGAGCTCGAACGGCTTCAACGAGAACCTCACGCTGATGTCCTCGGGCAAGTGCGCGATGTGGATCGACGCGACGGTCGCCGCGGGCATGCTCTACAACAAGTCTCAGTCGCAGGTGTCGGACAAGATCGGCTTCGCGGCCGCGCCGATCGCCGTCACGCCGAAGGGCTCGCACTGGCTGTGGTCGTGGTCGCTCGCGATCCCGAAGACGTCGAAGCAGCAGGACGCCGCGAAGAAATTCGCCGCGTGGGCGACGTCGAAGGAATACATCGAGATGGTCGGCAAGGACGAAGGCTGGGCGTCGGTGCCGCCGGGCACGCGCAAGTCGACCTACGCGCGCCCCGAGTACAAGCAGGCCGCGCCGTTCGGCGACTTCGTGCTGAAGGCGATCGAAACCGCGGACCCGAACGACGCGACGCTGCACAAGGTGCCGTATAGCGGCATCCAGTTCGTCGGCATTCCGGAGTTCCAGTCGTTCGGCACGGTGGTCGGCCAGTCGATCGCGGGTGTTGTCGCGGGTCAGACGAGCGTCGACAACGCGTTGAAGGCCGCGAATGCCGCCGCGGATCGCGCCGTGAAGCAGGCGGGCTATCAGAAGTAAATCTTCCGCAGCACACGGGCCGCGTCGCCTGATGCGGCCCGCCAGCATCATCATCGAGAGGTGAAACGATGAGTCAACTGAATCCCCCCATCACCGATCATCATCTGGAGGAGTCCGCCGCCGAACGCGACAAGCGGCGTGCGAAGTCGGTGCGATGGCTGATCTCGCCATCGACCGGACTGCTCTTTCTGTGGATGGCCATTCCGCTCGCGATGACGATCTGGTTTTCGTTCTCGCGCTATAACCTGCTGAACCCCGATGTCAAAGGCTTCGCGGGCTTCGACAATTTCGAGTTTCTCATTACCGATCCGGCGTTCGGCCCATCCATCGGTCATACGCTGACGCTGATCATTTCGGTGCTCGTCATCACGGTCGTGGGCGGCGTGCTGCTCGCCGTGCTGTTCGATCGCAAGTTCATCGGTCAGGGCATCGCGCGTCTGCTCGTGATCGCGCCGTTCTTCGTGATGCCGACGGTCTCCGCGCTCATCTGGAAGAACATGATCCTGCATCCGGTGTACGGCCTCATCGCCAGCCTGATGCGCTCGATGGGCATGCAGCCGATCGACTGGTTCGCCGAGTATCCGCTGTTCGCGGTGATCGTGATCGTCGCTTGGCAATGGCTGCCATTCGCGTTCCTGATTCTCTTCACGGCGATTCAATCGCTCGATCAGGAACAGAAGGAAGCGGCGCGCATCGACGGGGCGGGTCCGTTCGCGATGTTCTTCTTCATCACGCTGCCGCACCTGAAGCGCGCGGTCGCCGTGGTCGTGATGATGGAAACCATCTTCCTGCTGTCGATCTTCGCGGAAATCTACACGACGACGGGCGGCGGCCCCGGCACCGCGACGACCAACCTCTCGTACCTGATCTACGCACTCGGCCTGCAGCAGTTCGACGTCGGTCTCGCATCGGCGGGCGGCATTCTCGCGGTCATTCTCGCCAACATCGTCGCGTTCTTCCTCGTGAGAATGCTCGCGAAGAACCTCAAAGGGGAGTACGAGTCATGAGCACTCAAACCGTTACGGGAGCGCCGCGGACCACCGCGCTCGGTCACGCGAAGAACATCGTGCCCGGCATCGTCGCGTGGCTGTTTTCCATCCTGCTGTTCTTCCCGATCTTCTGGATGACGATCACCGCGTTCAAGACCGAGCAGCAGGCGTATTCGTCGTCGCTGTTCTTCACGCCGACGCTCGATAGCTTCCGCGAGGTGTTCGCGCGCAGCAACTACTTCGGCTTCGCGTGGAACTCGGTGCTGATCTCGGTCGGCGTCACGCTGCTCTGTCTGATCCTGGCCGTGCCGTGCGCCTATGCGATGGCCTTTTTCCCGACCAGGAAAACGCAGTCGGTGCTCCTGTGGATGCTGTCCACGAAGATGATGCCGTCGGTCGGCGTGCTCGTGCCTATCTATCTCTTGTGGAAGAACACGGGCCTGCTCGATACCGTGTCCGGGCTCATCATCGTGTACACACTGATCAACCTGCCGATCGCCGTATGGATGGCCTACACGTACTTCAACGAAGTGCCGAAGGACATTCTCGAAGCCGGCCGCATCGACGGCGCGACGACGTGGCAGGAGATCGTCTATCTGCTGATGCCGATGGCATTGCCCGGGCTCGCATCGACGGGTCTCTTGCTCATCATCCTGTCGTGGAACGAGGCGTTCTGGAGCATCAATCTGTCGAGTTCGAACGCGGCGCCGCTGACGGTGTTCATCGCGTCGTATTCGAGTCCGGAGGGCCTCTTCTGGGCGAAGCTCTCGGCGGCTTCGCTGCTCGCGGTCGCGCCGATTCTGATCGTCGGCTGGGTCTCGCAGAAACAACTGGTGCGCGGCCTCACGTTTGGCGCGGTGAAGTGAGGATGCGAGCGTGAACCTCACTCCATCCCACGAGGCCAATCTCGAAGACCGCCTGCTGATCTGCGATTGCGACGGCGTGCTGATCGACAGCGAAGCGGTGGCGGCGCGCATGCTCGTCACCGAGCTGGAGGCGCTGTGGCCGGGCGTCGATGTCGAGCCGGTCGTGATGCCGCTGCTCGGCCTGCGCATCGAGGCGGTGCTCGCGAGCGCCGCCGATACGGTGAACCGCACGCTGACGCACGATCAGGTGGTCGCGATCCGGCGCGCCGTCGAAGTGGCCGCGATCGAGGCGCCGACGGTGCCGGGCATCGCCGAGGCGCTCGCGGCCGTGCCGTTCACCAAGGCGTGCGCGAGCAACAGCTTTTCGACCTATGTCGATGCCGTGCTGAAACGCACGGGCCTCCTGCGCTTCTTCGGCGAGCGGCGCTTTTGCGCGGACATGGTCGCGAATCCGAAGCCCGCGCCCGATGTCTATCTCGCGGCGGCGCGCGCGATGCGCATCGATCCGCTGCGCTGCCTCGTCGTCGAAGACAGCGTGACCGGCGTGACGGCGGCGAAGGCGGCGGGCATGCCGGTGCTCGGCTTCATCGGCGGCGGGCACGCGACCGAAGGACAGATCGGCGCGCTCGAAAGAGCGGGCGCGCACAAGGTATTCGACGACATGACGCGCTTGCCTGCGCTCGTCGAGCAATGGCTGCAGAACGCGACGTTCGAAATCAGATAGCGACAAGCGCTCGGCGCATCGCTAATGAAGACTGGAGACACACACCATGGCTAGCCTGACACTTCGCAACATCAGCAAGCGTTATGAAGAAACCGAGGTGATGCGCAACATCAACCTCGATATCAACGACGGCGAGTTCGTCGTGTTCGTCGGCCCGTCGGGTTGCGGCAAGTCGACGTTGATGCGCATGATCGCGGGTCTGGAGGACATCAGCGGCGGCGACCTGATGATCGACAACGCGCGCGTCAACGAATTGGCGCCCGCTAAGCGCGGCATCGCGATGGTGTTCCAGTCGTACGCGCTGTATCCGCACATGACGCTGTACGACAACATGGCGTTCGGCCTCAAGCTCGCGGGCGAGAAGAAGCCCGCGATCGACGCCGCCGTGAAGAACGCCGCGAAGATTCTGCACATCGACCATCTGCTCGATCGCAAGCCGAAGCAGCTGTCCGGCGGCCAGCGACAGCGCGTGGCGATCGGGCGCGCGATCACGCGCAAGCCGAAGGTGTTTCTGTTCGACGAGCCGCTCTCGAACCTCGACGCCGCGCTGCGCGTGAAGATGCGCCTCGAATTCGCGCGTCTGCACGACGACCTGAAGACGACGATGATCTACGTGACGCACGATCAGGTCGAGGCGATGACGCTGGCGGACAAGATCGTCGTGTTGTCGGCGGGGAACATCGAGCAGGTCGGCACGCCGAACACGCTGTATCACGCGCCGGCGAACCGTTTCGTCGCGGGCTTCATCGGCTCGCCGAAGATGAACTTTCTCTCGGGCACGGTCGCGCAGATCCAGAACGACGGCGTGCTCGTGAAGTACGCGACGGGCGAGACGCAGCTCGTCGGCGTGCTGCCCGGCAATGCGAAGCCGGGCGATGCGGTGACGGTCGGCGTTCGTCCCGAGCACTTGCAGCCGACCTCGCCGGGGTCGGGCGATTACGGCATCTCCGCATCGGCGATGACGGTCGAAACGCTCGGCGATGCGGCGTATCTCTATGCCGAAACGGACGTCGCGCCGGACGGGCTGATCTCGCGCATTCCGCCGCTCGAGAAGCACGCGCGCGGCGAGAAGCTGAAGCTCGGCACGGCGCCGGAGCATTGCCATCTGTTCAACGCGGAAGGGCAGGCGTTCACGCGCAGGATCGTCGATGCGTGGCTGCGGGAGCACGCGACGGCGGCGTAATGCTCAACTGATCGCACACGAGCGGCGTCGTTCGAAAGAGCGGCGCCGTTGTTTTTTGCACGACTCGCACACGCGCGATAATCTCTCTTTCGACCCGCCACACTCGATGGCCGGCGCCGACTTCATACGATATCGCCATGCCCGTCCTGAACGAACTCTTCGTCTATCCGATCAAGTCCTGCGCCGGCATTTCGCTGCGCCGCGCGATGCTCCTCGACACGGGTCTGGAATACGACCGTCACTGGATGGTGACCGATCCGGCTGGCGCGATGTTCACGCAACGTTCGCATCCGCGCATGGCGCTGATCAAAACCGCGTTCGATGGCGACGATCTCGTCATCGACGCGCCCGGAATGCCGGCGCTTCGCACGCCGCTCTCCGCCGAAGCGCTCATCGATGCGCGACCGATACGCGCGACCGTGTGGCGCGATACCGTCGCTGCACTCGACACCGGCGAACACGTCGCGCAATGGTTCAGCGAGTTTCTCGGCATTCCCGCGCGGCTCGTGCGGTTTTCGCCGTCCATTCGTCGCGATGTCAGCGACGAATGGACCGCGCCGCACAGCACGCATACGCGTTTCGCGGATCAGTTTCCGCTGCTGGTGGTCGGCCAGGCATCGCTCGACGATCTCAACGCGCGTCTGTCGGTGAAGGGAGCGCCGGGCATCGGGGCCAATCGCTTCCGGCCGAATCTCGTGATCGGCGGGCTCGATGCGTACGAAGAGGATTTTGTCGGCGACATGCAGATTCGCGTGCCGGGACGCGACGTGCAATTGCGGCTCGTGAAGCTCTGCACGCGCTGTCCGATTCCATCGATCGATCAGGACACGGGCGCGCACGATCCGTCATGGCCGCACGAGCCGCTCGACACGATGAGCGCGTATCGCGGCAGCGATCAGTTCGACGGCGCGCTCACCTTCGGCAAGAACGCAATCGTTCTGAAAGGCGAAGGTGTCGCGCTGGAAGTCGGGCAGGAAGTGGAAGCGGAAATCGACTTCTGACGATTCACGCGTCGAGCGCGGCTTTCGCGCACAACTCATCCGTCACGAGCCCCGACAACCATTTCCCCTTCAACGCGGCGATCAGCGCTTCGCGCTTGCGCTCGCCGCCCGCGAAGCCGATGGTCGGGCGTTTGGGCGGTGTATCGAGCTTGAGGCTCGTCACGCGCGCGCCGGTTTTCGATGTCACGCGCTTGCCGTGCGCATCGATCGGCAGGCCGAGCCATTCGGCCACGGCGCCCGCCGACATCAATTCGTCGACTTCCGTGCGCGTGATGAAGCCGTCCTGGTGGAGCGGGCAGTTCACGCCCACGTTGCCGATGCCGACGAACGCCACATCCGCCTGCTGCGCGAGTTCGCTGACGATGCGATACAGCCGGTGATTGACCCACTGCGCGCGTTCGGTTTCGCTGTCGGCCATGAGCGGCGCGGGCAGCATGAAGTGCTTGCCGCCGGTCTTTTCCGATAGCTGCTGCGCGACGTCGTAACGATTCGACGAACCGTCCTGCGCGATTGCGCCGACCATCGATACGAAGCGATGCTGCGGCCGGTCGATCTGCCCGATCTGTGCGACGCAGGCCTTCAACGTGCGCCCGCTGCCGATCGATACGACAAGCGGTTTCTCTTCGAGCAGATAGCGCTCCATCACCTGCGCGCCCGCGACGGCGAGTTTGCGATCGACCTGTTCGGGCGCGTCGCCGTCGATGGGGACGACTTCGCACATCGCGAGACCGTAGCGGTCGCTGAGCGCTTTCGCGAGCGACAGGCAGTCTGCGATGCGATGATCCACACGCACGCGGATCAGGTTCTTTTCGACCGCGAACGCGACGAGCCGCTGCGCCACCGGACGCGAGATCTGCAGCTTTTCCGCGATCTCGTTCTGGGTGTTGCCGGCGACGTAGTAGAGCCATGCTGCGCGCGTCGCGAGATCGAGTTTTTCGGTGGATTTGGGCACTGGTGGTCGAGTGTCTTGTCTTCTGCTTAAGTTGTAGTTCTTATTGGGGCATCGCGGGCCTGAAATCAGAACCACGAATCAAAACACGGCCCGCATGAAACAAAAAACGCTAGGCGGCTCGCGGCGGCATATGGGACATATCCCCCCGTCCTGCGAGCAGCCCCTCCACGGAGATATCTTCGTCGATATCTTCCCAATGCAGGCCGGTGCCACTGAAGCTGATTTCGTATCGCTGCCGTTGATCCGGCGTGGCGTGAAGCAACCGGGGGAACCACGCGAGGGGAACGCCGAGCGTACGGCCATCCGAAAGTTCGACCCACATCGTGTAGTCGTCGAAGCGAACCTCTTTAGCCGAAGTACTCATTCCAAGCCCTCACAATTTCGTCACGACGACCTTCTACCACCAGCAACAGTTCAGAAAGTGTACGTCGATCGAAGCCAGCGCTGCTTGCTACGTGCACGTTCGGATCGAGCCAGAATTTGGCTTCGCCGTTCGCGCAGCTTGCGTGAATGTGCACCGGCTCACGCGGATTTCCCTCGTTGGAGAAGAAGTGAAATCGTACACCCTTGTATCGAAAAACCGTCGGCATCCAGATCCTTTACCTTTCACGCGCAGGCTCAAGCCAACCTCGGCCGCGCCGGATCAAACAACGGCCTCACATGCTGATAAAGCTCGCGAAACCCCTTCAACCGCTGCCGCAACATCTCGTGCCGCTCGGAGTTCGGCGTGAACTCCTGCTTGATCTCGGGCTTGGCGAGCACCGTCGCCGGATCGCCCCCCGCCGCGAGCCACCCGAGCCGCGCCGCGCCGAGCGCCGCGCCGGTCTCACCACCACCGTGCGTGCGCGTCGGCGTATCGAACGCATCGGCGAACATCTGTGCCCAGTACGCGCTGCGTGCACCGCCGCCGAGCATCGACAACGCCCGCGCCTGCGTGCCCGCCGATTGCAGCGCATCCAGACCATCGGTCAAAGAAAGCGTCACGCCTTCGAGCACGGAATAGCCGAGCAACGCGCGATCGGTCGCATGCGTCATGCCGAAGAACACGCCCTGCGCGTACGGATCGTTGTGCGGCGTGCGCTCGCCGCTCAGATACGGCAGGAACAAAGGCGCGGAAGGCAGCACGTCGGCGGGCAAGGCTTCGATTTCCGCGAGCAAGGTCGGCTCGTCCGTCGACGTCAGCTTGCACACCCAGCGCAGACAACTCGCCGCCGACAAGACCACGCTCATCTGATGCCAGCGATCCGGAATCGCGTGACAGAACGCATGCACCGCCGATGCCGGATTCGGCCGGAAGCGATCGCCGATCACGCACAGCACGCCTGATGTGCCGAGCGACAGAAAACCATCGCCCGGATCGGTCGCGCCGATGCCTACCGCGCTCGCGGCATTGTCGCCGCCGCCAGCCGCGACGACCACGCCTGCGCCCAGGCCGAATTCGCGCGCGAGTTCCGGCCTCAGCGTGCCCGACGGCTCGCTGCCCTCGGCCAGCGACGGCATCTGCTGACGCGACATGCCGCACGCGGCGAGCAGCTCGTCGGACCAGTCGCGGCGCGCGACATCGAGCCAGAGCGTGCCCGCGGCATCCGATGGATCGGACACCTTCGTGCCCGTCAGATGCATCCGCAAATAATCCTTCGGCAAGAGCACGCACGCGGTCTGCTTGAAGATCTCGGGTTCGTTGTGCGCGACCCAAAGCAGCTTCGGCGCGGTGAAGCCCGGCATCGCCAGATTGCCGGCTATCTCGTGCAGATTCGGCGCGCGCTCGTAGAGTTCGGCGCACTCCTTGTCGCTGCGCATGTCGTTCCAGAGGATCGCGGGGCGCAGCACGTTGTCGTGCGAATCGAGCAGCACCGCGCCGTGCATCTGGCCCGAGAGTCCTATGCCGCGCACCTGCGCGAATTCATCGGGAAACTTCTCGCGCAGCTTGAAGAGCGCGGCGCGCGTGCCTTCCCACCAGTCGAGCGGATTCTGTTCCGACCAGCGCGGCTTCGGACGCGATACGGTGAACGGCGTGCCCGCCGTGCCGATGACGCTGCCGTCGCTCGCGAGCAGCAGAACTTTTACTTCGGAGGTGCCGAGGTCGATGCCTAAGTACATGAACGGACCCTTTGTCGTTGCCGGGATCGACCCGGCCAAAACCCAAGCGTGGCGCCAAGGTAGCGGGAGGCGCTAATTTAACGCCACGCGAAGCGCCGCGCCATGGGCACATTACCCGAGCGACGCGGCGCTGGTTTGAACTCGCGTTTAGGACGGCGATAACACCGGGCTTATGGTCGGTTGGCGAGCCACGCATCGACCTTCGAAATCGCGTTGCGCATCACGCGTTCCAGACCTTCGGTCTGCGCCATGCTGCCCCACAGCAGCTTGTCGGCCGTGAACGCCTTGACCGGATCGGGTGCCGTGAAGAACGCATGCGCGACCGCCGGGTCCATCACGCCGTCCTGATAGGTGTAAGACAGCTTGCCTTCGTGCCAGCGTTCGAGGAAGCGGAAGAAGAGCGCGGGCAGGATGGCGGTCGAATCGGGATCGACGTTGCGCGCGAAGCATTCGGAGAGCGTCGGCGCGATGAAGCCCGGCAGCTTCGAGAAGCCATCGGCCGCGACGCGCTGATTCGTGTCCTTGATGTACGGATTGCTGAAGCGATCGAGCACGACATCGCGATACTTCGCGAGATCGATCGGGCTGGGCGTGAGACAGGGGATCACGTCGTCGGTGACGTAGGCGTCCGCGAGCGCGCGAATCTCCAGGTCCTGCGTGCCTTCGTGGATGTATTGCAGCCCGACGAGCGTGCCCGCCCACGCGATGCAGCTATGGCTCGCATTGAGGATGCGGATCTTCGCTTCCTCGTACGGATGCACCGATTCGACCATCTCCGCGCCGACCTTCTCCCACGCGGGCCGCCCGGCGATGAAGTTGTCTTCGATCACCCACTGGATGAACTTTTCGCCCATCACCGGTGCTTTATCGTCGAAGCCGGTTGCGGCCTTCACGCGCTCGGCGACGTCGGGCGTCGGACGTGGCGTGATGCGATCGACCATCGCGTTCGGACACGATGTATTCGCGATCATCCAGTCGCGCAACGCGGTCTCGCCGCGCCGCTCCAGGAATTCGAGCATGCCTGCCTTGAAGCGGTCGCCGTTGCTGCGCAGGTTGTCGCAGTTCTGCAGCGACACCTTGCCCGCGCCGTTTTTCATGCGCGCATCGAGGATAGCGGCGAGCGCGCCGTAGATGGTCGTCTTCGCGCCTTTCAGGTCGGCGGCGAGATCGGCGTTGGCGGTGTCGAGCTTGTCGTGCTCGTCGAGGTAATAACCGCCTTCCGTGACTGTGAACGACACGATCTTCGTCTTCGGGTCCGCGCCCGTCGCGATCAGTTCGTTGAGGTCGGCGGACCACGGCACGACCTTTTTGATCGCGCGGATGGTCTCGTATTCGCGCTCTCCCTTCGGCGTGACGGTTTCGAGCGTGTACTCGCCGTTTTGCGCGGCGAGCGCATCGAGCACGGCGTTCATGTCGCCGCGAATATTGCCGACGGCGAGCGACCAGCTTTGATCGCCCGTCTCGTTCAGTCGATGCAGATACCACGCCTGATGCGCGCGATGAAAAGACCCGGCGCCGATGTGCAGGATCACGTTGGCTTCGCTAGTCATGTCGTCTCTTCCTTCTGATTGGCGGTGCGTCCGTTCTTCGCGGACGGCTGGTCGCGATGGCGCGCGGGGCGCTTAAAGCGGTGGATGTGAGCATTTGCTCTATCGATGATCGAATGATCGTATTCGCCCGGACGAAAGTCAAGGCGCGATGCTTCCTGCGACGCCGCGCAATTTATGCGCCTCGCGGCGGGCGATCCTCCGTCGAGGAGGGCGGCGTGGGAGCGCTGCGGCGCACAAATTTCTTCGCCGGAAACGGATCGGGAATAACCCGTATAGGCAGCCCGACGGGCGATGAACGATGGTGTGTGGGTCAATTTGCCTTTAAACATAGGCGCAAAAACGGTGCTTTGACGCGCGGCGGGGTTTTCGCCGGATCCCGTTAAAATGTCGGTCTATTAGCACAGCCCCTCCCCGGGGCGGGGGTCACTTTCTTTGCTGCTGCAAAGAAAGTAACCAAAGAAAGCAGCTAGTCACCGCCCGCGGTCACACGCAGTTTGGCCATGCTTGCCAGCGGCCCGTGGCACTCGCCTAAGTGTCGCCCCCAAAGGCCCAATCGGGCTTGGCTCGCGCACGATCTGACAAGCTAGTTGTTTTAGGGCGCTGGTTCAGCACGAAAGAGCTTCGGCACAGCGCTATGCGCTGCCGTTGGGTATGCGAGGGAAACCATCGAAGAAGCGCCGGCAAACCCGATTTACCCATCGGCCGCGAAGCGGGCCGGAGCTATTTGGTGCTGAACCAGTCTGTTGCGTGGTGCGATGTGTCGGACCGTGCGCGGTCCAAGTCCTTGTCTGCTTGCGGGGGCACTCGCTACAGCCGGGCCATTAGGCCAATCGCCTGTGCCGCGGCCGGTGTGAAGTGCTTAGGCTGGGGATAGCTGTTTCTTTGGTTACTTTCTTTGCAGCAGTGTATGGACCGGAGACATGGGTAACACCTGTTCCAGGACATGGGTAACACTTCGGACGAATGGTTCGTCCGGAGTAGATCATGACCTGGGATAGCAAAGACATCATGGAACTGCGACTTGAATTCGTGGAATTCGCCACCCGAGAAGGGGCCAATCGGCGCGCCTTGTGTCGCCAGTACGGCATCAGCGCGAAGACGGGGTACAAGTGGATCAGGCGCTTCGAGCAAGGCGACACCGCTTTGGCCGATCAGGGCCGACGGCCCGTGCATAGCCCCTCGCGTACCGCTGCCGAAGTAGAGGCACGCGTGGTCGAACTGCGTCAAGCGCATCCCGCCTGGGGGGCGGCCAAGCTTGCCAGGCGCCTGAGCGATCTGGGTTGCGCTCAGACCCCTTCGCCGAGCACCGTGACGCGCATCCTGCATCGGCAAGGCTTGATCACCGCGGAGAGCAGCACCGAGGCCTTGCGATGGCAGCGCTTTGAACACGAGCATCCCAACGATCTGTGGCAGATGGATTTCAAGGGCTATATCGAACTCGACAGTGGACGACGTTGCTTGCCGTTCACGGTGCTTGACGATCATTCGCGCTTCGATCTGGCGCTCGATGCGTGTGGCAGCACGCCCACGCGGGTCGTGCGTGAGAGCACTTGCGCGCGGTGTTTCGCCGTTACGGGTTGCCGCTGCGCATCAATGCGGACAACGGTCCGCCATGGGACAGCCCTGCGCGACCCGGACAACTGACTGCGCTGGCGATCTGGCTGATCCGCCTGGGCATCCGACCTTCGTACAGCCGGCCCGGGCATCCGCAGACCAACGGTAAAGACGAACGGTTTCATCGGACGCTGAAGGCGGAACTGCTCGCGGGTCGACACTTCAAGAGCCTGAAGAGTATCCAGCAAGCCTTCGATACGTGGCGCCAGATGTACAACCACGAGCGCCCGCATCAGGCGCTGGGCATGGCCACGCCGATCTCGCGCTATCAACCCAGCCCGCGAGCGTATCCGGAGCGTCTGCCGCCGATCGAGTACGGCGACGCAGACGTGGTGCTTCGCGTGGGCTTCAACGGCGAGGTGCGCTTCAAGTCGCAATGCTTCAAGGTTTCAAGTGCGCTGGCTGAGCTGCCCATCGCGTTGCGCGCCTGTAGCGAAACCGACGGCTGCTACGACGTGTACTTCGCTCATCATCGAATCGATACCATCAACTTGAAGGAGCGCGGCAAAAGGAGCTAAATGTGTTACCCATGTCCTGACACACCTGTTACCTATGTCTCCGGTCCATACACAGCAGCAAAGAAAGTGACTGCCGCCCCGCACAGGGGCAGTGCTAATAGACCGACACGCTAACGGGATCCAGCGAAGAAAAACCCCTACCGCCCATGAAACGCCGGATGCGCATCAAACACCGGCCCCTGCACGAAGTGCACATCAAACTGCTGCAACGCATTGAACTGCGCTTCATCACCGACATTGGAAAAGATGAGCGGAATCTTCAACCGATTCGCATACCCCACAAGATGCTTCACAACAGAATCGCGTAATGCCGCGCCGGCATCCATCTTGATGAAATCGAGCCGCGCCATATCCGAGACCGCCATGATCTGACCGGCATTGGGCAGATTCCCTGCGACCTTGAACCCGTAACGCTGATAGCTCTTGGTGAGATAACCAAGAAACGTCTTGTGCGCGACCGCCGCAGCCGGCAATTCGATCACCACGCGCGACGGGCTCAGCCCGAACTCCATCAGCACCGAAGAGAAGTGCAGCCCGTGGTCGTACTTCACGCTCTTCAACAGCCGCTCGTGCACACGCAAAAACAAAAGCCCCGGCCGATGCGGCCCGAAGAAATTGAACGCATGCACCGCGCGCGACAGCCGATCGAGCACGACCAACTCGCGGTCGTCTTCGAGTTGCCCGAACGGGTCGCGCGGGGCATCGCCCTGAATCAGCGTCAATGCCTGTACGCCGAGTTCATCGCCGAAACGCTCGGCGCTCTCCGGCGACGCGCTCAATGTCTGCGGAAAGCTATGTGTACCGACATCGAAGATCGGCTCATAAGCGCTCGATATGCACAGATCGCGGTAACGCGCGATGGCCTCGCCGGCATGCTCGTTTTGACCAAGCGCGACATGCGCGCCGAGAAACGGATGTTCCGCGGCGCGGGCGACAAGTTCAGGCAAGGACGGGGCGATCATGGATGGCGCATTCGAGTCGTGAGGCGTGCCGTACCAGGCGATTTTCATTGGAAGGATCGATGGTATCAGCGCGCAACACCGCGTCCAGCACCAAATTCACATATTGATATGCCGAAGGAAGCGCGTCGATTAAGGGTTTACGAGAAATTTCACTAATCGTAATTGGTTTTACTATTCGTAAAACGCGACGACAGCGTGCCGCGCCCGCCGTCGTCGCCTGACCTGTCGTACTTTTTCGTCGAGGATTTCGACCATGCCAACGTTCGAGACGCATACGGACGCGAATCAGCACTATCAATCCGGCTTCGCCAACGACTTCGCCACCGAGGCGCTGCCCGGCGCGCTGCCGATCGGACGCAACTCGCCGCAGCGCGCGGCGTACGGTCTGTATGCCGAGCAGCTTTCGGGCACGGCGTTCACCGCGCCGCGCGCCCACAATCGCCGCTCGTGGCTCTATCGCATCCGTCCGGGCGCCGTGCACAAGCCGTTCACCCGCGTTCCCGCCGACGCGTTGCGCGCGAAGCTCGTCGGCAATTTCGCCGATGTGCCTCCGACGCCCCCCAACCAGCTTCGCTGGGACCCGCTGCCGATGCCCGCCGCGCCGACCGATTTCATCGACGGCTGGGTGACGATGGCCGGCAACGGCGCCGCCGAATCGATGAGCGGCTGCGCGATTCATCTCTACGCCGCGAACCGGTCGATGCAGGAGCGCTTCTTCTATAACAGCGACGGCGAACTGCTGATCGTGCCGCAGCAAGGCCGCCTCGCGATTTCGACGGAGCTCGGCAAGCTGGACGTCGAACCGTTTGAAATCGCGGTGATTCCGCGCGGCGTGCGCTTTTCCGTTGCGCTGCCCGATGGCGACGCGCGCGGCTATATCTGCGAGAACTTCGGCGCGCTCTTGCAGTTGCCCGATCTCGGTCCTATCGGCTCGAACGGGCTCGCGAATCCGCGCGACTTCCTCACGCCGCAGGCCGCCTATGAAGACCGCGAGGGCAAGTTCGAGCTGGTCACGAAGATGAACGGCGTGCTGTGGCGCGCGGACATCGGCCATTCGCCGCTCGATGTCGTCGCGTGGCACGGCAACTACGCGCCGTACAAGTACGACTTGCGCCACTTCAACACGATCGGCTCGATCAGCTTCGATCATCCCGATCCGTCGATTTTCCTCGTGCTGCAATCGCCGAGCGACACGCCGGGCGTCGACACGATCGACTTCGTGATCTTCCCGCCGCGCTGGCTCGCGGCCGAGGATACGTTCCGCCCGCCGTGGTTCCATCGCAATGTCGCGAGCGAGTTCATGGGTCTCGTGCACGGCGTCTACGATGCGAAGGCCGAAGGCTTCGTGCCGGGCGGCGCGAGTCTGCACAACTGCATGTCGGGACATGGGCCGGATGCGGGGACGTTCGAGAAGGCATCGGCGAGCGATACCTCGAAGCCCGCGAAGGTCGACGCCACGATGGCCTTCATGTTCGAGACGCGCACCCTCATCAAGCCGACGCAGTTCGCGCTCGAAACCGGGCAACTGCAGGCGAACTACTACGAGTGCTGGCAAGGCCTCACGAAACACTTCAACCCGGAGCAACGATGAACGACGCGCTGAAGGCCACACTCGCGCCTGCCCTGAAGAGCTGGATCGAATCCGCGAACGATCCTGCAAGCGACTTCCCGATCCAGAACCTGCCGTTCGGCATTTTCAGCGACGCGGTGCGCGCGCAGCCGCGTGCGGGCGTCGCGATCGGCGACTGGATCGTCGATCTGGCCGCGCTCGAACGGGCGAACCTCCTCAATGCGCACGGCACGTTCGACAAGCCGCGTCTGAACGACTTCATCGCGCTCGGACGCGAGACATGGCGCGACGTGCGCATCGCGCTGTCCGCCTTGCTCGCGCAGGGCAACGCGACACTGCGCGACGACGAAGCGCTGCGCCGCCATGCGCTCGTGCCACGCGCTGGCGCGACGCTGCATCTGCCGGTGGAGATTCCCGGCTATACGGATTTCTATTCGTCGAAGGAGCACGCGACCAACGTCGGCTCGATGTTCCGCGATCCGAAGAACGCGCTGTTGCCGAACTGGTCGGAGATGCCGATCGGCTATAACGGGCGCGCTTCGTCGGTGGTCGTGAGCGGCACGCCGGTGCGTCGGCCGAACGGACAGATCAAGTTGCCGAACGAGGATCGCCCGATCTACGGCGCGTGCCGCAAGCTGGATATCGAGCTGGAGACGGGCTTCATCATCGGTCGCGGCAATGCGCTCGGCGAGCCGATTGCGTGCGAGGACGCCGAGGCGCATATCTTCGGCATGGTGCTGCTGAACGACTGGAGCGCGCGCGATATCCAGCAATGGGAATACGTGCCGCTCGGCCCGTTCAATTCGAAGGGGTTCGCGACGACCATCTCGCCGTGGATCGTCACGCTCGATGCGCTCGAGCCGTTCCGCACCGCGACGCCTGCGCAGCAGCCGGAGCCGCTCGCGTATCTGCGTCATGAAGGCAATCACGCGTTCGACATCGAGCTGGAAGTGACGCTAAGGGCCGAAGGCGTGCAAAAGCCGACGATCCTTTCGCGCACCAACTTCAGGCTGATGTACTGGTCGATGGCGCAGCAACTCGCGCATCACACGGTCGGCGGATGCAATACGCGCGTCGGCGACCTGATGGGCTCAGGGACGATCAGCGGGCCGACGCCCGAGTCGTGCGGCAGCCTGCTCGAGAGTACCTGGAACGGGCAGCGGCCCGTGAAGCTTGAAGAAGGCGGCGAGCGCGTGTTTTTGCAGGACGGCGATGAAGTCACCCTACGAGGCTGGTGTCAGGGGGAAGGGTTTCGGGTTGGGTTTGGCGATTGTGCCGGGCAGGTTTTGGCAGCGCGGGGTTGAGGTTTTTTGGTTTCTTCGCCGGATCCCGTATTCGTGTCGGTCTATTAGCACCGCCCCTCCCCACTTTCTTTGCTGCTGCAAAGAAAGTAACCAAAGAAAGCAGCTCGTTCAGGCCCGCGGTCACACGCACGTTGGCCATGCTTGCCAGCCCGCGGTGGCCCTCGCCTAAGTGTCGCCCCCAAAGGCCCAATCGGGCTTGGCTCGCGCACGGTCTGCCGCCCCAAATATTTAAGCGCGCTGGTTCAGCACCAAATGGCTTCGGCACAGCGCTACGCGCTGCCGTTGGGTATGCAAGGGAAACCGTCGAAGAAGCGCACGCAAACCCGATTGACCCATCGGCCGCGTAGCGGGCTGGAGCTATTTGGTGCTGAACCAGTGAAGGACGCGGCGCGATGAGTCAGACCGTGCGCGATCCAAGCCCCGCGAGACCTACGAGGGCACTCACTACTGCCGGGCCATTAGGCCAATCGCCTGTGCCGCGGCCGGTGTGAAGTGCTTAGGCTGGGGAAAGCTGTTTCTTTGGTTACTTGTATATTGATTCCAGGTGTGCGGAAACTGATCTCTTCCGCTCACCCGAAGCGGTAG
>Ga0160440_100311_pt1 | contig 25282 bp, 22 predicted proteins | sample HID1971I_E1MG_FD_108277 | JGI IMG/M metagenome (GOLD analysis project Ga0160440, IMG submission 108277) | Enriched millipede-associated microbial communities from UW Madison campus, WI, USA - HID1971I_E1 MG | ecosystem: Host-associated > Arthropoda: Insects > Digestive system > Unclassified ... | reverse complement strand
CTTGACGCAGTAGCGCACCAGCTTGAGGTTTTCTTCGAAGTCCAGCTCGAACACGCGCAGCGGATTACGGGTGTATTCAATCGGGGTGGCGATGGCCACGAGGGGCAGGACCACGTCGCATTTCTTGATGTGGTACTCGATCCACTCCGAGTGGATGCTGATATCGCCTTCCACGTAGTGGAAGTTGGGGTGGCTGCGCAGGCGCTCGATGGCGTCGGAGCCAATGTCCAGGCCGTATACCTCGTAACGGTCATCGCGCAGCAGGCGCTCGGACAGGTGGTTACCGATGAAACCGTTTACCCCCAGGATCAGCACGCGGGTACGGCGTGGCTTGCGCCCGGACTCAGCGCCGCGCAGTACGGAACCGTCCACCAGGCCCAGCTCATCGGCCAGGGCCGGGCCGGCCAGATACAGGCCATTTTCGTTGCGCTGGCCGAACCGGATCACCAGAGAGTCTTCGCCGCAGGCAATACGCAGCGGGTTGACGCTGATCACGCGACCTGGCGCCAGGCCTTCGTTGCCCTTGACCACCTCGGCTTGCCAGACAATCAGCTTGTGCTCGCCAACGGCGCAAAAGGCGCCCGGGTACGGCTGAGTCACGGCGCGAACCAGGTTGAACAGGGTTGCGGCCGGTTGCTTCCAGTCCAGCTTGCCATCGGCGGCGGTGCGGCGGCCGAAGTAAGTGGCTTGGCTTTCATCCTGGGCGGTTTCAGTCAGCTTGCCCTGGGCCAGTTGTGGCAGCGCATCGCGCAGCAGAGTAGCGGCGGCATCACGCAGCTTGGCGTGCAGGCTCAGGCCGGTATCGGTGCGATCGATGCTGACCTTCTGCTGGGCCAGGATGGCGCCGGCATCGGCACGCTTGACCATGCGGTGCAGGGTGACGCCAGTTTCAGTCTCGCCGTTGACCAGCACCCAGTTGGCCGGTGCGCGGCCACGGTATTTGGGCAGCAACGAGCCGTGCAGGTTGAACGCGCCTTTGCGGGCGGTGGCCAACAGCGCTTCGCTGAGCAGGTTGCGGTAGTAGAAGGAGAAGATGTATTCCGGGTTCAGCTTGGCGATGCGCTCGATCCACAGGGGGTGGTTGGCGTCTTCCGGGGCGTGTACCGGGATGCCATTGCGTGCGCAGAGCTGGGCGACGGAGCCGTAGAAGTTATTTTCCCTGGGGTCATCGGCATGGGTGAACACGGCAGCAATTTCGTAACCCGCACTGAGCAGGGCTTCAATGCCTGCACAGCCAATATCGTGGTAAGCGAAGACAACAGCTTTTGAACTCATGACTGGACCTGATCGGAAGGAGAAGTAGAAGTATGGGAAGACACCAGGCCGTCTACCACGACGACTGGAGCCGGTGCTGCCGGCTGGTTGCGCAGCACTTTTTCAATAAAGAAGCGTGGGCGGGCGCGTACATCGCTGTACATGCGGCCCAGGTATTCACCCAACAGGCCCATGCCGATGAACTGGCCGCCGGTGAACACGAACAGCACGGCGAACAGCACGAACAGGCCGTCACCGGCCCAGTCGGCGCCGAAGGCCAGGCGCATGATGATAAGTGCGAAGGCAAACAACACACCCAGGGCCGCCAGGCTGAAACCAACGATGGACAGCAGGCGCAATGGCGTGGTGGTCATGCAGGTCAGCAAGTCGAACATCAGGCTGATCAGGCGCATGGCGCTGTATTTGGATTCGCCGTGTTCCCGCTCGGCGTGGTGCACGAGGATTTCCGTGGTGTGGCGGGCGAAGCCGTTGGCCAGGATCGGGATAAAGGTGCTGCGTTCACGGCAGGCGAGCATGGCGTCGACGATCGTGCGGCGGTAGGCGCGCAACATGCAGCCGTAGTCGCTCATGGCTACGCCGGTGGAGCGTTGCACGGCCAGGTTGATCAAACGCGAAGGCCAGCGGCGAAAGGCCGAGTCTTGGCGGTTGTTGCGCACGGTGGCAACCACGTCATAGCCCAGGGCGGCTTGCTCCACCAGGCGCGGGATTTCTTCGGGCGGGTTCTGCAGGTCAGCGTCGAGGGTAATCACCACGTCACCACGGCACTGCTCGAAGCCGGCCATGATCGCAGCGTGCTGGCCATAGTTGCGATTGAGGATCACCGCTACCACGTGGCTGTCTTCTGCAGCGGCGGCGTCTTCGAGCAGTTGGGCTGAATCGTCGCGACTACCGTCATCCACCAGGATGATTTCGTATTCGTAGGCCAGTTGCTCGCACGCTGCAGTGGTACGACGCAGCAATTCGGGCAGGCTCTCTTGTTCGTTGTAGACCGGGATAACGATCGACACGCAATGAATAGGGTAGGGTTTCAAAGTTTCATGACCTCGGGCTGGAGCAACTTGACGCGTGAAAACAGCAGCAATTATTGGGCAAAACTACAGCCCGCAGATTACAAGGCGGCGCTAAAGATAAAGCGTAATCAACAGGTTAGTCGACAAACCGCGGATTGCTCTGAAGTACTGCCTACAAGGTTAAGCGCAAAAATGTGCAACGAATATGAAAGGCGGATGAAAAACTCGTTTATTTGACAGGTAGACAGCTAGGGTTCAGCTAAGTAACTAAGGCATTACAAGTACAGCGGCGTGGGCAAGATGGGAGCGCTCGACAGGGGGGTTGGTTCAATTTTGGCGCGGCGGGCCAGCCGATGAGGCTTATTCAACAATCTTCTCTGCATTGGCGCTCAAGTGCCGGTAAAGTAAGCCATCTCTTGCCAGGGTACTCGAATGAATAGCGTGCAACTTTTATGCGGCCAGTTGCGGCCCGCGCTGATGGGACTGTTGATGACGGTGGCCTGTGCCACCAGCGTGCGGGCCGATGACGGCGTCGCACTGACCAGCATCGAGCAGGTGCCGGAAGGCGTGGAAGTACGCGGTAAACAGGTCGCTGCCTACACCTGGGATGACCGCCAGGGCAAAAACCTGCTGGTGCTTGCCGAACAGGTCAGCGAGCGGGACGACGATGGTACTCAGTCGGCCTTCATCTACGCGGCGCAGTACCTGCTGGGCGGCGACCGGCCCAAGCGTGTGTGGATGCTGTACGACGACGTGCAGCACTGCGAATTCGACGCCGGGCTGCGCTTTGACCGCGCCGCCACCAAGGTCACCGACCTGCTGGGCGACGGCAATACCCAGGCCACGGTCGGCTATTCGCGTACCTGCACCAGTGATGTTAGCCCTAACGAATTCAAGCTGATCATGCACGTCGGCAAGTCCGAGAAGTACCGCCTGCGAGGCCTCGACCGTGTGGGTGCCAGTTGGTGGGATGAAGACGCCGGAGCCTTGCGCGGCATGCCATTGCCCACCGACTGCAGCGTCGCGGCCCAGCAGGCGCTGGTCAGCCAATACAAGGAGCAGGGCACCGAACTGCCGCTGCCAGGCTGCTATGGCGACGAGAGAGACTTCGCCAAGGCGCCGGACGGCTACCTCACCTTCATGCGCAAACATTGGTTCGCGCTGATGCAGCAGCAGGATGCCGACTGGAGCCAGTCCATGGCCCAGCCTCAGGCTTCTGGCGAGGAGGACGCCGCGGAGCCGTGATGCCCTGATATTCGCCGCTCAAAATGTGGGAGGGGGCTTGCCCCCGATGGCGGCGGGTCAGCCACAGATGCATTCACTGACACGCCCTCATCGGAGCATGGGTATCTACACAACTGCCCATGCTGACTCGCTGCTTGCTCTTGCTCTTGCTCTTGCTCTTCTTTTGATCTTGATCTTAGGCGCCCCGTTAAACCACGCTGGCGGATTACGGGCACACCGAGCCTAGGCGAGGTGCCGAGTGGTGGGGCAAGAGCGTTTGGTTACTTTGCGCTTTTCAAAGTGACCCGCTGTAAAAGCGGAACCAATAGTGGTCGTTACCGCAGCAACGGATATGTACTCGATCTGATCCAGCATCCTGGTCGGCTGTCAGGCCGCCATCGGGGGCAAGCCCCCTCCCACAGGGTCCAGTGGCGTACCAGAAGTTGTGTAGATAGCCGTGCTCATCGGGGGCCCATACCCTCCCACATTTGGATGTGTAGATAGCCATGCGGATAATGGGTTAGACTTTGCCCTCGCCAATTCACTAAATACATCGATTAATCAACAGGTTAAGCGATTTATTTAATCCAAAGGCTGATCTACCTTGACTGAGTCTATCCGCAACCCCCTGACCCTTTACCTCACCCGCCTGGCACCTTCCAGCCAACTGACCATGCGCTATGTGCTACAGGATGCCGCCGATCGCCTGGGCTTCGAGGACATCAACCTCGAAGAGATCGACTGGCACCTGCTGCAACCCGATCATGTGATCGCCCTGGTCGCGGCGTTGCGCGAGGACGGCTATGCGCCGAATACCTCGTCGTTATATGTGAATGCCGTGCGCGGCGTGATGAACGAAGCGTGGCGCATGAGCTTGATCAGCCAGGACCACCTGTTGAAGATGCGCTCGGTCAAGGCCGCACCGGGCACACGCCTGGGCCAGGGCCGTAACCTGCGTCGCACTTTGATCCGCGAGATGCTCGAGGTCTGCGCAGCCGACCCTCGCCCCCAGGGCCTGCGGGACGCCGCAGTAATCGGCCTGCTGTATGGCTCGGGCATGCGCAAGTCAGAGTCGGTCAACCTTGACCTGGCACAGATCAATTTTGACGAACGCAGCCTGCGGGTGATCGGCAAGGGCAACAAGGAGCTGATCAAGTACGCGCCGGACTGGGCGTTTGCCAAACTACGGACCTGGCTGGAATTTCGTCGCGGGCAACTCAAGGAAGGCGAACAGGACGACAGCTTCCTGTTCAACCGGATCCGCCGGGGCAGCCATATCACCCGCGAACGCATCACCAAACATGCGATTTACTACATCGCCCGCCAGCGCGGCGACCAGGTGGGCGTGAAGATCATGCCCCATGACTTCCGCCGCTCGTTCATCACACGGGTGATTGAAGAGCATGACTTGTCGATTGCACAGAAGCTGGCGCATCACACCAATATCCAGACCACCGCCAGCTATGACGTGCGTGACGACAACGAGCGGCGGCGGGCGGTGGATCGGTTTGATTTGTAGCCTCAGGATTAATGAAGATCAAAATGTGGGAGGGGGCTTGCTCCCGATTAGCGATGGACCAGCTACACATAAGCTGACTGACACACCGCTATCGGGGGCAAGCCCCCTCCCACAATTGGTCTTTCAGAGGGCTTAGAGAATCGGCTTGCCGCCAGTCACCGCATAGCGTGACCCAGAGATATAGCTGGCCTCATCCGAAGCCAGCAAGACATAAATCGGCGCCACTTCCACCGGCTGCCCTGGACGCCCCAGCGGGGTTTCGCCGCCGAAGTTTTTCACGTCCTCATCGGTCATGGTCGCGACGATCAATGGCGTCCAGATCGGGCCCGGCGCCACACTGTTGACGCGGATGCCCTTGTCACCCAGCAACTGCGCCAAGCCACCGGTAAAGTTGGCAATCGCGCCCTTGGTGGCAGCGTAGGCCAGCAGTGTTGGCTTGGGCATGTCCGAATTGACCGAGCTGGTATTGATGATCGAACTGCCGGCCTTCATATGGGGCAGGGCCGCCTTGCAGATGCGAAACATCGCGGTGATGTTGATATCGAAGGTCTTGACCCATTCTTCATCCTCGATCTCTTCGAAGGTTTCGTGAGTCATCTGGAACGCGGCGTTATTGACCAGGATGTCGATACGCCCAAACTGTTCGACGGTCTTGTCCACCAATGCCTGGCAAGTGGCTTTTTGCGCGATATCGCCAGGCAGCAGCAGGCATTGGCGACCGGCTTCTTCGACCCAGCGCGCGGTTTCCTTGGCGTCGTCGTGCTCATCCAGGTACGCAATGGCCACATCGGCACCTTCGCGGGCGAAGGCAATGGCAACGGCGCGGCCGATGCCACTGTCGGCACCCGTGATGAGGGCAATCTTGTTGGCCAGGCGGCCGGAGCCCTTGTAGCTCTGTTCGCCACAGTCGGGGTACGGATCCATTTTTTTCTGGGAACCCGGCACGGCTTGGGCTTGAGGGGCGAAAGGCGGGCGTGGATAGTCAGTCATTTCAGTCTCCATAGGTTTCCAAAGGTGCTATGGAGTTAGTAATTACGTGGCCGGCGATAGTTGTAATGGATGCCCGCAAGGCCCGACGAATGGTTTACGCCTTGCCTCAGGAGGAGGGCGGGACGCTGGAGGCCAGATGCGCCGGCAAACGGCGCAAGGTCCACAGCGTGGTAAGCATTGCGGCGAGCGCACACAACGCGATGCCAATCAACATCGGCGCCGGGGTATGGTCGGCGAATATCCCCACCAGGGTCATCGCTACGGCGGCAGTGACCATCTGGATGGCGCCCAGCAGCGCCGATGCAGAACCTGCCACTGCGCCATGATCTTCCAGCGACAGCACCCCAGCCGCCGGTAGCAGCAGGCCGAGGCAGCCAAACCCGGTAAACAGAAGCGCCATCATCAAGACCAGGCTGTCACCCCATAGCGTGGTGGCCGCCAGCAGGGCCATGACCGCGGCTACGCCCATTACCGACCAGCGGATCAGTGGCGCCAGGCCGAAACGCGCGCTCAGGCGTGCGGTCAGCTGGCTCATGGCGAAGAATGAAGCCGCGTTAAGGGCAAAGCACAGGCTGAACTGCGTCGGAGTCAGGCCGAAATACTCGATGTACACGAAGGGCGCACTGCCGATAAAGACGAAGAAAGTAGCGAGGCCGAAACCGCAGACCACCGACAACCCTGTGAATACCGGATCGCGCAGCAGCGCTCCGTAGCTGCCAAACGCATTGCCCAGGGTCTTGCCCAGGCGACGCTCGGCTGGATGGGTTTCCGGCAGTTGCACGATGGTCATCACCAGGCACAGCACGGCCACCACCGCCAGCACCGCAAACACTTCGCGCCAGCTCCAGATCGAAATCACCAGGCTACCGGCCAAGGGCGCGAGGATCGGCGAAACACTCATCACCAGCATCAGCAAGGCCATCAGCCGCGCGGCTTCATGGCCGGTGTACAGGTCGCGAACAATCGCCCGCGGGATCACCATTCCCGCGCAGGCACCGAATGCTTGCACAGCACGAAAGCCGATCAGCATTTCGATGGTCGGCGCCAGGGCGCAGCCGATACTGCCGATGGTAAAAATCACCAGCCCCACGTAGATCGGCAACTTGCGCCCGAACACATCGCTGATCGGGCCGTAGAACAGCTGGCACACGCCGATGATCATGAAAAACACCGTCAGGCTCATTTGCACGGCGGCCGGCGAGGCCTGGAGGCTGGCGCCGAGGGTCGGCAGGGCAGGCAGGTAGATGTCGATGGCAAACGGGCCAACAGCGGTGATCAAGCCCAGCAGCAGGGCGAGGTGGGCAATACTTCGAGACATGGGTAGATCCGGGGCGCAGCAAAGGTCGGTTAGCTTAAGGGATCGGTGCAAATCCGCAAACTTAGGCTTCACTAACCAGAGACTCTGGCCGATAACGGTAGCAGGGGCGGTCAAGCGGTTGGGTTCCCAACCGGCAGTCCAGGTACGGGGATACGAGCATGACGATCAAATTACGCTTGATGTTGTTGATTGCGACCGGATTGCTCACTGCGTTGGTCATGAGCGTGGCCGGTTACCTGGGAAATAACCGGATGGGGGCAGCGGTAGAGGACAATGAAGTCAGCATGACTGTGCTGCGCAATCACATGGAAGCCGACATGATGCACGATGCCCTGCGCGCCGATGTGTTGTCGGCCATGTTGGTGGGCCTGGGGAAAAGCACCAGCACCAGGGATGAGGTCAATACTTCGCTGAAGGAGCACGCCGAGCACTTTCGCCAGGTGCTCGGAGACAACCTCAAGCTGCCGGTGGAAGACACGATCAAGGACAGCCTGGAAAAAATCAAACCCAGCCTGGACACCTACATCAGCGCCGGCGAGCGCATCGTTGCTTTGGCGCTGGATAACCCCGAAGCCGCGCGGGGGCAATTGAATGCCTTTCATACCGCCTTCAGCCAGTTGGAAGATCAGATGGCTGCCCTGAGCGAACTGATCGAAGGCCATACGCAAAAAACCAGTGCCGGCACGCAACATACCATCAGCACCGCTAACTTCACCCTCGGCGCGGTATTGATTGCCAGTCTGGTGTTGCTGTTGGGCCAGGGCCGCTGGGTGACCCTGAGCATCATGGGACCACTGCAAACCGCCAGCCGCATCGCCGCGAGCATCGCCCGGGGCAACCTGAGCGAGCCGATTGTGGAGCCGCGTCGCCAGGATGAAGCCGGTTTGTTGATCAGCAGTCTGGCCACCATGCAGCGCGACCTGCGCGGCATGATCGAGGTGGTGCGCAGCAACGCCCATGGCGTCAATGGCATGAGCGAGCGCCTTAGCCAAGGTTGCCATGAAGTGGCCGACAGCAGCCAGCAACAAAGTAGCGCTGCCAGCACCATGGCGGCAGCCGCAAGTGAAATGACCGCCAGCATCGAGGAAATCACTCGCCACGCCGGGCGCGCCCTGGACATGGCCAACCAGGCTGAAAATTTGGCCAAGGACGGTGGCCGTGTCATTCACCAGGTGGTCAAGGATATGGACGGCATCGCCCGTTCAGCGCAGCAGTCGGCCCAGGTCATCCGCACGCTGGATAAGGAGTCCGAGGCCATCTACAGCATTATCCAGGTGATCAAAGGCATTGCTGACCAGACCAACCTGCTTGCCTTGAACGCTGCGATCGAAGCGGCCCGTGCGGGCGAGCAAGGGCGCGGTTTTGCCGTGGTGGCCGACGAGGTGCGCAGCCTGGCGGGACGCACCAGCGCATCGACCCAGGAAATTGCCAGCATGGTCGCGCGTATCCAGCAAAACACTCGCGAGGCGGTGACCAGCATGGAGGAGGGCGTCTCCCAGGTGGACAAAGGCATGGCCGTGACCGCTGAGGTGGAGCGAGCTATCCGCGACATTCTTCAGGCCACCTTGAATACCACCGAGTTGGTTAACGATATTTCGCGCACCATCAGTGAGCAGAGCCTGGCCAGCAACGAAATCGCCCATCAGGTGGAAATGATTGCCGGCATGTCGCAGAACAACAGCCGCGTTATTGGTGAAACCGCCTCGACCACCGATGAATTGGCCGGTTTGGCGAGCAAATTGTCGCAGTCCGTGGATCGGTTCAGCCTGTAGCGCAGACGTTTTTTGGCCGGCTCCTTGTGGGCCGGTTTTTTTTTGCGTGAATGCCATCCTTCAGCAACGGCTCAAGGCCGCGTACCGGCGCATGATACCCGGCCCTTGCCCGTGCCTATTCGTATGATGCGTTGAATCGTGCCCACAAAAAAAGATTGAATATTCACACCTAATGTTATTTAAATAACAAAACAAGAGCGACGTGACCTGCCTGGTCGTGCTGCAACAAGGTGGAATAGCAATGAGCAAGATCGCAGTCATCGGCAGCAACATGGTGGATTTGATTACCTATATCGACCGTATGCCGGCCCAGGGCGAAACCCTGGAAGCGCCTGGCTTTGCCATGGGTTGCGGCGGTAAAGGGGCCAACCAGGCAGTGGCGGCCGCCAAGCTTGGGGCTGATGTCCTGATGCTGAGCAAGGTCGGCGACGACATGTTTGCCGACAACACAGTGGCCAACTTCCAGCGCTTTGGCATCGACACCCGTTATGTGCAGCGCGTGCCTGGCGTTTCCAGTGGCGTAGCGCCGATTTTTGTCCGGGCCGATTCCCACAACAGTATCTTGATCGTCAAGGGCGCCAATGCGCATTTGCTGCCGGTGGACATCGAGACGGCGGCCGCCGACCTGCGTGACTGCACGCTGATCGTGCTGCAACTGGAGATCAATCTGGAGACGGTCTACCACGCCATCGAATTCGCTCACCGACAGGGTATCGCGGTGCTCCTCAACCCCGCACCGGCCCTGGCCGGCTTGAGCCGTGAGCACCTGGCGCACCTTGACTTCCTGATCCCCAACGAATCGGAACTGGCGTTGATCACAGGCGAAGTCGTGGACTCGCCGGAATCGGCCCGAACCGCTGCCCGCGGCCTGGTGACCAGCGGTATCCGTCACGTGATTGTTACCCTAGGCGAGCACGGTGCGCTGTACGTGGGGGAGGAGGGGGAGTTCCAGGTGCCGGGGGTACGGGTTGACGCCCGTGACACCACCGGTGCCGGCGATGCCTTTATCGGTTGCTTTATTCACCACTGGAACCGCGACCGCCATATTCGTCAGGCCATGGAGCAGGCGGTGGCGTATTCCGCGTGCTCGGTCATGGGGCTGGGGACGCAGAGTTCTTATCCCGACAGCGAAACGTTCGATCGCTTTAAGCAACAGCGCTGACACCTTCACCCAGCCCGGAGAACAATAATGAACAAACCTGCGCTGCAACAGACCCCCGATGGTTTCTACCTGAACCGCACGCCCTGGTTCGCCTTTATCCTGCTGTGCAGCATCTTTGCACTGTGGGCCGCCGCGGCGAGCATGAACGATGTGCTGATCGCCCACTTCAAGAAAGCGTTTTTGCTGAGTGATTTCCAGACGGCCTTTGTGCAGTCGGCGTTTTACCTGGGCTACTTTTTTGTGGCGATTCCGGCTGCGATGGTGGTCCGTCGTTTCAGCTACAAGAGCACGATTCTGGTGGGGCTGCTGCTGTACATGCTGGGTTGCCTGTTGTTTTTCCCGGCCGCGTCCACGGCCAAGTACGGCATGTTCCTGCTGGCGCTGTTTGTGATCGCCGCCGGCCTGTCGTTCCTGGAAACCGCCTGCAATACCTACTCGACACTGATGGGCCCCCGGGAAACCGGGACCCGGCGCTTGAATATCTCGCAGACCTTTCACCCGTTCGGGGCCATGGCCGGGGTGTATGTGGGCAGTTTCGTGATGTTCAAGGACACCGACGCCACCACTGAACAACTGGCTCAGATGAGCGCTTCCGAGGCAGCGGTGCAGCAATTGCAGATGATCCAGTCCACGTTGTTGCCCTATAAGTGGATGATTGCGGTGCTGGTGCTGATGTTTATCCTTGTCGCGATTACCCGGTTCCCCGCGTGCAAAGGCAATAAGCCTGCCGACAGCAAGCCGGGCAGCGTGCGTCAAAGCCTGGGGCGGCTGTGGCGTAACCCGCGCTTTACCTTTGGCGTATTGGCGCAGTTTCTTTATGTGGGGGCGCAGGTCGGGGTATGGAGCTTCACCATCCGGCTGGCCATGCAGATGGGCGGTATGAATGAACGCAGCGCTTCATGGTTTCTGCTGACCACCTTTGCCGCCTACTTTGTCGGCAAGTTGATCGCCAACCTGTTGATGCGGCGCCTGCATCCCGCCAAGGTCCTCGCGATCTACGGGGTGCTGTGTATCGTGCTGCTGGCCTACACCATTCTGGTGCCGAACATTTCGGCGGTATATGCAGCGGTCGGCGTGAGTATTTTCCTCGGTCCTTGCTGGCCGACCATCTACGGCCTGACCATCGATGGCCTGGGTGAAGACACCGGCGTTGGCGGTTCATTGCTGGTGATGAGCATTGTCGGCGGCGGGGTGATCCCGATCTTCCAGGGCCTGTTGTCTGACGCCAGCGGCGGCAACATGCAACTGGCTTACAGCGTGCCGTTGCTGTGCTTCATTGTGATCGTGATGTATGCACTCAAGTGCGTGCGCCAACCCGGCGCCTTACCGGTGGGCGCGACCGGGGCGGTGGCCTCATGAAGACACGTATCGCGTTGTACCCTGCGGTGTTTGGCGAGCAGGAGAAAGTCCTGCTGCAATCGTCGGCCTTCAAGGTCAGTGCCTGGACTTACCCGTCTGGTGTACTGGCCGTAAGCCTGGAGAATAGCCGTGGCCGATTGGTGATACTGCCTTATCAGGGGCAGATGATCTGGTCAGCCGTGTTCGACGGTTGCGACTTGACCATGAGCAATCTGTTTGAGCAACCCCGGCCCAGCCCGACGATCATCGAGACCTACGGCTGCTTCATGTTTCACAGTGGCCTGCTGCGCAACGGCTGCCCGGCGCCGGATGACACGCATGCCTTGCACGGCGAAATGCCCTGCGCGCCCATGGACACGGCCTGGCTGGAGGTGGACGAGGGCGTTGTGCGCCTGGGAGGCTCGTATGAATATGCCAAGGGGTTCGGCGATCGCTATCGGGCGAGTCCCAGCGTGACACTGCGCGCCGATTCGGCCCTGTTCGATATCGACATGCAGGTAACGAACCTGGCCGGCAAGCCCATGGACCTGATGTATATGGCCCACATGAACTATGCGTATGTGGACGGCGCGCGGTTTGTCGAGCCATTGGGCATGCAGCGCCAGCGTTTGCGCACCAGCGTGCCGGACCATGTCAAGCCGACGCCGGCATGGAGCGCCTACATGGCGCAGCTGGCCGAGCAGCCTGCGCAATTGGCCTGCCTTGAACAGCCGGCCTTGTACGACCCGGAGATCGTGTTTTTCTTCGACGACGTTGGCACCGACGCCACGGGCCAGGCGCACTTTCTGCTGGATCATCCCAGCGGTGCGGCGTTCTACACCCGCTACCGTCCCGAACAGTTTGCCCACGCTGCCCGCTGGATCCTGCACACGCCGGATCAGCAAGTGGCGGCATTCGTGTTGCCGTCCACCTGCGAACCCGAGGGCTATAACGCCGAGAAAGCCAAAGGCCACGTACGCATGCTGGCGGCTGGAACCAGCGCTTCGTTCAGTGTCAGCACCGGTTATTTGAGTGCACAGGAACGGCAACGGTTGCTGGGTTAAACCAGCAACTGCGCGCCATTGGCCTGGATGACGTCCTTATAGCTGCGGGGGATTTTCTTGTCGCTGACCACGTACTGAAAGTCTTCCAGGGCGGCGAAGTGCGCGGTGCGCACCGTGTCGAACTTACTGAAATCGGCAAGCAATACGCGTTGCTGAGCCTGGCGCATGACCTTCTGCTTGACCTCGACTTCATTGAAGTTGAAGCACGTTACGCCAAACGCCTGGCTGACGCCGGCGGCAGTCACAAAGGCCCACGTCAGGCGCACGCTGTCGAGGATGCTGCTCTCGGCGTTGCTTTCGAAAACCTGGTTCTTGCGGTGAAAGGTGCCACCGCACAACACGATGTGGCAATTGGGCTTGTTCTGCAGTTTGAGCAGCACGTTCAAGGAACTGCACACCGCAGTGAACTCCAGCGCATCAGGGATGAAATCAACCACAAAAGGCGAGGTGGTGCCACAGTCGAAAAATACCGTATCACCGGCCTGGATCAACGCGGCGGCGAGTTTGCCGATGCGGCGTTTTTCCTCGACGTGGCGGGTGTCCTGCTCGGCCACCCGGTAATCGCCGCTCTCATTGCCGATGCGGGTGATATAGCCACCCAGCAGCCGCAGGTGATCGCTGAAGTGGTTGAGATCGCGGCGCAGGGTCATCTCGGAAACGTCCAGCAGTGCAGCCATTTCCTTCAGATGAATGGCGTTCTGGTCTTGCAAGGCTTGTTGGATAAGCTTCAATCGCTCGGCTTTTCTACTGTCCACGAGTCTTCCAGGGCTTGATTGTTAGTGTTAAATAAGTAACATTATTTGTTATTATTGTAACTAATTAACGTGAGCGCTGTGACAAGCGCCTCGCAATCATTGGCAACATACAGGCAAGGGCCCATTAAATGAACAGTCTCCCACCCGCCGCATTGGCCAAATACATCGATCACACCTTGCTGGCGCCCGACGCCTCCCGTGCACAGATCCGCACCTTGTGCGAGGAAGCCCGCGAGCATGGCTTTTATTCGGTGTGCCTCAATTCCGCACAGGTGCCTTATGCCGCTTCGTGCCTGACCGACGACAGGGTGGTGATTTGCGCCGTGGTCGGCTTTCCACTGGGCGCCGGCCTGAGTGACACCAAGGCTTACGAAGCCCAACAGGCGATTGCCGCCGGGGCAGGGGAGATCGATATGGTGCTCAATATCGGCTGGTTGAAGGACGGGCTGCTGGACGCCGTGCGCGAAGACATCGCCCTGGTCCAACAGGCCTGCGGCGCCGTGCCGTTGAAGGTCATCCTGGAAACCTGCCTGCTTGATGACAAGCAGAAGGTCCAGGCCTGCGAAATCTGCCGTGACCTGGGTGTGGCCTTCGTCAAGACGTCCACCGGGCTCAGCCGAAGCGGGGCTACGGTCGAAGATGTGGCACTGATGCGCAGAACTGTGGGTGCCAGGGTTGGGGTAAAGGCATCCGGTGGCGTGCGCGATTATCCAACGGCGTTGAAGATGATTGAAGCCGGCGCGACACGTTTGGGCAGCAGCTCTGGGATTGCGATTGTGGGTGGGGCGATGACGGCGGTGAGTGGTTATTGAGGTTTTTTGTCAGCGCGGTAAAGCTGTATATATAACTCTACTAAATATTCATTTAGTTTAGTTATATATATTGGTTATATGGCAAGGGCAGAGCTAGCTCATCCTTTACGCTAGTGTGGGTACATGCACGATACTTAACATTTGAGCATCATAAAGGGACAGTTTATATGCGGGGAAGGCTTACGTCAGGTCTATGGGTGGCATGTCTCGTGACCAGTGCCACGGCGCTGGCGGATGAACTGCCGCGTAGCGAGCAGGTAAAAGCTTTCCGCGCTGCTGGATTTAACCAAGAGACGTCGGAGTGCGAAGTCGAGACAACAGGCAGCTACACGCCGGCAACCATGGAGTTGGTTGAGGACCTGAACGGTGACGGTCGGCCGGATGCGTTGATTACCGAAGGCAGCACTGACTGTTATGGGCAAGCAGGTACCGGATTTTATCTAGTCAGCCAGCAGCCTGACGGTGGCTGGAAACTCATGCTCAAAGAAATCGGCGTCGCTGAGTTTCTCCCTGGCAAAGGCAGTAATGGTTGGCCTGATGTCGAAGTCGGCGGCCCGGGTTCTTGTTTCCCAGTACTGCGTTATGACGGACAACGTTATCGATTTCACCACAGCGTTGGTGAACGGTGTGCTGACTCGCCGTAAACGTCCGATGGCCCAAGGGTCAAACGGAGGCAGGTCAGTGAGGGCGACGATGGCTGCTTTTGAATCTGGGGCGCGGTGATCGTCGCATTAGTGAAATGCGACGAACAGAGCCCCTGAAGGACAATCCCAATGGTTCGCATAATGTATATTATGTTAAATTTGATATTATGAAGGAAGCCTGTCACTCGCCCCCTAATATTTCTGTAAGGTTCTGCAATTCAATGGATCATCAGTGATGCGTCACAATTGATTGCCGATACTGGTCACGGCGCGAATGCTGCTGTCCGAAGACCGCACTCGGCTCGTCATTGAAGCCCAGGATAAAGGCGTACGCAGCGGGCCTTGAGCGCGCGCCTTTTGAGAGCGCGGAGAAACAACGCGAAGGGAATCAAGAGCAGGCGGGTTCAATCACAACCGGCTGAGCTGAGTCGGTCCAGCATGATATTGCGGGAGCTGTCGAAGAAGGTATTCGATCAGGCTGCCCGAATCTCATTGAATTACCGATCACGCCCTGCAGCTGGCGCAACTCACCACCCTCCTCCTTGAGCCGCTCCAGATACACATCAACGTTCAGTAATTGATAAGGATCCTCTCAGGGTTTAGCACTCACGCCGATTGCCCAAGCAAGAGCAGCGTCTTGCGGTCCGGCTCACCCGAATAAAACTGCTCGAGCGCCTGCTGATACACCGCGGGGCCGGACGGGACACTCTTGAACAGCGTAAGGCAGGAGCGAAATTTCAGGTCATCGGGCGAGCCGAATATCCGCTCGGCACTCACCCCTCGATGCTGCAAAACGGCTGCGACGCACGCCTCCAGTCGTGGCCCAGGCAACTCATGCTGGAGGTAGGCACGAGCCTCGGCAAGGCCGGAAATCGCGAAGCGTCCGGCCATATCGGAGCGACCCAGCCCCTGCAATTGCGGGAAGACGAACCACATCCAATGGCTCGTCTTGCGGCCCGCGCGCAGCTCGTCCATGACTCGACTGAACACCGGGCGCTGAGCCTCGACGAAACGGGACAGATTGAACGTATCCTGCATGATTCGCTGCTCCTACGATAAGCGCGTCGGTAATCTCAGTTCTGCGCACAGTCCGCCGCCTTCGCGATTTCTCAAGGTCAGGGTGCCGCCGAGGGCTTGTGCCAGTTGCTGGGCGATAGCCAGGCCCAGGCCCGTGCCGCCGGTGCTGCGGTTGCGCGAATTTTCCACGCGGTAAAATGGCTCAACCACACGGGCCAGCTCCTCTTCGGCGATGCCGGGACCACGATCCATCACGGTCACTGAGAGGCTGTCGCCGTCCTTCGATTCGACCCGCAGCTGCGCTGCACCGGCGAATTTGAGCGCGTTATCCGTGAGGTTTACCAGCACTCGGCGCAGCGCGTGGGGCCGCGTGTGAATCACTGCGGCGCTTTTGCCGCTGAGCTGCACGTCCTTGCCGATGTCCTGGTAGTCGAACACGAGGCTGTCGAGGAATGAATCAAGATCGGTACGGCGGCTTTCTTCGGTGGCACCATGCACGCTGCGGGCATAGGCAACGCCTTCACGCACCAGATGCTCCATCTCGCCGAGGTCATTCCACAATTTGTCTTTGTCGCCGCAGTCGTCCATCAATTCGGCACGCAGTTTCATGCGCGTGATCGGGGTTTGCAGGTCGTGGGAAATCGCCGCCAGCAGTTGCATGCGCTCTTTCAGATAGGCAGCAATGCGCGCCTGCATGGCATTGAAGGCGATGGCAGCGTGTGCGACTTCGGTCGGGCCTTGTTCATCCAGATGCACCGGGTGAGTATTGGGATCCAGGTTTTCCACGGCCTGGGCCAGGCGGGTCAGCGGGCGTATGGCAATGCGCACGGCCAGCCACGCGCACAGAATCATCAAGGCCAACTGGCCCAGCAAAACCACCGGCAGCCACGGCGACAACGGCACCATTGAGGGGCGCACGTCGATGGTCACGGGGCTGCCGTCAGCCAGTTTCAGATGGACCTGGAAGTGTTTGATAGGCCCGGGAATGTCTGTCACGGTCATCGGGTAATCCTTGCCGATGGCCTCCTTGATCGAGGTCACTGCAATCGGCGTGTCACGCAGGGCGGCGCCTGGCGAGCCTTCATCGAGCAGATAGCGGTAATTGCGTCGATCCAGTTGTTTCAACCAACTCATGCGTTCCTCGGCGGGCAAGCGGTCAAGGATGGCAATGGACGTCGACACATCGGTTTCCAGATTACCGAGCATGGTGTTTTTCGCGGTTTCGTAACGCTCGTAATACTGCACGCCGAAGGACAAGGCCTGCGCCAGGGTCAGCCCTACCAGAAAGATCAGCGACAGCCGCGAGACAAGGGTACGAGGCCAATGCAGCGAAGGCTTCATGCCGGTGCTCCAAGCACTTGCACCGGCAGCGAGAAGACATACCCTTCGCTGCGCACGGTTTTGATGTAAGCCGGCTCGCGGGCATCGTCAAGCAGGCGTTGGCGCAGGCGGCTGACCAGCAGATCAATGGAACGGTCGAACAGGTCGGCGTCACGGCCCTGGGTCAGGTTGAGCAACTGGTCGCGATTGAGTACCCGTTGCGGATGGTCGAGGAACACCCGCAGCAGGCGATATTCAGCGCCGCTGAGGGCGACCATGGTGCCGTTTTCATCAAGCAGATGGCGGGCGGATGTGTCCAGGCGCCAGCGCCCGAACTCCAGCAACCTTCCGGTTTCGGTAACGACCAGGTTGGGCGGCAGCATGCGCGTACGGCGCAGCACAGCGTTGATGCGCGCCAGCAATTCACGGGCGGCGAACGGCTTGACCAGGTAATCGTCGGCGCCCATTTCCAAGCCGATGATGCGATCGGTTTCGTCGTTGCGGGCGGTTAGCATCAGCACCGGCGTGGCCTTGTGTTTACCGGCGCGAATGTCGCGGCAGAGCACCAGGCCATCGTCGCCTGGCATCATGATGTCCAGCACGATCAGGTCAACCGGCGTGGACTCGAGAAACGAGCGCATCTGGCGGCCATCCGCAACCACGGTAGTGCGCAGGCCGTTCTTCTTCAGGTAGTTGCCTACCATCTCTCGAATCTCACGGTCATCGTCCACGATGAGGATGTGATCAACGTGTTCCATGGGCCAAGCCTCTGTCAATGGGAATTGCGGCTCAGTCTATAGAGACTGAGTCCGTTCGCCCGCGGCGGTTTGTATTGCAGTGTATCTGCTCTGGCGAAGGATACATGCAGAGGCAAAAACAACAATTTCCGGGGGGGTTGTATGGCCGTGTATCAGGACGGGGTCCTGATACGAACCGAGTTATCCGCGCCTGTTTTTGACACAGACGAGATACCTCACGGGCTTCTAATGAGCCACATCGAGGCCAACCCAAGCGCCTCGGCTCAACTGAACCACCCAACCATCGAAGCCTTGAGAAAACGACCATGAACACCAATACCCTCTATGCCGCTTGCCTGTTTGCCGCCCTGAATATCTGCACCTTCTCGGCCCGCGCCGAAGCTGACGTCACGCCGCAAACCTACACCTACGGCACGCACCTGGACATCCAGAAAGTGCTGGCAATGACACAGGATGCCGGGGCTTCCTGCGGCATCGTCGATGCCCAACTGACCTACCTGAATTCGCAGGGCAAGACCGAGACCCTGAACTACCGCAAATTTGCCGATTGCCACAGCGATAACTGAGTTCGGCCCACATTTCATCAGGTGACCCTTATGTTCCTCATCGCATTCCTGGGCGGCTTATTGACCGTCCTCAGCCCTTGTATCCTGCCGGTCGTGCCATTTCTGTTCGCCGGTATCGACCGCACACGCTCATCGATCCTGCTCACCCTTGGCGGCATGGTCCTGACCTTCGCGCTGATTTCCAGTCTGGCCGTGGTCAGCAGTGAATGGGTGATTCAGGCCAACAACACCGGGCGACATGTGGCACTGGTGGTGATGGCGCTGTTTGCCTTGTCGCTGATCTCGGCGCGAATCAGCGGCTGGCTGGCCAGCCCGTTCGTGTTACTGGGCAATCGCCTCGACCCCCAGACGCGCAAAATGTCCGGGCCGCTGGGTTCGCTGATGATCGGCGTCGCCACCGGCCTGCTCTGGGCGCCGTGCGCCGGGCCTATCCTCGGGGTGATCCTTACCGGCGCCATGCTGCAAGGCGCCAATGCGCAAACCAGCCTGCTGCTGGCAGCCTACGGCCTGGGCAGTGCACTGTCGTTGGGTACGCTGATTTTCGCCGGACGCGGTTTAGTCAATCGCCTGAAGGCCTCGATTCCGGTCACCGGCTGGTTGCGTCGCGCCACCGGTTTTGCGGTCCTGGCCGCAGCGCTGATGATTTCTACCGGTGCCGACAAGACGCTGTTGGCCGGGGCGTCGTCCGAAGGCGTCAGCGTGCTGGAAAAAGGCGTGCTGGAACGCGTCCCCAAAGTCGTCGAATACCTGGTAAGCAAGGCCAAGGCCGAACCCACCCTCGACAACGCCCAAGGCCCGATGCCGTCGCTGGCCGGCGCGGTGGAATGGCTCAATTCGCCCGCACTGACCAGTGAGTCGCTCAGAGGCAAAGTGGTGCTCGTCGATTTCTGGACTTACGACTGCATCAATTGCCAGCACGCCCTGCCGTATGTGAAGGACTGGGCGCAGAAATACGAGAAGGATGGCTTGGTGGTAATCGGCGTCCACACTCCGGAATACGGCTTTGAACGGATCATCAGCAATGTCAGGGATGAGGTGAAAAAGCTCGGCATTACTTACCCGGTGGCCATCGATAACAACTACGCGATCTGGCGCAACTTCGATAACCAGTACTGGCCTGCGCACTACCTGATCGACGCCAAAGGGCAAGTGCGTTTCACCCACTTCGGAGAAGGTGGCTACAAGACGCAGGAAAAGATGATTCAGCAACTGCTGCAGGAGGCGAAAGCTGCATCCGCGTAACCCTTAAAAAACAATGGCCCACAGGCAACGTCCCGTGGGCCATTAGCTTTTTCTCCTGCGGCCTGGGTTGCGCGACCACAATCTCCCGCTCACCCCAGGCTAATCGGACACGATGCTTTTGGCCTCAAGAAATGCTTCCAGCCCAAAGACTCCAAACTCCCGGCCGACACCGGACTGCTTTACCCCGCCGAACGGCGCCAGCAGCTCTGGCGAAATTCTGTTGATCAACACCGAGCCGGCCTGCAGCTGGTTCGCCAGGCGTTGGGCACGTTCCGGTTGCCGGGAAAACACATAAGCCTGCAAGCCGTAGATACTGGCATTGGCAATGGCGACCGCTTGTTCTTGCGAGTCATACGCCATGATCGATAGCACCGGGCCGAATATCTCCGCTTGCGCGATGTCCATGTCACTGCTGACGTTGGCAAAGACCGTAGGCCTGACGAAATAGCCCTTATCCAAGCCGGTCGGTCTGCCCTCCCCGCCGATAATCAACGTCGCGCCTTGCGCCTGCCCGCGGCGGATGAAAGCTTGTACGCGGTCGAATTGGGTGCGATTGACCAGCGGCCCGAGAGCAGTGGCCGGATCCTGCGGATTGCCGACGACCATCGCTCCAACCAGGCTTTTGACGCGGTTGATAATGTCTTCGGCGTGCGTGCGTGGCACCAGCAGACGTGTGCCGGCGACACATGCCTGACCGTTGTTCATGAACGCAGCACTCAGAGCCAGGGGAATGGCGATGTCGAGATCGGCGTCATCCAGGATGATAGAGGCCGACTTCCCCGTGAGCGACAGACTCACTCGCTTCATGGTCTCGATTGCGGCGTATGCAATGAGCTTTCCGGTGGCGGTAGACCCGGTGAATGAAATTTTCGCAATGAGTGGGCTGGCGCTTATTTCATCACCCACATCACTACCGCGGCCCAACAGAATGTTGAAAACCCCTTTGGGCAACGCTGCGCGATGCAACGCTTGGGCGAGCACGGTGGTCTGCAAGGGGCTCAACTCGCTCGGTTTGATGACCGAGGCACAGCCAGCCGCAATGGCCGATGCCAGTTTGCTGCATATCGTCCCGGCGGTGCTGTTCCAGGGGGCAAACAGCGCCGCGACTCCGACCGGCTCCATCACCACGGTCGCGTCACCGACCGTACGACTCAGGTCGAAGTGTTTCAATACCTGCGCCGCATTGGTAAATGACTGCGAAGCGTAGCGACTGACCCATTGCGCACGGGCAAACGGCGCACCGTACTCTTGGATGGCGGTATCGCGAATTTCATTCGTGCTCGCCAGCACGGCAGTCTGCAACTGCTCGAGCATGTCGATACGCTCGGCCTTGGAGGTGCGGCTCATCGCGACTTGGGCACGCGAAGCCGCCGCGATAGCGCGCCTGGCATCTTCACGATCAGCCAGGGTGAGCGTACCAATGATCTCCTCGGTAGCCGGATTGATGCATTGCACCGTTTCATTGCCCTGAACGGGAACGAATGTTCCATCAATGTAACTGTGATTGATCTTCCACATCGTGGCGTACCTGATTATGGGCCCCAGTTGGCGGTCTGTGGCGAGTAGTCAACCGACTTGATAGCGTGCGGATAGGCCCGCTAAGTCACGGCAATTTCCCAAGGCGTTGCATGAGTGCCGTGTCCTGTCGGAAACTGGTCCTTCGCCAGATCATTGATACCCTCAGCGTGTTACTTCGCCGTGGCGGCTTTTTCGATCAGGCGAGCGACCGGTTCCGGGTTTGAAACCATCACGACATGTGACGCGCCCTCGACCACTTCCACGGCTTTGGCAGCGGCGCGCTTGGCCATGAATGCCATGGCTTGCGGGGGAATGTTCTTGTCCTTGTCGCCGTAGATGTACCAGGACGGAATATGTTTCCAGGCGGGGCTGCCGGACGCTTCGTTGAGCGCCGCTTCCGTTACCGGACGTTGGGTGGCGGCCATCAATGCAGCCTCTTTCGCGGGGACATCAGCGGCGAACTGGTTGTGAAATTTGTCCTGCTGGATGTACAAATCCTTGCCCCCATCGGCCAGCGGTACAGGCGCAGCCAGCGTTGGGCCCAGCGTGCTGCCCGGGAATTTGCCGGCCAGCCCGGCGACGGTTTCCCCGGCCTCAGGTGCAAACGCACTGACGTAAACCAGGGCTTTGACGTTGACATGATCGTTGGCCGCATCGCTGATAACGGTGCCGCCATAGGAATGGCCGACCAACACCACCGGCGAATGAATGCTCGTCAGCAATGCCGAGATTGCCGAACCATCGCTCTTTACACCGCGCAATGGGTTGGCAGCAGCAACCACCGGGTAACCGTCCTTCTCAAGAATCTTCACGACGCCATTCCAACTCGACGCATCGGCAAAGGCGCCATGCACGAGCACAATCGTGGGTTTTTCAGTTTGCGACCAAGCGTGTGTCGCCATGCTCAGGCTGACGGCGACGGCCAGTGCGGTTAATACTTTTTTCATTGTTAACTCCGGGGTTGACGGGAAATCAGGGAGCGAAGCGAGTGAAGACAAAGTCGTGATTACGCACTCGCGCCTGGTGACAGGCGAAGCAGGTTTCGTGTTGGGCTTCATCGGCCGGTTTACCGTTGATAAACCGCCCGAAACCCCAACCACCGGTTGCTGCATATTTTTTCGAGTCCTTGACCATCACCTGCACGGTCGTGGCCGACCCCGGGATGGACGCCGGCTCGAATTCCGGGGACTGCACATGTTTCCAGGCCAGCTTTACCAGCACCGTGCCATCGGGGAATGGCAGCGTTGAGTCCTGATAAGCCTTGATGGCCGAGTCATTGCCCAGCACGGCTCGCAGTTCATTCAGGGGTGCTGCTTCCTGCGCTGGCGCAATCAGCGGCCATAGGCGGTAGTTTTCAGGCAATTTCACGCCATAGATCGGTGAGGCGTCGCCAGTACTGGCGTCGCCCGAGGCAACACCGGTAGCGGTCAACGCTGCGATTGCAATGGCAGCCGGCATCGCGGCAAGAAATTTCAGCTTCATCATCGCCCTCCTCTCAGCCAGTTTTTTCAAAGATGATCGGCATCGATCACCGCCTGGGCGAAGGCTTTCGGCGCTTCCTGCGGCAAGTTGTGACCAACACCACCGGTGATCAATCGGTACTCATACTTGCCATTGAAGCGCTTGGCGTACGCTTCGGCAGGTGGGTGCGGTGCGCCGTTCGCATCACCTTCCAGGGTGATGGTGGGCACGCTGATGGATGGAAATGCCGCGAGTTTCTTCTCCAGCGCGTCGTATCTGGCCTCGCCCTTGACTAACCCCAGGCGCCAGCGGTAGTTGAAAATCGACACGGCCACGTGATCAGGGTTCTGCAAGGACGCCGCGCTGCGCTCATAAGTGGCGTCGTCGAAATTCCACTGTGGCGACGCCAGCTTCCAGATGAGCTTGGCGAAGTCATGGGTGTTTTTCTCGTAGCCCAGGCGCCCGCGCTCGGTCGCGAAGTAGAACTGGTACCACCACTGCAGTTCGGCGGCTGGCGGCAATGGCGCCTTGCCCGCCTCTTGGCTGCCTATCAGGTAACCGCTCACAGCAACCAGGGCTTTGACTCTTTCCGGCCACAGTGCGGCAACGATATCTGCAGTGCGGGCGCCCCAGTCAAACCCACCCAGCACCGCCGTCTTGATCTTCAGCGCGTCCATGAAGTCGATCAGGTCGCTCGCCAGCGCAGCAGGTTGACCATTGCGAACTGTCTTGGCCGAGAGAAAATGCGTATCGCCATAACCGCGCGCAGAAGGGATCAACACTCGATATCCCTTGTCCGCCAAAGCAGGAGCGACATCAGCGTATGCGTTGATATCGTAGGGCCAGCCGTGCAACAAAATGACCACAGGGCCATCGGCTGGGCCGAGTTCCGCGTAAGAAACGTCCAGCAGCCCCGCTTTCACATGCTTAAGAGCACCGAGAGAGGTGTGAGCTCCCGGCGTGATCGCCCCAATGGTGGACGCGGGTACATCAGCCGCGCTGGCTTGGGAAAAACCGACAGCCACCGCTGCGAATTGCAGCACCGCTGCTGCCAACAGCGAAGGGGCAAGACCCCGCAGGCGGCTGGATTTATGTTGGTTGTTCAGCAAGGTCATCTCCATGGTGTTTCTCCGTAGCGAGCCGCCGAATAGCGGCCCGGTGTGTTGACTCGATTGCGTGCGAGCTACTGGGCTGTCTTCGTTGCGCTGAGCTTGGCGCGAAGCGGCCGGAAGGCCTCCCGCAACTCCTCGCTGAACAATTGAGGTTGCTCCCAGGAAGCGAAGTGGCCGCCCTTGTTAACCTGGCTGTAGTAGGAAAGTGATGGGTAAGCGCGTTGCGCCCAGCTTTTTGGCGCCTGATAGATCTCGTGCGGGAAGACCGTGATCGCCACCGGCACCTTGATGCTTGCGGTGTTCTGCGCGGCAGCGCTGAAATTGTTGTTGTTGTTTTCCCAGTAGAAACGCGATGACGATGCGCCTGCGTTCGTCAGCCAGTACAGGCTGATATCGTCCAGAATCTCGTCACGGGTCAATACCCGTTCAGGCTGACCATCACTGTCCGTCCACGCGGCGATTTTTTCGTACATCCACGCCGCAGTACCGGTAGGCGAATCGGCCAGCAGGTAACCGATAGTCTGCGGGCGCGTAACCATCATCGCGCCGTATGCTGCATTGCGGCCGAAGAAGGTGCTCAAGGAATCAAACGCCTTGCGTTCAGGCTCAGTGAGCCCGACAGGGGCCGGGTCACCACTATTGATCGGCTTGACCAATTCGGGCGGGATGGTGGCCGGCATGTTCAAGTGAATGCCCAACAGACCCGGCGGATTCAGGCGGCCCAATGCATCCGATATCACCGAACCGTGATCTCCGCCCTGGGAAACATAGTGGGTATAACCCAGGCGCTTGATGAGCACATCCCAAGCCTTCGCGACTCGATCCGGCCCCCAGCCCAATTCAGTTGGCTTACCGGAAAAACCGTGTCCCGGAATCGATGGAATGATCACGTCGAACGAATCTTCAACCTTACCGCCGTAAGCAACGGGATCCGTCAGCGGGCCGATAGTTTTCAGGAACTCGAATTGTGAGCCAGGCCATCCGTGTGTCAGAAGCAGTGGCATCGCGTTGGCGTTGCGCGAGCGAACATGGATGAATTGAATATCGACGCCGTCGATAGTCGTGATGAATTCAGGCAGCGCATTGAGCTTTGCTTCGGCCTTGCGCCAGTCATAGCCGCTGCCCCAATACTTCACCAGCGACTGGACCTGGGCCAACTGCACGCCTTGGGAATCGTCATTGACGGTCTCTTTGTCCGGCCAGCGGGTTGCCGCAATGCGCTTTTTCAGATCGGTCAATTGAGCTTCATCGACATGAATTCGATAAGGTCGGATCGATTCGGGATTGGTCGAGGCCGAGCTGGCAACTGACGCATCGGCGGCCGGGCCAGCAGCCCAGGCACCACCGCTGCCGGCTATCAGGGCCAACCCCAAAACGCCCATTCTCACGGAAGAAGCCAGACTAT
>Ga0160440_100309_pt1 | contig 25575 bp, 19 predicted proteins | sample HID1971I_E1MG_FD_108277 | JGI IMG/M metagenome (GOLD analysis project Ga0160440, IMG submission 108277) | Enriched millipede-associated microbial communities from UW Madison campus, WI, USA - HID1971I_E1 MG | ecosystem: Host-associated > Arthropoda: Insects > Digestive system > Unclassified ... | reverse complement strand
TAAGCTGTAGTCCTACGTGCGTCGCCATTGGCACGCGCAGTCGTAATCAGGAGTCCTGTGCAATGACGCGCACTCGTAAAATTCTCGCCTGGAGCTGCGCCAGCTTCGTTCTGTTAATCGCCGTGTTTGTGCTGTTCCTGGTGTTCTTTGACTGGAACCGCATCAAGCCGCCCCTGAATGCCAAGGTCTCCGAAGAACTGCATCGCCCGTTTGCTATCAATGGCAACCTGGCGGTGGTGTGGCAGCGCGAGCCCGACGAAGGCGGCTGGCGCGCCTTTGTGCCCTGGCCGCATGTGATTGCCGAAGACCTGACCCTGGGCAACCCCGACTGGTCGAAACAACCGCAGATGGTCACGCTCAAGAAGGTCGAGCTGCGTGTTTCGCCCCTGGCCTTGCTGGTGCAGCGCGTGGTGATCCCGCGCATCGACCTCACCGAACCGAGTGCCCAGTTGCAGCGCCTGGCCGACGGCCGCGCCAACTGGACCTTCAAGTTCGATCCGAAGGACCCCGACGCCGAACCCTCCAGCTGGGTAGTGGATATCGGTGCCATCGGCTTCGACAAGGGCCATGTGACCCTCGACGATCAAACCCTCAAGACCCAGCTCGATGTGATCATCGACCCGTTGGGCAAACCGATCCCGTTCGGCGAGATCGTCGGCGATGCCGATGCGAAGAAGGCCTTGGAAAAAGGCTCGGCACCCCAGGACTACGCGTTCGGCCTCAAGGTCAAAGGCCAATACCACGGCCAGCAGCTCGCCGGTACCGGCAAGATCGGCGGCCTTCTGGCTTTGCAGGACGCGGCCAAACCGTTCCCTCTGCAAGCCCAGGTGAAAGTCGCCGACACCAGCATCGCCCTGGCCGGCACCCTGACCGACCCGCTGAACCTCGGCGCCCTGGACCTGCGCCTGAAACTCTCGGGCAGCAGCCTGGGCAACCTGTACCCGCTGACCGGCGTCACGCTGCCGGACTCGCCGGCCTACTCCACCGATGGCCACCTGATCGCCAAGCTGCATGAAGCCAGCGGCGCCTCATTCCGCTACGAAAAATTCAATGGCAAGATCGGCAACAGCGATATCCACGGCGACCTGGCCTATGTCGCCAGCCAGCCGCGGCCCAAGCTCAGCGGCGCGCTGGTGTCCAACCAGTTACTCATGGATGACCTGGCGCCCTTGATCGGCGCTGATTCCAATGCCAAGCAAAAGGCTCGAGGCGGGGAGAGCAAGCAACCGGCGACCAAGGTGTTGCCGGTGGAAGAGTTCCGCACCGAGCGCTGGAGTGCCATGGATGCCGATGTGGAGTTCACCGGCAAGCGCATCGTGCACAGCGCCGACCTGCCCTTCACCGACCTCTATACGCACCTGGTGCTCAACGACGGCCAACTGAGCCTCGAACCGCTGCGCTTCGGCGTGGCCGGTGGCAAGCTCGATGCGCAGATTCGCTTGAACGGCCGCACCACGCCGATGGAAGGCCGCGCCAAGTTGACGGCGCGTAACTTCAAGCTCAAGCAGTTGTTCCCGACCTTCGAACCGATGAAAACCAGCTTCGGTGAACTCAACGGCGACGCCGATATATCCGGACGTGGTAATTCCGTGGCCGCGCTGCTGGGCACCTCAAACGGTGACCTGAAGATGCTGATCAACGACGGCGCCATCAGCCGAGGCCTGATGGAAATCGCCGGGCTCAATGTGGGCAACTACGTGGTGGGCCGCCTGTTCGGCGACAAGGAAGTGAAGATCAACTGCGCGGCGGCGGACTTCGGCATCAAGACGGGGTTGGCGACCACGCGGTTGTTTGTGTTCGATACCGAGAACGCCATCATCTACATCGATGGCACCGCGAACATGGCCACGGAGCAGTTGGACCTGACCATCACGCCGGAGTCCAAGGGCTTTCGCTTGTTTTCGCTGCGCTCGCCGCTGTACGTCAATGGGCCGTTTATCAAGCCCAATGCTGGCGTGAAAGCCATTCCCCTGGCCCTGCGCGGCGCCGGCATGGTGGCCCTGGGCGTTATTGCCGGCCCGGCTGCCGGGTTGCTGGCGCTGGTGGCACCGAGCGGCGATGAGCCGAATCAGTGCGCACCACTGCTGCAACAGATGAAAGAGGGCAAAGCGCCGAAAACCGTGAAATAACTGACTACACCTGAAACCAAATGTGGGAGGGGGCTCGCCCCCGATAGCAGCGGTTCAGTCAATATCTAATTCGACTGACACTCCGCTATCGGGAGCAAGCCCCCTCCCACAGGGGGACTGCTGTGTTGCTGATTACAGGTCCTGCAGAATATCCGCCATGTCATCGGCGTGTTCTTCTTCCTGGGCCAGGATGTCTTCGAAGATACGGCGGGTGGTCGGATCCTTATCACCGATGTACTGGATGATTTCACGGTAGCTGTCCACCGCGATACGCTCGGCCACCAGGTCCTCGTAGACCATCTCTTTGAGCGAGTTGCCTGCCACGTATTGGGCGTGGGAGTTCTTCGACAGCAGGTCGGGGTTGAACTCCGGCTCGCCGCCCAGTTGCACAATGCGCTCGGCCAGTTTATCGGCGTGCTCGGCTTCCTGGGTGGCATGTTCGAGGAACTCATCGGCGGCGACGCTGGCTTTCAGGCCGCTGGCCATGAAGTAGTGACGCTTGTAGCGCAACACGCAGACCAGCTCAGTGGCCAGCGACTCGTTGAGCAGGCGGATGATCTCCTGACGGTCGGCGTCGTAGCCTTCGGTCACGGCACCGTTTTCGACATTCTGGCGGGCGCGGCTGCGCAGGGTCGCAATGTCAGTCAAGTGTGCTTCAGTCATTTCAATCTCCTGGGGCTAATCCGGTTGTACGCCACGCTCTGCCGGCGTGATCGCTATAGGTTGTGAGTCCCGGGCCAGGCGAAAAGTTTTATCGGATTTAACAGGATGTGTCATGAGTGGCTCTGACCGGCGTGATCCAGCGCTCCGAGAGGATCACCCCACCCAAGGTCAGCAAGCCGCCCACCAAGTGATACGGCGCTAACTCTTCCTTGAGGACTACCGCTGCAATCAGTGCGGTAATCAACGGCAGTAGATTGAAGAACAGCGTGGTACGGCTCGGCCCAAGCGTCTTCACCGAGTGCATCCACGCCAGCGGCGCCAGCATCGAGGCCAGCAGGCAGGCGTACAGCACCAGCGGAATATTCGCCCAGCCCAGGCCCGCCTTGGCCGAGAACAGATACAGCGGGAACAGCACCACCACCGCCACCAGCACCTGTAGATACAAGAGCACCAACGGTGGCAGGCGCAACTGCCATTTTTTCAGCAGGGTGCTGTAGACCGCGTAGGCCAGTGTGGCGACGAGCATCATGCCGTCGCCCAGGTTGACCCCGTGTTGCAGCAGCGCACCGAGGCTACCGGACGACACCACCACCACTACGCCGGCGAATGACAGCACTGCGCCGGTCAGCGCGCCATAGGTCAGGCGTTGGCCCAGGCTGATAATGGCGGCAGTCAGGGCCATCAGCGGCATCAGCGACAGGATGATGCCCATATTGGTGGCGCTGGTCAGCGTGGCCGCGTAATAGGCCAGGCTTTGATACACCGCCATGCCCAGCACGCCGAGGATGAAGATCTTGCCCAGGTTCGGACGGATGAGCGCCCAGTTGGCAACGACCGGCTTGAGCATGAATGGGGTGAACAGCAGCGCGGCGAACAGCCAGCGGTAAAAGCCGATTTCAGCCGGGAAGATCGAGCCCACGGCCAATTTGTTGACCACGGTGTTGCCGGCCCAGATAAGGATGGCCAGCAGCGGATACGCGTATTGCATCGAAATAATCCAGTGTGTTGACGAGGCGGGATTATCCCCTGTCTGGATCGAAGCCTATACTGCGAACCAGACAACCGACCTCTGAATCCAGACAACATGCCCAGACATACCGTACGCCTCGCGGATTTCGCCAGCCTGCCCAGCCCTGTGTACTTCCGCTACTCCGAGTTCGCCCCGGATACCGAGTGCACCCCGCACCGGCATGGCTGGGGCTCGCTGGACTATTCGGCCAATGGCGTGATGCGCATGGAGGTCGCCGGCAACCGTTTTATGTCGCCACCGCAGTACGCGGTATGGATCCCACCGGATACCGAGCACAGCTCCTATAACGCCCAGGCGATCGTGTATCGCTCGGTGGGCTTGGCGCCGACGCTCTGCGAGCAACTGCCGCAAACCCCATGCACCCTGGCGATCAGCGACATTCTCAAGGCTATCCTCAGCGATTTTGCCCAGCGTGACGTGAATATCCCGCAAACGGACGCCGATATTCGCCTGGCCCAGGTGCTGGTGGACCAGCTCAAACAGGCGCCGATTCACGACGGCTTCTTGCCCTACGCTCGCCACCCAGGGCTGCTCGGTGTCCTGGAAGGCATGCAAGCGCAACCGAGCGACAATCGCCCGCTGGTGCAATGGGCGGAGCAAGTGCATGTCAGCGAGCGCACCCTGGCGCGCCAGTTTGTGCGCGAACTGGGCATGAGCTTTGGCGAATGGCGCCAGCGCTTGCGCTACCTGGCGGCCATTGAAGCGCTGGACAGTGAACGCAGCGTGCAGCATGTGGCGTTTGATTTGGGTTACAGCACCGCCTCGGCGTTTATCGCCATGTTCCAGCGTCACGCCGGTTGCACGCCGGAGCAGTACCGGCGTTCGAACATACGTGGTCGCTGAAGTTGTAACAGGTTTTGACTACACTGGCAGGTAGGCCGTGCCCGTCGGCACGGTAACAGGGAGAAAACTCCATGAAGATGCTGCGTATTCCGTTGTTGATGATGGGCCTGCTGCTGTGTTCCCAGGGCTTTGCCGCTACCGCCCAGCAGAACAAAATGACCACCTGCAATGCCGAGGCCACCACCAAGACGCTTAAAGGCGATGAGCGCAAGGCCTTCATGAAGACCTGCCTGTCCGCCCCTGCCGCCAACGACGCCAAGACCCTGACGCCGCAGCAGCAGAAGATGAAAGATTGTAATGCGTCGGCTAAAACCAAAGCGTTGACCGGCGATGCGCGTAAAACATTCATGAGCACCTGCCTCAAAGGTTAATCACGATTTCGCAGGCGCCGCAAAACAAATGTGGGAGGGGGCTTGCTCCCGATAGCGGCAGGTCAGCTACAGATAAGTTGACTGACATAATGCAATCGGGGGCAAGCCCCCTCCCACACTGATCGCATTCGCAACCAACCTCCTCGCTTGATTGCCGCAAGGCTGGCAGACTGCCCATCCTTTAACGCCGTTCGTTTTGAGGCTGTATGCCAACGTTTTCTCAGCGTCATGTGTTGTTGCTGTCCAGCTACATCATCATTTTCGGCGGGTTGCTGCTGGTGCTGCCGCTCAAATTGCTGCCCAGCCTGCTGGCCGGCCTGTTGGTCTATGAACTGGTCAACATGCTCACCCCGCAACTGCAACGCCTGATCGAAGGCCGGCGTGCGCGTTGGCTGGCGGTGGCCTTGCTGGGTACCCTGATCGTCAGCGTGCTGACCCTGATCTTCGCCGGCGCCATCAGCTTCCTGCTCCACGAAGCGGAAAACCCCGGGGCGTCCCTCGACAAATTCATGGGCGTGGTCGACCGCGCACGCGGCCAATTGCCGCCGTTTATCGACGCCTACCTGCCCGCCAGCGCCGCCGAGTTCCGCGTCGCCATCGGCGATTGGCTGAGCAAGCACCTGAGCGAACTGCAGTTGGTGGGCAAAGACGCTGCGCACATGTTCGTCACCTTGCTGATCGGCATGGTCCTCGGCGCCATCATCGCGCTGCAGCGCGTGCCGGACCTGACCAAACGCAAACCCTTGGCCGCCGCGTTGTTCGACCGCCTGCACCTGCTGGTCCAGGCGTTTCGCAACATCGTCTTCGCCCAGATCAAGATCGCTGCGCTCAATACCGCTTTCACTGCGATTTTCCTCGCGGTGGTGCTGCCGTTGTGCGGCATCCACTTGCCGTTGACCAAGACCCTGATCGTGCTGACCTTCCTGCTCGGCCTGTTGCCGGTGATCGGCAACCTGATGTCGAACACCCTGATCACCATCGTTGCGCTGTCGCTGTCGATCTGGGTGGCGGTGGCGGCGTTGGGGTATCTGATCGTGATCCACAAGGTCGAGTACTTCCTCAACGCACGCATCGTTGGCGGGCAGATCAGTGCCAAGTCGTGGGAGTTGTTGTTGGCGATGCTGGTGTTTGAGGCGGCGTTTGGTTTGCCGGGAGTGGTGGCGGGGCCGATTTATTATGCGTACTTGAAGAGTGAGTTGAAGTTGGGGGGGATGGTTTGACCATCTTCAGGCAGGGCGACTGAAAAGCCGCCCCGTTCTAGCTTACGACGCTTGCGGACTTAGTCTGCGTCCAATTACATCCATCAGATCACACCCATCCCGCAAGGGAATGGCCAGCAGTTGTGCAAAGTCGTGGAGCACCACGGCATCGCTGCTGATTTCTTCTCGGAATGCGAGATTTTCAAGTAATTGCGTCACTGCGCGAATGCGGTACGCGGCGGCTTCGTGTAGGACGTCGAGAGGTGCCTGTGTATCGATGATTAGAGCGGGGATGGTGCAGTCGTTGCCAGTCAAAGTGATGTAGCGATTCATAAGTGAAACTCCGTGGACTAATAAGAAGGAGCTCCCACTCGATTGTCGCCAAACAATTGGGTGGCAGCTGTACGCAGGTTGGCGAACCGGTCCACGGGCCCGGCAGACCCAAAGGTCTCCCGCGCACAGCCGCCATAATGCGGCTTTGCGGGTACAAAAATGCCTGCCAACGAAGCAGGCATTTTTGAACGTGGATGCAGGTCGCCAAACCTGATCGCCATGAGGGCGACGGCCGGACTATAAGCGTCATCACGCAAATCGTGCAAGGTTGGTTACAACATTCATCCGGTAGGGCGGTGGTGCACAAGGTATTGAGTGCGCGCAGGCCAACATGTGGGAGGGGGCTTGCTCCCGATTGCGGTATGGCAGTCAGCTTATCTGTAGCTGACCCGCCGCTATCGGGGGCAAGTCGAATCGTCGCACCGCCCCTCCCACATTGGGTTTGCAGCGCCTGCGAGATTGGGGCAGGTCAGCTGCCGTAGCGCTTGCTGGCCTCAATCGCCAGACCGCTGCCGATACTGCCGAAGATATTGCCTTCCACATGCCGCGCATTCGGCAGCATTGCCGAGATGCTGTGGCGCAGTGCCGGGATGCCGCTGGAACCACCGGTAAAGAACACGGTGTCCACCTGGGCCACGTCTACCGAAGCATCATTCAGCAACTGGGTCACGCTGTTGCGCACACGCTCGAGCAGGCCGTCGATGGCGGATTCGAACAAGGTGCGACTCAGGTCCACGCTCAAGCCCGGCTCGACCCGATCCAACAGCACATGGCGGCTGTCTTCGTGGGTCAGTTGGATCTTGGTTTCTTCCACTTCCATCGCCAACCAGTGCCCGGCGCGCTGTTCGATCAGCTTGAACAGGCGGTCGATGCCGCCGGTGTCTTCGTTGTCGTAGTGCATGCTGCCCAGGGCCAGCTGGGATTTCTGCGAGTACACCGAGTTGATGGTGTGCCAGGTGGCCAGGTTCATGTGGTGGCTGGTGGGCATGTAGGCACCGCTTTTCATGCGGCTGCCATAGCCGAACAGCGGCATTATGCCGGCCAGGGACAGTTGCTTGTCGAAGTCGGTGCCGCCGATGTGCACGCCGCCGGTGGCGAGGATGTCGCTCTGGCGGTTGTCGTTGTGACGGCGGTCCGGTGACAGGCGCACCAGAGAGAAGTCGGAGGTACCGCCGCCGATGTCGACAATGAGCACCAGCTCTTCTTTCTCGATGGTGGACTCGTAATCGAACGCCGCCGCAATCGGTTCGTACTGGAACGAGATGTCCTTGAAGCCGATCTTGCGCGCCACGTCCACCAGGGTGTTCTCGGCTTCCTGGTCGGCCATCGGGTCGTCATCGACGAAGAACACCGGGCGGCCCAGTACCACTTCCTCGAACTCACGGCCAGCGGTGGCCTCGGCGCGGCTCTTGAGCTGGCCGATAAACAGCGCCAGCAGGTCGGTAAACGGCATGGCCGTGCCCAGCACGCTGGTGTCGTGCTTGATCAACTTGGAACCCAGCAGGCTCTTGAGCGAGCGCATCAGCCGGCCTTCGTAGTTTTCCAGGTATTCGTGCAGGGCCAGGCGGCCATACACCGGGCGACGCTCCTCGAAGTTGAAGAACACCACCGACGGCAAGGTGATCTTGTCGTCCTCCAGCACGATAAGCGTCTCCTCGCCGGGGCGGATCCAGCCGACGGTGGAGTTGGACGTGCCGAAGTCGATACCGCAGGCACGGGCTGGGGATGGGTTTTTCATGTCTATCGGGTTCCGGTTGAAAAACGGCCGCGCAGTGTATGTCAGTCGCAGGCGCTTGCGTAGGCCGACTATCCGTTAAATCACGCTTGAAAGTGCGGGATTTGCCCCCACATCTGGTGCATACGGCTGATGCCGATAACACTTTGACGTACCCCCCAGGCCACCACCCTCAACAGGTGCAAACCAGCGCACGTGGTGCCCCGGGCAGTGCGATCTCGATAAAGGATGGTGAACCGCCGATGGATTTCAAAGATTACTACAAGATTCTGGGTGTAGAGCCGACGGCCGATGATAAGGAAATCAAGGCGGCCTATCGCAAGCTCGCACGCAAATATCACCCCGATGTCAGCAAGGAAAAAGACGCCGAAGCGAAATTCAAGGACGCGTCCGAAGCCTATGAGGCGCTTAAAAGTGCTGACAAGCGCGCCGAGTACGACGAGCTGCGCAAATACGGCCAGCACGGCCAACCGTTCCAGGGGCCACCGGGCTGGCAGAGCCGTGGTGGGTTCGGCGGTGGCGGCGCGGGTACCGAGGACTTTTCCGATTTCTTCAGCTCGATCTTCGGTGGTCGTGGCGACGCTTTCGGTGGCGGCCAGCGCCGTCCTGCGGGGCGCAAGGGCCAGGACGTGGAGATGCAACTGACGGTGCACCTCGAGGAAACGCTGTCCACCGAGTCCAAGCAGATCAACTTCCAGGTGCCGCAATACGACGCCTCGGGCCGTCACGTCAGCAACACCACCAAAAGCCTGAATGTGAAGATCCCCGCCGGCGTGGCCGACGGCGAGCGCATCCGCCTCAAAGGGCAGGGCGCACCGGGCATTGGTGGGGGCGCCAATGGCGACCTGTACCTGATCATCAAGTTTGCGCCGCACCCCAAGTTTGAAGTGGACGGCGAAAACCTGATCATCCATTTGCCCCTGGCGCCTTGGGAACTGGCATTGGGCGCGGAAGTCGCAGTGCCGACGCTCACCGGCAAGATCAACCTCAAGGTGCCCGCCGGCAGCCAGAACGGCCAGCGCATGCGCGCCAAGGGCCATGGCTTGTCGAACAAGGCCGGGCAGCGCGGTTATCTGTTCGTGCAGCTCAAGGCGGTCATGCCCAAGACCAGCGACGAAGAGGTCAAGGCATTGTGGCAAGCGCTGGCGCAGAAGGCCGCGTTCAACCCGCGTGAGCATTTTTGAGCGGCGATACATAGCTAGGGCTTGCCAGGCCGGGCGATTCGATAGGTTGGTGTTTTCGCAACCCGTCATGGATGGCCCGCTATGTCAGAGCAACCCGTCACGCCTCCCCCCGAAGGTATGTTCAACGTTGACCTTCGGGGTGTGCACTACGACTTCCTCAAGGAACGTGTGCCCGCCTGGTTCAACCAGGCCACTGCCCAGCGTCAGCAAGAGCTCGCCGATCACGAACTGGAACTGCCCGGCTGGTACTTGATTGCCACGGCCCAGCAAAAGGCCGACCTGGCCGACAACCATCGTCGCTATCGCGAGACCTTGAACCAGGTAGAAGAGCACCTGGGCCAGATCGAGGATGTACTGGCCTTTGCCGAACAGCCGCTCAAGGACGCGATCAAGACCCGCTTCAAAATGGAACTGGACGTCAGGAACGTCTACTTCGCACGCAAGTACGGGTTCAAAAGTCGCGACGACTTGTACGGCGCCTTTGTCTTCGATCAGCAAGGTGACCCGGCGCAGCGCTATGAATACCGCGGCGTTTCCCTGCTGGAAGCGGCCCTGGCCAACTTCGCGCCTGACGAAGAGCGGGCCGGTGCCTGCGCCGATTGCCAGGTGATTACCACCTGGAGGGGCTTCGACAGCGACATCATCCCGACCCCCAGCGTGATCCAGGCGCATGCCCTGGCCATCCCTGGCCATGAATTTGCCCGACTGTGCCGCAGCCTGGACTTAGGCAAGCGGTATCAGCAACACATCAAAGACATCGTCCAACCCACGGACGACACCCAGCGCAGCGCGCTTGAACGCCAGCTGGAAGAGCATCACCGCCAGCAGTTGGCGTTGAGTGCCGAGGTGGCGGTGCAAACGCGGGAGTGGGGGATCGGTGCCGACGTCTACCGCATGCTCAAACACGTCATCACCGACCCCGGCAGCGCCAGGCTTGACGGTAAACCGGTGACGTTTGCGGCGCTGAAGATCTTTGGCTGCGTATTGGTCGGGCCCTTGCTGATCGGCCCTGGACGCAAAGACAGTGATCGGGTCGAGCGGCTGGTAGTGTTCATCCCCAACGACCCCCAGCAGCCGCTCAAGGAATATGCCTCCAGCGGCGATTTCATGGCTGACCTGCGGACCCGCTTGCACAGCCTTTCCTACCGGCGTTTTTTCAGCCGCTTCGTGCCTCAGCGCGAACAGGGCATGTTCTTTCAACAGTTCGATCGGTTGTACAAGCCCGCCAACGGCAATGGCGCGGCCGGTGACTACCCATTGGCCGCCAAGCCGGCGCGCTTACCTCTGGATGAGCTGGCGATCGGCGCAAGCCTGTGGCAAGCGTTGCGCGACGCCCATGTGCGCAAGATCCTCGCCGATGCCCGCGCCGTAGCGGTGCCCACCGGTGACGAAGACCGCCAGGCCCGCCTCGACCGGCTGGCCAGCTACCTGGATGCCGTGATCAGCGCGTTCAACCTCGCGGCCTTTGTGGTGCCGGGTCTGGGGCCGACCATGCTCGCGGTGGCGGTGCTGCAGATGTGCGCCGAAGGGTTCGAAGGGATCGAGGCTTACGAGCAAGGCGACCTGAAGACGATGTGGGCACACTTTTCCAGCGTGGCCCTCAATGCGGCCTTTATCGGCACCGGGGCCAAGGTACTGCCCGAGGTCAAGCTGTCGAGTGTGGTCGACAACCTCAAGCCGGTCACCCTGCCCACCGGTAAACAGGTGCTGTGGAACCCCGATCTGACCCCCTACAAGATATCGGTCCAATTGCCCGCAGACACCCAGCCTGACGCCCTTGGCCTCTACCACCACAATGGGCAGGCGTTGTTGCCCCATGAAGGTGATCACTATCAGGTCCGCCAGGAACCGGAGACAGGGCGATACCGCATCCAGCACCCTAGCCGCCCCGGCGCCTATGAACCACTGCTGGAGCACAACCACGCCGGGGCCTGGAGCCATGAAGTCGAGGAGCCGCTGACCTGGGACCTGCCGACCCTGATCCGTCGCCTCGGCCTGCAACAGCGCGGGTTCGACAGCGATACCCTGGAGCAGGCGCGCCTTGCCAGTGGCGTCGAGGAAGACACCTTACGGCAAAGCTTCGTCGAGCATGAACCGGTGCCATTGGTGCTCGAAGACACCCTCCAACACTTCAAGGCCCATCAACACCTGAGCACCTTCGTCGAGCAAATGCGCAGCATCGAGCCGGCACTGCAGGCCCAGGCTGACCCGGTGCTGCAACTGCAGATCATGCGGCGTGGCGGCATGTTGCCGGTGGATATCGCGCTGCGGGTGGTGAGCGATGGCGCCAGGGTGGTATGGGAGGAACCGCTCTGGGCAGGTGCGTCCCGGCACGTGGTCGTGGTCACTGAAAACCAGTTGGCCGGTGGTCAATTGCTCAAGGAAGTCCTGCACACCCTGCAAGGCGTCGACCCGAACCTGGAGACGATCCCCGGCAGCCCTGAAGAGTCGTTGGCCGTGCGGGCCGACAAGGTGCGGGAGTCCATTGCCACTATTGTCGATACATTCAAGGGTTCACTGGTGGAAGAACGCTACAAAACGCTGACCGCGAGCGATGACCCTGACGTGAGACTGGTCCAGGGTACTTACCCGAAACTGCCGACGTCGATGGCCGCCGAGTTGCTCACCAGCCTGACCGATGAGCAATTGCAGGCGTTTCGCAACAGCGGGATTTTGCCCGAGGCGCAGCGCGAACAGGCGCGTTGGTTCGAGCAGGAAATTCGCGTTTCGAGGGCCTATGAAGGGCTGCACCTGGACACCCTGACCGACCTCGACAGCCAGCGCCTGGCCCTGCGCACCCTGGAGACCTTGTCCGGCTGGCGGCGGGGCACGCGGGTCGAACTACGTCAGTATTCAGCCGAAGGCAGCCTGCTCGACGCCATCGGCTCGCCGGACTCGACGCAGCGCAAGACCCTGGTGCTCAAGGCCAACGGCGTGTTCGACGCACCCATGCCGAGGGATTTCTACACCGCGACCTGGGCCCAGTTGTCCAGCGTGGAGCGCCAGGCCCTGGGCTTCACTGATGCCCTGCAAATGAAAGCCGCAATCCGGCATGCGCCGCTGTCGCGCCAGCCGTTGCGCACGGTGTTGCTGGAGCACCCGCTGCGCAAGCCGACCGTTGAGCCGGGGTTACGCCTGCTCGGTGGCGGGCGCGGTTTTCGCCGGCTGCTGGAGCGTATGACGGGGCCTTCACAAGCCTCGGCAAAAGCCCGGGCCAAAGTGTTATTCCCCTCCATGGGCGATGATGAACTGGACACGTTTATCCTGTCGTTGGGCAGTGATGTGCGTGGCGGGCTGGCTCGCTACAAAGCCCAGCTACAGACGCTGCAGACGGAGTTGGCGACGTGGGTGCAAGCCAATGCATCGTCGGCGACCGCGCATGATCAAACCCCTGCCTACCGCGTATCCCAGGAGATTGAGAGGGCCTGGCGCCGCATGGGGTCAGGCACCCTGCGCCTGCTGATGAGGGATCTGGAACTGCCGCCATTGAGCGCTGACTTCAGCCATGTGCAGAGGCTTGACCTGTATGGGGTCAAGTGGTCGAGTCAGGCGGACACTTTCCTTCAAACATTTACCGGGCTCAAAGACCTGAGCGTTCGCAAAAGTGGCCTCACCGAGTTGCCCGCTGCCATCGGCAACATGCCCGACCTGACCTCGCTGGACCTGAGTGCCAACAACATTCGCCTCACCGCTCAAAGTGCTCGGATGCTCAGTGGCCTGGGCAAGCTTGAAACGCTGCGGCTCACTGGCAACCGCTTGGGCATTGCCCCGGATTTCAGTGCGATGCCGCGCTTGAAGCAACTGAACCTCAGGGGCGCGCAACTGGAGCAGTGGCCTGCGGGCCTGACCGCGTGCCCCGAGCTGGAGGTGGTCGATTTGAGCCATAACCAGTTGCGTGAGGTGCCCGTGCAATACCTCAACCCGGCTCCCGAGCAGCTTGAAGAGACTGCCCGAGTCAACGGGGTCACCTTGCTTGAGGGCAACCCATTCCCGCCCGGTTACTGGAAGCAATTCGATAACTATTGGAAACGCCTGGCGGAGGCTCGATCGCCAGTGGTGACAAGCGCTCGTGAAGGCGCGTTTGACAGTGGCAACCCCAGGCTTGCAAAGGTGCGGCGTATGTATCCGAACAAGCGCACGCACGAAGCCAGGGCGTGGGTGTGGCTGATGGGCGAGGAAGCCGATGTGACGCTGGCCAGGCTTGAAGGGGAATTCAATACCCTGGAGCGACAGTTGAACGCCTGGACGTTTTCGGGCGGCGCAGAACGCCAGCGCTACGTACGGGCAGGCGAGCGGCGAGCCAACACCGAAAACCTGGATGATCGTTTCCAGGCTCAGCAACGGATCCTCGCCTGCTGGCGTGGGGAGACTCCGCAAAAGCTCAGCAATGACGGACAACCGATTGGCCTGGAGCTGGACTTGAGTGGGTTGACACTGCCGAGCTTGCCGGACCTGGACGTGGATTTCAGCCAGGTAGGCTCGCTAAAGCTGAGCAACATGCAACTCAGTGCGTCGCCGGAAGGGTTCCTGGCGCGCTTCCGGCATCTGCGCTGGCTGGACCTGTCCAGCAACCAGTTGCGCGAACTGCCGCCGGCCCTGGGTGAAATGCCCAACCTGACCCGCCTGTTCCTGAATAACAACCAGATCCGCCTGACGCCCGACACGGCGCAGATACTGTCTGAACGGGTGACGTTGCGTGCGATATGGCTGCACGACAATGCGTTGGGCATTGCGCCGGACTTCAGCCGCATAACCGATTTGCGCACCCTCAGCATGAACCACGCAGGTCTTGAACATTGGCCCGCCGGCTTGGCGCAGCAGCCGGACCTGGGCCAGGTGGACCTGAGAAACAACAACATTACGACCATCCCAGCCTCGGTCACCGTACCGGCAATGGAGCGGGTCAATAATGTCACCACGGTGTCCGGTAACCCTTTGACTGAGGACACTCTGCGGCAGGTGAGGGATTACAGCCAGCAACTGGGCGGGCGGCGCAATCTTCTGGTGTACACGGCATTGGTCACCCGGGTGCCAATCGGCCCTGACTTGGCCACCCGCCAGGCATTTGGGCGCTGGGTCCAAGACCTGCCTGCCACACAGCTGCCGGCCAGAATGGCTCAATGGGTCAGGCTCGGCCGCGAGGAAGGGGCGCACCCATTCTTCGACATCCTCAACCGCCTGGAACCTGCGGGCGCTGGCCACGCCGACCTGCAACGGCGGGTCTGGGAGGTGATTGACAGCGTCACTGAAAATACCGCGCAATCGGACAGCCACCGCAAGGAAGTGTTCGACCGGGCTGGCGCGCCGGGTTGCTGTGACCTGGCGGCGTTCTCCTTTAGCAACCTGGAAACCCTCACGCTGGTCTACAGAGCCCGTGCCCAGGCCGCAGGGCAGATGCAAGCGGCACAGCTGGCAAGCCTCTCCAAGGGCCTGTTGCGTCTGCACGAAGTTGACAAGATCGCTTCTGCGGATATCCAGCGCAGCGAGGCTATCGTCAATGATCCCTCGATGTCGATGACCGATAAGTTGCCCCATACCCAACGCCTGGCCGAAGAGGTGGAGATCCGGCTGGCCTATCGCTTCGGCCTCAAGGACCGGTTGCAATTGCCGGGGCAGCCGCAGAAGGTCAGGTTCACCAGTATGGGCGGGGTTACCCCGGCGATGCTGGATGCCGCCTACGAAAAAGTCATCGCCCTGGACAACTCCGCCGAGGAGTTCCAGGCCCTGTTGTCCCGTGAGTTCTGGCAGGACTATGTGACGCATAAATACAGGGCGCAATTTGACCGGCTCAGCGAGCCCTACCAGCAGCAGTTGGCTGCCCTGCATGATCAGAGGGTGGCCGAGGCATTGTCCGACGCCCTGTATGAGGCCAGGGCCGATGAACTACAGGCTCGGCTGGTGATCGAGGAAAGCGGGTTGATCGAGACTCTGAGCCGGCGGGAAATCGCTGAGGCGTTGTTGCCCCGTGGTCCGCTCGAAGGGTTGGTCGAGCCCGGCGTTGGCCCTGCCGCCGGGTTGCAGCTCAACCAGGCGCAAGCCATTGATCTGGACGGCAAGCAATACTTTATCGCGAGCATGCCCGATGCCCGGGATGGCGAGTACTACGTATTGTGGGTGCAGGCACCGCAGAATCCATTTGCCCTGGTCAGCAGCGGTATCGTTGCCAAGCCCGATCTCGACGGCGTGTGGAAGCGCAGGGGCTCGGCGGGTGGCATGCGCTCCGGCAGCTCCAGCGATGAGCTTGAAGAGGCCTCCGAGTCCATGCCGGTGGAGCCCTACACCGCGCTCGAACTGAGTGCCATGAAGCGCGAAGTGCATTTCACCCAACTGCGCAACGTACCCGGCAGTTATGACCGCGTTAACAACGGCAGGTACCCGCTGAGGAACCTGCAAGGCAAACCGATGCGTATCCGAAAACTGCAGAGAGAAGTCGTGACCGACTCGGGCGTCAAGTACAGCTCAGAGCAGATCAAGCCTTACATCCAGTTTGAAGGCTACGAAAAGGTGGCAGCGCGTTATGACGAGAAGCTGCAGCGGCGCGTGTTCACTGCCCAGGACATGCAAGTGCCCGAGGAAAAAGTGCTGATCGGACAGTCCATGGTGGTGGCCAACCGGCGTATTGCCAAAGGTGAAATCCTCGGCGTCTACGGCGGCACCGTGCTGCCCTCTCAGGTCGCAAGCCCAGGTGGGCAGACCTATATCATGCTTGCAGGCGCCAGGCCGACCCCTGGAAAACTCGGCATGGAGCCGATCGAAATCTCGGGGGATAACATCCTCTCCAGGATCAATACCCACTTTGAATATGACGCCAACGGCAAGCCCGTACGCCAGGCCGCCAGCGGCTACAACGTTGAAGGGGTAGGTTTCGACGTTGAAGTGGAAGACGGGCAGGGTGCAAAGAGCACCAGGAGCACTATGATCCTGACGGCGATATTTGCCATTGAAGATATCCCGGCGGGCGTCGAGCTGCGCATGGATTACCAATACAGCGAAGGCATGATCGCGACGTTGTTTGCGTAGTCTCCACTCCCTGCAGGCGCGAGCTTGCCCGCGCCTGCAGGGGCGGGTTCAAAACAGGAAGTAACGCTGGGCCATCGGCAGTACATCCGCCGGCTCGCACCACAGCAACTGGCCGTCGGCCTTGACCTGATAGGTCTGTGGGTCAACCTCGATCTCGGGCAGGTAGTCGTTGTGGATCAAGTCGGTTTTCTGCACATCGCGACAGCCCTTGACCACCGCAATCTGCTTCTTCAGGCCCAGGGCCTCGGGCAACCCGGCGTCCTGGGCGGCCTGGCTGATAAAGGTCAGGCTGGTGGCGTGCAACGCGCTGCCGAAGCTGGCGAACATCGGGCGGTAGTGCACCGGTTGCGGCGTGGGGATCGAGGCGTTGGCGTCGCCCATGAGGCTTGAGGCAATCGCACCGCCCTTGAGGATCAACGTCGGCTTGATGCCGAAGAACGCCGGGCGCCACAGTACCAGGTCGGCCCACTTGCCCACTTCGATGGAACCGACGATATGGCTGATGCCGTGGGTGATTGCCGGGTTGATGGTGTACTTGGCGATGTAGCGCTTGGCGCGGAAATTGTCGTTGCCGGGACCATCGCCGGGCAGGGCGCCGCGCTGTTTTTTCATCTTGTCGGCGGTCTGCCAGGTGCGCGTGATCACTTCACCGACGCGGCCCATGGCCTGGCTGTCGGAGCTGATCATCGAGAACGCGCCGAGGTCGTGCAGGATGTCTTCGGCGGCGATGGTCTCGCGGCGGATGCGGCTTTCGGCGAAGGCCACGTCTTCGGCAATGCTCGGGTCCAGATGATGGCAGACCATCAGCATGTCCAGGTGTTCATCGATGGTGTTGCGCGTGAACGGCCGCGTCGGGTTGGTAGAGCTGGGCAGCACGTTGGGGTAACCGCAGGCCTTGATGATGTCCGGCGCATGACCGCCACCGGCGCCTTCGGTGTGGTAGGTGTGGATGGTGCGGCCCTTGAGGGCAGCGAGGGTGGTCTCGACAAAGCCGGACTCGTTGAGGGTGTCGCTGTGGATCGCCACCTGCACATCGTATTGGTCGGCCACGCTCAGGCAGTTATCAATGCTAGCCGGCGTCGTGCCCCAGTCCTCATGCAGCTTCAAACCAATGGCGCCGGCCTTGACCTGCTCGATCAGCGGCTCGGGCAAGCTGGCGTTGCCCTTGCCGGTGAAGCCTATGTTCATCGGGAACGAATCGCTGGCTTGCAGCATGCGCGCCAGATGCCATGGGCCGGAGGTGCAAGTGGTGGCATTGGTGCCGGTGGCCGGCCCGGTGCCGCCGCCGATCATGGTGGTGACGCCGCTGGTCAACGCCTCTTCGATCTGCTGCGGGCAGATGAAATGCACATGGGAGTCGATGCCGCCGGCGGTGAGGATCATGCCTTCGCCAGCAATTACCTCGGTGCTGGCGCCGATGGCCATGGTCACGCCGGGCTGGATATCCGGGTTGCCGGCCTTGCCGATCGCATGGATGCGGCCTTTCTTGAGGCCGACGTCAGCCTTGACGATGCCCCAGTGGTCGATGATCAATGCGTTGGTGATCAGGGTGTCCACCACCTCATGGGCGAGCAACTGGCTCTGGCCCTGGCCGTCGCGGATCACTTTGCCGCCGCCGAATTTGACTTCTTCGCCGTAGACGGTGAAGTCCTGTTCCACTTCGATGAACAGGTCGGTGTCGGCCAGGCGGACCTTGTCACCGACGGTGGGGCCGTACATGTCGGCGTAGGCTTGGCGGCTGATTTTCATGTGTGGTTGCCCTGATAAAGATGTGTTGAATGTGCGATCGCTATCGGGGGCAAGCCCCCTCCCACACTTGGAATGCATTCCCCTGTGGGAGGGGGCTTGCCCCCGATGAGGCCCTAAAGGTCACCCATGACCCGCCCTGCAAACCCAAATACCCGCCGCCCCCCGCTTAAATCCACCAACTCTACCTCCCGCCGTTGCCCTGGCTCAAACCGCACTGCCGTGCCCGCCGGAATATTCAGGCGCATGCCACGGCTTGCGGCACGGTCAAATTCCAGCGCGTCATTGGTCTCGAAAAAATGGTAATGCGAACCCACCTGAATCGGTCGGTCACCGCTGTTGGCCACGTCGAGGGTAAGGGTACGGCGGCCGACATTCAGTTCGATGTCGCCCGGCTGGATCTGGTATTCGCCAGGAATCATGCAGGTTGCCCCAGGGTCTTGAAGTAGATGGCGGTCGGGCTGTAGCGCCCGTCCGGGCTTTGGCAGTAGTCGGGCAGCTCACCGACCTTGGTGTAGCGCAGCGACTGGTAGAAGGCTTCGGCGCCGGAGCCGGCCTCGGTGTCCAGGTACAGCAGGCCGCGCTTGTGCTGGCGTGCGGCGAGCTCCAGGGTGTTCATCAATTGCTGGCCCAGGCCGTGGCGGCGGGCGCTGCTGTGCACCAGCAGCTTTTGCACTTCAGCGCGGTTGAGGCCATTGGCTTTTTGGCACAGCGCCAACTGCACGCTGGCGATCACCTGCTCGTCACGCACCACCACCCACAGCAGCAGGCTGGCGTCTTCGATGCTGGCTTGCACGCCGCTCAAATAGGTGCGGGCCTGGGCTTCGTCGAAGTCGTCCATGAAGCCCACCGAAGCGCCATGCTGCACCGCATCCAGCAACAGCTCGATCAAGCCCAGGCGGTAATGGGCAAAACTTTCAGCATTGACTCGACGCAGTTGTGCAGCGTTCATCGATCTTACTCCTTGGGCGGTTCGGCGCCCGGGTTCAAGGTCAGTTGCATAAAGGTCAGGTCCAGCCAGCGGCCGAACTTAATGCCCACTTGCGGCATATGCCCGGTGGTGATGAAACCCAGGCGCTCATGCAGGTGGATGGACGCCTGGTTGCCGCTTTCGATGGCTGCGACCATTACGTGCTTGCCGCCGCTGCGCGCACGCTCGACCAGCGCTTGCATCAAGCGTGGGCCAAGGCCCTTGCCACGTTGATCGTTGCGCACGTACACCGAGTGTTCGACGCTGTAGCGAAAGCCTTCGAAAGGCCGCCAGTCGCCGAAGGAGGCGTAGCCGATGACTTCGTCGTGTTCCACCGCCACCAGGATCGGATACTGCTGGGCCTGGCGCGCACTGAACCAGGCTTGGCGGTTGGCCAGGTCCACCGGTTGTTCGTTCCAGATCGCCGTGGTGTTGAGCACGGCGTCGTTGTAGATGTCGCGGATCGCCGGCAGGTCGTGTTCGGTTGCATCACGAATCATCGCAGTGCCTCACGCAATGGGCTGGTGGACGGTGACCAGCTTGGTGCCGTCGGGAAAGGTGGCCTCCACCTGGATATCCGGAATCATCTCCGGGATGCCTTCCATCACCTGTTCGCGGCTGAGCAGCGTGGTGCCGTAGTGCATCAGGTCGGCTACCGTGCGGCCATCGCGGGCGCCTTCCATCAGGGCGGCGGAGATGTAGGCGATGGTTTCCGGGTAGTTGAGCTTCACCCCGCGTGCCAGGCGGCGCTCGGCGACGAGGCCTGCGGTGAAGATCAGCAGTTTGTCTTTTTCCCGTGGGGTCAGGTCCATGGTTCAAGGTCCTTCAAAGAATGCATTCTTGAATTTGACAGAGATCAAGTGTGGGAGGGGGCAAGCCCCCTCCCACATTTTGATCTTCATGTGCTCCAGATTCTTGGTGATATTGCTTCTCTGCCGAGTATGGCCGGGCGCAGCAATCGCCATAGATCTATCAACCACCCTCGCGCCAGCAGTGCTTCACTGGCCAGGCAGCGGGCGACCAGCAAGCCCGGCAATTGGGTCAAATCGCCGCGCACTGCGTGGGGCAGCGAGCGGCAACGCTCAAGCAATTCAGGCTCAACCTCACCCGTCACCAGCAATGTGGCAAACACCGGCTGCCCATCCAGCCCGATAGGCGAATCCAGCAGCCCATCGGCGCCCACGATGCGCTGGCGCTCATGCCAGAGCAACTGCCCGTCGCGGCGGATATCCAGGTGTGATTGAAAGTGGCCGAGGTCGAACCGTTCGCCGCTGGCCGGGCGCCCCAGGGCGACCACATCCCAATAGAACAACCGCGCATCGCCCAAGAGCTCGATGCGCGTAGTGAGTTCGGCCTGGGCGGCGCTGAACACGATGGTTTCCTGGGGCAGCCATTCCAGCGTCGCGCCGGCCTCGACGGTCAACTCGACTTGCTGAAACGCCGGGCCGCTGGCGCGGTACCACTTGGCGGCGCCGGGGCTGGTCAGTTGCGCCCAGGCCCCAGTGCCGACATGGGCGCTGATGTCCAGGCGATCACCGCCAGCAATTCCGCCGGGCGGGTGCACGATGATGTGCTGGCACACCCCGGGGCCCTCGGCGTACAGGTGCTTTTGCACCCGCAGCGGGCCAAGGTGGCGGCGCAATACCGGGCGGGTGGTGTCACCGAAACGTGCATAGCCGAGTTCCAGCTCGGCGTGCCAGCTGGGGGTGAACAGGGCAGGGGATATGGGCAGGTTCATGGCTGGTTGCTTATCGTCAGGAGGCTACAGATTAGATGGTTACCAGCCCACGTACACCTTCGCTTTCCATATTTTCACCGCGGCCTTGCTGCACGATTTCACCTCGGGACATCACCAGGTACTGGTCCGCCAGCTCGGCGGCGAAGTCGTAGAACTGCTCCACCAGCAGGATCGCCATATCGCCGCGTTCCGCGAGCTTCTTTATCACCGCGCCGATTTCCTTGATCACCGACGGTTGGATGCCTTCGGTGGGCTCATCGAGGATCAGCAGGCGCGGGCGGCTGGCCAGGGCGCGACCAATCGCCAATTGCTGTTGCTGGCCGCCGGACAGATCGCCGCCACGGCGATGCTTCATTTGCAGCAACACCGGGAACAGCTCGTAGATGAAGGCGGGCACTTCCTTGGCTTCGGCGCCGGGGAAGCGCGACAGGCCCATCAGCAGGTTTTCTTCCACCGTCAGTCGGCCGAAAATCTCCCGACCCTGGGGCACATAAGCGATGCCAGCATGCACACGCTGGTGAGGCTTGAGTGTGGTGATGGCCTTGCCTTCCCAATTCATCGCGCCTTCCTTGGCCGGCAGCAAACCCATCAGGCACTTGAGCAGGGTGGTCTTGCCCACGCCGTTACGCCCGAGCAGGCAGGTGACTTCGCCGATCTTCACGTCGAAGGACAGCCCGCGCAGGATGTGGCTACCGCCGTAGTATTGGTGCAGCTTGTCGACTTGCAGCATTCTCAAAACCTCCTCAATCCCCTGTAGGAGCGAGCTTGCTCGCGAAAAGCCTGAGGGCGCCACGTGCATTCAGGATGCCCGCGTTAGCGTTAACGATCTTCGCGAGCAAGCTCGCTCCTACAGGAAAACCATCTTAGCGACCGAGGTAAACCTCGATCACCCGCTCGTTTTCCTGCACCTGTTCCAGCGACCCTTCGGCCAATACGCTGCCCTGGTGCAACACGGTGACGTGGTCGGCAATCGAGCCCACAAAGCCCATGTCATGCTCCACCACCATCAAAGAATGCTTGCCCGCCAGGCGCTTGAACAACTCGGCGGTGAACTCGGTTTCGGCGTCGGTCATGCCCGCCACCGGTTCGTCCAGCAGCAACAGTTGTGGGTCTTGCATCAGCAGCATGCCGATTTCCAGGAACTGCTTCTGGCCGTGGGACAGCAAGCCGGCGGGCCGCTGCACCGAGGTGGTGAGGCGGATGGTCTCGAGTATTTCGTCGATACGGTCCTTCTGCTCGCCGCTCAGGCGTGCGCGCAGGCTGGCCCAGACCGACTTGTCGGCCTTCTGCGCCAGCTCGAGGTTTTCGAACACGCTGAGGGCTTCGAACACCGTAGGTTTCTGGAACTTGCGGCCGATGCCGGCCTGGGCGATCTGCACTTCGCTCATGCTGGTCAGGTCCAGGGTTTCGCCGAACCAGGCCTTGCCGTGGCTGGGCCGGGTCTTGCCGGTGATCACGTCCATCAGCGTGGTCTTGCCCGCGCCGTTGGGGCCGATGATGCAGCGCAATTCACCGACGCCGATGTAGAGATTCAGGTCGTTGAGGGCCTTGAAACCGTCGAAGCTGACGCTGATGTCTTCCAGGGTCAGGATGGTGCCGTGGCGGGTGTTGAGCCCTTTGCCTGCCGCCTGGCCGATACCGATCGCATCGCGGCCGCTGCCGGCATCGAAAATAGGTTCAAGCATGACGTTCCTCATTTTTTCAGCAGGCCGATAACGCCCTTGGGCAGGTACAGGGTGACGATGATGAACAGCGCACCGAGGAAGAACAGCCAGTACTCCGGGAAGGCTACGGTGAACCAGCTCTTCATGCCATTGACCACGCCCGCGCCGAGCAACGGCCCGATCAGCGTGCCGCGCCCGCCCAAGGCCACCCACACGGCGGCTTCGATGGAATTGGTCGGCGACATTTCGCTGGGGTTGATGATGCCCACCTGCGGCACATACAGCGCGCCGGCAAGCCCGCACAACACCGCACTCAACACCCATACGAACAGCTTGAAGCCACGTGGGTCGTAACCACAGAACATCAGGCGGTTCTCGGCGTCACGCAGCGCCGTCAGCACCCGGCCGAACTTGCTCTGCGCCAAGCGCCAGCCGATGTACAGGCTCGCCACCAGCAACAGCACTGTCGCCACGAACAACACCGCCCGCGTAGCGGGTTCGGTGATGCCAAACCCGAGGATGCTGCGGAAATTGGTAAAGCCGTTATTGCCGCCAAACCCGGTCTCGTTGCGAAAGAACAACAGCATCCCGGCAAAGGTAAGGGCCTGGGTCATGATCGAGAAATACACGCCCTTGATCCGCGAACGGAAGGCGAAGAACCCGAACACCAGCGCCAGCAATCCAGGCGCCAAGACCACCAGGCACAAGGCCCAGAGGAAGTGGTCGGTGCCGGCCCAGTACCAGGGCAATTCGGTCCAGGACAGGAAGGTCATGAACGCCGGCAACTGATCTCCTGACGCCTGGCGCATCAGGTACATGCCCATGGCATAGCCGCCCAGGGCAAAGAACAAACCGTGACCCAGGGACAGCATGCCGGCGTAGCCCCATACCAGGTCCAAAGCCAGGGCGACGATGGCATAGCAGAGGATCTTGCCCACCAGCGTCAGGGTGTAGGCGGAAACATGCAAGGTACTGTCCGCCGGCAGCAGCGACAGCAGCGGCAATGCCAGCAGCACGGTGAGGATCACCACGCCGACGGCAATCGTCACCTTGGGGCCGGCCTTTTGCGTGGCCGTTAGCATCAATGGCTGATTCATCAGTCGATCACCCGTCCTTTCAGTGCGAAGAGTCCTTGCGGGCGTTTCTGGATAAACAGAATGATCAGCGCGAGGATCAGGATCTTGCCGAGCACGGCGCCGATCTGAGGTTCGAGAATCTTGTTGGCAATACCCAGGCCGAACGCCGCCATGACGCTACCGGCCAGTTGGCCGACACCGCCGAGCACCACCACCAGGAACGAGTCGATGATGTAGCCCTGGCCCAGGTCCGGGCCGACGTTGCCGATCTGGCTCAGCGCCACGCCACCAAGGCCCGCGATGCCGGAGCCGAGGCCAAAGGCGAGCATGTCCACCCGTCCGGTGGGCACGCCGCAGCAGGCGGCCATGTTGCGGTTCTGGGTGACGGCGCGCACGTTCAGGCCCAGGCGCGTCTTGTTCAGCAGCAGCCAGGTGAGCACTACCACGAACAGCGCGAAGGCGATGATAACGATGCGGTTGTACGGCAGCACCAAGTTGGGCAGTACCTGGATGCCCCCGGACAACCAGGCAGGGTTGGACACTTCGACGTTCTGCGCGCCGAACACCAGGCGCACCAGTTGGATCAGCATCAGGCTGATGCCCCAGGTGGCGAGCAGGGTTTCCAGCGGTCGGCCATACAGGTGGCGAATCACTGTGCGCTCCAGAAACATGCCGATGGCGGCGGTGACGAAGAACGCCACCGGCAGCGCGATCAACGGGTAGAACTCGATAGCAGCAGGCACATAGCGCTGCATCATCAGCTGCACCACATACGTCGAATAGGCGCCGAGCATCAGCATCTCGCCATGGGCCATATTGATCACCCCGAGCAGACCGAAGGTGATCGCCAAGCCCAGCGCCGCCAGCAACAGGATCGACCCCAGGGACATGCCGCTGAACGCCTGGCCGAGGATCTCGCCCATCATCAGTTTGCGCTTGACCTGGGCCAGGCTGGTTTCGGCGGCGGTGTGCACGGCGGCGTCGGCTTCCACCCCTGGCGCGAGCAGCGCTTCAAGACGGGTGCGGGCCAGCGGGTCGCCGGTGCTGCCGAGCAAGCGCACGGCAGCCAGACGCACCACCGGGTCACTGTCCACCAGTTGCAGGTTGGCCAGGGCCAGGCTCAGGGCGGTGTGCACACCCTCATCGGTCTCGGCGGCGACCTGCTGGTCGAGGAATTTCAACTGCGCAGGTACGGCGCTTTTTTGCAGGGTACGGGCTGCTGCCAGGCGCACCTTGGGGTCGGCGGCGAGCAACTGCTGGCTGGCCTGGACGTTATTGATCAAGCCGCGCAGGCGGTTGTTCAGGCGTACGGTCCTGGTCTCGCCGTTGAGCGTGAGCTGGCCTTGTTGCAGGGCGTCCACCAGCTCGATGCGCGCCGGGTCGGGCTGGGCGGCCCAGTCCTGGAGCAGCTTGGCTTGTTGCGTCGGGTTGGCGGCGAGGAAGTCTTCTGCGTCGCCTGCATATGCCGCCAAAGGCAGCAACAGCAGCAATGCCAACAAGCAGCGTGGGAGGGCAGTAGGCATAACACAATGTCCTAGTCATGCGCGGTCAACACTGTGGGAGGGGGCTTGCTCCCGATGGCGGTGTGTCAGGCAATGCATGTATCACTGACCCGCCGCTATCGGGAGCAAGCCCACTCCCACATTTTTGATCTGTGGTGGGCTTTAGTTGCTCTTCACGGCATAGTCCGGCTTTTTGTCATTGCCCGGAATGTAGGGGCTCCACGGCTGCGCCCGAATCGGCGCTTCGGTTTGCCACACCACCGAGAACTGCCCGTCGGCCTGGATCTCACCGATCATCACCGGCTTGCGCAGGTGGTGGTTGGTCTTGTCCATGGTCAGGGTGAAGCCCGCCGGTGCGGCGAAGGTCTGGTT
>Ga0160440_100306_pt1 | contig 26204 bp, 24 predicted proteins | sample HID1971I_E1MG_FD_108277 | JGI IMG/M metagenome (GOLD analysis project Ga0160440, IMG submission 108277) | Enriched millipede-associated microbial communities from UW Madison campus, WI, USA - HID1971I_E1 MG | ecosystem: Host-associated > Arthropoda: Insects > Digestive system > Unclassified ... | reverse complement strand
CGCTGAGCGAGCAGCAGGTGGAAGAAGCCGGGATCTACATGGCGAAGAACCGCGATGTATTTGCCAAGGCGTGCGAGGGCCAACCGGATGCGCTGTCCGAGTTGCTGAACCCGGCGGCAGAGTAAAGCCCGAATTGAACAGGCCCTGAATCATCGATTCAGGGCCTTTTTAATGCCTGGGCTATTTGTACAGCAGGCGTTCGGCCAGCTCGTCGGCCACCCGTGCCGGGGAGCGTTTTTCGGCTTGGGCGTGGGCGAAGATTTCGGTCAGGCGCGTGCCGATGTTCGACAGGTGCGCGGTGATGCCAGGCAAGTCCGTGCCGGCGTGTTTGAGGGCGACGTAGATCAGGCCACCGGAATTGATCACGTAGTCCGGGGCGTAGAGGATGCCACGGCCTTCCAACTGGTCGGCGATGTCCAGGTTGGTCAGTTGGGCGCTGGCCGAACCGGCCACCGCGGCGCAACGCAGCTGACCAACGCTGCTGCGGTTGAAGACAGCACCCACGCCGCAGGGCGCGAGGATGTCGCAGGGGGTGCTGAGCAAGGCGTCGTTGGCGATGGGGTGGGCGCCCAGTTGCTCCATGGCCAGCTGCACCTTGCCGTGATCAATGTCGCTGACCAGCAATTCGGCACCGGCGGCGTGCAGTTGCTCGGCCAGGGCATAACCGACGTTGCCCAGGCCCTGCACCGCGACGCGCAGGCCCTCGAGGTTGTCGCTGCCCAGGCGCGCCATGGCGGTGGTGCGGATGCCGGCGAAGACGCCCATGGCAGCATGGGGCGCAGGGTCGCCGGCGGCGGTGGTACTGGTGACGAAGCGGGTGTGCTGGGCGATACAGTCCATATCGGCGACTGAGGTGCCGCTGTCGATGGCGGTGATGTAGCGGCCATCGAGTTTTTCGATACAGCGGCCAAATGCTTCGAACAGGGCCGCACGACTTTCCACGTGCGCAGGACGCATGATTACCGCAGTAGCGCCGCCCACCGGCAGCCCAGCCAACGCGGCCTTATAGCTCATCCCTTGGGCCAGCCGCGCAGCATCGGCCACGGCACTTTCATCGTCAGGGTAAGCAAGGTAGCGACAACCGCCCAAAGCAGGCCCGCGGCGACTGTCGTGGATGGCAATGATCGCCTTCAACCCGGTCACCGGGTCTACGCTCAGGTGCAGCGATTCCAGGCGGGTGCTGTGCATGAGCGCAAACATCTTCGAGCTCCCGAATCACTTCTGGTAGTGGGCCAAGTATAGGCCGGCGGTAGAAAACTGCTGGATTGCACTGGAATAAGCCGCGCTGTTTCGTGGGATCTACGACATAAGAGCGCGGGATATTTCTTAAGACGCTGGACGAAAATTCCCTGCAAGGCTAAAACAGGGGCATCCGCCGGAGAACGCAATGAATCCCCGCACCGCCTTTTTCGCCTGCCTGGACCGTTCACCCCCTGCGCTGTTCGAAGCGGCGCTGTGGATTGCTGCCGAACACGATGCCAGTGTGCAGCCACTGTTGATCCTGCAGGATCTCACCGCGCTACAACAACAGGTCAGCCTGGGCATGCCCATGTTGCCGGCGGACGAGCTGGGCCAACCGCTGCTGCGGCGCATGAATGACCTCGGGTTCGCCCAGGATGACCACACCCCGTTGCGTCCCGCTGCCGCATTGCTCGACAAGGTGCTGCAACGCAAACGCGGGCAGCCCTTGGCCATGGGCCTGATCGCGTTGGAAATGGCGCGGCGCCTGGATATCCCCATGGTCGGTGTGAACTTCCCGGGCCACTTCCTGCTGCGGGTGCCCGGTACCGATCACCTGCTCGACCCGTGCGGTGGACGGCGCCTGTACCCCAATGACTGTCGCGAGCTGCTGCACCGGCAATACGGGCCGAAACTCAAGTTGCAGGCCGACCACCTGCATACCGCCGAACCACGGGCGATTCTGCAACGCTTGTCGCGCAACCTGCGCCAACTGCACCTTTCCAACGACGAACCGCTGGCCGCTTTGGTAGACGCCGAGCGCGTGCTGGAACTGGGCAGTGCCAACGCCGCCGACTACCTGGCGCGGGCCAGCCTGTACCAGCGCCTGGACTGCCCGAGTGCTGAACGCTTTGACCTGGAACATGCGCTGATGCTCAGTGATGACCCCATCCAGCGTCTGCGCCTGACCGAGCGGCTGGGGCACCTGCCGCCCAATTCAGTGGTGCATTAGGACGCCTTGAGAATGTCGTTATGCGCCGGGTCTATGGGTTCGCTCACGCCCGGCGAGCGCACCTGGATAATCAACAGCGCCGCCATCACCGCCGGAATCGCGCAGAAAAAGAAAATCTGCTGCACCGGTATATGCATCGCCAGCAACAGGCTGCCAAACAACGGCCCCAGAATTGACCCGAACCGCCCCACACCCAATGCCCAGCCCGTGCCGGTGGCGCGCACCTGCGCCGGGTAGAAATTGCTCGCAAACGCATTGAGGGTCAGTTGCCCGCCAATGATGCAGAACCCGGCGGCAAACACGCAGGCCACCAGGTAGCGTGGGTTGTCGTGGTTCAAGCCCAGCAGGACGGTGCACAACGCCGCTGCCGCCAGTACGCCGCACAGCAGCCGCACTTTGCTTTTCAGGCGGTCGGCAAACCAGGCCATGAGGATCGCGCCCAAGGTGCCGGCGAACAGGAACATGGAGGTGACCAGGTTGGCTTCATTCAGCGCCAGGCCGCTTTCGAGCAGCAGTGAAGGCAACCAGCTGATCATGAAGTACAGCAGGATCAGGCTGACAAAAAAGGTCGCCCAGATCAGCAACGTCGGGCGCGCGTAACCATTTCGGAACAGTTCCACCACCGTGAACTTACTGCCCTGCTCCCGCAGGTTTTCGGCTTCGCTCGCGAGTGGCGGTTGCCAGTCGGGCAACATGCGCGCCGTGACCTTGCGCAATCGCAGGTACGGCGGCTTATCGCGTAATAGACGCGGCAGGGATTCCGGTAACAGCCACATCAGGAATGGAAACAGCAACAACGGCGTCACGCCGCCGGCCAGGAATACCGCCTGCCAACCAAAGCCGTCGATAAAGCCGGCGGCTACAAACCCGCCCGCCGCGCCGCCGAACGAAAAGCCACACGCGGCCAAGGTCACCATCAAGGTGCGCAAGCGAGGCGGCGAATATTCCGACATCAACGCCATGGCGCTGGGCATAGCACCGCCCATGCCGATGCCGCAGATAAACCGCGCCGTCATCAGGGTGGTCAGGGAATTGGCAAATACCATCAGCACTGTGAGGCTGGCGTAGATCAGCACACAGGCCAGCAAAATACGTCGCACGCCAAACCGATCCGCCAGCGGCGTCACCAGCAGTGAGCCCAGGGTCAGGCCGAGCAGGTTGGCACTGAAGACCGGGCCGAACGCGGCTTTTTCCAGGCCCCAATCCTTGGCCAGCGCCGGCACCACATAACCCAGCACCTGGGCATCATAGCCATCGGTGACCAGTAGCAGTGCCAGCAACAGGAGAATCAACCATTGATAACGCGACACCGGGCGGACGTCGAGTGCCGCGCGAAAGCTGGCAATCTGATTGTGCATCGCAAGGGACCTTTATTTTTTTTATGTTGGCACGATCAAATGTGGGAGGGGGCTTGCTCCCGATAGCGGTGTGTCAGTTGACAAACTTATTGCTGATACACAGCAATCGGGAGCAAGCCCCCTCCCACATTTGGATTTAGGCAATTTCTGAAAGCTAAGGTGTGTCAGGTTGGTTGGCAGGATGAGCCTGCACAAACGCCGGATGCTGCGCCGCCAACGCCGCTACTCGGCCGATACGCGGGTACGCGCCCAACGGCACCTTGAAGCGCTCGGCCGCGTACAGCTGGGGTATCAGAAACGCGTCCGCCATGCCCGGCTGCGCGCCGAAGCAAAACCCGTCATCGCCAATCAACTGCTCCACCGTGCCCAATCCCTGACTGACCCAATGGGCGATCCACTCGAGCAGTTGCGTTTCATCATGCCCCCACTTACGCAACAGGTTTTGAGTGCTGGAGTTATGCAACGGGTGGATATCGCAGGCGATGATCGACGCAACTGCGCGCTGGTGGGCACGGGACGCGGGATCTTTCGGAAGCAGCGGCACCTGTGGATAACATTCCTCCAGGTACTCAACGATCGCCTGTGACTGAATCAGCAACGCGCCTTCATCAGTGCGCAACGCCGGCACGCGCCCTTGCGGGTTGATCGCCAGGTACTCGGGCTGGTGATTGGCGCCGCCTGTCGGCACCAGCAGGTTGACCGGCAGCGCGGTGAAGTCCAGGCCCTTGAGCGCCAGGGCAATTCGTACCCGATACGACGCGGTGGAACGGTAGTAGGTATAGAGTTCCATTGCCCTGCCCTCTCAGCGCGCCGCGACCACGGTGCCGCGACATTCACCAAAGCCGATGCTGGCAAAACCTTCGCGGATGCAACGGCCACGCAGGATGATTTCGTCGCCGTCCTCAAGGAATTTACGCACCTCCCCGCTGGGCAATTCGATTGGCTTCTTACCGCCTTCGGTGATCTCCAACAGGCTGCCAAACTGCCCCGGTTGCGGACCGGACAAGGTGCCCGAGCCGAACAGATCACCGGCCTGCAACTGGCAGCCGTTGACGCTGTGGTGCGCGATCATTTGCGCCACGGTCCAGTACATGTGTTCGGTGTTACTCAAAGTCAGACGATGAGCGGGCAGGTTCTGCTCACGCATCGAAGCCGTGGTGAGCAGCACCTCCAGTTCGATATCAAAGGCACCCGCGTTCTGATCGCGCTTATCCAAGAGATACGACAAGGGTTGTGGATCACCCTCGGGCCGCGCCGGTTGTGCTTTACGGAATGGCTCCAGCGCTTCGGCCGTCACCACCCATGGCGAGATGCTGGTGATAAAGCTTTTGGACAGGAACGGCCCCAGCGGCTGGTATTCCCAGGCCTGGATATCCCGCGCCGACCAGTCGTTGAGCAAGCAGAAGCCGGCGATATGTTCGGCGGCATCGCCAATGGCAATCGCGTCGCCCATGGCATTGCCCTGGCCGATCCAGATGCCCAATTCCAATTCGTAGTCCAGGCGTGCACAGGGACCGAAGGTCGGCTCGGTCTGGCCGGCCGGCAGGGTCTGGCCCTTGGGGCGCCGCACATCCGTGCCTGACGGGCGAATGGTCGAGGCACGGCCGTGGTAGCCAATCGGCACGTACTTGTAGTTCGGCAACAATGGATTATCCGGGCGGAACAATTTGCCAACGTTCTGCGCGTGTTCGATGCCGACGTAGAAGTCGGTGTAGTCATTGATCCTGGCCGGCAAGTGCATCTGGCAATCGGCGGCACGGTGCAGCACCTGCGCCTCGCGGGTTTGCAGCTTACTGCCTTCGGCCAGCAGTTCCAGCAGGCGCTCGCGCAGGGCAACCCGAGGGCCACGGCCGAGTTCAAAAAACGCGTTCAGTTGGCCACCCGCCGTGGCCTCGACGGCGCGTCGGGCTTCACCGTCAAACTCATCCAACGCGGCATGCAGGTCGAGGATTGCGTCGCCAATCGCCACGCCACTGCGCGGTGCAGAGCCATTGATACTGAACACGCCCAGTGGCAGGTTTTGCAGGGGGAAATCCGCGTGGCCGTTGGCGGAGGCCACCCAGCTGCGGGCAAGCGATGGTTGGGTCATGGGTTATCTCCGATTCGGGTTGAAGGTGGCGGGCAGCGCGGCCCAGCACGCGTCGTATGCGGGTTGCAATTGCGGGCACTCCACGGCGAACTGGGTCGGGCGCAGCACCTGGCTGGTCTCGAACATGAAGGCCATGGTGTTATCGATCTTGTGCGGCGCCAGGTCTGCATTGATGGCCTTGGTGCAGGTCTCGCCGTCCGGGCCGTGGGCGCTCATGCAACTGTGCAGCGACGCGCCGCCGGGCAGGAAGCCTTCGGCCTTGGCATCGTAGGCGCCCTGGATCAAGCCCATGTATTCGTTCATCAGGTTGCGGTGGAACCACGGCGGACGGAAGGTATTCTCGGCCACCATCCAGCGCGGCGGAAAAATCACGAAGTCGAGATTGGCCAGGCCGTGCACGCTGGTGGGCGAAGTCAATACGGTGAAGATCGACGGGTCCGGGTGATCGAAACTCACCGTGCCGATGGTGTTGAACCGGCGCAGATCGTATTTGTACGGCACGTTATTGCCGTGCCAGGCGACCACGTTGAGTGGCGAATGATCGAGCTCGCAGGCCCACAGTTCACCGAGGAATTTCTGTACCAGCGTTGTAGGTTGCTTGAGGTCTTCATAGTGGGCAACCGGTGTAAGGAAGTCGCGGGGGTTGGCCAGGCCGTTGCTGCCGATCGGGCCCAGGTCGGGCAGGCGCAGCGGGGCGCCGTGGTTTTCCGCGACGTAGCCGCGTGCTTGCGCGTCCAGCAGTTCGATACGGAACTTCAGCCCGCGGGGCAGTACGACAATTTCCAGCGGCTCGACGTCCAGCACGCCCAGTTCGGTAGTGACGCGCAGGCGACCCTGTTCGGGGACGATCAGCAGTTCGCCGTCAGCATTGAAGAACACGCGCTCCATGGAGCGATTGGCGCGGTAGTGATAGATGCTGATGCCCGAAGGTTTTTCCGACCCCGAGTTGGCCACCATGCCGACCAGGCCGTCGATAAAGTCCGTCGGCTCACTCGGAAGATCCAAGGGGTTCCAACGCAGGCGATTGGGCGTTACTGCGCCCAGCGGGCCACCGGCCAATTGGCGTTCCAGCTTGATGAACGCCGGGTGGTTGGCCGACGGCTGGATGCGGTACAGCCAGGTACGCCGCGCTTCGCTGCGGGCCATGGTGAAGGCGGTACCGGAAAACAGTTCGGTATAGAGCCCGTAAGGGGCTTTTTGTGGCGAGTTCTGACCGACCGGCAGCGCGCCAGGCAAGGCTTCGCTGGCGAATTCATTGCCAAAGCCAGATAGATATTCGAGGTGCATGGATCATCCTCTGTACACAAGTTGTTTTTATCGTAATCCAGTTACGCATAACGTAATTTGATCGCTATCGAGCGTCAAGCTATAAAGACGCCCATTCATCTCTCGGATTCTCGCCCTTCCATGGAAAAGCCCCGCGACACCGGTAAACAGAAAGTCCGCTCGGCGGAAGTCGGCACCGATATTCTCAAGGCCCTGGCCGAACTGTCTCCGGCCACTTCACTGTCACGTCTGGCTGACCATGTGCAGATGCCGGCGAGCAAGGTCCACCGCTATTTGCAGGCGCTGATCGCCTCGGGGTTTGCCGAACAGAACCCCGCCACCAACCATTACGGCCTGGGCCGCGAAGCACTGCGCGTGGGCCTGGCGGCGCTGGGCAGCATGGATGTGTTGAAAGTCGGCGCCATGCCCCTGGCGGAGCTGCGCGATGAATTGAATGAAACCTGCTTCCTGGCGGTGTGGGGCAACCAGGGCGCAACAGTGGTGCAGATCGAACCGGCGGTGCGTGCCGTCACTGTGGTCACACAGCTGGGCTCGGTGTTGCCGCTGCTCAGCTCGTCCACCGGGCTGGTGTTCAGCGCCTACCTGCCGTCGCGGGAAACCGTGGAATTGCGCGAACGCGAGATTCAAGCCGGCATCGCCCACTCGCTGGCGGACGATCAGGCCTACGCCACGGTGTGCGAGCAGATCCGCAGCCGTGGCCTGCATTTTGTGCATGGCTTGCTGATGCCCGGCGTGGATGCGTTGTCGGCGCCGGTGTTCAATGCCGTCGGGCAGGTGGCAGCGGTGATGACCGTAGTCGGCCCGACGTCGCTGTTCCACGCCGATGAAGATGGCCCGGCGGCGCAGCATCTGCTGGCGGCGACCCGGGCCGTGAGTTGGCGCATGGGCTATCAGCCCTGAATCAATCCTCGCTGCGTGACAAAGCCACAGCCAGGCGATCCTCCAGCGCCTTGACCTGCGCACCGGCCACCACATAATTGTTGGTCAGCATCGAGAACACGAGCTTGCGCCCGTGGCCGTCGGTAACGTAGCCGCTCAATGACGACACGCCGCCCATGGAGCCGGTCTTGGCATGCAGGTTGTTTTCGGCCGAGGTGCCACGCAGGCGATAACCCAGGCTGCCGCCCGTCATGCGGTCAGTGTTGCCGGCAACCGGCAGCGCGTTGTACCAGGCGTTGAACCATGGCTGTTTGCTCGCGGCCAGCAGCAGGTCGGTGAGGGTTTGCGCCGACACCAGGTTGCGCCGCGACAGGCCGGAACCGTCGACTTGATTGAGGCTGCTTGTGTCCACCCCCTGGCGCTTCAAGAACCCGGCCACCGCCGTCACGCCCGCCGCCGCCGTGCCGCTGTTGGCGGTCTGGCGGCCCATGGCCTTGAGCAAGGCTTCGGACATGTTGTTGTTCGAGAGCTTGAGCAGCGGCACGATCAGCTCCTGCAATGGCGCCGATTGGTGCTCGGCCAGCACTGTCACTGCTGCCGGACTTGCCGCGCCCATCACTCGACGCCCTAATACTTTAATCCCCTGCTGCGCCAGCGCCTGCTCAAACAGATTGGCCACCAGTTGCGTCGGCTCCCAGACACTGATCAGTTGCTGGCTCTGTCGCCCCGGAGCCACCGCACCGCTGAGTTGCAGCAGGTTGGTGCCATGGCGGCGGTTGATTCCATAGGTGTTGCCCGGCCCACTCACGGCGCGGTTGCTCAGTTGCAGGTAATCGGTGGGCGGGAAAATATCGACACCCACTGGCGAGCCGGCCCGCAACGGCGCCTTGGCGGTGACCAGCACGCTGCCGGCATCGAAATCCGCATTGGGTGACACAGTCAGCGCCGAAATCTGCGCGCCGTAGTAGGTGGTTTCATCATCATGGGACCAGTCGACACCCAGCCGCTCGGCATCGAACCAGGTGTCATCGAACACCAGGTCGCCCTGCACCTGGCGCACACCCTGGCTGGCCAACTGCGCGGCGAGGGCCTGGTAGTCGGCGAACTGGATGCTCGGGTCGCCGAGTCCACGCAGGTACAGGTTGCCAGTCAGACGGTCGCCCTGACGTATGCCATCACTGACTAACTGGGTAGAGAAACGGTACTGCGGCCCCAACACATCCATCGCCGCTGCCGTGGTCAGCAGCTTGAGGTTGGAAGCGGGCACCAACCGTGTGCGTGGGTTGTGCTGGTAGAGCGTGGTGCCCGTGCGGGCATCGCGCACCATCAGCGACACCGTGGCGCCGTGCAGCGCCGGGTCGCTTAACAGTTTGTCCAGGGTGGCAGGCGTGGACGTCTGCGAAACGCTGGCGCAGCCACCCAGTAAAAAGCTCAAGCCGACCAGCAGGGTGCTGGTGTGAAACCATTTTCCAAAGTGCATCAGTGTGCCGTTCCCGCAAAATCAACAATAACGGCAACGCTAACACTGTAGGAGCGAGCTTGCTCGCGAAGAACGCACAGGCAACGCGTTAAACCAGGCAGCCCGCGTGAGCATTGACGTTTTTCGCGAGCAAGCTCGCTCCTACAAAGGGATGGCGTTAGAAGGTAAGTGTGCTGGACACCGACACCTGCCGCGCATCGCCTATGGACACAAACTGCGTATTCACCGACGAGGTGTAGTAAGTGCGGTCGAACAGGTTCTTCACGTTGAGCTGGAACTTGACCTTCTGCCCCTCAAGCCTGGTGTCATAGCTGGCGAACACATCGGCCACGGTGTAGCTCGGCAGTTCGAAGCTGTTGGCCGCGTCCCCGGCACGCTCGCCCACATAGCGAGCGCCCCCGCCGACCCGCAGTTGATCACCGCCGAAGATGCTGCCGAAGTCATACACCGCCGACAGCGAGCCGGTATTTTTCGCCACGTTCTGCAGGCGGTTGCCTTTGAGCGTCGGGTCTTCGGTGACCTCGGCATCGGTGTAGGCATAGCTGCCGATCAGGCTCCAGTTGTCGGTCAACTGGCCGCTGGCATCCAGCTCCAGACCACGGGAGCGCACCTTGCCTGCCACGCTGTAGACCGACGTCAAGCCTTCACCCACCTGCACCAGCACATTGCGCTTGTCGATCGTGAACAGCGCCGCGCTCGCAGTGATACGTCCCGGCATATCGAACTTGGTGCCCAGCTCCCAGGCCTTGGACTCTTCCGGTTGCAGGCTGCCGTCCAGCACGGTTTTATTCGCCAGTGGCGCGATGGTGGAGTTGGGCTTGAACGACTCGGTATAGCTGCCGTAGAACGACAGCTCATCGGTGTAGCGATACACCAGGCCGGCACGCGGCACCCACTTCTGCCCGTTGCCATCGGTGTTGGCAGTGAACGGTACGCCTTTGCCGGCGTATTGGTCGTACATCTGGTAGCGCGCGCCGCCAACCAGGATCCACTGATCGTTCAGGTGAATCGCGTCCTGTAAGAACAGCGAATCACTGCGCAGCAGATCGGTCTGGTTGCTGTCCGGGGCGCTGACCTTGGACCCCGCCACTTCGTTGCCGTACACCGGGTTGGTGTAGTCGAACGTGCCACGCGGCGCCTGGCGGATCAGATCGGCACGGTAGATCTTGCGGTACTCGTCGTCCAGGCCGAACACCAAGTCATGTTGCATACCGGCCACGTTGACCTTGCCCTCGAGGCTGGCGGTGGCAAAGCGGTCAGTGGTCAACGCGCCCTGGGTGCCGTCCATGCTGCGGGTCAGGGTGCCGTTGGTGTTGACCTTGACCACCCGCACCTGGCTGGCATCGTAGGTCTCGCGGTTCCAGCTGTAACCGAAGTGGGCCTTCCAGTCGTCGTTCAGATCATGATCGACCGTGAGGCGGTACAAATCCGAGCGGCCTTCCATGTTGTTGAATGGCTCATCCAGGCGACGGGTGGCGGGGATGTTCAACGGATGGTTGGTCTTGGGATCGATGGCGGTGCCACGGTCGAACGGCGCAAGAAATTCGCGGTGCTCATAGGCCGCTACCACTTGGGTGGTGTCGCCATACCAGGCCAGGGACGGCGCCACCAGCGTCTCACGATGGGTGCCGTAGTTGCGCCAGTAGTCTTCATCTTCATGATCGACAATCAGCCGATAACCCAGGCCGCTGTCACCGAGCGGGCCGGTGGTGTCCAGGTTGCCACCGCTACCGTTCTTGCCGCTGCCGAAGCTTGAGCCACGGGCGGTCAGCGAGGTGGACTGCATCAGCTCGGGCTTCTTGCTGACGATATTGACCACGCCACCCGGGTCCTGGATGCCATACAACAAAGACGACGGGCCCTTGAGCACTTCGACCCGTTCGGCGGTCGCGTTCATGGCCCGGCCCTGCACCACCGGCATGCCGTCCTTCATGATCGAGCCATTACGGTTGTCGCCAAAACCGCGCAACATCACAGCGTCCTGGGTGCTGCCGAGGGTGTTGGACTGGGTGATGCCGCTGATATTGCCCAGGGCGTCATCCAGGTTGCGCGGCTGTTGGTCGCGTAGCACCTGGGCCGGCACCACGTTGACGGTTTGCGGGGTTTCCAGCAAAAGGCCACTGGAGCGCATCACCGAGCTGGTGGGCGGCGGCTGGTAGCTGGTGCTGTCCTGGGTCGGGTTGGCTGCGCTGATGGTGGTGGCGCCGAGGCTCACCGCTGCGTCGGTAGGCACCGGCTCCAGGGCCAGGGTGCGGGCGTCGATCTGGCGGAAGGTAAAACCTGAATGGCTCAGCAGGCGTTGCAGGGCCTGGGTCGCACTCATCTGCCCGCTGACGGCCGGGGCATTGAGGCCATAGGGCGCGTCATCGGTATAGATCACGCTCAGGCCCGTGACCCGGCTGAAATCACTCAAGGCCTGGGGCAACGGTTTGGCGGCCAGGGCAAACGTGAACTGGGCGCTTTGCTGCTCCTGCGCCTGGGCGATGCCAAGCGGCAGCAATGCCAACCCCGACACCGCTAATACCGAGGCTCCCAGCCACTGTTTTACCCAACCGCCTGCCGCTGACTTCATGCTGTGAGAACCCGTGTAGAGAACGCTGTTAATGCGAATAGATCGCAGTTCATGCACTACACGGATGGGCCGTGGGTTTACCTCACCTGAATCAGAAAATATTTTCTCGGATGCCCTAGCCGCCCCTGTCAATCAACGAGCCGCTCGCCGCCAGGCATTCCTTGGCGCTCTTCTTAAGCTTCTTGATCAGCCGCTCCTGGCGCAACGCCTCCCCTTTGCTTGCACACTGCTCGGTATAAACCAGCGCAACAGCCGGGCTGGACAAGAAAAACCGCGCGCCCTTGCCGCTTTGATGGGAGGCAAAGCGGCGCACCGGATCATTGCTGATGCCGCAATACAGCGAGCCATTGGCGGCGCGCACCAGGTAGACAAACCAGGGTTTGGATTCAGAAGGATCAGTCACAAGTCGTTTCGGCAAACCGCAGGGAGGCCAATCTTATCAACGACCAGCCTGGAATGCCTTCAAGCCTTTGCGGGCCTGGGCACGTACAGCGTTTTTCAGCGCAGGCGACCAACCCAGCAACAGGCCCTTGAGGCCCAGGGCCTGGCGCGACCAACGCCACAGGTCGAAGTGGTCATGGTGTTCGCAGATCTTGCCATCGCGAAACACAAACCTGGCGCCGATATCGTTGACCACGGTATTGCCGGTGGCGCTGAACAGATAGGTCGCCACCCAGTGCGCGCTGCCAGTAGTTTCGTCACTGCGCACCTGGTCGTACGTCAGGGAGAAGTCCTTGGCACGGGTGGTGAGCATGCGCCACATGTCACCGGCATCACGCCCATGCAGCTCACCGAAAGCCGGGTCGCTGAACACCACGTCGTCGCTGTAGCAGGCGGCCATGGCTTCAGCGTCCAGGCGCTGGAAAGCCTGGTAGAACTGGGTAATCAGGGCGTTATGGGCATCACTCATGGGCAGGCTTCGCACGTGGTTCAGGAAGGACTGAACGATAGTCCGCACCGCGTGGGAAAGCCATGGCTATTCACCGCGTCGATGAGCGATGCCCGGCGGTATCAGAGGTAGACCACTTCCAGGGTGGCGCTGCCGTCTATCTGGATCTCTTCGCTGATCGGCAGGTTTCTCTTATAGGTGAGTGTCGTGGACACCTCCAGCACGCCCTTGAAGGTGGTCATCGCCAATGGTGTCGGAGTGGCGTTGCCCGGGTCCTTGATGCTGCGCAGAAAGCCCGGCTGCCAGACCGTGTTGCCCGCAGCATCGAGCCACATGTTGCCATTGGCCGACTCAATCGGCATACCCGGTACGTCGTCGGCGCTCACTTGCGCCATCATCAGGCTGTACCAGCCGATTTTTTCATTGCCACTGGCCAGGCCCAGGCCAAACACTGAAGCCGAGCCCAACTGCTCGGCCGAGGTGCCGGGACGGTTATCAGTGCTCTTGACCGCCAGCAAGGTGGGCGCATCACAAGTGACCGACAACTCAAGCGAGGCGTCCGGCAGCTTCGTGTAGCCGGTAGGATGCAGGTCCTGGGCCGAGATCTTGCCATGGTCCACCACGCCGGCATTGGACAAGAGAGGCGTACAGGCTGCCGGTGTGATCTTGCCGACCACACTGAGGTCCACACTGGACGCAGCCATTACATTGGAAACACCCGCCAGCCAAAGGGCGGCGGTCATAAGTGCACGAGACGGTTGCATATCAATGCTCACTTTCGGCCGATTATCAACGGATCGAACAACGCACTCCGGCGTTTTGCCAACCTGAAGTTCGACTCAACTAATTAGACTAGGGATGTCAGCCCATCGCAGTAACGACAGAAAGACCATCACAACTTAGAGCAGGTCGACCTTGAGCTGAATACAACTAATACGAATCCAAAATCGCACACTAGTTAATCAACCACTGTCATAAAACTGCAACTTTCTAAGGCACCATGCCTGCGGCACGCGCATAAGCGAACAAGTCCACATCCGTGGATATACACAACCGGTGCATGGCCGTGCTTTTCTGCTTGCTGATGGTGGAAATACTGCGATTGACCCGCGCCGCAATCTGGCTGACGGTCATGCCGCTGGCCAGCATGCGCACCACCTCGCGCTCCTTGCCCGACAGCTGCGGCTGTTGCGATTGATCACCCGGCCCTGCCTCCACCAACTGCTCGCGCAGGGACTCGCTGGCGAAGTTCTGGCCGGCGCACACTGCCTTGATCGCCAGGGGCAGTTCCTTGGCCGAGGCGCTCTTGGCAACGATGGCGCGTGCGCCATGGGCAAATGAGGCGCGCAAGGTAGCGATGTTGGCGAACATGGTTACCAGAATCACCGGCAGCGCCGGGTACTGGCGACTCAACAGGCTCAACAGGCCGTAACCGTCGGCCTGCTGCCCCCCGGGCATGGCGAAGTCAGTGACGAGCACATCGCAAGGTACCTTGGCCAATAAGTTGAGCAACTCATCGGGACCGTTGGCCTCCGCGACCACCTTGCACCTGCCGCCCGCCTCAATCACCACTCTCTGCCCAATACGTACAATGGGATGATCGTCAGCAATAATTACACGAAGCATACATACCCACGAATGATGGCAAATTGAATGCACGCAAAATAACCTTGCTGGCGATTGGTAACAACCGGTAACAGCAAGTGAGGTTCAGCCGCACCCCATGTTTTGAAGGGGGGTAGTTTTGAACTTACAGAACAAAAGGAAAATTCTTACACTCCAAAGTCACGACAAAACCGTTCAACTTCGACAAATCGTCACAATTCACGTAAGTAGTCGAGATAAGCCGCCAGATCGCGCTGGAACACTTCCAACTTCTGCTGGTTGAATGCCACGCCATGGGTACGTACCTCACTGATCAAGGCGCTGCCCCTGGACTCCAGCCCCGCGCCACCCAAGAAGGCCAGGCTGCCTACCAGGCGATGCAAGCGCTCAGCAGTCAATCTGGCATCCAAGGCGTTGCGTGCGTGAGTGAGTGCCTGGGTGTCCAGCAGCGCTTCGGTGAGCAGGCTACGCAGCATCTGATCCACGACCTGCGGGCTGCCAAACAGCTCGACCAGGCTGGCGCGGGTAGGCCACCCCGGCGCAGAAACGCCCGGCGACCGGCTCGGAAGCGCTACCCGCTCGCCGGGCAGCCAGCGCATCAGCATGTCACGCAACGGTTCAAGGGCCAGCGGTTTGAGCAACCAGGCATCCATGCCGGCGTCGCGGCAGCGTTGCGGGTCGTCGTGCACCAGGTTGCCGGTCAGCGCAATGATCGGCACTCGCTCACACCCCAGGTCTTGCTCGCGCTGGCGTATGGCACGCGCCAGGCTATACCCATCCATGACCGGCATCTGACAGTCGCTGATCACCAGGTCAAAACGCCGGCACGCAATGGCCGCCATGGCACTGCTGCCATTCTCGACCAAGTGGTGGCTCAGCCCGAGCTTATCCAGTTGCCAGCCCATCATCGCCCTGAAGACGCAGTGATCCTCCACTACCAATACACACTGTTGTCGCCAATGTGCCGGTGTCGCGGCATGGCGCATCAGTTTTTCTGCGAAGCGACATCGCTCGAAAGCACGCCCGCTTACCTCATCAGGTGCTCCTTGCAGTACTACTTGAGTTCGGGCAGCACTGACGTAACAGCCAGGAACAGACATTCAAGGCGCTGCATGGCGCAGCTCTCAAAGCCATTTTCAAATAACTGTAATCGCACACTCAAAATATCCTTTCAGATGTATGACTGACGATACAACAACTACGAAAAAAAACTTTCTCGCTTAAATAGCTTTACCCCACCCCCCCTTACTTGCCTCTGGGCCAATGTCGTAAAAGTTGTATATCCGTGTGTAACGGCGCTGACTAAATTGTTTGCACCCCGCCAGAGGGTAACGACCCGCCACATTTATCAAGGGCGGCTATAAACCAGACCTGACAGCACTTGCCTTGCTGCAGTGGGTCGCCATGGGTCTGTTTTCGCCTGTTGGTCACACACCGGAACAACACATCTATGAACAAGCATTTGGTTGCCCTTGGCAGCGTTCTGTTGATTACCTGCGCGCCCTCCGCCTTCGCGGCCAGTTCCCAGGACCTCACCGTTACCGGGGTGATTACCCCCAGCGCCTGCGAAACCCTGATTACCGGCGGCGGCGTGGTCGATTTCGGAAAAATGTCGGCCAAAGAGCTCAATGCCGACCAATACACTCCGCTGCCCCGGCAGACCGTGCAATTGAGCGTGAGCTGCGAAGGGCCGACGCTGTTCACCCTGAACACCATCGACAACCGGCCCGGCTCCAGCGCCAATCACCCGCACTGGCATGGCCTGGGCATGACCGCAGAAGGCGAGAAGATCGGCGGCGCCGGCTTCAACCTGTATAACCCGCTGGCCGACAACCTGCCCGCCCAGACCATCAACTCAAGCGATGGCGGCACGACGTGGCAACTGGGCACCCAGCTCAACCCCACCGTATTGACGGCAGTGGCGATCAACAACGTGCCGGTGCCGGTCGCGGTGCGCCAGTTCCAGGCCAACCTCAGGCTCAACACCCATATCGCGCCCAGCGACAGCCTGACGCTGCTTGACGAAGTGCCGGTGGACGGCCACGCCACCGTACAACTCATGTACCTGTAACCGCTGCATACAGACCCCATCGAAGGAACATGTCCCATGAAAACACTACTTGGCGCACTGACCAGCGCGACGCTGCTGCTCGCCACCACAACCACTTTCGCTGCCTCGACCGTGGACCTGACGGTCAAGGGCCTGATCGTCCCCAGCGCGTGCACGCCGAGCCTGTCCAGTGGCGGCGTGATTGACCATGGCAAGATTTCCGCCAAGGACCTCAACCCCGACAACCCGACAATGATTGGTTTGCACACCCTGACGATGGCGGTGGTCTGCGAGGGGCAGACCCTTATTGCGCTGCAATCGGAAGACAATCGTAAAGGCTCGTCTATCAGTAACGGCGATTACGGTTTGGGCCTGATCAATGGCACCGAGAAACTCGGCCACTATCACATCAGAGTCATTAACCCCATCGCTGACGGCGTCGCAGTGCAGTCCATTGCCTCTATCAACGGCCAGGACAATTGGTTCCTTGAAAAATTCTGGGACCCCACCCTGTACATGTCGGTAGCCGACATGAGTGACCCAACTCAACCGGTGCCGGTGCAGGAATTGCTGCTGGACCTGGAGGTGGATACCACCATCAACCGCACGGATCGCCTGGACCTGAGCAATGAAGTCCAGATTGATGGTTCAGCCACCCTGACCGTGATGTATCTCTAATCTGCTGTACGCCCATGCCGGCCTGGAAACCGGCCTGCATGGGCTTTTTTTCGTATCGGCCACCCTCATTCGACCCAGTGACCTGCACCGATGAACATGCGCCCTCGCCTTTTTGCTGTCGTACTCGCACTGACACTGGCCGCCCCGGCGCTCGCGGCCTCCTTCGTCGACCTTACGGTGACCGGCAGGCTGACCCCTGACGCCTGTAATGTGGAACTGTCCGACAACGGCTCCGTCGATCACGGCCGCATTCCCGCCCACACCCTCAGCAGCGACGAATTCACCGTATTGCCGGCTCAACTGCTGGAACTGACGGTGCGCTGTAACCGGCCGATGCTGTTTGCCCTGGTGGGCATCGACAACCGTGCGGATTCATCCCTGGCACCGGATTACTTCTACGGCCTGGGCAGAAATGTCCACGCCCCGCAAGAACGCCTCGGCTCCGTGGCACTGTCGTTGCGTAACCCGGTAGGCGACGCCCAGACGATGCAGGTATTGGCTTCCTACGACAGCGGCGAAACCTGGGCGGCGGAGCCCAATGCCTATCCCAGGTCCTACATGGGGTTTGCCCTGCCCGGCGACCGTCTACCGGACTTCATCCGCCAGTTGAATGTCCAGCTGCGGGTCGACACCTCGATCAACTTTTCGCAGTACCTGACCCTGGATCAGGAAGTGCCCCTCGACGGTTCCGTCGTCCTGGACTTGCGCTACCTCTGACCCACTCACTTGCCCAATGGAAACTTCGTCATGACGTCGACACGCCTCACACTTGCGACCCTGGCCTTACTGTTGAGCCTCAATGCCCAGGCTGACGGCATGGTGCCCGACACCTCCGTGGTGATCATTCACGAATCCGATGGCGAGGCGGCTGTCTCGGTCACCAACACCGACAGCAACCTGGCCTTGCTGCACGTGACCTTGCAAGACATTCCCGAAGACACCGAGCCGCTGCTGGTGGTGACGCCACCGTTGTCCAGGGTGGAAAGCGGCAAGTCGCAACTGGTGCGCTTCATCCTGCAAAACCAGGCGCCGTTGCGCACCCAGCGCCTCAAACGCGCAATTTTCGAAGGCATGCCCCAGGGCCGGGCCGCCACCGAAGCCGGGCACGCCCGGGTCGGCGTGACCGTACGCCAGAACCTGCCGGTGATCGTGCATCCCAAGGGCCTGGCGATTAATCGCACACCCTGGACCGACCTGACCTGGACCCTGCGCAACGGCACATTGCAGGTTCGTAACAATACGCCGTATGTGGTGCGTCTGGCCCAGGAACTGCGCCTGCTGCCCGGCGATGGCCAGGCGACCTTGCCACGCACTTATGTGCTGCCCGGCGAAACCCTCAATGTGCCGGCTACCGGCGGGCCTGCGACCCAGGTGCGGCTGCAGCCGGCCACCGTGTATGGCTTTGCCGTGGCCGCCTACGACGCGCCTATCACCCTTTGAAACCAACAGGCGCCAGGCAGGCGCCTGCATAACGAGTGACGGCGCATCGACCGTTGCCAGGACGCCGCCAACGTAGCCAGGGCCGGCACCGGGCGTCCACCAGATTGAGTGCCTTTCGTGAAAACAGTCCTGAGTTACCGTGACGGCGAAGCCGTGCCCGCTGCATCTGCCCGTCCACCGTTGGCGACCCTGGTATTGCTGTGCGCACTGGTGCCGGCCAAGGCGTGGCCCGACGCCGCGCCAAGGCCAGGCTTCGACGCACAGACCCTGAACCAGCGCGGCATTGATCCGCAACTGGCGAGCCTGCTGCTGGACGCGCCGCGTTTCGCCGCTGGCCGGCATAAGATCACCCTGCGGGTCAACGGCCAGCGTCGAGGGCGGCTAGAGGTGGCGTTCGATCAGCAGGGCAGGCTGTGCTTCGATCGCGGCCTGCTGGAGGCTGCCCATCTGCTGACGCCCAACGACAGCGGCCCGTGCCACGATTTTATCGGGCAGTACCCGCAAAGCCTGGTGGAGCCGGATCCGGCCACGCTCTCGGTGGCACTGGTGGTACCCACCGATGCCTTGCGCCCGGTGCCCCAGGATGTTTCGGGATATGAAACCGGTGGGTTCGCCGGCCTGCTCAACTACGACCTCAGTGGTTTCTACAACCGTTACGGCGATGATGCCAGCCGGTTCGGCTCGGCCAATACTGAAATCGGGTTCAATGCCGGCGACTGGATCGTACGCAGCCGCCAGGTGCAAACCTGGCAGGACGGCCTGTCACGCAGCACCCACCTGGAAGCCTATGCCCAGCGCACCTTCGCCAGCCACCAGGCGGTGCTGCAGGCCGGGCAGATCAACCTCTATAACCCGGTGCTGGCCGGCGCGCAGATCAACGGGGTGCAGGTACTCACCGAGCAAGCCCTGCAGGAGCAAGGCCAGGGCGCGGTGATCGAAGGTATCGCCAACAGCCCGGCGCAAGTCGAGGTACGCCAGAACGGGGCGTTGATCCATTCCACGGTGGTGCCCGCCGGGCCATTTGCCCTGAGCGATGTGCGGCGCCTCAACACCCGTTCGGATGTGGAGGTCACGGTCAAGGAAAGCGTCGGCGGTGAACGGCGGTTCACCGTGCCGGCGGCGATGCTGGGGCTCGGTTTGCCGGCCCCGGGCTACTCCCTGGCGGCGGGCCGCGTGCGCAATATCGGCGATGCACAGGGCACCGACCCCTGGGTGGCCAGCGCCGGCTGGACCGGCCCCGTGCACGCGCAACTGAGCGTCGGCGGCGGCGTGACAGTGGCCGACGACTACCGTGCCAGCGGCGTCAGCCTGAGCTGGCTGCCTTGGCTGGACAGCCAAGTGCAACTGACCAGCCAGCTCTCCGATAGCAGCGGCTGGGAACAGGTGTCTGGCGTCCAGACCGACCTGTCCTGGTCACAGCGCCTGAATGAGCGATGGTCATTCAGTGTCGCCAATTCCTGGCGCAGCCCCGGCTATCGCGAGCTGGAAGAAAGCACCTACCGTCAGGTCAGCAACGAGCAGAGTCGTTCGCGTTACCGCGACCAGCAAAGCGCCACCTTGGGCTGGTCCCACCCCTGGCTCGGGGCCTTCAGTGCCGGGTTTTCCCGCGCCGCCAGCTTCGACGGCCGCAGCAGCAGTCGAGGCCTGGCGTCGTGGGGCACCAGCGTCGGCGGGGTATCGCTGTCTGCCAGTGCCGAATGGCAGATGGGCGGGCAGAATCAACAGGACAATGCCGTGTATCTGAATATCAGCCTGCCCCTGGGCGAGAATCGCCGGATGCGCGCCTGGGCACGTAATTCCGGTGGCGAACACCGCACCGGCGTGGGTATCAACGACCAGCTCGACGATCAATTGAGCTATCGCGTCAGCGCCGAGCACGACACCCGCGATAACCAAGTGGAAACCACCCTGGGCCTCTCGGCCCTGCCGCGCTACACCCAACTCGACTTGAGCTACAGCCGCTCCGACGCCGAGCGTTCCAGCTACCAGGGCGGCGCACGCGGCGGCGTGGTGCTGCATGGTGATGACGTGACCTTCTCACCCTACCCGGTGCGCGACACCTTCGCCCTGCTCTCGGTCGGTGAGATGAGCGGGATCAAGGTCAGCACGCCCAGCGGGCCGGTCTGGACCGATTGGCAAGGCCAGGCGGTAGTGCCCCAGGTGAGCGCCTATGGACGCAGCCCGGTGGAGGTCCAGACCCGTTCGCTGCCGCGCAACGCCGATATCAACAACGGCCTGGCGGTGATCGCCGCAGGCCGCGGCGCGGTGGACCGGGTCGAGTTCGGCGTGGGCCTGACGCGCCGCGCATTGCTCACCGTCAGCACCGATGAGGGCGCGCCCTTGCCGAGGGGCGCCTCGGTCAGCACCGCAGAGGGTGAGTTCGTCACCCTGGTGCAGGACTCCAGCCAAGTGTTCCTGCCCAATGTGTTGGAGCAGCCGACGCTGTGGGTCACTTTGCCCGGAGGCAGCCGTTGTGTGTTGCGCTTCGAGTTGCCGAAGAAAGCCGACCCCTCGGTGTATTTCGAAACTGCCCCTGCCCGATGCCAAACGCCTTGAGGATCACCGTGATGTCCCGTATGACTTTCTTGCGCCCTATCAGCCTGTGGCTACTGCTCGGCCTGGCCGGCAACGTCCTGGCTGCAGATGAATGCCAGCTCACGCTCAGCGAATCGCTGCTGGATTTCGGCTTGATGAGCCGTATCGCCCAGAACGACAGTGCGCCACAACGCCTGCTCGGCGAACGGCGCCTGAGCCTGACCTTCAATTGCCCCCAGCCCCAAGACCTGAGCCTGTTCTACCGCGCCCTGGCCGCCGATGCGCAGCAACTGCAATTTACCGAGCACGGTCACTACCAGATTGAAGCCAGCAACGGTGTGGTCGATGGCAAGGCGGTAGAGCTGGGCTTGCTCGCCGCCCGAGGGCAGCCACCGCTGAGCAACGCCAGTGTGCAGGACTGGCACGCCGGCCATGGCATCGCACCGACCTTGCAGGGCAGCGTGGTCACAGGCAGCACCCTGTCCCTGCAACTGACGCTGCGCGCCTGGGCCGACAGTGCCGCCACCCGGGTGCGAGACGCCACCACCTGGGAAGTGTCCGGAACCTTTTACTCGCCGTTGCAGGGGCGCTACCGCGAACTGACCTTGCGCGCGCATTTTGCCCCGGCCGCCTGCCAACCGTCACTGTCCGATCATGGCGTGGTGGATTACGGCGTCCTGCCGGCGAAAAGCCTGAACGCCACCACCGAAACCCCGATGCCCCTGAGGCCCCTGGGCTTTGCCGTCAGTTGCGATGCGCCGACCCCGTTCGCCCTGCGCATGCACGATAACCGCGAAGGCTCGGCCACCGGTGGTATCGATGAGACCGCCTACGGTCTGGACCTGGATGCCGGCCGCAACAAAATCGGCGTGTATTTCGTTACGGTCGACCCGGCGGAATTCACCGCCGATGCCTTCACATCGCTGTATCGAACCGATTCCACCAGCAACGGCGTGGCCTGGAGCAGCTCCAGCCAGCGCCAGATCCCCATGGCCGCCAACAGCATCATGGGTTTCACCGACAGGCTCGGCACCACCACAGGGCCGGTGGCTATCCAGAACCTGAGCGGCACCGTACGCATCAAGACCTACCTGGCCCCCACACAATCGCTGGACCTGCGTGAAGTGGTGCGTATCAACGGCTCTGGCACCATCGAAATCATCTACTTGTAAGGAGTTCGCCTGATGAACATCCACCGCACTGCACTGCCCGCCTTGTTGCTTGCGCTGAGCGCCGCGCCGGCCCAAGCCGCCTCCAGCATCGACCTGAGTGTCCTGGGCCGTATCATCCCCACGGCTTGCACGCCACTGTTGTCCGCAGGCGGAGTAATCGACTACGGCAAGATTTCCCACCAGGACCTGAACCTCGAGCAAGGCACGCGCCTGCCCGTCAAGACTCTGCAGATCAGCATCGACTCCAATGCGCCCAGCCGCTATGCCCTGCGCATGCGCGACAACCGCGACGGCTCGGCCACGGTCAACAGTGAGATTTACTACGGGCTGGGTTTCGACCACAGCGGCAACCGTCTCGGCCTGTACTCCATGAGCTTCGACCCACGACAAACCCAGGCGGACACCATCGCGTCGATCTACGGCACCGAGTCGACCACCGGCGGCGTGGCCTGGCGCACCGCCAACCTCAACCCCATCGACATCGGCGCCAACAGCTACCTGGGCTTTACCGACATCGAAGGCAGCGTCGCCGGGCCCTCGGCGATTGGCACGCTGACCGGCACCGTGAGTATCCACACCGTGATCAGTGCCCGGCGCAACCTCGACCTGAGCGTCGACACGCCCCTGGATGGCTCGGCCACGCTGGAAGTGGTTTACCTCTAGACCTTCTCGCTGGAGACCTGCACATAGCGCGCCCGCCCGGCACCCAGGCCCGCCATGATCGCGCCCAGGCCGATCACGGCGAAGATCCAGCCGGTAGCGCCCCAACCCCCGGTCCAGTCATGCACCAGGCCGACTGCGAACGGGCCCATGGAGGCCAGGGTGTAGCCAAAGCCCTGGGCCATGCTCGACAGGTTGGCCGCGACGTGGGAATCGCGCGAACGCAGCACGATCAAGGTCAACGCCAGGCTGAAAGTGCCGCCCTGCCCCAGGCCGAGCAGAATCGCCCAGCCCCATAGCCCATCCAAGGGCGCATAGAGACAACCGAACAGGCCGCCGAGGGTCAGCAGCATCACCACTACGATGGCCAAGCGCTGGTCTTTGCCGCGGGTGGCCAGCCAGGGCGCGGCGAGCGAACTGAACAACTGCACGATGATCGAGCCGGACAGCGCCAACCCGGCCTCAGTAGCACTCAGGCCGCGCCCGATCAGGATCGACGGCAGCCAGCCAAACACGATGTAGGCCAGGGAGGATTGCAGGCCCATGTACAAGGTGACCTGCCACGCCAGCGGGTCGCGCAGCAAACCTCTTACGCGATAGGCGACCTGATGGGCACCGTGTTTCGGCCCGACCTGGGGCAACCAGAACAACGCCGCCAGCAGCGCCGGTAAAATCCAGAACCCCAGGCCGATGTTCCAGCTGCCGCCGAAGTAATGACTCAACGGCACCGTAGCCCCCGCCGCCAGCGCGGCGCCCAGGCACAGGGCCATGGTGTAGACGCCAGTCATGGTGCCGGCGTGCCTGGCAAAGTCACGCTTGACGATGCCCGGCAACAACACGCCGATGATGCCGATACTCGCACCAGCGATCAGGCTGCCGGCGAACAGGCCCACCTCACCTAAGCAGCTGCGCAGAATGATGCCGGCGGCCAGTGTCAGCAGAATGCCCGGCACCACGCGCTCAGCACCAAAACGCCGCGCCAGCACCGGCGCCAGCGGCGCGAACAGGCCCAGGCACAGCACCGGCAAGGTGGTCAGCAACCCGGCCTTGGCCGCCGACAACCCCAGGCTCGCGGACACCTCGCTGAGCAGCGGCGCCATGCTCGACAGCGCCGGGCGCAGGTTCAGCGCCACCAGGATCAGGCCCAGCAGCAACAGCCACGGGCGGGTGACGAGCGGCGATGTGTGTTGCACCACCTCGTCATCGGCTTCGGCGTCGATCAACAGCTCTTCGACTTCAGTCTTGCGTTGGGTTTCAGGGTTCATTGATCAACTGCCGGCAGAGGGATTTGGCGCGTTCGGGGTCTTGATGTTCCACCGCGTCGAGCAAGGCGCTGTGCAGGTCGAACACGGCCTGACGACGTGGTGAGATGCTCAAGGTCTGGCGCAACTGCGCGCCGACGATGGCGGAAAAGTAGTGGTACAGCTCGCTCAACGCCGGGTTATGTGCGGCGTCTACCAACCGACGGTGGAACACCAGATCGGCGTTGATGTAAGCCTCCAGGTCACCGTGATACAGCTCGGCACTGGCCTGGAGCGCCTGGCGCAACGCGCCGAGGTCTTCATCGGTGCGCCGCACTGCGGCGAGGCCGACAGCCTCCACTTCGAGGATCTGCCGCGTCTCCTGCGCCTGCTCCAGCGTGCAATGGGACAGCGCACGCATTGTGCCCAACGGATCGGTCATCGAGCGCAGATAGCTGCCGTCACCCTGGCGGATTTCGATCAAGCCAGAGAACGCCAACACACGCATGGCCTCGCGCACGGTATTGCGGCTGATGCCCAGCTCGGCAGACAGCTCCGGCTCGGTGGGCAGGCGTTCGCCGATGGCCCACACGCCTTGGGCAATGCGCAGACGTAACTGCTCCAGGGCCTGGTCGACCAGGGAGCGTTTGATCAGTGGGGCGATGTCTGTCATGGGGTTTGCGCTTTCGTCCAATCATAGGATGAATTTTCCTACAGGCTATTCGGAGTTGCCTACAAAGGCAACGCACTAGGGTTCTTAGGCAGCAAAAAGGAGCAGTATTTTCGATTGGTAAAATTACCCTCATAGGGTAATTATTGGACTCAGGTGTCTTATGGAAAAGTACACACCTCATTACGATTTGGCGGTGATCAAGGCGGATGTCAGGCGGCTTGGAAGGAAAGCATTTACCCAGTCAGCACAACGATGCGGCTGGGACCTGTGCTTTAGCCTTGGGGAAATGCAGGAGGTCATCTATGAGTTGCAAAACTGGATGTTGTACAAGTCGATGACCACTTATGGAGACCATCGAGTCTGGCAGGACGTGTACCACACTCATTCGAAAGGCAGGGAGATTTACATCAAGGTCACTTACTGCACAGACGGTAGGCCTCCGGTAATCTCCTTCAAGGAGAAACACCCATGAAAAAAACCGAGCTGTGCTACATCTGTGGCGCCCCTGATGCATTGAGCTATTTCGAGGGCCGCAGCGAAACCATAAGCGTCAAAGGCATGGAGCGTCGAGTCGACAATCTTGCAGGCTGGGAATGCAAGGTATGCGGCGACGGCTTTTGGGACCCCGATACCGATAGTGCAGATCGCTATGGCGAAGCGGGTGACGAGCTAGTCCTCGCCGCTCGAAAAATGATCGGCGCCGAGATGAAGCGCATCCGCCGAAAACTGCACCTTACGCAAAAGGAAGCCGTGGATTTGCTGTCCGGTGGCGGCCACAACGCATTCTCCCGGTACGAACGCGGCGAAGTTCCAGCCCCCAAACCCTTGGTGCTGCTGATGCGATTCTTGGATCGCCACCCGCACCTGCTTGCGGACGCGAAAGCCCTGGCGGAAGGCGCTGATATGCGCGGCGCCTTCACCTACACCGTGAACAACGACACTGAAGCACTCAAAGCGTCCTAACCCAAAAAATAAACCCGGCCAGGCCGGGTTTGTTTTTTCAAACACCGATCAATGCAAAATCTGGCTCAAGAACAACTTGGTTCGATCATTCTGCGGGTTGTCAAAGAAGTCATTCGGCGCCGCCTGTTCCACGATCTCGCCCTTGTCCATGAAGATAACACGGTTGGCCACGGTGCGGGCAAAGCCCATTTCGTGGGTCACGCACAACATGGTCATGCCGTCTTCGGCCAGGCCGATCATGGTGTCCAATACCTCCTTGACCATTTCCGGGTCCAGCGCCGAAGTCGGTTCGTCGAACAGCATGATTTTCGGCTTCATGCACAGCGCACGGGCAATCGCCACACGCTGTTGCTGGCCGCCGGAGAGTTGCCCCGGAAACTTGTGGGCCTGCTCCGGGATGCGCACGCGCTCCAGGTAATGCATGGCGATTTCCTCGGCCTTG
>Ga0160440_100305_pt1 | contig 26296 bp, 28 predicted proteins | sample HID1971I_E1MG_FD_108277 | JGI IMG/M metagenome (GOLD analysis project Ga0160440, IMG submission 108277) | Enriched millipede-associated microbial communities from UW Madison campus, WI, USA - HID1971I_E1 MG | ecosystem: Host-associated > Arthropoda: Insects > Digestive system > Unclassified ... | reverse complement strand
GCCATTCGTCGCCCTCGACCCCGAATTCATGCGGGTCGACACCTTTTATCCTATTGCCGGGCTGATCCAGATCGGTGATGGCATCCGCGCTTACCTGATCGATCCACTGACCATCGATAATTGGCAACCCTTGGCCGCCTTGCTGGAAAACTCAGGCGTGATCAAGGTGGTGCACGCCTGCAGCGAAGACCTGGAAGTACTGCTGCGCCTGACCGGCAGTCTGCCGGTGCCGTTGTTCGACACCCAGTTGGCAGCGGCTTATCTCAATCTTGGTTTCTCCATGGGCTACTCACGCCTGGTACAGGCCGTGCTGGACATCGAGCTGCCCAAGGGCGAAACCCGCTCCGACTGGCTGCAGCGCCCATTGTCCGAGACGCAGGTCAGCTACGCCGCCGAAGACGCGGTGCACCTGGCCGAGGTGTATATCCGCCTGCGCCCGCAACTATCGGATGACAAGTACGCCTGGGTACTGGAAGACGGTGCCGAACTGGTGGCCAACCTGCGTCGTGAGATCGACCCGTACGAGGTCTACCGCGATGCCAAGCTGGCATGGAAACTTTCCCGGGCCCAACTCGCCGTGCTGCGTGAGCTATGCGCCTGGCGCGAGCAGCAGGCCCGTGCCCGCGACCTGCCGCGCAACCGCATCATTCGCGAACACTCGTTGTGGCCGCTGGCCAAATCCCAGCCGGATAACCTGGCGGCGCTGGGCAAGATCGAAGACATGCACCCGCGCACCGTGCGCCAGGACGGCCAGTTCCTGCTGGACCTGATCAAGCGAGCCGGCAGCGTGCCGATGGACCAATGGCCTCCCGCCGTCGCCGAGCCTTTGCCGGTGGACGCAGCCACGCTGATCAAGCAACTGCGCGCCCTGGGCCAGACGTTCGCCGAACGCCTGGACATGGCGCCGGAACTGATGCTGCGCAAGAAAACCCTCGAAGCCCTGGTTAAAAGCGGCTACCCCGATGGGCCTTATCAATTGCCAGACTCGCTGCGTGGCTGGCGTCGCGAGCTGATGGGCCAAGCGCTGCTCGACAGCCTGGCCACTGCCGGAGAACAGCCTTGAAACGTATTTGCTCCATCTATCGCAGCAAGAAAAAAGACGGCATGTACCTCTATGTGCTCAAAAGCGACGCCCTGGAGCGCGTGCCTGAACCCTTGATGGACGCTTTTGGCAAGGCGCACCACGCCTTCGACATGGTGCTGACGCCGGAGCGCAAGCTGTCCCGCGAAGACATCACGGTGGTGCTGGAAAACCTCGACAAGCAGGGTTACCACCTGCAAATGCCGCCGGCCGAGGATGAGTACATCGAGCACTTGCCCGAAGAGCTGCTGCGCCGCAACGACCCGATGTGATCGATCAGTGCCCGCATCAGGGCACAGGCTTTAATGGAATCGTATTAGAGGACGGTGGCCGTAAGGATGCGGGCGGCCGTCTGCACTGTTTTTGAAAGGTTTGAACCATGCGTGTTCTGATTGCTGAACAGGATCACCCGCTCTACGCCCAATTGCTCAAGGAAGCGGCCCCAGACCTTGAAGTGCTGACCAGCGGCGATTCTGCCGAACTCTCGCGGCTGGCCGCCGATTGCCCGGTATGGCTGGGCCAGCCGGATCTGCTGGCGACCCTGTTGCGCCAGGGCCATCACCCGCAGTGGCTGCAATCGACCTGGGCCGGTATTACGCCGCTGCTGGCCGATGGCTTGCCCCGCGACTATCGCCTGACCCGTGCGGTGGGGATTTATGGCCAGGTCATGGCCGAGTTCGTCCTCACCTACATGCTGGGCCACGAGCGCGAAGTGCTGGCGCGCCTGGTCAGCCAGGTCGAGCGCAAGTGGGACAACCGCATGGGCCAGAGCCTGGCGGGGCGCAAGGTGCTGATTGTCGGCACCGGCGATATTGGCCAGAGCGTCGCCGATTTCCTCGTGCCGTTTGGTGTCACGCTGTACGGCATCGCCAGTACGGCGCGGGAACAGGCACCGTTTATCGAAGTGGCCGGGCTCGACCAGTTGGGCCGCTTGGTGGGAGAGGTCGATTACGTGATCAACCTGCTGCCCAATACGCCCGAAACCCATGACCTGTACGACTGCGCACTGTTCAAGCAATTCAAGTCCACTGCGCTGTTTATCAACGTCGGGCGCGGCGTGGCGGTGGTGGATGCCGATCTGGTTGAAGCCCTGAAAGAAGGGCACTTGGCCGGCGCGGTGATCGACGTGTGCCGTCAGGAGCCGCTGCCGCAGCGCCACCCGTTTTGGACTGCGTGGGGTTTGCTGTTGACCGGGCACAGCTCGGCGCCGACCTCGCCGTCGATGATGGTGGCGTTGTTTGTGCAAAACGTGCGCGCCTACCAGGCCAAGCAAGCGTTGCGTGGGGAAGTGGACTTCGACCGGGGCTACTGATCCTTGGCCATGCATCAATCTAAAATGTGGGAGGGGGCTTGCTCCCGATAGCAGTATGTCTGTCAGCACATTTCTAACTGACCCACCGCTATCGGGAGCAAGCCCCCTCCCACATTGGAGTTGCACTAGGCTTACAGGCTGAAGTCGCCCTCAGACACCAGTTCAGTCAACGGCTTGCGCGGGCTCGGCGCTTCACGGCCCTGCAGATACTCCGGCAAGCTCGACTTGTCACCCAGCTTGCCCACGGCCACGGCCGCATGCAACGCGTACCCTTGTGGGATCTTCAGCTCCTTGCGGGTCAGCTCCTGATCGAAACCGGCCATGCCATGGGTATGCCAGCCGCTGAGGCTGGCTTGCAGCGCCAAGTGGCCCCAGGCCGAGCCGGTGTCGAAGGTGTGCCACAGCGCTGGGGTTTCTTCCGTGGCGCCTGGAGCCATGAAGTCGGTTTTCGAGGCGATGATCACCAGGGCCGATGCATGCTGCGCCCAATTGCGATTGAATTCGTTCAGCAGGCCCAGGAAACGCTCCCAGTCCGGAGTGTCCCGACGTGCATAGAGAAACCGCCACGGCTGCGAATTGTAGGCCGACGGTGCCCAGCGTGCGGCTTCGAAGAAACTCAGCAGGGTCTCTTTCGGGATGCTTTCACCGGTAAAGGCGCGGGGCGACCAGCGTTCTGTGAATTGGGTGTGGATCGGGTAATCGGCAACGCGTGTCATGGGCTGTTCCTGATCGTCAATTCGGTGCTCAAAACTACTGCGGGCTCAGTAGTCTGACAAGTGTTGCTACACCGTCAGTCGTAAGCGCTTGGCCCCAGCGGGCTTGGGCACTAGACTGGCGGCCTTTTCAGCTTCCGATACTGATGTAGAGCCATGGCCGCCAAAGTCGAACCTTTCTGGATACGCAAAACCCTTGAACAGCTCGACCAGGAGGAGTGGGAGTCGTTGTGCGATGGCTGTGGCCTGTGCTGCCTGCAAAAGCTTGAGGATGAAGACGACAACAGCGTTTACTACACGCGTATCGCCTGCAAACTGCTCGACCTGAAAACCTGTCAGTGCACGGATTATCCCAACCGCCGGGCCACGGTGCCGGACTGCATCCAGCTCACCCCGGGCCAGGCCGACCAATTCAAATGGTTGCCGCCGACCTGCGGCTACCGGCTGGTCAGCGAGCGCAAGGACTTGCCGCTTTGGCACCACTTGGTGTGTGGCGACCGTGACGCGGTGCACCACGAACGCATTTCCCAGTCCGGGCGCATGCTCAGCGAAGGCAGCGTGCCCGAGGACGACTGGGAGGACTACCTGATCTTCCGCGCAGGTTGAACTAAGGAGTGTGTATGAAGGCGGCAGCCAAGTTAGCCGCGGGCCTGGTATTACTGGCGCTGAGCGGGCCGGGCTGGTGCGCGAAGAAAGTCGACCTGGACTATCACGTCAAGCTGCTGCCCCAGAGCGATCAGGCGCAGGTGCGCGTCAGCCTGTCCCAAGGCTCGGCGGTGCGTAGCCTGGACTTCGACCTGGGCCGCGAGGGTGACTACAGCGACTTCAAGGCCGACGGCCAATGGCAGGTCACGGGCAGCCGTGGCCTGTGGCAACCCAGCGCCGACAAGGCCAGCCTGACCTACAAAGTACGCCTGAGCCATACGCGCAAGCCGGGCGTCTATGACACACGGGTCACGCCGAGTTGGGCGTTACTGCGCGGTGAAGACCTGGTGCCGGCTGCGCGTCTCGATCAGCAAGATGGCATTGAGTTGGTCTCGCGCCTGGCGTTCGAGTTGCCCACGGGCTGGAAGAGTATCGAAACCGCCTGGCCGCGCATTGGCAAGCATAAATTCCGCATTGATAACGTGTCCCGCCTGTTCGACCGGCCCACCGGCTGGATGCTCGCCGGTAACCTCGGCAGCCGCCGCCTGCGCCTGGGCGAAACCGAAATCACGGTGGCCTCGCCCAGAGGGCAGGGCATGCGCCGCATGGACGTGCTCACACTGCTGACGTTTGTCTGGCCCCAGGTAGAGGCCGCATTCCCGCGCCATCCCGGCAAATTGTTGATCGTCGGCGCCAGTGACCCGATGCGCCGTGGCGCCTATTCATTGCGCGATTCGATCTACCTCAACAGCCGTACGCCATTGGTCAGCGAAAACGGCAGCAGCCCGTTGCTGCGCGAAGTGGTGCAGGCTATCGGGCGCTTTAACGACCATGACAGCAGTGACTGGATCAGTGAGGGCTTGGGGGAATATTACGCGGTTGAGCTGATGCGGCGCGCCGGAGGCATCACCGATGAGCGTTATGCGGCGATCCAGGCGCGGCTTGCCAAGGAGAGCAAAGCGGTCACTACCCTGAGGGGCGAGCAAATCGGCAGCGCCGGTGTAGCGCGGGCGGTGCTGGTGTTGCAGGATCTGGACCGGGAGATCCGTGTGAAGACCCACAATAAACGCTCCCTGGATGACCTGGCGCAGGCAGTGATGCGGGTTAACAGCATTGATACCAAGGAATTTGTGCAACTGGCTGAAAGTGTGATCGGCGAGTCTTCAGTTGTTCTGGACAGCAAACTACTGCGCTGATCCCAAGCCATGTGCAGTTCAAAATGTGGGAGGGGGCAAGCCCCCTCCCACATTTGATCTGTGCGGTCTTAAAGCCTGGATCAGGTTTGGGGTTTTACAGCCTTTTCAGCCGCCACTTCGGCCTTGGTCTTCAAGTTCTTCAACTCTTCCCCGGCGCGCTCGATCTTGGTACGTACGCTGTTCATTTCCTGACGGCCCTGCTCCAGCTTGTCCTTGAGCGAACTGTGCCCGGTAAAGCCACGGGCCAGGGCCACGCCGCCAATCGCCACCTGGATCAACCCGAAAATCCCACCCCGGCGCAGGCCTTTGCCGACCATCATCACGCCGCCCGCCACCGAGCCGATGCGTTCCCAGCCATGCACGTTCTGGGTCGGCTGAGCCTTCAACGGCGTGGCTTCGATGATAGGTTGTAAGATTTTGCTGTCGCTCATGATCTGTCTCCAACAAGGGCAAGTGTAACTAGCTGACTGCGCGCAGGTGCCGGATGTTCCCGGAAAGTCAGTACTTGGGCCCCGAACGGGTGTTGTTGCCTTTGGCCAGGCGGTCGTAGAGCACCACATTGACCGTGGCCGCCAGGTTCATGCAGCCGGTGGTGGGGATGTAGATCACGTCTTCGCACCAGTCGCGGATCTCCTTGTCCAGGGAGCCGTCTTCGGGGCCGAAGATATACAGAGCACGGTCGGGGTGGGTGTATTCAGGCAGCGGGCGGGCGCCTTCCACCAGTTCCACGGCGACCGGGATGCAGCCCAGGGGCAGGATCTTTTTCAGGTCGTCGATGCCGATCAGCGGAATGTCGTGGTGGACCTTTTTGGTGTCGGTGATGAAATCCCGGGCGCGCTCGTAACGTACGCCCGTGTAGAACACCGAGGCCACGCCATAGCAGCCGGCGGCACGCATTACCGAGCCGACGTTTTCGGGGGATTTGGGGTTATACAGACCGATGCAGCTGTAGCGTTTATTGCCCACGGGGAAGGGTGCCTTGGAGAAAAACGGCGATTATACGGCCTGGGGGTATGCAGTGCTTGGGCGATCGTCACCGCGGGCAAGCCCGGCTCCCACAGGGGAATGCATTCCAAATGTGGAAGCTGGCTTGCCTGCGATGAGGCCAGTACAGACAAGGACGATCTTCAGTCGTCTTTCTTCATCAACCCCGCCAACGCCGCAAACGGATTATGCGTCGCCTTGGCAATGCTCGGGCTGCTGGTGGAGCCTTCGCCGAAGTACTGCTGGTCGGTGTAGCGCGAATGTTCGTTGTCGTGGCAATACAGGCACAGCAACTCCCAGTTGGAGCCGTCCTGGGGATTGTCATCATGGTTGTGGTTACGGTGGTGTACGGTCAGCTCACTCAGGCGCTTGCCGGCGAATTCACGGGCGCAACGGCCGCAGACGTGGGGGTACATCTTCAAGGCTTTGTCACGATAGCCCATTTCGCGGTCGCGCTGGGCATCGGCGAGGATGCGGTCCAGCTTGGCGGTGTGGGAGGGCGGGTTGGTCGAGCTCATCATGGCTCCTGGCTATTTGATGGTTCACGGATAAGGTGGATTCTAGCCGCTTGCGCGGTAAATGACCGCTAGGATTGCTTCACTGACTGATAAGGAATGGAAATTCATGCGTCTGCATTCATGGACTATCGGGCTCGTGCTCTGTGCCCTTACCGCCCAAGCCCAGGCGTTTTCGACGCCACAACCGGGGCAGGTGATCGAGGTTGCCCTGGAACAACTGCACCCGACCCAGGCCGTGGTTGGCTTCGACCAGATTTACTACAGCCTGGGGCTGTTCGCCGACAAGCCCGCCAAGGCTTTCGACGAATACTGCGAAACCAACGGCCAGGGCGAGGCCGACCAGGTGCCTAAGACCGCCGAACTGCTGCGGCCCGCCAGCTTCACCTGCAAGCGTGCGGTGGGCACTTATCCCGATGAGATGAAAACCGTGGTGGTCGGCCCCGGCGGCCAGCTGTACCTGACCGATGGTCATCACAGTTTCACCACCCTATGGGAGACCCCTGGCGCCGGCCCGCGTTTGAAAATGTGGGTCAAGGTCACCGACGATTTCAGCAGCAGCCCAAACCTTGCCACCTTCTGGCAACGCATGGAGGCTGCGCGCAAGGTCTGGCTCAAGGACAACCAGGGCCAGACGCTGCCACCTGCGCAATTGCCAGCGCACCTGGGCTTCAAGAACCTGCAGGACGACACGTTCCGCAGCTTGGTGTATTTCACCCGCAAGGCCGCCTATGGCAAGCCAACCGACGGTGCGATTGCGCCGGAATTCCTCGAGTTCTACTGGGGTAACTGGCTGCGCACGCAAATTGACCTGGGCAGCTACAACCTGAATAAGAAAGGCGGGTACAAGGACGCCATTGAAGCTGTGGCCCAACGCATAGTCAGCCTGGCGCCGGGATCGAAGGTGGGCGACAGCGGTTTCACGGCCCGGCAATTGGGTGGTATGACCCAGCTGGATCACAGTGAGCTGGAAAAGACTTTCGATAAAAAACTGCCGTATGTGATCGAGTACCGCAAATCCAGAGACTGAAGCAGTACCAAATGTGGGAGGGAGCTCAGCCCTTCAGCTTCTCCGCAATCCAGATGGTATGCCGCGTACCCTTGTTGCCATGGGCAAACACCTGGACTTCCTCAGCCTTGAAGCCGGCCTTGCGCAGTTTGTCGCTGAACAGCTTATCGGCGCTCGCCGACCACACGGCCAGCACGCCCTTGGGGCGCAGGGCCTTGGCGCACGCGGCCAGGCCACCGGCGGAATACAACCAGCTATTGGCCTTTTGCGTCAGACCCTCGGGGCCGTTGTCGACGTCGAGCATGATTGCGTCGAAGCCCTGGGGCTCGGCCTGCAGCACCTTGGCCACGTCTTCCAGGCGGATCACCGTGCGTGGGTCCAGCAGCGGGCGCCCGGACTTTTCCCCCAGCGCCCCACGGTTCCACTCCACAACGCCGGGCACCAACTCCGCCACCACCACTTCGGCGCTCTTGCCCAAATGCTTGAGCGCTGCGGCCAAGGTAAAACCCATGCCCAAGCCGCCGATCAGCACCCGTGAGCCCGGGCGGCCGGCCACCTTGCGGCAGGGGATCTCGGCCAGGGCGTCTTCGGAGCCGTGCATGCGCGTGTTCATCAGCTGGCCGCCGTCACCGCCCTGGATCTTGATGACAAAGTCCTCGCCGTATTCGAACAGGCACAAGGCACCGCCATTGTCGGGGATCGGAGTGGTGTCCAGCAGAACGAAACGTTTCATGGAAATCTCATTGGGAAGGGCATTCTTGCGCAGTTGGGAGTAGCCTTACGTTATTCCGGTCAGGCCATGGAGCCATCGATGAAGTGCAGCATTCTAACGGCCATTGTATTGAGCGCGCTCATATCTGCTGTGGCGCAGGCTCAGGAGTTGCAAACCGTTCCGGTCGCGCCCGCTCCAACCCCAGGCGCGCCGGGCACGCCAACGCCGACCTTGTACCCGCAAGTCACGCCACCAGCCGTGCCCAAGACCAACGGCTCGCCGCCCCTGGTGCCCATCGTATTGCCCGCGCCGCCCAAGGACCAGACCGTCCCCGGCCTGCAGCAGAACGATAGCAAGCCCAAGACCCCCGGCGGTTAAAACTGTTGAGATAACAGTTGCCCATCGGCCATGCGCAGGCGCTTGGACAGGGCCACGGCAATGGCGCGGATAATCTTGGCCGCCACCCTTGGCGGTTCATTGAGCATTTTTTCCAGGGCGTCCTTGCCCAGGTTCAACAGCACGCAATCACTGGCCGCGACGCAACTGGCCGAGCGCCGCTCGCCGTCGAGCACCGCCATTTCGCCAAACGCCCGGCCACTGCGCAGGGTGGCGATGGTCAGGCGCTGGCCGGTGTGATTGGTTTTCTGCACGGCCACCTGGCCAGTGTGGAGGATGCACATGAACGTGCCGGCATCGCCCTCGAGGAAAATCACCTCGCCCTGGGGAATGCTGCTGATATTGAAGTAGCCCGCGGCGATATGAAAATCTTCGGGCAGCAACGGGTCAAACAGCCCGCAGTCCATCAGCATGTCGCGGATTTCGTCGTTGAGTAACGTGGCTTGTGGCATGGCAGCAGTATTGGTCCGTCAATATGTAGGGCGGTCCCCTGTTCAGACAGGGCCGCCCCGGTAAGTTCCTAAATCTGCCCGAGCGCCTTGAACACAAACGCATATTCGAGCGCTACGTCACGTAATCCCTGATAGCGACCGCTCATGCCGCCATGGCCGGCGCCCAGCTCGGTCTTGAGCAGCAGCAGGTTGTCGGAGGTGGCGGTGTCGCGCAGCTTGGCCACCCATTTGGCCGCTTCCCAGTACTGCACGCGGCTGTCGTTGTAGCCGGCGATCACCAGAGTGGCCGGGTAAGCCTGGGCGCTGACGTTTTCGTAGGGCGCGTAGGCCTTGATGCGCGCATACACCTCGGCGTCCTCGGGGTTGCCCCATTCGTCGTACTCGGTGATGGTCAGCGGCAGTTCCGGGTCGAGCATGGTGTTGAGCACATCGACGAACGGCACTTCGGCAATCGCTGCCTGGAACAGTTCCGGACGCTGGTTGAGTACGGCGCCGATCAACAGGCCACCGGCACTGCCGCCGCTGATCGCCAGTTGCCTGGAGGTGGTCACGCCCTGGGCGATCAGGTGTTCGGCGCAGGCGATAAAGTCGCTGAAGGTGTTCTGCTTGTGCTGCTGCTTGCCATTGCGATACCAGGCTTCGCCCAACTCACCGCCGCCACGCACATGGGCGATGGCAAACGCTACCCCACGGTCCAGCAAGCTCAGGCGCGCATGGGAGAACCACGGATCAAGGCTTTGGCCGTAGGCACCATAGCCATACAGGTACAGCGGCGTCGGCTGGCCGAGCCGGTCACGCTTGACCACCAGGCTGATGGGCACCTGGGTGCCGTCAGCGGAGGTGGCCCATAGGCGTTGGCTGACGTAGTCGTCAGCATTAAACACGCCAAGTACCGGGGTTTCCTTGAGCACCACTTGGGCGCCTGTCGCCAGTTCGAGCTGACGTACCTGGGCCGGACGGTTTAAGGCCTCATAGCGCAGGCGGATCTTGTCGCTGTGAAATTCCAGGCTGTTTTGTACATAGAGGCTGTAGGCCGCATCGGGTAACTCAACGCGATAGGCCGGTACATCTTCGGGGTGCACCTCGATGACCGGCAGGCCACCGATGCGCAGGCTCAAGGTCATGGCGCTGGCGTTCAGGCTCACACCGTCGAGCATAACTTCATCGCTGTGAGGGATCAGGTTCTGCCAGTCGGCCTCGGTAGGCGGCGTGCCGTTATCGGCAGCGATGAACAGCGCGTAGTTGATCCCATCGCGGTTGCTGCGAATAAACCAGGTCCATTCGCCATTGCGCTTGCCATGGTCGACATCGTATTCATGGTCTTCGACACGTGGCGCCAGGCAGGTAAAGCCCAGGTGCGGCTGGTTGGCGTCCAGCGCCCAGATTTCGCTGGTTGTCTTGCTGCCCAGGGCCAGCAGCAGTTGGCGCTCGGAGCTGGAACGGTAGCAGTGCAGGAAGAAACGTCCGTCGGGCTCGTGGAATACTTCCTGCGCCGCCGTACCATCCAGGCGATAGCGGTACAGCTTGTGCGGGCGATGGGTGTCGTCCAGTTCGCCGAAGAACAGGGTCAGGCTGTCATTGGCCCAGGTCATGCTGCCGTCGCAATTCTCGAACGACAGTTCGCTGACTTTACCTGTGGCCAATTCCTTCACGAACAGGGTGTAGATCTCTTCGCCGCTGGTGTCGAGGCTGTAGGCCAGGCGCTGGTGGTCGGGGCTGATGCTGAACGCGCCGAGGGAGAAAAAGCCGCCGTTGGCCAATGCGTTCGGGTCCAGCAGCAGTTCTTCGCTGCTGTCATCTACCTGGTTGCTGTCGTCAGCCGGGCGGCGGCAGCGGTAATGGCGTGCATATTCGTCACCGGCCGTGGTGCGGGTGTAGTACAGGTACGGGCCCCAAGGGGAGGGCAGGGACAGGTCGGTTTCAAGGATACGGCCCTTGATCTCTTCGAACAGAGTCTCGCGCAGCGCCTGCTGGTCGGCCAACTGGGCCTCCTGCCAGGCGTTTTCGGCCTTGAGGTAGTCGAGCACTTCTGGGGTGTCCCGCGCTTGCAGCCAGGCGTACGGGTCTGGGCCTGGGGCCTTGCGGGCAATCGGGGCGGTCGATGACGTCATGGATCACTCTCTGTCTGGCGGAAGGTGGCAGGCATTGCAGCCGCGACACGCAAAAGCCGTTATCATAGCCGCCTGTTTGCCAACCTTGCCATGGACACCATGACCGAGAACGACTATCTGACCGCTTGGGGCCTCTACGCCTTCGCCGCTTTGGGCTGCCTGTTGGTGTGGTGGCGCATGACCCGCTGGATGTGGCGCTGGCTGCGCGAGCCGTTGCAATTGCTGATGGCGGTGTTGTTGCTGAGCCCGACCATCGTCGACCCGGTCAAGACCCAGTTCGCGCCGGCCGTGGCGATTACCGCCCTGGACCTGGTGCTCAAGGTCGGCAACAACGCATGGCGGGCGATTTCCGATCTGTTCATGTACACCATGATCGTGTTCGCCCTATACATCGTGTTTGTGTTGATTCGCTGGCCCATCGAGCGTGCGGCCAACGCCCGGCGTGAGCGCAAGGCCGCCACGGATGCTGCCCTGGCCGCCGAGCCGGAAGACGACGAACCGTTCCGTCGCCCGGCGCCGGTGAGTGGCATGCGGGTCGAACCGCGCCTTTAACGTTGTCCGCCCTGCAGCGAGAGCCCTGGCATGTGTGAATTATTGGGCATGAGTGCCAACGTCCCCACCGATATCGTGTTCAGCTTTACCGGGCTGATGCAGCGCGGTGGGCGTACCGGCCCGCACCGCGACGGCTGGGGCATCGCCTTCTACGAAGGTCGTGGCCTGCGGCTGTTCCAGGACCCGGCCGCCAGCAGTGAGTCGGAAGTCGCGTTGCTGGTGCAGCGCTATCCGATCAAGAGCGAAGTGGTGATTGGCCATATCCGCCAGGCCAACGTGGGCAAGGTGAGCCTGGCCAATACCCACCCGTTCGTGCGCGAGCTGTGGGGCCGCAACTGGTGTTTTGCACACAACGGCCAACTGGCGGACTTCAACCCCCGCGCCACGTTCTACCGTCCGGTGGGCGATACCGACAGCGAAGCGGCCTTCTGCGACCTGCTCAACCGCGTGCGCGAAGCCTTCCCAGAGCCGGTAGACATCGAGCAAGTGCTGCCGGACTTGATCGCCGCCTGCGCCGAATACCGCAGCAAGGGCGTGTTTAACTGCTTGCTCAGCGATGGCGACTGGCTGTTCTGCTACTGCTCGACCAAACTGGCGCAGATTACCCGGCGCGCACCCTTTGGCCCGGCGCGCTTGAAAGATGTCGACGTGATCGTCGATTTTCAGGCCGAAACCACCCCCAATGACGTGGTAACGGTGATCGCCACCGAGCCCCTGACCGACAACGAAAACTGGACCCGCTACGAACCGGGCCAATGGAGCCTATGGCGACGCGGTGAATGCGTCAGCCAGGGCGTTACCGAGTAAGGATATCGACCATGTTGCTTAGCTATCTGCGGTTGGTGCTGTTTGCCATTGGCTTGTTGATCGGCGTGCAGGTGCCGGGGTTTATCAACGACTACGCCAAGCGCGTCGAAGCCCACCTGATCGAGGCCCAGACTGGCCTGCGCGGCTTTGAATCCACGGCGCAACAGTTTTTCAACGGTGATATGCAAGCGTTGGTGGCCCATTACCGTGCCAGCGATGACCCGGTGTTCCAGAGCGACGCCAGCAGCCTGGGCGCGATGCTCGATCGCCAGCTTGAGTTGGACAAGCAATTCCAGGCCATGCAGGGCCCGTGGTACATACGCGTGCTGCAAGTGGCGGTGGCCGCCGACCCGGATATCCGCCAGGAAACCTGGAATGGCTACAGCTACCAGATCTTGCTCACACCCGAAGCCATGGGCTGGGGCCTGGGCGGGGCGATGCTGTTGTCGTTTGGCATCGAATGCCTGTACCGCCTGATTGATTGGGTGGTGTTGGGCGGCAGGCGCTTGCGTCAGAGCCGGCCCATCGAAGAGCGGGACCTCAAGGGCCTCTAACGCCTAACTCGGCCAAATGTGGGAAGGGGCTTGCTCCCGATGGCCGCAGGTCAGTCAACATCTTCATCGACTGACACTCTGCTATCGGGAGCAAGCCCCCTCCCACATTTGGATCCGGTTTAGTCAGTGGCTTAGTAGCATCCGCTCTTCACCGACTTCCTCGGCGTAGCGGGCCACCACCTTCTGGCACAACCCCACAATCTCCTCCACCAACTCAACTCCCACGCGCCATGACACCACTACCTGCAAGTTCGGCAGGCGCTGGGACATCGGCAGCATCACCAATTCGCCCCGCGCCAGTTCTTCGCTGACCAGTACCGGCGGCAGTGCGCCAATGCCGAAGCCATCGCGCAGCAAGCGGGTAATCGCCGACACCGAGTTCACACAGTTCATCCGTGGCGCGGCCACGCCGTTGGCCTGCATCAGGCTGATCACGTCCTGGTGCGGGTGGGAATTTTTCGAGTAGGTGATGATGCGCTCCTGGGCCAGTTCGGCCAGGGAGGCGTAGTCGCGGTGATAGATCGATTGGCTGGCAACGATCCAGGCCATGGGGTGGCTGGCCAGTTCCAGGCTGCGTACGGTTTCCAGGCGCAGCAGGTCGGTTTGCAGGATCAGGTCGAGGAAACCTTTTTGCAACTGATCGCTGAGGTTAAGTGCGGTATCGGCGACCAACTCGATTTCCACCAGTGGGAAATGATCCATCAATTCCGCGACCAGCGGGCTCAGCCAAGTGTGAATCACTGTGTCCATCGCGCCTATGCGAATGCGCCCGACCTTGCTGCTGGTGGTTTCCAGGGACTGCTTCAAGCCCTGCATGGTCACCATCATCTGCTCGGCGTAATCGAGCACCTTCAAGCCTTCCGGGGTCAGGCTCACGCCCCGGGAGTCGCGCAGGAACAGCTTCACGCCCAACTCGCTTTCCAACACCGCGATGCGGCTGGAAATCGATGCCTGGGTGGTGAATAGCTTCTCGGCAGTCAGGCGGAAACTCTTGAGCTTGGCCACCCAGACGAAGGTTTCGAGGAACTTCAAATTCATGGGATCAACTTTTTCTTATGCATGGATCGGTTTTTATTAGTTGGACGTCGCACCGGGCAAGCGCCAAAAATCGAGCTGTTCCACGATAAGCGTCGTAGGGGTGCCAGGACAAGTTGCGAGTTCTGTGTAATAAATCCCACACTACAAAAAAACAAAGCCTACAGGAGCGACCACCGTGAGCCGCCTGCTTTTGAACTGCGACATCGGCGAAAGCTTTGGTAACTGGACCATGGGTCTGGACGCCGAAGTCATGCCGTTCATCGACTGCGCCAACGTGGCCTGCGGCTTTCATGCCGGCGACCCGAGCATCATGCGCAAGACCGTCAGCCTGGCGTTCAAGCATGGCGTGCAAGTCGGCGCCCATCCGGCCTATCAAGACCTGCAGGGCTTTGGCCGGCGCTCGATGCACTACACGCCCCAGGAAATCCAGGATCTGTTGCACTACCAGATCGGCGCGCTGGACGGCATCTGCCGGGCCCAGGGCGGTCGCGTCAGCTATGTGAAGCCCCACGGCGCGATGTACAACGACATGATGGCCAACCCGGCGCAGTTGCGTGCGGTGATCCAGGCCGTGGCCGCCTACGGCGACCTGCCGCTGATGCTGCTGGCCATGCGCGACAACAGCGCTGCCCAGGCATTGGCCGATGAATACGGCGTGACGTTGTGGTTCGAAGCCTTTGCCGACCGTGCCTATGACAGCAAGGGCCACTTGGTTTCGCGCCAGTTGCCCGGCGCGGTGCATCACGACTCCGACACCATCGTGCAACAGGCCCTGACCATTTCCCTTGGCGAGGCGCTGGTCGCCAGCGACGGCAGTGCGCTGGTATTGCAGGCCAATACATTGTGCGTGCATGGCGACAACGCCAGCTCGGTGGCTGCGGTGCAGCGTATCCGTGAGGCGTTGAAGACAGCATGAAGCCACGCATTGAAGTGGTGGCCATCGATTGTCTGATGGTGCGTCTGTTTGAGGCGATTGCCGAAGCCAATATGCCGTGGATGCTCGCCGCCACCCAGCGCCTGCGGGCCGGATTCGGCCCCGCGTTGGTGGACCTGGTGCCGTCCTATACCACCTTGATGGTGCATTACGATCTCACGGCGTTGACCCCGGCCCAGGCCCGGGAACTGATCGACCAGGCCCTTACCGATCTGCAACCCCAGGCACAGGGCAGCGGCCAGTGCCATGTGCTGCCGGTGTGGTACGACCTGAGTGTCGGCCCGGAACTGACCCTGCTGGCCCAGCGTAGCGGGTTGGCGGTGGATGAAGTGATCCGCCGCCACAGCGCCCACGAATACCAGGTGTTCGCCCTCGGTTTCGCCCCGGGTTTTGCCTTTATGGGGCTGGTGGACGAAACCCTCGCCACGCCGCGCCTCAGCACCCCGCGCAAACGCGTGGCGGCCGGTAGCGTCGGCATTGCCGAACGGCAAACGGCTGCTTACCCAGTGGTGTCACCGGGCGGCTGGAACCTGATCGGCCGCACTGCGGCCAAGCTGTTCGACCGCGACCGCGACGGCTACAGCCTGATGCAGCCCGGTGACACGGTGCGCTTCGAAGCGGTCAATCACGCTGAATTTATCCACCTGGGAGGCGATGACACGCCGTTGGAGGCGCAGGCATGAGCGGCTTGATCATCGAGGCCAGCACACCGCTGTGCCTGTTGCAGGACGCCGGGCGTTTTGGCGTGCGCCACCTCGGCGTAACCCAGGGCGGCGCGCTGGATTGGGTATCCATGTCCTGGGCCAATTGGCTGCTGGACAACGCCCTGGATGCGCCTGTGGTGGAAGTCACCCTCGGCGGCTTTACCGTGCAGGCCGAGGACTATTGTCTGCTGGCCTTGGCCGGTGCGGACCTGGGCGCGTATATCGATGAGCGTGCCATCAGCCCCGGGCGCAGTTTTATCCTGCAAAAGGGTCAGCGTTTGCGCTTTACCCAGCCATTCAGTGGGGCACGGGCTTACCTGGCGGCGCCGGGCGGGTTCGATGCGCCGCACGTGCTCGGCAGTTGCGCCACGGTGGTGCGTGAGGCGATGGGCGGGGTGGACGGTTTCGGCAAAGCCTTGGCTGAAGGCGCGCGGTTGACCTATTCCGGGACCGGGGGCGCGATGAAAGTGCTGGCCAACCCGGATTTGCCATCCGCTGCATCCCTGGACGTGATCATCGGTGCGCAGATCGGCCAGTTCAGCGGGCAGAGCCTGTTTGATGCGTTCAACACCGAATGGGTCCTGGACAGCCGGGCCGACCGCATGGGCATGCGCTTGCTCGGTACGCCGCTGCACTACCAGGGGCCGTCGTTGATTTCCGAAGGTATCCCACTGGGCGCGATCCAGGTGCCGCCGGACGGGCAGCCGATTGTATTGCTCAATGACCGGCAAACTATCGGTGGTTATCCGCGCCTGGGTGCGTTGACGCCGTTGGCGCTGGCGCGCCTGGCACAGTGTTTGCCGGGGGAGAAAATCAGGTTGGCGCCGGTGGTACAAGAGACGGCGCATCGGCAGCACAACGAATATCTGCGCCGATTTAAATAACACCGCCCCTGATCGTCCCTACGCCGAGCGCGGGGGACGATCTTAAGGTTATTCCTACGCGTGCCCGATGTTTGCCTTCTTTGTTCGATCGCCTCTCCATGCAAGCCTGATCGTGTCATTCACTATCAGGCTTTGTTATGCGTTACTTGAAGATTTTTGCTCAGGACATACTCGATAACGACATTCCCGATGTTGTCTATCTGGAGTTTTATGACGACGCCTGCACGCCTGCGCTGGCTTATAAGGCGACGGCCTTCGATATTACGGATGATGGCAAGCTTGACTGGGTCATGGCCGATGATATGAATCAAGATGGTATTGTCGATACAGTCGACCGGCAGATGGCACTTGAGTTTGCCCAGTTGTTCCTGGCGTTTGAGTGGTTCAGCGTCGATGCGCCTTTTGACAAGTACTTGAAGGTGTTTGCGGGGGATTTTGACAACAACGGGATTCCCGACACGGTCCGATTGCACTTCCATCAGGGCGACGGCGTGGCCCGGGACGATACCCTGGTCTATTCGGCGGCGGTTTACAGTGACGGAAATGGCCTGGGCGCCAGTGTTTCGATCCATCAGGATGTCAACAATGATGGAAAAGTGGACCGCCAGGATACGGAGTTGGTCAAACAGTTCGCCGCGCGCTTCCTAAAGTTTTCCTGGGTAGACAGCGAGCACTGCTGAGTGAAATGCCTGCAGTCGGGACTACCGACTACAGGTTCCAGCCACTATTGGGAAAAGAACCGCTTCCCTTGCTCCACGCCTCGCAACATTCGCAGGTACACGTAATCGAGCCTATGGGCCAAAAACCACTGCTCGGCCGGACAGGCACGCCAGAATTGCCTGACTTGCCCTGACGGCTTGAGGCCGTCGACCTCGAGTCGCAGCAATGGGAGCCTGTGGGCTCTTCTTGTTACGAGTTTGTATTATGCGATTCTTGATTCTGCGTGCTTACGATATTACCGACAACGCCAGGCCCGACGTGGTCTGCCTGGACTTCTACGACGACACACTCGCGCAGCCCCTTGCCATGGCGGCTGCAGTGGTGGATATGAAGGGTGATGGCAGGCTTGATTGGAAGCTGGCTGACGACATCAACCATAACGGTGTCACTGACACGCTGGATGCAGCCATGGCGCTGGAGTTCGCCCAGCAATTCCTCGAGTTCAACTGGTTCAGCCAGGACGGCGCCGCCGATAAATACCTGATGGTGTTTGCCGTAGACTTCGATGCCAACGGCATACCGGATACCGTGCGCCTGCATTTTCACCAAGGTGAGGGGCAGCTCGATGATGAGTCACTGGCCTACACAGCGGCTTATTTTACCAACGAGGTGGGCACCGCCGATGGCGCCCATATCAGCCAGGACGTGAACAACGACGGCCGCGTCAATGGCGTCGATGCGGAACTGGTGCGGCGGTTCTCCAGTAACTTCCTGCTGTTCGGCTGGCATGATGCGTGCAGGCCCACACCGTCGACACCACCATGCAAACCGGTGCTGAATCGGCCGTAAAGGGCCTTCCGAGGCGGCTTATTTGGCCAGGAAGCGCATGCCTTCCTCCAGGCCGCGCAAGGTCAGCGGATACATCTGATCCTCCACCAGCTCCCGCACGATCCCGGTCGATGCGGTATAGCCCCAGGTGTCCTTGGGGTACGGGTTAATCCAGATCAGCTTCTTGTACTTGGCCATGAAGCGTTGCATCCACACATACCCAGGCTCCTCGTTCCAATGCTCGACGCTGCCGCCGGCCTGGGTGATCTCATAGGGCGCCATGGCTGCATCGCCGATGAAGATCACCTTGTAGTCGGCGCCGTACTTGTGCAGCAGGTCCTGGGTGGAGGTGCGCTCCGAGGTGCGGCGCTGGTTGTTCTTCCATACCGATTCGTACACGAAGTTATGGAAGTAGAAGTACTCCAGGTGCTTGAACTCGGTCTTGCACGCTGAGAACAGCTCTTCGCAGGTCTTCACATGGGCGTCCATCGAACCGCCGATATCAAACAGCAACAACAGCTTGATGGTATTGCGGCGCTCGGGGCGCATCTGGATATTCAGCAACCCGGCGTCGCGGGCGGTGTGGTCGATGGTGCCGTCGATATCCAGCTCTTCGGCGGCACCCTGACGTGCGAACTTGCGCAGCCGGCGCAGGGCGATCTTGATGTTGCGCGTGCCCAGTTCCACCTGGTCGTCGAGGTTCTTGTACTCGCGCTGGTCCCAGACTTTCACCGCCTTGCCCTGGCGCTTGCCGGCGTCACCGACACGAATGCCTTCGGGGTTGTAGCCACCGGAACCGAACGGGCTGGTGCCGCCGGTGCCGATCCATTTGTTGCCGCCGGCATGGCGTTCTTTCTGTTCTTCCAGGCGCTTCTTGAATTCCTCGATCAACTTGTCGAGGCCGCCCAGGGATTGGATCTGCGCGCGTTCTTCATCGCTCAGGGAGCGTTCGAACTCCTTGCGCAGCCAATCTTCGGGGATGAGCGCCCGCAGGTGGTCGTCGAGCTTCTCCAGGCCGTTGAAGTAGGCCCCGAAGGCGCGGTCGAACTTGTCGAAATGCCGCTCGTCCTTGACCAGGATCGCCCGGGCCAAGTAGTAAAACTCGTCCATGTCGGCGAAGGTCACGCGTTGTTTCAGCGCGTTGATCAGGTCGAGCAGCTCGCGCACCGACACCGGCACCTTGGCTGCACGCATTTCATTGAACAGGTTGAGCAACATTATCGATTACCGCGACGGCTCATGAAGGCCAGACGTTCCAGCAGTTGTACGTCTTGCTCGTTCTTGACCAGGGCGCCGGCCAGCGGCGGGATGGCTTTGGTAGGATCGCGTTCGCGCAGCACCGCTTCGCCGATATTGTCGGCCATCAGCAGCTTGAGCCAGTCCACCAGTTCGGAGGTGGACGGTTTTTTCTTCAGGCCCGGCACCTTGCGTACATCGAAGAACACATCGAGCGCTTCGCTGACCAGGTCCTTCTTGATGTCCGGGTAGTGCACATCCACGATCTTCTGCAGGGTAGGGCGGTCAGGGAAGGCGATATAGTGGAAGAAGCAGCGGCGCAGGAAGGCGTCCGGCAGCTCTTTTTCGTTGTTGGAGGTAATGATGATGATCGGGCGCTTCTTGGCCTTGATGGTCTCGTCGATCTCGTAGACGTAGAACTCCATCTTGTCGAGTTCCTGCAACAGATCGTTGGGGAACTCGATATCGGCCTTGTCGATTTCATCGATCAGCAGGATCACCCGCTCTTCGGATTCGAAGGCTTCCCAGAGCTTGCCCTTCTTCAAGTAGTTGCGCACATCGTGGACCTTGTCCACACCCAGTTGCGAATCGCGCAGGCGGCTGACCGCGTCATACTCGTACAGGCCCTGATGGGCCTTGGTGGTTGACTTGATGTGCCAGGTGATCAGCCGGGCACCGAAGGATTCGGCCAGTTGCTCGGCGAGCATGGTCTTGCCGGTGCCCGGTTCGCCCTTGACCAGCAGCGGCCGCTCCAGGGTGATGGCGGCGTTGACGGCCAGTTTCAGGTCATCGGTAGCCACATAGGCCTGGGTGCCTTCGAACTTCATCGGTCATTCCTCGAATTCATCAATGTCCGGACTATACCGCGCAGCCCTGGCGACTGTGAACGCAGACGGGTTATTCAGTCTCTGAATGGCCGGTCACTTCCGTTGACCAGTGCGGTACATGTGGGAGGGGCAAGCCCCTTCCCACATTTTTTAGTCCGCGCTGGGCTTGGGTTGTTCGTACCTTGCATTAAAGGCCTGGATGAAGCCATTGCGCAAAATCGCCAGAAACGCGGAGAACGCGCTGATATCTTGCTGATGCACGCTGCCGCTGAGTTCTACCCGGGTCGCAAACTGGTTTTTGTTCTGGTTTTTCAACACGGTCTCGCTGGCGCCGACCACCGCTTCCCAGATTGAGCGAAAGATATTTTTGTCCTTGTTCTCAACATCCTGCTGCCAGTCAAAGACTTCTACGTCACGCAGCAATGGTTTGATATAACCGCTCAGTTGGCCTTTCTCAGCCTGGGCTTCGATCACCACATCGCCGGTGCCGGCCTTGAAGTCGAATTTTCCATAGGCGGACGCGAAGTCATTCATGCGTTTGAGTTGCAAGTCTCTGGCGCGGAAGCGGAACTCAAAGTCTTCGAAATTGCTCAGCGGATCAAAGGTCGCGTTGGCCTCCAGCGGCGCCTGCCCCAGCAGCAGGGCTTTGCCTTCAAAGCTGGCGTCGCGCTTGCCTTCAACGTCTACCACATTGGTCAGGTTATAGAGGCTGGCATTGACCGAGGTCGCATTGATATTGACCGGCGGCTTTGAGCTGAAATTGTGGAAGGCGATCTTGCCCTCTCGGATGCGCACTTCGTTCAGGGTAATTGGCAGCAGCTTGCTCAACTGCGCTCGCCAGTCGGTGCCTTTACCCGTTTGGGACGCCTGTTTGTTGGCACCGCCATCGACGAAGTTCAGCTCAGGCTTGAGAAACTCCACCTCGGCCACCACCGCATGGTCGTACCACAGCGAATGCCAGCTCACCGACAAGTCGATCAGCGGCGCCTTGACGAAGGGCACCGGCACTTTGCCGTCGACCTTGACGATCTGCAGGCCGTTGATCTTGTAGGCGCCACGCCACAGCGCCAGGTCCACGTCAGTGATCTGGCCACGGTAATCGCCCATGTCGGCGAGCTTGTCGTTGAGGTAGTTACGCACCAGGTAGGGCAGGGCCAGGTCCAGGGCAACCAGCAGCACCAGCAGCGCGGCGATTGTCCATAACGGCCAACTGTAGCGACGTTTCATGGGTTGGTTCTCCTTGCTTGTAGGAGATTGACTGTTCTGATGAACGCAACGTTCCACCGTCTGGACGCGTTGAAGTACGAGGCATACCCTTGGGGCCTTCTTCAAAGCCGTCAATAGGACCCGTCATGAGCCGTATCTTTGCAGACAACGCGCACTCCATCGGTAATACGCCGCTGGTCCAGATCAACCGCATCGCACCGCGTGGCGTGACCATCCTGGCCAAGATCGAAGGGCGCAACCCCGGTTATTCGGTGAAGTGCCGGATTGGCGCGAGCATGATCTGGGACGCGGAAAGCAGCGGCAAGCTCAAGCCTGGCATGACCATTGTCGAGCCAACTTCCGGCAACACTGGTATCGGCCTGGCGTTTGTCGCTGCCGCCCGTGGCTACAAACTGCTACTGACCATGCCAGCGTCCATGAGCCTTGAGCGCCGTAAAGTGCTCAAGGCGCTCGGTGCCGAGCTGGTGCTGACCGAGCCGGCCAAAGGCATGAAAGGAGCCATCGACAAGGCCGGCGAAATCGTCGCCGGCGATCCGACCACCTACTTCATGCCGGCCCAGTTCGATAACCCGGCCAACCCTGCGATCCACGAGAAAACCACCGGCCCGGAAATCTGGAACGACACCGACGGCGCCGTGGACGTGCTGGTGGCAGGGGTAGGGACCGGCGGCACCATCACCGGTGTGTCGCGCTATATCAAGAACACGGCGGGCAAGCCGATCCTGTCGGTGGCCGTCGAGCCGAGGGTGTCGCCGGTGATCACCCAGGCGTTGGCGGGTGAAGAGATCAAGCCCAGCCCGCACAAGATCCAGGGCATCGGTGCCGGTTTTGTGCCAAAGAACCTCGACCTGTCGATGGTTGACCGCGTGGAACTGGCGACCGACGAAGAATCCAAGGCAATGGCCCTGCGCCTGATGCAGGAAGAGGGCATTTTGTGCGGTATCTCCTGCGGTGCCGCCATGGCCGTGGCGGTACGCCTGGCCGAGAAGCCGGAAATGCAGGGCAAGACCATAGTGGTGATCCTGCCGGACTCCGGTGAGCGCTACCTGTCGAGCATGTTGTTCAGCGACTTGTTTACCGACCAGGAAAACCAGGCCTGACTGTAGGAGCGAGCTTGCTCGCGAAAAACCTGAGAGCGCCACGTTGTATCAGTAAGCCCGCGTTATCGTTGAGGTTCTTCGCGAGCAAGCTCGCTCCTACAGAGGGAAGGCGTGTTGATCCAGATCAGCCAGACGGCCTGGGCCTTCTGCATAATGCTCCAAGTGTTTATCATGGCCGGCTATTACGTCTGGTTTCCGTTGACGGAAGTTTGCTGGCCAGGCGCTTATTTCCAGGAGTTGCTGCATGACCTTTTCCTTGGCCACCAAACTGTCGGTGTTGCTGCTGTTTATTGGCAGCACGCTGTATGTCCACCTGCGCGGCAAGGCCCGTTTGCCGATGTTGCGCCAATTCGTCAACCATTCGGCGCTGTTCGCCCCGTATAACGCCCTGATGTACCTGTTCTCCGCGGTGCCGTCCAAGCCCTACCTGGATCGCAGCAAGTTCCCGGAACTGGACGTGCTCAAGGATAACTGGGAAGTTATCCGCGAAGAGGCCATGCACCTGTTCGACGAGGGCGACATCCGCGCTGCCGAAAAGAACAACGACGCCGGCTTCGGTTCGTTCTTCAAGAAGGGCTGGAAACGCTTCTACCTCAAGTGGTACGACAAACCCCTGCCATCGGCCGAGGCGTTGTGCCCCAAGACCGTGGCGCTGGTGAGCAGCATCCCCAACGTCAAGGGCGCGATGTTCGCGCTGTTGCCGGGCGGCAGCCACCTCAACCCTCACCGCGACCCGTTTGCCGGTTCCCTGCGCTATCACCTGGGGCTGTCCACGCCGAACTCCGACGACTGCCGCATCTTCGTCGACGGCCAGGTCTACGCCTGGCGCGACGGTGAAGATGTGATGTTCGACGAAACCTACGTGCACTGGGTCAAGAACGAAACCGATCAGACCCGCGTGATTCTGTTCTGCGACATCGAGCGACCATTGAGCAACCGCCTGATGACCCGTATCAACCGCTGGGTCAGCAAGCAACTGGGCCGGGCTACCGCTCCGCAGAACCTCGATGACGAGCGCGTGGGCGGCATCAACCAGGCCTACGCCTGGAGCAAGACGTTCAGTGACAAGTTCAGTGGCCAGGTCAAACAGTGGAAGCGCAAGCATCCCAAGGCCTACCGCATTGCGCGGCCGGTGCTGGCGGTGGTGGTGTTGGTGCTGTTGTGGAAGTGGTTGTTCGGCTGATTGTGATTTCTTGACTTGAAATGCAGCCAAATGTGGGAGGGGGCTTGCTCCCGATAGCGGTGGATCAGGTATAGATATTTAACCTGACATACCGCCATCGGGAGCAAGCCCCCTCCCACATTGGTTTGCGGTGTTGCTTATGACGCGATCAACTGCCGCAATACGTAGTGCAAGATCCCACCCGCCTTGAAGTATTCCACTTCATTCAAGGTATCAATCCGGCACAGCACCTCAACCTTCTCGCTGCTGCCATCTTCCCGGGTAATCACCAGTGTCAGGTTCATCCGCGGTTCGATCTCTGCATCGGTCAGCCCGAGGATGTCGATCTTCTCCTTACCGGTGAGCTTGAGCGTCTTGCGGTTCTGGTCCAGCTTGAACTGCAACGGCAATACGCCCATGCCCACCAGGTTGGAGCGGTGGATGCGCTCGAAACTCTCGGCGATCACCGCCTTGACCCCCAGCAGGTTGGTGCCCTTGGCTGCCCAGTCACGGCTGGAGCCGGTGCCGTATTCCTGGCCGGCAATCACCACCAGCGGCGTGCCTGAGGCCTGGTACTTCATCGACGCATCGTAGATCGCCATCTTCTCGCCGGTGGGGATATACAGCGTATTGCCGCCTTCCTCGCCGCCAAGCATTTCATTGCGGATGCGGATATTGGCGAAGGTGCCGCGCATCATCACTTCATGGTTGCCCCGGCGTGAGCCGTAGGAGTTGAAGTCACGCGGCTCCACCCCTTGCTCGCGCAGGTAGCGCCCGGCCGGGCTGTCGGTCTTGATATTGCCGGCAGGGGAGATGTGGTCGGTGGTCACCGAATCCCCCAGCAGGGCCAACACGTTGGCGCCCTTGACGTCCTTGATCACCGGCAGGGGTCCAGCAATGTCGTCGAAGAACGGTGGGTGCTGGATATAAGTGGAATCCTTCTGCCACACGTAGGTTGCCGCTTGTGGCACTTCAATCGCCTGCCATTGCTCGTCACCGGCAAACACCTCGGCGTATTCCTTGTGGAACATGCTGGTACTGACCTGGGCCACCGCGTCGGCGATCTCCTGGCTGCTGGGCCAGATGTCCTTCAGGTACACCGGGTTTCCATTCTGATCGTTACCCAGTGGCTCGCTGCTGATGTCGATGCGCACAGTGCCGGCCAACGCATAGGCGACTACTAGGGGCGGCGAGGCCAGCCAGTTGGTTTTCACCAGCGGGTGCACGCGGCCTTCGAAGTTGCGGTTACCCGATAGCACCGAGGCCACGGCGAGGTCGGCCTTCTGGATGGCTTTTTCGATAGGCTCGGGCAACGGCCCGGAGTTGCCGATACAGGTGGTGCAGCCGTAGCCCACCAAGTCGAAGCCGAGCTTGTCGAGGTATTGGGTGAGGCCCGCGGCCTTGTAGTAGTCGGTGACCACCTTGGAACCTGGGGCCAGCGAGGTCTTGACCCAAGGTTTGCGGGTCAGGCCTTTTTCCACGGCTTTTTTAGCCACCAGCCCGGCAGCCATCATTACACTGGGGTTGGAGGTATTGGTGCATGAGGTAATCGCAGCGATCACTACGGCGCCGTTTTTCAGGCGATAGGTCTGGCCGTCGTATTCATAGTCCGTTTCACCGACCAGGTCGGCATTGCCCACGGCCACACCGCCACCGCCTTCACTTTCCAGGCGGCCTTCTTCCTTGCTGGTGGGTTTGAATTGCAGGTCGAGGAAATCGCTGAACGCTTGGCCGACGTTTGGCAGGGATACACGGTCTTGCGGGCGCTTGGGCCCGGCGAGGCTGGCTTCGACGCTGCCCATGTCCAAGGCCAGGGTGTCGGTGAATATCGGCTCCTGGCCAGCGTTGCGCCACAGGCCCTGGGCCTTGGTGTAGGCTTCCACCAATTTCACCGTTTCAGCCGGCCGGCCGGACAGGCGCAGGTAATCCAGAGTCACTTCGTCGACCGGGAAAAAGCCGCAGGTGGCGCCGTATTCCGGAGCCATGTTGGCGATAGTGGCGCGGTCGGCCAGGGGCAGGTCGGCCAGGCCGTCGCCGTAGAACTCGACGAACTTGCCCACTACGCCTTTCTTGCGCAGCATCTGCGTGACAGTCAGCACCAGGTCGGTGGCGGTGATGCCTTCCCTGAGCTTGCCGGTGAGCTTGAAGCCGATCACTTCCGGGATCAGCATCGACACCGGTTGGCCGAGCATCGCCGCTTCGGCTTCGATCCCGCCCACGCCCCAGCCGAGTACCCCGAGGCCGTTGATCATGGTGGTGTGGGAGTCGGTGCCGACCAGGGTGTCTGGGAAGGCGTAGGTGCGGCCGTCTTCCTCCTTGGTCCACACGGTGCGGCCCAGGTATTCGAGGTTGACCTGGTGGCAAATGCCGGTGCCCGGCGGGACCACGCTAAAGTTGTCGAAGGCGCTCTGGCCCCAGCGCAGGAAGGCGTAGCGTTCGCCGTTGCGCTGCATTTCGATATCGACGTTTTGCTCGAAGGCGCTGGTACTACCGAACTTGTCGACCATCACCGAGTGGTCGATCACCAGGTCCACCGGCGACAGCGGGTTGATACGCTGCGGGTCGCCACCGGCCTTGGCCACGGCGGCGCGCATGGCGGCCAGGTCAACCACCGCGGGCACCCCGGTAAAGTCCTGCATCAGCACACGGGCGGGGCG